>Ga0207687_10001976_pt1 | contig 14096 bp, 16 predicted proteins | sample KBSM54metaG_FD_184399 | JGI IMG/M metagenome (GOLD analysis project Ga0207687, IMG submission 184399) | Miscanthus rhizosphere microbial communities from Kellogg Biological Station, Michigan, USA - KBS M5-4 metaG (SPAdes) (version 2) | ecosystem: Host-associated > Plants > Roots > Rhizosphere >...
TGGTGGCCAGGGACGGAATCGAACCGCCGACGCCAGCCTTTTCAGGGCTGCGCTCTACCAACTGAGCTACCTGGCCGGGAGGAAACTACGAAGCCTTCACATTTTATCACGCGGCGCTTTTCAGCCGCTATCATCCCGATCCGATTATCCGCCCGATCCGATCGTCCGCCACTGCGGCGACCATTCCCGCGCGGTGCGCCACCAGTAAGCCGTCAGCACCACGCCAATCGCGATTAGTCCCGCCGAAAGGCCCATCCATAATCCCGGCGCGCCCAGGCCGTGCGAGAAGCACAACATCGCTCCCAGCGGCAGTCCGATCACCCAGTACCCGATCAAGTGGCACACCATGGGTGTCCGCGTGTCGCCCGCGCCGCGAAGCGAGCCTGTGACCACGATCTGCAGCCCGTCGAACAATTGAAAGAACGCCGCTACTCTGAGGATCGTTGCTGCAGTGGCGATCACGGCAGCGTCCGGCGTAAACACACGCGCGATCCATTCGGGTACCGCTAGCAACACGACAGCAGCCGCCGACATCACTGCGGCGCCCAGCGCTAACGCCGTCCATCCCGCGCGAGCAGCCCCATGCCGGTCACCCTTTCCCAGCGCAAATCCGACTCGTACTGCCCCGGCCGAGCTGATACCCAGAGGCATCATGAACGTCGTGCTCACCGTGGTCAAAGCGATTTGGTGTCCGGCCAGCGCGGTCGCGTTCAACTTACTCACCAATACCGTTACTGTCGCGAATACGCCGATTTCGACCGCCATCTGTCCCGCCGCCGGCGCCCCTAGCTTGATCAGCGCCCATATCCGCGCCGCATTCGGTTTCCACGAAATCCGCAAAACTTCCGGGTCACGTTTCCACACGACGTATGCCAGCGCAGCCGCCATGTACACGCGGGAAAAACAAGTCGCCCACCCGGCTCCTTCCGCGCCTAACCGTGGCGCTCCCAGATGACCCAGGACCAGGAACCAATTGCCGGCCAGATTCACTAGGTTCGCCGTCAGCAGCGTGATCATCACCGGCCGCGCGATGTGCAGCGCTTGCAGGTAACGCCGCAGCGCGAAATAGATCAGCAGCGGAGGCGCACTCCAGATGAGAGCGTGCAGATAAGGCCGCGTCGCGTCCAACACCGTCTGGTTCACTCCCACGCTTGGCAGGATTGCTTCCAGCGCCCAAACCGCGCCCATCACGAAAGGGATCATGAACGCTGCCATCCACACGCCGGAAACCAGGGATCGATGATAGTCCTCGCGATCTCCCGCGCCGAATGCGCGCGCCACCAGCGTGTCAAGTCCCAGCAACACGCCCGCCGCGCAGATGGCGATCCCGTAAAACACCATCGTGCCGAGTCCCACCGCGCCGATCGCTTCCGCGCCCACCCTTCCCACGAACATGGTGTCGACGACGCCCATGGCCATCCACCCCAGCTCGGCGAGCACCAGGGGAGCGCTCAATCGGACCATCTGTTTGAGTTCCTCTCGCACCAGGCTCTCTATTTCCCGATACAGAATGTGGAGAAGATCCGGTTCAGAATATCATCGGCCGTGGTTGCGCCGGTGATCGCATCGATCGGCCGCAGCGCGGCGTAGAGATCCAGCAAAATCATTTCATGCGGGATGCCGACACTCGAAGCGTTGCGCGCCTGCGCCAGAGCCTCGCCTGATTCGCGCAAGAGCTGCTCATGACGAAGGCTGGTGATGAACCCGCCTTCCTGTTCCAGCCGCCCGTGCGGCGCGATCGATTCCATAATCGCGTGCCTCAGTGGTTCGATTCCCGCACCGGTGAGCGCGGAAACAGGCAGCGCATCAGGCACTTCCGCCTGCGACGTCAGGTCTGATTTGTTTGCGGCGACGAGCGTCTTGCCGTCCTCGCGCGCGCGGCGAATCAGAGTCTCATCTTCCGGTGCGAGGCGTTGCGACGCGTCCACGACCACCAGTGTCAGATCCGCGTCCGCCATCGCCTGATAGCTGCGCTCGATGCCCAGCGATTCGACCACATCCTGGCCTAAGCGTATGCCCGCCGTATCCAGAAGTTTCACCGGAATCCCGCCGAGCGACGCCGTCTCCGATACCACGTCGCGCGTGGTTCCAGGAATCGCTGTCACAATGGCTCGGTCTTGTTCCAGCAGCCTATTAAAGAGGCTACTCTTGCCGACATTCGGCCGACCGACGATAGCGAGCGTGAATCCTTCATGCACCAGCCTGCCGTAGGCGAAGCTGGCGGTGAGAGCGGCGATAGCCGATTCAATAGGTCCCAAACGCCGCAGAATCTCCTCCACCGGCGCCACGCTGATGTCGTCTTCCGCGAAATCAATCCCGGCTTCGAGCAGCGCAATGAGTTCCAGCAACTGCTCCTTCATCGGCTTCAGCCGCCGCGATACAGACCCTTCCGCTTGCTGCGCGGCAATACGTGCCTGGTACAACGTAGTTGCTTCGATAAGATCGCGGATCGCTTCCGCCTGCGGCAGATCGATGCGGCCGTTGAGATAGGCCCTCAGCGTGAACTCGCCGGGCTCCGCCAATCGCGCGCCAGCTTGGCAAAGACGCTCCAGAGCGTAGCGCAAGACTACAGGCGACCCATGGCAGGCGATTTCGATCACGTCTTCAGCGGTGTAAGAACGCGGCGCGGCGAAATACGTGACCACGATTTGATCGACAGTGTTGTCGTCAAGATCGACCAACATCGCCAGCATCGCGGACCAAGACTTCCAGTCGGGCGACCCGCCGGGGAATCGCAGAACATGTTCCGCCATCGCGCGCGCCTCGGGGCCGGAAACCCGGATTACGCCGATGCCACCGCGGCCAAGCGGCGTGGAGATTGCCGCGATGGTATCACCGGTTCGCACAAAATCTTATAAGTTGAGTTTAGAAACGACGGCCGCGGTCCCCATCGCGGCGCGGACCACGAGGGCCGCCCGGGCCCCCGCCTGGACCACGGCCACGGTCGCGACCTCCGCCAAAGGGACGACGGCCTCGCGGAGTGTCGTCCTCGGGACGCGGACGCGGCGGACGAATCGGCTCGGGCAAGACTTTCAAGTCCGCGGGAACGACTACTACTTGCCGTATGGGACCTTCGCCTACGCTCTCACTGCGCACTTCCGTCTCATCGCGCAGCGACAAGTGAAGAATGCGCCGCTCGCGGCTGTTCATGGGGCTGAAGTGGAATGGGGTGCGCGTTTTCTTGACGCGTTCCGCTGCGGCCTGCGCGCTCATGCGCAGTTCCTGAATCCGCAGCATGCGATGGTCGTTGGCGTCGAAGCACAGGAGGGAATGTTGCTCGGGAGCCATTCCCAGAGCTTCGGTCGTCAGTTGCTCGATGGCCAGAAGCAGTTCCGCTTTATTCGCCAGCAGCAGGTCCACATCCTGGCCGCTGAAACGGACCAGGACGTCTGGATTCTCGAAGTCCGGATGCACGGTTTCGCCCGCGCTCACCGCATAGCTCAGCGCAAAGCCCGCGCGGCTGATCATCAGATCCAGAAATTCCCGGATGCGCGGCTCGGAGTCGGTAAGGGTGAACTTCTTTGACAAACGTGTCAGGTCCTATTTCTTCTTCGCCTATTTCTTCTTCTTTTGCGGCGGGCTGGGCACAACTAACGCTGGTGTGGGAGTGCCCCGGTTGAGTAACCACTGCTGCGCGACACCCACCAGACCGCCGGTCAACCAGTATAGTACCAGTCCCGCCGATTGGTAGTAAAACATGTAACCCAGCACCAGAGGCATGAACAGCATCATCTTTTGCTGGGCCGGATCCATGCCCGGGCTGGGCGTCATCTTTTGCTGCATGAACTGCGTGACCACCAGCAGAACCGGCAGTATGCGAATAGCCAGTGTTTCGGGCTGCGAAAGATCGTGCACCCATAGCCAGCTTGCCCCACGCATCTCGATGGCTACGCCCAGGACCGTGTAATAAGCGATCAGAAACGGGAGCTGGATAATCATGGGCACGCAGCCGCCCACCGGATTGACCCCGTTCTTCTTGTACAGGTCCATCATCTCCGCCTGCTGTTCCTGCTTGCGGGGGTCGCGCATGGGCAGGTCCTTATACTTGGCGTTGATCGCGGCAATCTGCGGTTGCAGGGCCTGCATCTTCTTCGATGACCGCATGCTCGAAAAGCGCAGCGGGAAAAGCACCATGTTGATGCCGATGGTGACCAATACGATCGCCCAGCCAAAGTTGTTGTTGGCGAGGTGCTTTGCCGTCCAGGTTAGGACCAAGAATAGCGGCTTGGCGATGATCCCGAAATACGTCCCCCAATCGATCAACTGATCTAACTTGGGGTTCACTGCGCGCAGGATTTCCGTGTCTTTTGGGCCGACGAACGCGTTGAACGAATTCAGGCCGGAGCCGCCTAAGCCTGTGCCGATCCGCTTCTCTTCTTTCCCGGCCGGGCTCATGATCGAATCGGAATAGACACCGAATCCCAGTCCACCGCTGGTGGCGGGCAGAGCTACGAACGTGAAGTATTTATCTTCAATTCCGGCGAAGGAGTACTGGCCGCTAGTGGACAAGGGGGCCTTGTCAACGCCTCGCTTCATCAGGTGCGAGCCGATAAGCCAGCCCTCGGTATGCTCTTCGTCGTAGTAGAGGGTGTTCTCCACGCTGGCCGGATTCACGATCGTCTGATCGCCAAAACCACCCCGCCAGATCAGCTCGTGTGGCAGCAGCACGCCATTATCAGTCACCTGGGATGTGACCTGCACCAGGTAGCTCTTGGGCATGAACTGGAAGGTTTTCTTGGTGGCCGTGCGCCCATCCGAGTATTCGAACGTCACTCCCAGATCGCCGGACCGTTCCACCCTGAAGAGCCCCTTGTTCGGATCGTTGGGGGGCGCCTGCCCGCGGAACGCTACCGCGAACGGTGCCGGGACGTTCTGCAATGCCTTGGTGTTCACTAGGTCCAGAGGCTTCCCGCTACCGTCTTTGTACTCTTTCAGGACCCAGCTCAGAACCGTCGCGCCCTGATTCGAAAACCGGACGCGATACACGTCGGTTTCAATGGTGAGATCTTGCGCCTGGCTCTCCTGGATCTGGCCCGGCACCGCGATCGGTATGACAGGAGTGGCGGCTTCGGGCTTGGGTGCTTCGACAGCCGTTTGCTTAGCCGGCGCCGGAACCGTCACGGGCGGTGTTACCGGCGGCTTGTAAATGTAATTCCAACCTACCAGCACGATCCCCACCAGCACGAATGCAAGCAGGAGCCGCGTCTCGGTTGTCAGTTCCTTATTGGGCATTACGGGAAAGACCGATTGTCCTTAGCGGACCGGGTCAAATCCTCCTTGATGGAACGGATGGCAGCGGGACAGGCGGCGCAGGCCCATGCCGACCCCCTTCCACACGCCATGCTTTTCGATGGCGTCCCTCATATACTCTGAACACGTCGGATGAAAACGGCACGCCGAGGGGAGCAGGGGAGAAATCACCAGCTTGTACATCCGAATGAGACCAATGGCTATCGCGCGGGGCAAGCTCATCTTGCGTTGGATTGTTTGTTGCAATGTTCGATTACCTTCCCGAGCGCCCGCTCAAGTTCCGCAAAGGGCGCGGCGAGCGCCGTGCGGCGGGGATTAATGACGATGTCCCACTTTGGATTGAGCTCCATCCGGTGCAAACGGAATGCTTCCCGCATACGCCGCTTGATGCGGTTCCGGACAACGCTTCCACCGATCGCGCGGGGAACCGTGAGTCCCAATCGGGGCCCTGGACTCTGGTCTTCTGCCCTCGCCAAACAAAACGCGGCGAACAGCGGACCGGAAACGCGCTTGCCGTGGTCATACACTTTTCGGAAGTCGGCGGTGCGGAGGGCCCTAAGGGAAGAAGACACCGGAGAACAAATGGGCGCGCCACCACCGGCCAGATCAACTGGCTTTGGCGTAGCGGACAGCCTTCTCGTCGCTGACGGTCAGCTTGTGACGGCCGCGGGCCCGGCGGCGTGCCAACACGGCCCGGCCATTCTTGGTCTTCATGCGCTCACGAAATCCGTGCACTTTGGCGCGCTTGCGATTATTAGGTTGAAAAGTCCGTTTCGGCATATTGGCTTACACTAGCGCGCGCGTCGCACAGGCGAAGGCGCCTCTTTCGATGGGTCGTTTGTAGACGAATCTAGTATAACAAACGGATCGCCCCAGCCCAGAGTTCCTAGAAATATGGTTAGAACCCCGCCAAAAGGTCAAAATCCACATTTCCGCCGGAAAGCACGATCCCGATACGTCCCAGCCCCGCGGGCAACTTGCCGAAAAGCGCAGCGGCAGCCCCCACGGCTCCGCTGGGTTCCACCAGGATCTTCATCCGCATCAGTAGGAACTTGACCGCGGCCCGGATCTCGTCATCGCTCACCAGAACCACCCGCTCGACGTTCCGTTGCAGAATCGGGAAGGTTATTGCGCCGGGAACCGGCGTCCGCAGTCCGTCGGCGATGGTATCGGGCGGCGCGATTTCGACACGTTTTCCCGCCTGGAGCGACAAAAACGCATCGTTGCCTTTCTCCGGTTCGACGGCGAATACCCGGATCCCCGGCCGCAGATGCTTGGCGGCAATTGAGCACCCGGCCATCAGCCCGCCGCCCCCGATGGGCGCGACTAGCGCGTCCAGATCGGGAATTTCTTCCAGCAGTTCCAGCGCCGAGGTTCCCTGTCCGGCGATGATCCAGGGATGATCGAACGGTGGGACCAGCGTCGCCCCCGTTTCGGCCGCGATGCGTGCACCGATAGCCGCCCGGTCGTCGCGGAAGCGGTCGTACTCGACGATTTTCGCTCCCTGCGCCCGCGTCGCTTCAAGCTTCGAGCGAGGCGCATCCGTCGGCATCACCAGCGTCGCCGGAATACCGACCGAGCGCGCGGCGATCGCCACGGCCTGGGCGTGATTCCCCGAGGAAAACGCGACCACTCCCCGTGGCAGATCGGCCTTGGGAATGGAATACACGAAGTTTGACGCGCCTCGGATCTTGAACGCGCCCCCGGTCTGGAAGTTTTCGCACTTGAAAAACGCCGTCACTTTGGCCTCGGCGTCGAACCCGCGGGAATGCATGATGGGCGTGCGCTTGGCGATCGGCCGGATGCGCGTGGACGCTTCGCGGATATCGTCGAAGGTGACTTCGGAACTCGTGATTTCAGAACCGGTTTCAGTAGCCGGCATGTTTGTCCACCAGGTTCAGCAGCGGCTCATTGGCCCGAAAGCGACGCAGGTTCTCAAGGAAACACTCGACAGCCAAATGAATGAAGTCCCGCACATGGTCCGCGGTGTGGGGCGAAAGCAAGACGTTTTCCATCTTATAAAAAGGATGCGCGGCCGGAAGCGGTTCCACGGCGAACACATCCAGCGCGGCGCCGCGGATTTTCCCCACTTCGAGAGCCTGTATCAGCGCCGGCTCGTCGACCACGGCTCCCCGGCCGACATTGATCAGCACCGCCGTGGACTTCATGGCGGCGATCTGCGGCGCTCCGACCATCCCGCGCGTTTCCTCGGTCAAGGGCGCGGCTAGCAGCACGTAATCGCTCGCGGCTAGCATTTGATCGAGTTTCGCCGGGGCGAAACTCTCATCCACCAAGGGATCTCGGTCGAACAACTCGGGACGCCGCCGCAACGCGACTATCCTCATCCCAAACGGACGCGCCAGCTCCGCTGCCAGGCTGCCGATCCCGCCGTATCCCACGATCCCCAGCGTCTTGCCTTGGATTTCCTCCGTCGTGAACGCCTCCCACACGCCGGCTTGCTGCTGCCGGATCATGCGCCGCATGTTGTACGCGAAATACAGCATCGCTCCAATGGTCCACTCGGCCAGCGGCCTGCGGAATACGCCGCGTCCATTGGTCAAGGGCAGGGGACTGGCCAGTATTTCCGGGCAGAGGACGTTGTCGACGCCGGTCCACAGCGAGTGGATCCATTTCGCCCGCGCGGCCGGAGGAATAGCCGCGCTCAGGAGCGGCGGATTCGACGTTCCATTGACGATGACGTCGGCCTGCGGGGCCAATTCACGTACTTTCACGGGATCGTTGTTGACGATCACGTGGACCTCGGGTCCCAGGTTTGCAAGTAATTTTAGCCACGAAGCCGAAGGATCGGCCAGCACCAGCAGAGTCAAAGACATGCGTAGCCTTCAGAATAACGTGCCAGGCGTCTTCTTAAACGTGCCAAACTAGGGACGTGCCTGATTTTTGCACTTGCGGCGCGCAACTTCCGCCCGACGCGCGATTCTGCCACAAGTGCGGCAAGCCGCAGCGTGAAGAAGATGTGCCGGTCGAGGAACAACCGATCGTTGTCTTACCGCCGGCGCCGCCGGTCGCGGCTGAACCTCCTCCCATCAGCTTCCGTAACGCCATAGCGGTGCGGGTGGCGCTGGCCACCGGAATTCCGATGTTCCTGCTCTCGGCTGTCGCCGGCCCCTTGGCTCTGGCGGTTCCGATCGCCGGAGGATTTTTCGCTGTATACCTTTATCGCCGCCGAACTGGTCAGCAAGTCACGGTTTTGGCGGGCGCTCGCCTGGGGTGGATCTCCGGGATCATCGTCTTCGTGATCATGACCGTCCTGCTCACTCTGGTGATGGTGATGCTTTCGCAGCCGGAGTTTGTCCAGAGCATGCGCGATCAGATGGCCAAGATGTCGTCTATTTCTCAAGACGAACTTACCAAGCGCCTCGATCTTCTCCGGACGCCGTCTGGCCTGGCGCTGGGCCTGCTCGATACATTCCTGTCCTACACGCTGCTAACTGCTCTCGGCGGTGCGGTCGGGGCCAAGTTTCTGAGCCGGCCTTGAACTCGCCCGCCGCACCATCGCCACGCCCGCGAAAATGACCGCCATGGCGCCCGCCTCGCGCAGGCCGAACCGTTCCCGGTAAACCCACCAACCCAAAAAGACCGCGACCACCGGATTGATGTAGGTGTAGATCGATGCGATCGCCAGCGGCAGCCGGCTGATCACCAGCGCATAGCAACTGTATCCGACGATGCCTCCGAAGACTGCGAGGTACACGATCGCTCCCATGCCGCGCGCGGTCCAATGCGCCGAAGGCAATTGAAAAATGCTCGGCACCAGCAACGCCAGCCCTGTGCTGAGCTGCTGCACGCCGCCGATCACGAACGGGTGGACGCGCGACTGGCGATTGCGTTGGAGCAGCGATCCGAGCGCCCAGCTCGCGCCACTCACCTGCAGAAGCAGAAACGCCAGGACGACCGATCCTCCAGAAGAGAAGCTGCGTTGTGTTAACGCGGTCCAGGCATCCGGCGCGATCAACAGGAACACCCCCACGAAGCCCAGGAGCAGCCCCCTCATCGTCGGCCCATGAAGCTTTTCACCACCGGCTAGCAGCGCATCGATGCCGACGAACCAAAACGGCGCCGTGGTGACGAACAGGGAGCTCAGCCCCGTGGGAATCCACTGCTCGACCACAGCCAGGGTGCCGTTGCCCACGCCGATCACCATCAGCCCGTAACCCGCCGTGGCCCACAGATCGCGCCCGCGCGGGAAGTGCGCCCCGATCGTGGCCGCCACGCTCAAGGTGATGGCTCCCGAGATCAGGTTTCGCAGGCAGACCAGAAGGGCGGGCGGAAATGAATCCAGCGCGATGCGGATTCCCAGGTATGTGGTGCCCCAGAATATACACACACATATCAGCGCCAGATACGCCGTAAAGTGTGGATGATCCCGCAACGGTTCGGTACTATATTAACTTGATTCTCACGCTGACCATCAATCCCGCTATCGATCGCACCATCATTTCCGACCGGATCGCATTTGAGGATCGGGGATATATTTTGTCTCGCGGTGAAGATGCCGGAGGGCGCGGCGTCAACGCTTCGCAGGTGATTCACGCATTCGGTGGAAAGACGCTCGCGTTGCTGACTTCCGGCGGCGAAATCGGCAAGCGCATGGAACACTTTCTCGGGAAGATGGGATTTCCCTTCGAAGTGGTCCCCGTGCACGCGGAGGGTCGGGCCAACCTGACCATCTCAGATAAACAGGGACTGACCATCAAGCTGAATGAAATCGGCGCGCCGCTGGAGGAAAAAGAAGTGAGCGCGGTACGTGATCTGGTGGAGGCGCGTCTTAAGAAGGCCAGTTGGCTGATGCTCTGTGGCAGTACTCAACCCGGCGTTCCTCCGGAGTTCTATTCGGAAATCATCGCGCTTGCCAAGAGTAGCGGTGTTAAGACCCTGCTCGACACCGATGGTGAGGCGCTCAATCACGCGCTCGAGGCGGGACCGTCAGTCCTCTCACCCAATCAACAGGAAGCCGAGCGTTTACTGGGGCGCGCCATTATCACGCGCAGCCAGTCGCTCGAAGCCGTCAAACGTATCCATGACATGGGGCCGGAAGCCGTGATTCTGTCGCTCGGAAGCAAAGGCGCGCTGGCCTCGTCCTCCGAAGGAATCCTGGAGGCGCTTCCGCCGCGAGTGGAGGCGCTCTCTCCCATCGGGGCAGGCGATGCGCTGGCGGCCGCGTTTGTCTGGGCCACTGAAAAGAAGAAGCCGTTCGCCGATGCTCTTCGCTGGGCCGTCGCGGCAGGCACCGCCACCGCTTCACTGCCCGGGATGAGCTTCCCGACGCTCGATCAGACCAAGGCGATTTATAAGAAGGTGGAAGTTCGTCCCGCGCGTTAGTGGGCTTGCTGAAAAAAGGGGACAGGCTACTCTGTCCCCTCTAGTAAGCTCCTGACGTCATCTGCCAGCGTGGGAGTGGACAGAGCTGCCTGTCCCCTTTTTCTTTCCCAGACTCTCAGCGCTTCTTCTTGCGCTTCTTGAAAAACGGATCCGGACTCTTCAACCTCGTGGCGAGCAACACCACGAACATCACCAGCAACGAAACCAGCGTCGCGATGGAGCCGATCACCAGGTAATCGGAATCCTTCAGCGGCGATGGCATGATCTTGACCAAGACGGCCGCCGACACGGCGAATACGCAGACACCGCCCAGAATGAGCATGACCTGTCGCATCAGTCGTATTTCTCGTAGAAGATTTGCTTGCGGTCGAATCCTTGGCCTTTCAGAAGGCCCCGGACTTCATCCACCATTTCTTTAAGGCCGCAGAGATAGAAGTCGACATCGCGCCGATCACTCAGGAGATTGACAGCTTCCGCCAAGTGCGCCTGCACGCGGCCTTGGCGTCCGGTCCATCTGCTTTCCGGACGGGTCAGCGTCGGCCAAAATCGAAAGTTGGTGTGAGCCGACGCCATCTCCTCGAACTCTTGACGATATAACAGATGCGATTCGTAGCGCACACCGAACAACAATGTGAACGCGGGTGACGATGCTTTCAGATGCGCTTGTAACATCGAACGGAACGGTGCGATGCCCGTACCCGTCGCGATCAAGATCGAATTCCGCGGAGGCTGCCGCAGCACGAACATTCCCAGCGGCTGGAGCATCTGGATGCGGTCGCCGGGCTGCATGTCGAATAATCGCGGCGAAAGATGTCCGGCTTCCACGCGGTTCAGGCACAACTCGAATCGGTTACTTCCCGAAGGCGCCGAAGCTAACGAATACGCGCGCGTGATTTCCTTGCCTCCGATCATTTCCGTGAAGGACGTGAACTGGCCCGGCACGAACTCCAGCCGATCCACTCCCATCGCCTCAAATCCAAAATGCCGCACGTCCGGCGCGATCTCGCGCGATTCGATAAGCCTTGCTTGCATACTTTCGCTACGATGCCGCGCGCGCCCTATCGAGCAGCGCATCGACCATCGCTGGATGCTGATCCAGCGGCGCCGTCACTTCAATCGTCAAGCCCGGATGCGCGCTCTTGACCTTGTCGATCAGCCTGGGCAGATCGCGCTGCAGGTGCAGTCCGAGCGTCAGGAAATAAGGCACCACTACCACGCGCGCGACATTTTTCGAAAGCGCTTCCAGCGCACCCGGCAAGTCCGGTTGGCCGCCTTCGAGAAACGCGGCCACAACCGTTTCCAGGCCTCCGCGCCGGGCCATTTCTGCCGCCACCACGCGAACCGCATCGTTGGCCGATTCGACACTCGATCCGTGCGCGAACACCACATACGCCGTGCTGACGCTTGCGGCCTCGCGCATTACGCCACCACCGCGGGCGGAGGCGTCTGCACCGGGAAATAAGCGCGCAGAAAATCGAAAAACGCACGCCCGCGCCGCCGTCCATTGTTGTGCTGCAACTCCAGCCGCTGCAGAAAAACGAGCGAGCCCAGGATGTCGGTGTCGCGTAGCGTCTGCATGCCGCTGTTTTCGGCCAGCTGCTTACGAAGTTCGTCGACCGCCTGCTTCAGCCCTTCCTGGATATCGGCCGCGTAGGGATTGCTCGGCCGCGTTTCATAGATCAAGCCGGATTCGAGCGTCCGGTAGGTCTTAATGAGTGACTCCAGCCCTTCGCGCGCGTCGCCGTCGACGGCCCGCCGCGCTTCCATCACCCGCGCCAAAGCATTCCCCAGCCACATCACTACGTGTTCCTGCTTGCGGATGAAATCCTCGCTCACCTGAATATCTTTATTGGGTACATCAGCCTCGCTGATCGGGACCGGCCGGTCCCGTAATCGCGCCTCGCGGAGGTACTCGCAGTCAATGGAACAGTCCACGGTTACTTCGCGTTCCGTGCCGCAGCATACCGGGCAGATGTCGGCTTGCACACCGGGACAGTACCGCTTCGGGCGCCTCTTTCCGCAAAGTTTGCAGGGATTATTCACGCTGGTTTATCGAATGGGCACCTTCATCGTATCGTATGACCGGCGTCGTATGATCAAAATGTGGCGCGCACCGATGTGTACTTGAAAGTAGAGCTCGACCTGGATCCGAAAGAGAAGCCGGAGCGGGTGGCCGCTGAAATCTGCCGGACCATCCGCAGAATCTACGGTGTCCGCAAGGCTGAAGTATCCAGCATGGTGGAACGCGACGAGTCCTGACCGCGTCATGAGATCATGCGTACAAAGAGCAACCGGAGGAAATGGATGAAGCTTAAACTAATCGCCGCCATGACGCTGGGTGCGGGTTTCTTGTCCGCCGCTGAAGCGCCGGAACGCCTGCAGGCTGCCGCCGATGCCTTTAAAGAAGTGATGGGTATCCCCGACAAATCTATACCGCAGGATCTTCTCGAACGTGCCCAGTGCATTGTGATCGTTCCCGGCTTGAAAAAAGGCGCTTTCTTCATCGGCGCTAAGTACGGGAAAGGTTTCGTGTCCTGCCGGCGTGCCGGTGGCAAGGGCTGGTCCGCGCCAGGCGCCATTCGCGTGGAGGGCGGAAGTATTGGTTTCCAATGGGGTGGCACGGAGACCGACGCCTTCATGCTAGTGATGAATCAGAAAGGCATGGACCGGCTGCTCTCGACGAAATTCACTTTAGGAGGCGACGCTTCTGTCGCAGCTGGGCCGGTAGGCCGATCCACGCAGGCGGAAACCGACGGTGCGCTGACTGCTGAGATCCTCACCTGGTCGCGTCAACGCGGTCTTTTCGTGGGCTTGTCCTTGAGCGGGGCCACGCTGCGCGAAGACTCGGATTGGAACCGGGATCTCTACAGCAAGAAAATCAGCAATCGCGACATTATCATGAAGGGCGCTGTCGAAGCTCCCCAGTCTGCGAGCGAGCTGATGAGCGAGCTGAATCGCTACTCGAGCCGTAAGTAGGCCGCAAACAATATGGACGATTCCGACGTTTCCGGGCGCATGCAACATGACGTGAGGAACGAAATGCGAGACGACTGGAACGAGCGCGCCCGCGAAGACGCCGCCTATTACGTCGCCTTTGGCCGTCACAAGCAGTCGGACGCCGATTTTTTCGCGACCGCCACCGAAGTCATCAACAGTCTGGAATCTGAGTTGCGCCGCGTGCCGACGCACCAGCGCAGCGCTTGGAAGGCGCTCGAGATTGGCTGCGGCCCCGGCCGCCTGATGCGTCCCCTGAGCCGCCACTTCGCCGAAATCCACGGCGTGGACGTCTCCGATGAGATGATCGCTCTGGGGCGAGAGCGGCTCAAAGACACTCCTAACGCGCATCCCCACTTGAGCGATGGCGCGAGCTTGCGCGAGTTTCCCGACGAAACCTTCGATTTCGTCTATTCCTACGCGGTGTTCCAGCATGTGCCTAGTCGGGAGGTCATCTCGACCTACATGCGCGAAACTCAGCGCGTGCTGAAGACCGGCGGCTTCGCGCG
>Ga0207687_10001984_pt1 | contig 14060 bp, 11 predicted proteins | sample KBSM54metaG_FD_184399 | JGI IMG/M metagenome (GOLD analysis project Ga0207687, IMG submission 184399) | Miscanthus rhizosphere microbial communities from Kellogg Biological Station, Michigan, USA - KBS M5-4 metaG (SPAdes) (version 2) | ecosystem: Host-associated > Plants > Roots > Rhizosphere >...
TGTAGCGCTGTTCCGTTTGGCTATGGCCGTACGTGAGCCAGGTGCCCGGCATCGCATCTTTGGCGGTACCGGCCGTCTTGAGAACCTTAGCGTCTACAGTACGCGGCTGCTGGGCGGTGACAGTAGAAATCAGGCTGATACTGGCAATGACGCCAGCGGCCAACAGGGCCTTGAAAGTAGAGGTGGTCACGCGGTGATCCCTTCAAAAGCAGTATGACGGATTTCCGCCCTCGAGAAAACTCAGCCTTACCCAGTACGTCACTTCACCATGTGGACGCGATCCTTCTCGTTCTGCGTACAGAACATCTCGAAGATATCGTTATCCGGCACCAATTCGTAGCCGACCTTGACGGTGAACACCCGGCTGTACATCGCAGGATCATCGAAGGTCATCTCCGTATCCAGGTGTCCGAAATCGCGACGCCGGAAACGCTCCGTGACATGCATTCCTTCACTGCGGGGGTGCCCGAAGGCGTCCAGGGGCGTCCGGTCATTGAAACCGCGCGACTCAACGACGAAGGTGTCGCCCTCCCAACGCCCGATCGAATATCCCAAATAGGCGGGGAACTCGAAGGTGGCGGGAAATTTACGTCCATCCGTGAAAACCTGACGGCGAAGGTTGTCGACCTCGTACAGAATCATCGTCAGTTTAGGCGTCTGAACGATTTTGAACGGTTCGGCGAGCATCCCTGCCACGGGCCAGCCGTACTCGCCATGGCAAACATTGTCGACCTGCCGCTCGGCGGTCCGCTGCTTCATAACTGCCTCTGCCTCCGGCCGTAGCGGGGACTCACCGGGCTTGAAATCAAGCAGGATGTTAAGCGCGTACTTGTGCACCGCTTCCAGTTCCATCCCAATCAGTGCGGCCTGCGACTCGGCCTCATACCTGTCGCCGAACATGCGCTTGAATTCTTCGATTGGACTTTGCTCATGCAGCCAGACGCCGGATAGATCCGGCTTGCCATTCGCGCTGCGCGGCGCCGGAGCGGCCAGGTTTGCTTTTCCGTTTTTCAGCCGCGGTATGCCAGGATCCGGGTAGTTCAGCCATTGGGCCTTCGCACCCACAGGCAGGAGAATCGACGCAATCAGCAGCCCGGAAATCGTATTTAGACTGTTCACCTCATCTATAGTAGCGCTCAGGAATTTGGTGTACCCTGATGCTGATCAATGGGAGGAGTTCGATGAATCGTATTTCTTTTACGTGGATTGTGCTCGCAGGTTCGTTGCTTGCACCTGCGACCTGTCTCGCGCAGGTCGCCTGCACACGGGAAGGCCTCAAAGCTGCAACCGACCTCTATATTGCCGCTCAAACCAAGGGCGACATCGCCGGCCTGCCGCTCGCCACGGGGCTCGGTTACGTCGAAAACTTTAAGGCCATGAACATCAACGATGGTCTGATCAAGACGGCGATGAAGATCGACCACCATCGCAGCCTGCTGGATACCTCGACGTGCCAGACGTTCACGGAAGTGATCGTTACGGACAAGGCCAACCCCTATGCGCTCGGCACGCGGCTCCGCGTGAATCATGGGCTGATTGCTGAAATCGAAATGCTGTGGACCACGACGGGTTACTGGTTGTTTAACGCCGATAACTATCTGAAATACTCGTCCTCCGAGGACTGGAGCAGCATCCCGGCTGCCAAGCGCGACACCCGCGCGACTCTGGTGGCCGCCGCGAACGCTTACCTGGATGCATTCCTGGAAGGAAAGAAGGACCTGGTGCCGTGGGGTTACCCCTGCAATCGCACCGAGGGCGGTGCGCACACCGGCAAGGGAGCCGCCGACGATTCCTGCGACGTCGGCGTACCGAGCGGCGTCAACATTGCGAACCGGCATTTCGTAGTCGATGAGACGATTGGAGCCGTCGTGGCCTTTTGTACGTTCGGTGCCGGTTCCGCTACCGGCGGCAGCGGCGCGCCCGATACACACCTCTTCCGCGTGGAGAACGGGAAGCTGCGTTTCGTCCACACGCTGACGCATCTGTTGCAGGCGAGCGGCCCCGGCCGGGGAGCCCAGGGCAAAGCCGCGCCCAACAACCAGAAATAGGCGCATCTCCAGGCACATCATTATTATTGATGCTGGCTATCAATAAAAAGTGGGTTACTTTTATTCCCCAAGTGGCATACAATTGCCCCACAGGGGAGGAGTCTTTGCATGAAGCTTAGGTTGGTCTTTGGCGTACTGGTTATTGCCGCGACGAGTATCCCGTCCTGGGCACATCATTCCTTCGCTGCCGAATACGACGGCAAGAAGACGGTGAAGCTCACGGGAGCGGTCACGAAGATTGACTGGAGCAATCCCCACGTCTATTTCTTCATCGATGTGGAAGACGAATCGGGCCACGTGGCGAACTGGGCTTTCGAGATGGGAGCGCCAGGGGCGCTAAAGAATACCGGCTGGACCCGGACCTCCATGAAGATCGGCGACCTGGTGACCGTGGAAGGCACGCAAGCCAAGGACGGCGGGACCCACGCGAACGCTCGCGCGGTGACACTCACCGCGACCGGCCAGCGTCTTGGCGCGGCGTCGAGCCAGGGCAAATAGCGCCGGGACTCGTACGAGTTTCTAGGAGATCTAGTCATGCGCCCGCACACGTTCATTTTGCTCTCATTGGCGGCGGCAACCCTGGGGACCTTGGTCTTCGCTCAGGCTCCCGCGAGTACTCCCGCCGGTCCCACGGGCACCCGCACAGGCCGTGCGAGTGGAGTCAGGCCACCGTCGGCTCCCACGCCGAGATGGCCCGACGGGCATCCGATGCTGTCGGCAGGTCCGGGGAAGACCGGCTTTTGGAATTCAGGTACGGGAGGTTTGACGGGCAAGAACGGCATGAACCTGCCTACCAATCTGGAGATTGGCGAAGTGCCGTTCCAGCCGTGGGCCAAAGCGTTGTACGAAGCACGCCGAGCCGACCAGCAAAAAAACGATCCCCATGCCCGCTGTGTGCCGCCTGGCGGGCCGCGACAATTCCACACGCCGTATGGGCTGCAGCTTTACGAACTCCCCGAGGCCAAACGGGTGCTGGTGCTCTCGGGCGGCGGCCCGCGAACGTGGCGCGTGATCTATATGGATGGCCGGGCGCATCCGACTTCCGATGACTTTATCCCGACGTTCCTCGGCCACTCGGTCGGAAAGTGGGAGGGAGAAACGTTGGTCGTAGACTCGGTGGGTTTCAATGAGCAGTTCTGGTTCGCCCGAGCCGGCTACCCGCATACGGAGTCGCTGCATTTGATCGAGCGCATCTCGCGGCCGGACTACAACACGTTGAAGTACGAAGCCACCATCGACGACCCCAAGGCTTATACGAAATCATGGACCGGGGGCCACTATATTTACTGGGTTCCCGACGAAGATTTCGAGGAATACTTTTGCCAGGACAATAATCGCGATCCCAGCCACCTGGTTGGTCAATGAGCAGGTCAATGAGCATGAGATTCAGATCCGTAGCCGCATTGATCTTGCTGTCGCCGTTGTCGTCCTATGTGCTCACCGCGCAGGAGGGACATCCGCTCCGGGGCACCTGGCACGGAAGTTGGGGAGTGAACGCCGCGGAACGCACGCCCGTGACATTGGTAATGGATTGGGATGGTGCGACGATCACCGGGATGATGAATCCGGGCGTCCGCTCCTCCCTGCTCGAAAAAACGTCGCTGGATCCGGCGATGTGGCAGTTTCATTTCGAGTCGAACTACAAAGATCGCAACGGCGGCACGGCCCGGATAACCGTTGATGCGAAGATCCAGGACGTCACCAGCCCGCATCGGGCGCTGGTAGGCACCTGGACACAGGGCGAGAAAAAGGGCGATTTCAAGGCAGTCCGGGATAATTAGTCTCCGCGCGTCGGAGACCCAGTGAGTTGTTTCAGTTTTGTCAGCAGAGTCAGCGAACGATTTCACCAGGAAAGTGAGAATCTTCCATGCGTTCTACGCTACTAGCAGTATTCTTCGGAGCGGTTGCCCTGTTTGCCCAGTCTGACCGGGGCACGATCACTGGAACGATTTCCGATCCGGCCGGCGCCGTGGTCGCCGCTGCAGCCATCGAGGCCCGCAATCCGCAAACGGGCGTGGTTACCACCGTCGCGTCGTCAGCCACCGGCAATTACACCATTCCGTCCCTTGCCGCGGGTGAATATGAAATCCGGGTGTCTGTTGCAGGATTCAAAAAGTTCGTCCGTCAGGGCTTGACGGTACAAAACGCGCAGACCATCCGCATCGACATTGCGCTCGAGGTGGGCAGCGCCAGCGAAGCTGTGACTGTGACCGAGGCGGCTCCGCTTCTGAAGACGGAGAGCGGCGAAATGAGCCACGTCGTGTCCATACAGAAGATGGATAGCTTGCCTGTCCTGCAAACCGGCGGCAGCGCGGGCAGCGGCGGCATCCGCAACCCGATCGCCGTGGTGGCCCTAATTCCGGGCTCCGCGATGACCATCGGAGTGACGGGTCCAACGGTTCGCATCAACGGCGGCGTGAACAATTCCCAAACCATGCTGGTCGAAGGCATGGACGCCTCGAACAGTCTGGGCCAAGGCGCCTCGCAGCAGAACCAGGTGGGCGTCGATTCGGTTCAGGAATTCGCCATTCAAACCAGCAACTATGCTGCGGAGTTCGGGCAGGCCGGCAGCGCCATCATGAACATCACCATGCGATCCGGCACCAATGCTTTCCATGGCACCGCCTACGAATACTTCGTGCACGAAAAACTCTCAGCCGGGCAGCCCCTGCTGAATATCTACAATTCAAAGGCATCGACGATTGCCAACGGCAATCCGCGAGCCAAAACGCGCCGCAACGATTACGGGTTCACGTTTGGCGGACCGGCATGGATTCCGAAAGTTTACGACGGCCGAAACCGCACCTTCTTCTTTGTTAATTGGGAACAGTATCGGGCCGGCGCGAATGTGATTGCCGACGCTATTTCCGTACCCACCGCTGCCTACCGCACAGGCGACTTCAGCAAGGCGTTGCTCCCCAACAGCCTGGGCAACGACGCCGTAGGACGGGCCATCTTCCCGAATATGATCTACGACCCCACCACGCGGCGGACCCTCTCTGATGGACGCGTAGTGACCGACCCGTTCCCCGGAAACATAATCGACCCGGCCAGGCTCGACAAGGTGGCACTGAAGGTGCAGAGTCTCATTCCGAATCCCACGAGTCCTGGCCTGCTGGTTAACAATTTCCAAGGCGGATATCTGCAGGAGCGGGTGACTCAGGTTCCCTCAGTCAAAATCGACCAGGTGGTTAACTCCAAGAACAAGTTTTCGCTGCTGATGAACCGCACCAGCACGAAGTGCGATTTCTGCGCCGGCGCCGATGGCTTACCGCTGCCCGTCTCATCGGCGATCGGTACCTACATTCGCGCCCACACGGAACGCCTCAACTGGGATACGACTCTCAGCCCCACCATGCTGGTGCATTGGGGCATCGGCTTTACGCAGAACTGGCTGGGCCGGCCCGCACTTGGGGATCTCTACGATGCCACGGCGGGCCTTGGACTGAAAGGCCCGTTTACCGGACGCAAAGCTACGTTTCCCAACTTCCAGCTTTTGAACAACACGCAATCCGGCGGCAGCAAGGATATCAGCTCCACGGGCGCTCTGGCCGATGACGTTTTCCAACAAGGCACCGCGATCTTAAGCCTCACCTGGGTGAAGGGCAACCATACCTACAAATTCGGCGGTGAACTGCGAAATCAAGGCGACTATCGTCTCGACGAGAGCGACGTGAATGGAAACTATGCTTTCGGACCGCAGCAGACCGCGCTGCCTTACGTCGTGGCATCAAATTCCAATGCGCAGATAGGTAACAATACAATCGGATTCCCGTACGCCAGCTTCCTGCTCGGCCTGGTGAACAACGGGAACGTCAAGCCCGGCTCGCGCGGCCGCATCGGAAAACACCAGCTTGGATTCTACGCGCAGGATACCTGGAAGATCACTCGCAGGCTGACGCTCGACTACGGCTTGCGCTACGACTACTCCACGTACTTCCAGGAACAGTACGGACGCATGGCGAATCTGGCGCCAAATCTGGCGAATCCCACGGTGGGCGGACGCCCGGGAGCCGTGCAATATGAGGCGACGTGCAACTGCAATTTCGCCAAGAATTACCCCTGGGCCTTTGGCCCGCGGCTGGGCCTGGCGTACCAGATCACTCCGAAAACTGTCCTGCGCGCCGGCTTTGGCATCGCCTATGGCGGAACTCCGCAATATAACCTCGCCGGTGGTGTGGTTTCGGCCACCAATCCATTCGGCCCGAACTCCGACCCTGGGCGCGAATCGATGACGCTGGCCAACGGACTCCCCTTAACTGCGCAACAAATCGTGTGGCCGAATTTCAGTCCAGGCTACTACCCGGTCGGCGGTGCGACAGGTGGTGCACTGGTAGGGACAGGGCCCGGCTCAGTGGTGGACCAGAATGCGGGCCGGCCCAGCCGCCAGTACCAATGGTCCATCGGCCTGCAGCGCGAACTGACCAAGGACCTGGTTGTAGAAGCCTCCTACGTGGCGAACCGCCAGATCTGGCTGACCACGGGGAACCTGGTGAACTACAACTTCGTCAGTCAGAACACACTCCGATTGAATGGCCTAAGCCTCAACAACCCGGCTGACCTGGCTATTTTGAGCTCATCCATTACAGCCGCCGGCGCGGGCCGCTTCCAAAACAAATTGCCCTTCCCAGGCTTCGTCGGCTCGGTGGCGCAATCATTACGTCCCTTCCCCCAATTCAACGGCGGTTTGACGCCGCTGTGGGCCCCCATGGGCAATACGTGGTATGACTCGCTACAGGCGAAGGTAACCAAGCGTTTTTCGCATGGTGTGGACTTCACGTATGCCTTCACCTATTCCAAGGAGCTCGACACGCTGTCGAGTACCGCCATGGACGTGGAAAATCGCCAGCTGTTTAAGGGACTTTCCTCCAGCTCCCGTCCGTTCATCAACGGTCTGGCCGTTAACTATCGGACGCCCAGCTGGAGCAAGAACAAGTGGCTGTCGTACGCCGTTCGCGATTGGGAGATAGGCACATTCCTGCAATATGCCAGCGGCCTGCCGTTTGCGCCGCCGCCCGCCACCTCGACTCCCGCGCTGGGCACCGCAGTGTTCCAGAACGCGCTTCAGAATCGCGTCCCTGGGGTGAATCCGTTCACACAGGACCTGAACTGCCACTGCTTCGATCCGAACACAACCTTCGTACTGAACCCGGCCGCGTGGGCGAACCCGGCACCCGGGCAATTCGGTTCCGCGACGTACTACAACGATTACCGCCGCCAGCGTCATCCGCTCGAGAATCTGGCATTTGGCCGCAACTTCCGGATAAAAGAGCGCATATCGTTGAACATCCGCGCGGAATTTACCAACGTCTTCAATCGCGCCATTATCAATGATCCGACGGCTATCAATCCGCAGGGGCCGCAGACGCGAGTTACGGGTTCGACCCAAACTTCGGCAGGTTTCGGTTTCATCAACAACGCTACGTTGAACCAGGGCACGTTCGCCACCGGCGGCGGACAGCCGCGGCAGGGACAGCTAGTGGGACGGTTCACGTTCTAATCTCTGAACCGTTTCCATCGGGAACCGCCGGCACGCTATGGTTAAATACGGTGACATGAAAATGAATCGGACTTATCTGTCGCGTTCGGCGTTCGTTCTGACGTCTGCTCTTCTAAGCATCCCAACCTTCGCCCAAGTCGATCTGTCCGGCGCCTGGCAGCCGGTGCCCGCCGAAGAAGCCACGGGGAACCCGGACCTGGTCGATTACACCGGGATCCCCATCAACGACGCCGCCCGCCAATGGGCGCTCAGTTGGGATCCCGACCGCCTGGGACTTTCCGAGCACCAGTGCCAGGTGCACACTGCCGCCTATATCTACGGCGGTCCCCACCGGCTTCGCATCTGGGAGGAAAGAGATCCGCAGACGCAGGACCTGGTCGCCATCCGCAACTACATCAGCACCTATGAGCAGAACCGCACCATCTGGATGGACGGCCGCCCACATCCGCCCGAGTATGCCGCGCATACCTGGATGGGCTTCTCCACCGGCAAATGGGAAGGCAATATCCTCACCGTCTACACCACCCACATCAAGCAGGGTTGGGACCGGCGCAACGGGGTTCCTTCCAGCGACAAGATCACGCTGACCGAACATTTCATCCGTCACGGCAATCAACTCACGCACGTCGCCGTGGTCACCGACCCGGTCTATCTGACGGAGCCGTTGGTCAAGACTCAGGTGTACAATTCGGCCGCGAGCTCCGACGGAAACTGGCTGTGGCCCTGCGAGTATGTGGAGGAGCTTCCGGGAACGCCGCGCAGCATGGTTCACAGCTACATGCCGGGCCAGAATCCTTTTCTTACGGAATTCGCCGCCAAGCACCAGATCCCCGTAGACGCGGCACTCGGCGGACCGCAGACCATGTATCCGGAATATCGCGACAAGATGAAGGCCATGAAACCGCCAGCGAAGGCCGTTCAGACCGGGGCTCGATAATCGGCAGATCCGGTAGCCGAATTGCGCGGCGCCAGGCGCTCAATTCTCGGAAGGTTTCTCGGCCCGTTCGACTACAAAGATCTCCACCGGGCCCTTTTCCGTCTTAAACGCGAGTCCGAGTTGCTCCCTAAACACGGTGAAGATCGAGGGACCCGTCGGATCCTGCACTCGCCCTTTCCGCGGCGGTTGCATGGCTAGAAACTCGTCGGGAGTCCATTCTATGTTGATGTCAAAGTTCTTCGTGAGGCCGGTCCTGTCCACCACCGTGCGTCCTAGAAGGCGCGACAGCAATGGAGCCAGCCTGGCCATCGGGGCCGCCACTAGGATCAACCCCTCCGGGCCTAACTGGAAATTGCCGCACAGTTTCATTTGATCAACCGCGAAGGGGTTGGCCGGATCGGGCTCGGTACACGCACCCTTACGGGATTCGATCAGCCGCGGTCCAAGCTTTTGGTCTTTCCGGGCCATCACCAGGGCGTAAATGGGAAGTTGCTTGATTTCACGCCGCAGTACGATGTGAAACCTGTCCGCCAGGAGAGACTGCAGCATCACGAGGACGTCGTCTCGTTTGAGATCGATACCGGTCTTCGCGGAGACGTCGTAGTGATCGGAGTCCAGCCAGCCGGGTCCGCCAGAGACCTGAAACGGCTGAATGCTATAGGCGTTTTCGATCATGGCCTTCAGAGTCATGTTGACTATTTCCAGTCTGCCAGGAGGCATGGCGATCACCGTACCCCGCGCATCCGGTGCGGTTGGCTTGATCGTCGCCACCTCAAACGCCGGGCGGGGACGTGTCTGTGCGATTGCCGCCACGCTCAAACTCAGGAGCAGGAAAACAATCTTCCGGAACAGCGGCTTCATTCGTCTACGGGCGCCCCGTCGCCAATCGGGATGGAGAACACCCGGCCTCGATGCGCGCCTATAAGGATTTGCACCAGGCGGTGGGCGATCAGCTCGTGCAAGGTGAGAAGCTCGCGATGTGCGGCTGTGATGGCCTCTGCGTCGAGTGGGTTACCGGAATACGCGGCTCCCGCCTTCAGCGCATCGGTGGCCTCCTGAATGATCGGGTCTGCGATCGCCTCGCCCGCCATTTCCCACAGAGTGATGAACCGGTCTATTGCCGACGGGAAGCTGACCTCGAACACGCCGAACTGGCTGGTGGTTCGCGGTGGCTTGTAATCCAGGTTAAACGGGCCGGTATAGTTGTGGCTCCGAAGCAGGATCAGTACGTTCAGCCAGTCCAGCGGGTTCACCAGACCGACGCCGATATCGACATCGTGTTTCAGGCGGTAGCCGTCATTGATGTCGAAGTGGAACAGCTTGCCTGCAAGCAGCGCCCGCGCGAGCACGGCCCGGGGGGCAGCGCCCCACATGAGTTCGTGCAGATACTCGGGATTCAGGCCCACCATCTCCGGATGCGTGAGCAGCCCGGATGAGATGAACGCGAGCATGGCGTCGCTGGTAGGCAGCAGGATCTCGGCCTGGGGCTCGAACGGTTTGGCCTCCAGACAGTGCTTCAACGTCGGGCGGCCCTTCTGCCGCGCCACTTGGATGTCATGCTCACAAGCAGCGTTCAGCGCTTCGGCGTACCAGCGCAGAGTGCTGGTTTCCTCTACGGCGCCTTGAACATAGTAACCCAGCGAGCCGGGCCAATATACCGCAAAGCTTGCGCCCAGATCGTGCCCGATCTCGACGTTATTCCGGACCCGAAACTTCCCATATTCGCGGACGGCCGGCGATTCGGCTGCCGGTCCCGCGGCCCACACCGCGTCGTAGAAGGTCTCGGCGGTCACCATCGAACAGCGGACGCCGTACTTATGCAAAGCCGCCTGGATGCGCCCGAGGATCTCCGCCTGCTGCGGACGTCCCAGCGCACTCGTGGGAATCACATCGGTATCGTGTGTGCACCAATACTGGATGCCGATCTCGCCGTATTTCCGGATCACTTCCTCGAATCCGATGGATGGCCGCGTGGGCGCATGGAAGAGGGCGCTGCCGTTATACGCGGCGGCCCATTGCGGGCCCGAGATGAAATATTTTCGCCGGACTTCCGGACTGTAAGCGCCGCCGCAGGCATGCATCAATCGGGAAACCAGGGATTGTTGCTGCTCAATCGGAATCGGATTCATGTAAGTTATCGTTGTACCATGGCTCGCCCGCCGGACAACATGAAAACCCGATGAATACGTATTGGCTCGGTGTCGATATCGGAACCGGAGGCTCGCGCGCTCTTCTTCTCGATTCGAGCGGCAAAGAGGCCGCCGCTGTGTCGGTGCCTCATCAGGAAATGACGATGCAGCAGCCCCTGTGGGCCGAGCAGGATCCCGGCAACTGGGCGGATGCCGCATTCCAAGCGATTCGTGGCGCCCTCGCCGCCGCGGGGATCGGCGGGAAGCAGATCCGCGGCGTCGGTGTGTCCGGACAGATGCATGGCCTGGTGATTCTGGATCGCGACCACCAGGTAATCCGTCCCTCGCTCATCTGGTGCGACCAGCGCAGCCAGCCGCAGGTCGACTGGATTAATCAGCATCTTGGCCCCGCCAAAATGCTGGAGTTGACCGCCAACCCCGTGCTTACGGGATTCACACTGCCGAAACTGCTTTGGGTGCGCGATCACGAGCCTCAACAGTTCGCGCGCGTGCGTCATTTGCTGCTGCCTAAGGACTACGTTCGATTTCGCCTGACGGGCGAACTCGCCACGGACGTTTCCGACGCTTCCGGAACCGCTCTATTCGATGTCGTGCGCCGCCGGTGGTCGTTCGAGGCGATGGATGGACTCGAGTTGGATCGTGCGATTCTTCCCCAGGCGTACGAGTCCAGTGAGGTCGCCGGAACCATCTCCGGGCAGGCAGCCGAGTTGACCGGCCTCGCGGCTGGAACTCCCGTGGCGGGCGGTGGAGGAGATCAGGCTGCGGGCGCGGTCGGAAACGGAATTGTGCAGCCGGGCGCGGTGTCTTGCACCTTGGGAACCTCCGGCGTGGTCTTCGCGCACATGGAAGAGGTGGCGTACGATCCGCAAGGGCGCGTACATACGTTCTGTCACGCGGTTCGGAACAAGTGGCACGTGATGGGCGTGACGCAGGGAGCCGGCTTGAGTTTGCAATGGTTCCGGAACCAGCTCGCACCGGGAATCTCGTACGACCAGCTGCTATCCGAAGCCGCGCAATCTCCTGCCGGCGCGCGCGGCCTGTACTGGATCCCCTATCTCATGGGCGAACGCACTCCGCACCTGGACGCGACGGCGCGCGGCGGCTGGATAGGGCTGACAGCTAAACACACTCGCGCGGATTTGATTCGCGCGCTGATCGAAGGTGTTTGTTACAGCCAGAAAGATGGTCTGGATCTGGTCACCGCAATGGGGGTGAAAGCTGCCTCGGTTCGGGCATCCGGAGGCGGCGCTCGCAGCCGGGTGTGGCGTCAGATTCTGGCGGATGTTCTTGGAACTCCCGTAACCACGCTCACTTCACAAGAGGGCTCGGCCTTGGGCGCCGCGATCCTGGCCATGGTCGCCACCGGCGAATACTGCTCGGTTCCCGAAGCTTGCGGGGCGATCGTACGAGATCAGGACAGCGTAGAACCTCGCTGCGAAGAAGCTAAGATTTATGCGGCCGGCCACGCCGTCTACCGTTCCATCTATCCGGCTCTTAAGCCCCTGTTTCCGAAGATGTGAGTAGTGTTGTGAGCTTCACCGTGCATCCAGAGGATTCAATCCCCGCTTGTAGCCCGGATCCATCGCATCAAAGTCCGTTCGATAACTGACAGAGTTCGCGGTGGGAAAACTCGGCGGAACCTTCTGAGTGACTTTCCCGGTAGCGGCCCATTCCGTACCGCGCTGGAACGTCACCACAAAATCCACGGAACTGAGCGCGTTGATGTCATGCCCCATGGTGGTGTGAAACACGCGGCCTTTTCCGAATGCGACGGTCATCAGGACGGGCTCATCGTGGCCGGAGCCATTGTTCGATGGATCGGAGTACGCCGTCGCGAGAACAGTCACGTTCTTCCCCGGGCCGCGCAGATGAGCGTACAACTCGTCGCCCTGGTGCATCCAGAGATTGGGCAGACCGTCGGTGATCGGATGGCTTCCCCGCACGGCGACCTGAAAGGGTGTCCGCTGCCCGTGACTGCCGGCCGCCCCGGGAACGGGATCCGGGGTCAGCTTGCCGTCTTTGTAATACCAGTACGGACCCTGCTTTTCCGTCCGGCCGCGCCAGCCTCCCACTCCGATCATTTCGTTAAACGCCGGCCAATTCGGAAAGGCATTGTCGGCGGCATGCACTGTGACAACCCCGCCCCCGTCCCGAACATACTGCTCGAAGGATTGCTTCAGGCCGGCGGGCCAGCGCTCATCCGGAGCATCGTAGTTCCATACGATCACGGCGTATTTACGAAAATCCGGATGGAATGCGTTGAAGTCGCCGCCAGCGGGAGGGGCCGTTACGATTTCCACCTGGAAAAGACCGGTCTCCTCCAGTTGCTTCTTGAGCAGCGGCGAAATAAGCGCCCATTTGTGGTACGTGCCGCCGCTTTCGCCGTCGAGCAGCATCACCCGGATCGGATCGGCGGCGAAGGACGTTCCGCAAAGAGCCAGCAACGCGCCTGTCAGCCAAAGCGATCTGATCATGTGTACTTCCTCCCTACGGCAGCGCAAACGCGTACAGCGAGGTGCCGCCACCTACAATTAGATACTGTTTCCCATCGAGTTGATACGTGATGGGCGCGTTCTGAACGCGGCCAACGTTTTCATGCCAGAGCGTTGCGCCGTCGCTGGTCCGAAGCGCCAACACGCTGATACGGTTATCGCCGCTGAATGTCAGGCCCGCCGCGGTGGTGAGCACTCCGGCCGTTCCAGCCCCATCGCCGATGGGATGTTCCCAGGCAATTTTCCCGGTTCGGTAGTCGATGGCGCGCAGGAACGCTTTCCCCGCAAGGTTGTAGTCGGCCCCGGCCCAACCGTAGCCGCCATGCTCAGACTTGAAGAAGTAGATCCCGTAGCCGTCCTGGGCATTTACGACCAGGAATCCCGTCTGCGGATCAAAGCTAGGCGGACGGAAGTTCGTGGCGCCGGCCTCATTGGGCGCGACCAGGACGCCGTCCTTGTTCGGCTCCTTAGCGGGATCGGGGATGGGGCGGCCCGAGGCGTCGATCCCCTTCGCCCAGTTCACTGCCGCGAACGGAGCCGTCAACAGGTTCTTCCCGTTCGTCCGGTCGAGCACAAAGAAGTAGCCGTTGCGGGAAGCCTGCATCACCAGCTTGCGGGGCTGCCCGCCGAAATCCGCGTCCACCAGCACGGGAACTTCATTGGCGTCCCAATCATGCGTATCGTGCGGGGAAACCTGGAAGCCCCAGACCAGCTTCCCGGTATCCGGATTCAGTGCGACGATGCTACAGGTCCAGCGATTATCGCCGGGCCGTGGAGTGCCATTGAGCACCGGCGTGGGATTCCCCGTTCCCACGTAGACCAGGTTCAGTGCGGGATCGTAGGTGCCCGTCGTCCACATCTGGCCACCCGTCGCTCCGCCGCTGTCCGGATCTTTCGACCCGGCGGGAGGAGTGCTGTAGAAGATCCACTGCG
>Ga0207687_10001985_pt1 | contig 14055 bp, 5 predicted proteins | sample KBSM54metaG_FD_184399 | JGI IMG/M metagenome (GOLD analysis project Ga0207687, IMG submission 184399) | Miscanthus rhizosphere microbial communities from Kellogg Biological Station, Michigan, USA - KBS M5-4 metaG (SPAdes) (version 2) | ecosystem: Host-associated > Plants > Roots > Rhizosphere >...
CCTGTCTTCGCTTCCACCCGCGAGACGGTTCCGTCGCCCTGGTTCAAGGTCCAGACGGACCCGGCCCCGGTCGTAAGGAAGCGCGGCCCCGGTCCAACTTCAGTCGAAAACATCACCTGATTGGTCTTGGGATCCACGCCGGTGAGCATGTTCTTTTCCGGAGTTGTGACCCAAACCAGCCCTTCGCCGTAGGTGACGCCAGCCGAATTGGCGGGAACGCTAATCTCGGCGACCGCCATGTTGGTCGCCGGATCGATGCGCGAAAGAACGCCTTTGGCGTCCGTGACCAGCCACACGGCTTCGGGACTCGCGGCAATCCCGCCTTCGCTCGCTGAAGGTCCTACGGGAATCGTCGCGACCACCTGGTTGGTCTTGACGTCGACACGGGAAACCGTCTTGTCGCCGCAATTCGGCACCCAGACGCTTCCGAATCCCCAGGCTAGTCCCGAGCATGGTCGTTTGCCTGTCGTAACGGACGCGGCGATCTTGTTGGAAGCTGCATCCAACCGGTGTACCTTGTCCAGCGGGCCATTCGAGACCCAGATCGCGTCATCGGTTACCACCTGCCAATCCGGCGTGCCTTCGGTCGGGAACACGGCTAATGGTGAGAGTGTCGCCATCTCGCGGCGAACACCCGGAGTCGTCACGCCGGGCCGGGGAGGCTGTTGTTTCTTGCCGCCGCCCTTTTGCTTTGGGGCGTCTGCTTGTGCTGCAGGTGGTGGCGCGGCATTGTCTTGCGCGAATAGCAACGCGCTGGCGACGCATACGGTCAGCAATGTGGGGATCATGTAGAGTTTGCGTGTCATGTTGTGGTTACTTCGCCCTCACTCCGCAAGTGTCGCGATCACTCGTTTCGGGTCCAGCCGCGAAACAGAACCCTGAGCGGTATTCGAGATCCAGATGGCTCCCGGGGCCACGGTGATCAGGCCGCCTCCATCGCCCCAAAACTGCTGTACCACCCGCTCCTTTTCGCTTAAGGGATCGATGCGGGTCAAAGGAAATCCGGTTTGCGTCACCCAGACGTATCCTTCGCCGAATGCGATGTTCCCGCCTGCGTGGGGCACGGAAAGTTCGATGGTCTTGATCACCTTGTTGGTTTTCGGATCGATCCGCTCCACTTTGCCGTCCTTTTCGCACAGAACCCAGACCGAGTTGCCGCCGAAGGCAATCGATCGGGGTCCAGCGGATACGTCGATGCGCTTGTCTACCAGGTTGGTGCGAGGATCGACGCGAAGCAGCCGGCTTTCCGAGGGGCAGGTTACCCATAGCGAACCTTCGCCGAACGTCACGCTATTGCAGCCCGCCGGGAGCCGCAGCTCGCCTACAACTGCGTTTTGGACCGGATCGATTCGTGAAAGCGTAGTCTTACTGTCCGTAATCATCCAGACGCTGTCGGCCGTTGCCGCGAGTCCCGTCATTACGTCGGCCACACCAACCCCGAGCGTTGCCGTTACCTTGTTCGTCTTCGTATCGAAACGCGCCACGGTTTGGTCACCGCAGTTGGGAATCCACAAACTGCCGAACGCGACGAGAGTTCCGGAACACGGCTCATGCAGATCCGCCACCGGATCGAGGGTCTTGTTGCTTTTGGCATCCACGCGCACCAAAATGCCTTTGGACTTGTTGGGTATAAGCACGGCATCCCCGATCGTGATCCAGCCGGGCGTCTCTACCGTAGTCTGCGATTCACCTTTTAGACTCTCGAAAGGAATTTGAATTCCCGGCGTCTTGATTCCCTCCTTGGGGGCTATTGGCGGACGCGGAGTGCCTTTCTCATTCTTTTTTGACTCGGCCTTCTTGGCTTCGGGTTTTTTGGCTTCGTCAGGAGGTTCGGCAGCAATGATGCTGGCGCCGATAAAAAATAGACCGGTGGCGATAATTACGCGCATGAAGAGACTCCCTCTAATTTGCTGTCCTGGATTATGCGGACGGGGGAGCACGACTTCGGTGTCGCGCAGTGCGGCCGACCTAGCCGCAGCAAGCACAAGTATACGCGTTGTGCGCTAAATCACGCAGGAAATTATCATCGTAAATTTCTATACCTGCGATTAGTACCATCTATGATTCTTCCGCCGAATGGATACTTGACAGCCCGGACGAGAATGAGCTATACATTGTCCAGTGACTTCCCCACCTGTCTGGAAGCCGCTGAGTAGCTGTTCTTTCCTGGCCCCGTAAGCCGCAAGTTCTTCTGTCGCGCTGACCTCAACCCATCCTGTCCTTGGGTTTACGCCCGCACTACGTGCGAGCGGTGAAACTTTTGCTCGGACCCGATCCGTTTGGCAGAGGGACAGATGCGATTATCACTTCCTTACCGGCTTCTTTTTAACGCAGCTTCTATAGGCTCACTGCTTGTTGCGCCGGCGAATCTACTTCGCGCGCAAACTACGGACGCTGCCTCCGCGGATTTCTTCGAATCGAAGATCCGTCCCATCCTGGCGAATAACTGCTTTTCCTGCCATACGAATTCAAAGCTGGGCGACCTGCGCCTGGACAGCGCGGAAGCGATGCTCAAAGGCGGCACGCGCGGTCCGGCGATCACGCCGGGGGATCCCGACAAGAGCTTGCTCATCTCTGCGGTCCGGCAGAGCGATCCGAATCTAAAAATGCCCATGGGCGGCAAGTTAAAGGATTCAGAGGTCGCCGATCTCGCCGCATGGGTCAAGGCGGGAGCGGTCTGGCCCAAGACGGCGGCGCCAACAGTGGCCGCCAGCGGTAAGTATGTAATCGCGCCCGAGCGAAAGAAGTTTTGGTCGATGCTGCCGCTCTCGACGCCGCCTGTTCCCTCGGTGAAAGACGCCAAGTGGGCCAAGACGAACATCGATAAGTTTGTTCTGGCCAATCTCGAAAAGCAGGGTCTGAAGCCCGTGCCGTTCGCGAACAAACTGGATCTTATCCGACGGGCGACACTCGATTTAACGGGCCTTCCGCCGACTCCCGAGGAGATCGCCGCTTTCGAAAAGGACGCATCGCCCGACGCCTTCGCCAAGGTGGTGGACCGTCTGCTGGAGTCTCCGCACTACGGCGAACGGTGGGGCCGGAACTGGTTGGACGTGGCGCGCTACGGCGAAGACGATTATCGCAGCCTGAATCCGAATCCCAAAGGCTACCGGCCTTATCCCAACGCTTACGCTTATCGTGACTGGGTGATCCAGGCCTTCAACGACGATCTGCCTTATGACCAGTTTGTTTTGGCGCAGTTGGCGGGCGATCTTCTCGACTCGAAGATTCGATACAAAATGCTGCCGGCCACGGGGTTCCTCGGCCTGGGTCCTTGGTATTACGACAACGGCTCGAACGAAGTGACTCGCGCTGACGAACGCCACGACCGCGTGGACGCTGTGACGCGTGGTTTCCTGGGTCTCACGGTTGCCTGCGCACGCTGCCACGATCACAAGTACGATCCGATTCCGCAAACCGATTACTATTCACTGGCTGGCGTCTTCTTCAACACGGTTTACGAGGAGTATCCGGCCGCGCCCAAGAAAATAGTGGACGAGTTTTCGCGGATGGAAGACGATCTGGACCAGAAGCAGAAGATCCTCCAGGAGGAAAGCCAGAATCTCTCCAACCAGTTGTCGCGAGTTCTCGCGCTTCAGATTTCGACGTACCTGCAGGGCGTTTATGACGTCAGTGGTAAGTCCAAGAAAGACATCGCGCAGGTGGTGGAAACGCGCAAGTTGGACTACGAACTGCTAGATCGCTGGGTCAAGTACATGGCCAAGCCCACGGACAAGTACAAGAACAAAGAAGCCTGGCAGGCCATGATCAAGAAAGGCGGCAGTCCCGAGGAAGCCAAGAAACTAGCGGATAAATTCCAAGAGGAAGCCATCGCGGTCATGCTCGCGAAGACCGACTTGGATAACCAGAATAAAGTGATCGCCGACAAAGACCTGGAAGGGACTAAGCCTAAGAAGCGCACCGACAAACCCAGCAATTTTGTTTCGAATAGGGACTTCAATCCCGGTTCCTGGCTGCGCCTGTTGAGCCTTCCGGAAGACCAGAGCAATTTTTACACGGAAATCTACCAGCGCGAATTGAAGGACGCTGAGGATCCGAATGCGATGATGGCGGCCGGCGGACGCCAGGGCAATCCTGGAGTCTTACTATTCCGCGGCTGGGGTCTGCAGACCCGCGTTGGACCGGAGTCCCAAGCGCGCATTAAGTCGATGCAAGACGATATCGATGCGGCGCGCAAGAAACTCGATCCGCATTATCCGTTTATCCACGGAGTGAAGGATTCCGAGACGCCTGTCAACATTCCGCTGGCGATACGCGGTAATCCGGAAAACCTCGGCGCGGAGGTTCCGCGGCACTTCTTGAGTGTATTCGCGGATGGCGATCCGGTGCCTTTCTCGGCGGGCAGCGGACGCCTTGAGCTGGCTAAGGATATCCTGGCGCAGCCGATCGCCATGCGCGTCATCGTCAATCGGATCTGGAAGGGACACTTCGATACCGGCATCGTGGATACGCCCAGCAATTTCGGACAGATGGGCGAGCGTCCCACCAATCCAGAGCTGCTGGAGTATCTGGCCAGCACCTTCGTGAAGGATGGGATGTCCATCAAGAAACTGCACAAGGCCATCATGCTGAGCTCGGTCTACCAGCTCGGCAGCCAGAATGACGAGGCTAATTACGCCAAGGATTCCGGGAATCGCTTGTACTGGCGCTTCAATCGCCGGCGCCTGGATGCCGAGGAACTCCGCGATTCGATCCTCAGTGTTTCCGGCAACCTGGATCCGGCTCTGGGCGGACCCTCGGAAGACCTGACGCCCGCTTACAAGCGTCGCACGGTGTACGGAAAAGTGAGCCGCTACAAGTTGGACACGTATCTGCAAACTTTCGATTTTCCGGCTCCGAACATCAGCGCCGAGAAGCGCTTCACCACCACGGTCCCGCTGCAGCGATTGTTCCTCATGAACAGCGACTTCATGCAAATCGAGGCGGAGGAACTAGCCAAGCGCGTGGCCAGCGAGCCGGACAATCGGGCGCGCGTTCGCAAGGTCTACCAGTTGGCATATGGCCGCGATCCGGCCGAGGCCGAAGTTAAGCTCGCCCTGGATTATCTCCATTCTGAGCCGCAGAAGGAGTACGAAGAAAACAAGAACAAGCCTAAAGCGAGCGACGGTGCGGCAAAGGGAGGTCGCAAGCGCGGCGCTGCGGCAGCTCCGGCTGAAACAGAGACTGCCCCTGCCGGATCGGGTTCAGCCGAGAGCACGGCTACGCCAGCCCTTACGAAACCGGCACCTGTTGCCACGGCCAATCCGGATTCTCCGGATGCGACCGTATCGAAATCCGAACCCGAAAAACCTGCAACTTCCGAAGTGGCCGCGGCAGATGCGCCCCCGGCTGAAGATGCTGCCAATGGCGCAGCCGCCGCCGGCGATAACGCTGGAATGGGCATGGCCATGATGGACGGCGTTCCCGGCATGGGCGGAAGGCGCGGGAATGGTCCTGGAGCTGCGCCCGAGGTGAAATATGAACCGAGCGTGTGGGGCCGCTACATCAAAGTCCTGCTAAGTTCATCCGAATTCCTATTCGTTAATTGAGGCCAACGAAAATGTCCCTACACAAATCTGGAAACCCGGTCACGCGGCGCGAGGCGCTGCGGCGCGTTGGCAATGGTTTTGGCATGATGGCGTTCGCCGGAATGGTGAACCAGTCGCTGCTCAGGGCCGGCCCGGTGACTGCCGACGGCGGGATCCTTACCGGCAAGCTCGATTATCCGCAACGGGTCAAGCGCGTGATTTTCCTGTTCATGAATGGCGGCTGCTCCACGATCGATTGTTTCGATCCCAAGCCGGCTCTGGAAAAGTACGACGGCCAGCCGCTTCCCGGAGGAGACGTCAAGACCGAGCGACGCACCGGCGAGCTGATGAAGTCGCCGTTCAAATTCAAGAAGTACGGACAATGCGGCATGGACGTTAGCGAGCTGTGGCCGCATCTGGGCGAGGTGGCGGACGATGTCTGCTGGATTCGCTCGGTATACACGGAAATTCCCAACCATGAGCCCTCCTGTCTCATGATCAATACGGGCGCCAATCAGGCTGGTCGGCCCTCCATGGGCGCCTGGATTACCTACGGTCTGGGTACTGAGAATCAGAATCTTCCCGGGTACGTGGTGCTTTGTCCGGACGTTCCGACAACTGTCGGCCCGCCCTTGTGGAGCAACGGATTTCTGCCGGCCATCCACCAGGGAACGTTCATTTCCAATCGGGTCCAAACCGCGCAGGCAGATGGCATGGATGACATGCCGGAGGATGCCGCCACGGAGACGATGGAAAAGGACAAAGACGGAAAGGAAAAGCCAAAGAAGGTAGTTATCGAGAAAGGTTTCGATCCTAAGAAGCTCATCAACTACGTGAATAATCCGAAGTTCACTCTGCCCGAGCAGCGGCGGGAGATGGACTTGCTTCAGAAAATCGAAGGCATGCGCATGGAGAGCACCGGCTCGGACGCTCAGGTGGAGGCGGTCATCAAGTCCATGGAGATCGCCTACCGCATGCAAACCGATGCGCCGGACGTGTTCGATGTCCGCAAGGAATCTCAGGCCACTCTCGATTTGTACGGGCCAGGCCCCGTGGCGCGCGGTGCGCTTACGGCTGTGCGGCTCGCCGAAAAGGGCGTCCGCATGGTGCAACTGTACTATTCCAAGGGCGACCCTTGGGACGCACACGCCGACATCTTCGCGCACAAAGCTAATGCGAAGGCCTCGGACCAGGCTTTCGCGGCGGTCATCAAGGATCTGAAACAACGCGGCCTGTGGGACGACACGCTGGTCGTATGCGGCTCGGAATTTGGACGTACGCCGGTCCGCGAAGTCGGCGGCGGTGGAGGCGGCAGTGTCAAGCGAGGACGTGATCACAATCCATTCGGATTCACGATGTGGCTCGCCGGTGGCGCAGTGAAGGGCGGAACTATCTATGGAGCCACGGACGAGTTCGGCTTCAAGGCGGTGGAAAAGCCTGCGCACGTGCACGACATTCACGCGACCATCCTGTACCTGATGGGAATCGATCACAAGAAACTGACCTACCGGTATAGCGGTCGCGATTTCCGGCTCACCGATGTAGCCGGGAATGTACTGCACGAGCTGGTCGCGTAGTTACTGAGTTGGGGAATTGGAGTCGAATCTCTCTGCGGGATAAGTGTGTCTTGCAGAACTCCCTATCGCCTTCGTAACTCAACGTTTATTGGTTATCAGGGCGATAGTACATTTTGATTTGACTTTGTCATAGGGCCGCTTTAAGCTTCGATAATAGATTCGTTGTTCGACTTGTTTTTCTTTCCACTGTTGGGGAATAACACTCCTAGTTCGAGACGGTACTAAGCCTGCGTTCGACTGCCTTGATTGCAGTGATTTTTCAAATAGAACGAAGGAGAGTCTCGAGTGAAATTACGCCTATTTGTCTTTGCCGCTCTTGCCGCCATTGTTATCCCCGCAGCCGCGCAGACGAGCATGCTGCAGGGTACCGTCACGGACGCTCAGGGTGGCATTATTCCAGCCGCTATCATAACGGTGACCAATCAGGACACCGCTGCGCCCCGTCAGACAACTTCCGACGATGCCGGCGCATACGTGTTCCAGCAGATGCCGCCGGGTCCCTACAAGATCCAGGTGCAGCGCGCCGGATTCACGACCTACGCTTCCGAGGTTCGGCTGCAAATCAGTACGCCTTTGACGCTGAACATCCAGCTTGAGCTGGGTCAGGTCAGCGATACCGTCAACGTCACGGCGGAAGCGACCACGGTAAACACGCAGAATGCGACCATTGGAAACCCGTTTCTGGAGGTCCAGGTCCGGCAGCTTCCGTTGCAGACGCGAAATGTTGTGGAATTGCTTAGTCTGCAACCGGGCGTGACTCCGACCGGTGAAGTGGTCGGCGCCAGGAGAGATCAGAATAATATAACGCTCGACGGCGTGGACGTGAACGATAACCAGAATGCGGGCGTCACGACTACAAACGGAGTAACCACTCAGGGGTTCAACGCGGCGTTGCCCGTGCCGCTGGATTCGGTCCAGGAGTTTCGAACCACGGTGGCCGGGCAGGGTGCCGACCAGGGCCGCTCATCCGGCGGACAGGTGGCGCTTGTGACCAAGAGTGGATCCAATCAGTTTCACGGGTCGGCCTACGAATACATGCGCAACACGGCTACCGCCGCCAACAACTGGTTCAGCAATCGCGCTGGCATTCCACGCCAGGCTTTGGTACGCAATCAATACGGCGCGTCGCTGGGTGGCCGGTTCATTCGCGATCGCGCATTCTTCTTTTTAAATTGGGAGGATCGCAAGGACCGCAGCGCGCTGGCGGTTACCCGCACCGTGCCTAGCGACTCGTTTAAGCAAGGCATCGTCAAAGTGCAGCTCACCAACGGCCAGGTTGTGGCTCTTTCTCCCGCCGACGTCAAGGCGCTCGATCCGCTGCACATCGGCGAGTCGCCCTACATGTTGAACTATCTCAGTCAATATCCCGCGGGGAACGATCCCGCGTCGGCCGCGGATCGAGGTTTGAATTTCAACACCTTGCGATTCAATGCTCCGCAGAAGATTGACAATCGAGCCTATGTCGCCAAGATGGACTTTAACCTGGACCGAAACGGCAAGCATACGCTTATGCTCCGCGGTACCCTGAACAACGCGGCTCAGGACGTCGCAACTGCACTCGCGCAGTTTCCAGGGCAGCCCGCCGCATCGAAGCAAGTGGACACCTCACGAGGCCTAGCGGCTCGTTACACGGCGGTGCTGTCGCCGTCGTTGGTCAACGTTTTCGGTTTGGGTTACACCCGGATCAGTACAACCGGGACGGGAAACCAGGATGTGGTGCCGTCCTTCTTTACTTCGACCCCGATCCCCACGACGCGCCCATCGGTGAGATTGGCGCCCACGACCAATTTCGTGGACGATGTGACCTGGACCCATGGGACGCACACGTTTCAGGCGGGGCTGAACATTCGCACCCTTGAAAACGACCGTTTGAGTTTCAACAATCTTCCCAGCTACAGCTTCAGCCGGAGCACATTACTCGGCTTGGGCAATGACATTACCAACGCGGTTACGTCGTACCTCGCGACTAACTTCGGCGGCGGGACGTTGTCGTCCGGCACGAACGTGACAAATGCTTTCGGGACTGCATTCGGACTCCTGAATTCCTACGGCGCGACCTACAACTTCGGTCGCGACGGCACGGCCATTCCTTTCGGACAACCGGTGACGCGGGATTTCGCCGACAAAGATTATGAGCTGTATGCGCAGGATTCTTATCGCATCAAGCCGAACCTGACCCTTACCTATGGATTGCGCTGGAGTCTGTTCGGCGTTCCCTACGAAAAGAACGGCGTGCAGGTGGTGCCCCAAACCTCGCTGAACCAGTTCTTTGTCGACCGCGCTTCCGGGCAAAGCCTGGGTATCCCGAGCTTCGCGCACCCCACATCGCAGATCGTCTATAACTTGGGCGGCCCCGTCAACAATGGACCCGGATGGTACCCGATGGACAAGAACAACCTGGGGCCGCGGCTGGGTGTCGCATGGTCCCCGGACTTCGGTGGTTTGGCTGGCGCAATCCTTGGAAAAGGAACGGTGATTCGCGCCGGGGCCGGAGTGCTCTATGATCGCTACGGCAGTCAGTTGACGGTCAATTTCGCGAACACCGGCTCTCCCGGACTGGCAACCAATGTGTCTCAGCCTCTGAACACGGACTTCACAACTGGTTTCCGGTACACGGGAACGGGCTTGCCAGTTATTCCGGCGGCCCCGACGGGAGGATTTCCATTTACACCTCCGACGATTGTAGGCGGATTTAATTCCTTTGCCGGGATCTCTTCCGATCTCAAAGCCCCGTACCAATACCTCACGAATTTCAGTATTGCCCGGCCGTTGCCCAAGAGAATGAGCATAGAGATTGGCTACATCGGCCGAATGAGCCATGGTGTTCTGATGTCGCAAGACTACGGACAGCCTCTGACGCAGTTTAAGGATCCGAAGTCGGGACAGACCTGGGCGCAGGCCAGCGGCATCCTGCGCAGTCTCACTGAATCCGGTGTGACCCCGGCCCAAGTGAAGGCGAATCCGAGTCTGGTTCCGCTGGTTCCGTTCGTGGAGGACATGTTTGCCAAGGACAAGAACGTCTTGATTCCGGGCAGCGCTTCCGCCAACTACTGGTACACCATCTATAACAAGTACGCCGGCAGCGACCTCGACGCCTTGAATGACATGGACCGTCTCCGGCAACCCGACGGTACCTGTATCTCAGCCCCCGGCTGCAATACTTTCTTTCCCCTTCAGAACGCCGGACTGGGAACTTGGACCAATGCGGGCAAGAGCGCCTATAACGGCTTGCAAATAGTCTTGCGCAAACAATTCTCACACGGCTGGGGCTTTGACCTGAACTACACGTGGTCTCACTCCATCGATAACGTCGGTGGCACGGAGTCGGGCGGCGGCGCGGGTATTCAAGACGCGTTCAATCCTTCGTCTTACCTCGGTCCGTCGGATTTCGATATCCGGCATAACCTGACCGCGAACTATGTCATCGAAATCCCGATCGGCAGAGACAAGAAACTGTTCAGCCACATGCCCAAGGCACTGAACGTAGTGGTCGGCGGTTGGCAAGTCTCTTCGCTGGTAACTGTGCGAAGTGGAACACCCATCAACATCACGAACAGCGGAGTTTTCCCCACCAACTATCTGAATTCATCCATCGCTCAGCTTCGACCGGGTGCGACGATGCCCGCCGGGGCTGCATTCGATCAGACCGGAACGCCCAATATCTTCGCGAATACCAATGCGTATCAAGCCTTCATGGGCGAGTATCCGGGTCAAACCGGCACTCGCGGGATTGTCCGGCATCCGCCCACTTACAACACGGACCTCTCGATCAGCAAGGTCTTCAAGCTGCCCTTCGAAGGTCACACGCTGCAGATTCGCGCGGAGGGCTTTAACGCCTTCAACAACGTGAATTTTAATGGAGCTCCGCAATTAAGCATCGCGACTCCCACGACCTTCGGCCAGATTACTTCGGCGGCCGACGCCCGCGTGATGCAGTTCGCAATGCGGTACGAGTTCTAAGGTAAGGTCGCGCCTGCTGGGCTGCTCGCGGATCGCACTCGCCGCGAGCAGCCTGGTTCGGGCGCACAGCCTGTGCGGGAGAATCCATGCGTCGTTTTTCGATTGTCCTCTTCGCTGCATCGCTTTTCGCTGAACAACTCCCCTATCAAAAGCCGTCCCAGGCGATTCTAGATATCCTTGACGCCCCGGCCCTGCCCGCGCTTGCCGTTAATCCCACGCGGACCTATGCGACGCTATCGGAACAGTCGCGCTATCCCTCCATTGCGGAAGTCTCGCAGCCCATGCTGCGTTTGGCCGGCCTCCGGATCAATCCGCGGACGAATGGACTCCACCTCAGCGGTTTCAGTAAATCGATCGAGCTGGTAAAGCTGCCGGAAGGAACAAAGACGCCGGTCAGTCTTCCCGCCGCTGCGCGCGCTAGCGACGTGCGCTGGTCGCCAGACGGCAAGCAGTTCGCGTTCATGAACACCACCGACAGCGGTATCGATCTGTGGATTGGTGATCCTGTTACCGGCAAAACCCGCCAGATCGCAGGCGTGAAGCTCAACGCCGTCCTGGGCGATACGATCGATTGGCTGCGCGATAGCAAAACCATCGTCGCCAAGACCATACCCGCCGGCCGCGGACCTGCGCCGGTTGAATCCATTGTTCCCATCGGTCCCGAGGTCCAGGAGAGCAAGGGCGCGGCGATGGGCGTGGCGACCTACGAGGATCTTTTGACGAATCCTCACGACGAAGATCTTTTCGAATACTACGCCACCGCACAGCTCGCGCTGATCGATAGCACTACAGGCCGCGTCACTCGCATTGGCAAACCAGGATTGCTCGACGACGTGAGCGAGTCGCCTAATGGTCAACACCTGCTGATCAGCCGTCAGAAACGTCCGTTCTCATACCTGCACCCGTACCGCTTGTTTCCAACCGAAGTTGAAGTTTGGGACCATGCGGGCACAGTCACCTATACCGTCGCGAGTCTTCCGCTCATTGAACGAGTGCCTCTCGGCGGAGTCCAGGCCGGTCCGCGCAGCATCCGCTGGATAGGCAACGAGCCGGCCACGGTCATGTGGGTGCAAGCGCTCGATGGCGGCAATCCCCTGGAGAAAGTCCCGAATCGCGACGCCCTGATGGCGGTGAGCGCGCCGTTTACGACCGCGCCGGCGCAACGGTATCGCACCGAGGAGCGTTACGGCGGCATCCAGTTTGGAAAAAACTTCGCGCTCATATCCGATCAGGCGCGCCTTACCCGTGTAACGCGCACCTTTAAGCTGGACCTGTCCGCGGCCAATCCCGAGCCGAAGCTTATCTGGAGCCGCAACTCTCAGGATGCTTATAAGGACCCGGGCCGGCCGCTGCAGGATCCGATCGACCCGGTGATGTTGCAGAACGGCGACGACATCTTTCTGTATGGGGCGGGTGCTTCACCCTCGGGCGATCATCCTTTCCTCGACCGCTTCAACCTCGCCACAGTGAAGGGCGAACGCATATTCCAATCGGCTCCCGATAAGTATGAGACTGTCGACGCCGTACTGGATAAGGCGGGCACCGGGATGATCATCCGCCGCGAAAGCGTGTCGGAGCCTCCCAACTACTACCTGCGCCGCGGCACGGCTGAAATCGCCCTCACATCCTTTAAAGATCCCGCTCCGCAAATTCGCCAGATCCAGAAGCAGTTGGTCACCTACAAGCGTGCTGATGGCGTTCCGCTTTCCATGGAGCTGTACCTTCCGCCCGATTATAAGCCGGGAACCAGATTGCCGGCACTGTTGTGGGCTTACCCGCGCGAATATAACGACGCGGAAACGGCCGGACAGATTCGCGGATCTCTGAACCGCTTCACCACCATCGCGGGATACTCCGAGCTTTTTTTCCTTCTGCAGGGCTACGCGGTACTCGAAAACGCGACCATGCCTGTGGTCGGCACCATTGACGTGGTCAATAACACATATGTCGAGCAGGTGGTCAGCAGCGCCAAGGCGGCCATCGACAAGGCGGCTGACATGGGCTTCATCGATCCGCAGCGTGTCGGCGTGGGCGGTCACAGTTACGGGGCGTTCATGACGGCCAACTTGCTGGCGCACTCCAACCTATTCAAGGCAGGTATCGCGGAGAGTGGCGCGTACAATCGCACGCTTACACCTTTCGGTTTTCAAAGCGAACGCCGCTCCTTATGGGAAGCCGAGGACACCTACTTGAAGATGTCGCCCTTCATGTTCGCCGACAAAATCAAAGCGCCTTTGCTGCTGATCCACGGGGAAGCGGACGACAACTCCGGCACGTTTCCCATTCAGAGCGAGCGCTTGTACCAGGCGATCCGCGGCAACGGCGGCACCGTGCGACTGGTTTTCCTACCCGCCGAAGCGCATGCTTATCGTGCTAAAGAGACCATCGAGCACGTGAATTGGGAGAAGCTGCGCTGGTTCGATATGTATCTCAAGGGCCAGCAGTAAGGATAAGCCCATGTAAAGTCATAGTGTTACAAGCGTAAACCGCAAGGCCCGTAATAGGGCTCGTAACTAAACCTCCCATTCTGCGTATAATCAGCATGGGCGGTGCCATGTTAGCTCGTCTTGCGGCAATCGTTTGCCTGCTCCATGTTTGCGAGTTGTTAGCCCTGTCGGAGCCGTTGGTTTCCCGGACTGGTGAGGTCAACGTGTATCTGCGCCCTTCCTCCAACATTTCTCCGGTAGTTACGCACTGGATGCAAGAGGAATCGGGCTTATTGATGCGCTCGGCAGGATATCAGGTGCACTGGCTCGATCCTCTGGAACGGCCCGACGCACCGGGAACTTCTTTAGTTGTGATCGAACTCACGGGCCCCTGCGCTCCCGCGGAGCATTCCGGTCGCCCAGTGGATGTCGGCCGCTTAGCGTTCACGGTGGTGGACCACGGAACGATTCTTCCGTTTGTTACCGTGGACTGCGCGGCATTGCAGAAAACTTTGGCGTCCGCGCTGGATCGTGAGCCGCGAGCCCGCCGGGACGTCCTCTACG
>Ga0207687_10001986_pt1 | contig 14051 bp, 11 predicted proteins | sample KBSM54metaG_FD_184399 | JGI IMG/M metagenome (GOLD analysis project Ga0207687, IMG submission 184399) | Miscanthus rhizosphere microbial communities from Kellogg Biological Station, Michigan, USA - KBS M5-4 metaG (SPAdes) (version 2) | ecosystem: Host-associated > Plants > Roots > Rhizosphere >...
GTCGACCCGTAGAACCCGGCCCCCACGACGGTGACCTTCATCCCGCGCACCGTCACAGGCGCTCGACGATCGCGGCCGCGAACTCCGACGTCCTCACCTCGGTGGCGCCCTCGGTCATGCGGGCGAAGTCGTAGGTGACGATGCGGTCGGCGATGGTGGCCTGCAGCGCCCGCACGACGTCGTCGGCCGCCTCCTGCCACCCGAGGTGCTCGAGCATGAGGACGCCCGACAGCAGCAGCGATCCCGGGTTGACCTTGTCCTGGCCCGCGTACTTGGGGGCGGTGCCGTGGGTGGCCTCGAAGATGCCGTGCCCGGTGACGTAGTTGATGTTGCCGCCGGGGGCGATGCCGATGCCCCCCACCTGGGCGGCCAGGGCGTCGGACATGTAGTCGCCGTTGAGGTTGGTGGTGGCGATCACGTCGAACTCGTCCGGGCGGGTGAGGATCTGCTGCAGGAAGATGTCGGCGATGGTGTCCTTCACCAGGATCCTGTCGCCGGGCCGGCCCCCGCAGTCGTCCCAGCTCACGGCCACGTCGGCGAACTCCTCCTTCACCAGGTCGTAGCCCCACGTGCGGAAGGCGCCCTCGGTGAACTTCTGGATGTTTCCCTTGTGGACGAGGGTGACCGACGTGCGGCCCTTGTCGACCGCGTACTGGAGAGCGGCCCGGATCAGGCGCTTGGAGCCGGTCACCGACACCGGCTTGATCCCGATGCCCGAGTCGGGACGGATGCTCCACCCGAACTCGCTCTCGCAGAAGGCGATGAGGCGGGAGACCTCGGCCGTGCCCTCCTCGAGCTCCATGCCTGCGTAGACGTCCTCCGTGTTCTCCCGGAAGATCACCATGTCGACCCTCTCCGGGTGCTTCACCGGCGACGGGACGCCCGGGAACCAGCGCACGGGGCGCAGGCAGACGTAGAGGTCGAGCAGCTGGCGCAGGGCGACGTTGAGGCTGCGGATGCCGCCGCCGACGGGCGTCGTGAGCGGCCCCTTGATGCCGACGATGTGCTCGGAGAAGGCCTTGACCGTCTCGTCCGGGAGCCACGACCCGGTCTGGTCGAAGGCGGTCTGGCCGGCCAGCACCTCCATCCATCGGATGCGGTGGCCGCCCCGCTTGGCCACGGCGGCGTCGATGACCAGTTGGGCTGCGGGCCAGATGTCGACCCCGATCCCGTCGCCCCGGATGAAGGGGATGACGGGCTCGTCGGGGACCTGGAGGGTGCCGTCGGCTGCGACCGTGATGCGTTCGGGCATAGCCCGGGAGCCTAGAGCCCTCGCCGACCGACGCTCAGACCTCGAGGCCCCGGCGCCGGGCGGCGGCGTCGACCGCGTTGCGCAGGAGCATGGCCACCGTCGTCGGACCCACCCCTCCCAACCGAGGGGTCACCCAGCCGGCCACCTCGGCGACCGACTCGTCCACGTCGCTCACCAGGCGCCTGCCCTCCCACGAGATGCCGCCACCGACCACGGCCGACCCGGGCCGCACGTCGCCCGGGCCGATCATGTTGGGCACGCCCGCCGCCCCCACCACCACGTCGGCCTGGCGGGTGTAGTCGGCCCAGTTCGGAACGCCCGTGTGGACCACGGTGACGGCCGCGTTCGCCCCCGGGCGCTTGAGCGACAGGAGCATGGCCAGGGGGCGGCCCAGGGTGGGCCCCCGGCCGACGATCACCACGTGGCGACCCTCCACCGGCACCCGGTAGTGGGCCAGGAGGGCCTGGATGCCGGCCGGGGTGCACGGCACCGGCCCGTCGACCCCGAGGGCGAGGCGGCCCAGGTTGGACGGGTGGAGCCCGTCGGCGTCCTTGTCGGGGTCGAGGGCGGCCAGGGCGGCGTTGAAGTCGAGCCCGGCCGGGACCGGGTTCTGGATCAGGAAGGCGTCGATCTCGGGGTCGGCGTTCAGCGCGTCGACCGCGGCCAGCAGCTCGGCCTGGGTGGCGGTGGCGGGCAGGTGGACGTTGACCGACCGGATGCCGGTGGCCGCGCTGGCCTCGTGCTTCTTGCGGATGTAGCCGGCCGAGGCCGGGTCGTCGCCCACCAGGACGGTCGCCAGGCCCACGGTGACGCCATGGGCGGCGAGGGCCGCCACCCGGCGGGTGACGTCGGCCGTCACCGCCTCCACCACCGGCGCCCCGGCCATGATCATCGCGGCCATGACGCCGTCAGTGCCGGAACTGGCGCTCGCCGGTGATCACCATGGCCATGCCGTGGGCGTCGGCCGCGGCCACCGCGTCGGCGTCGCGGATGCTTCCCCCGGGCTGGACGACGACGGCCACGCCGCACGCGGCCGCCACCTCCACCCCGTCCGGGAACGGGTAGAAGCCGTCGGTGGCGCTGGCCCCGCCCTTGGCCCGGTCGCCGGCCTTGTGGGCTGCCACCTCGGCCGCGTCGACCCGGCTCTGCTGCCCGGCGCCGATGCCTACCGCCTGGCCGCCCGCGACCAGCACCACCGCGTTGGACTTCACGTGCCCGCACAGCCGCCACGCCAGCTCGGCGTCGAGCCACTGCTCGTCGGTGGGCGTGGCCCGGCTGACCACTCGCCACGACGAGCGGTCGGCCACGAACCGGTTCGGCTCCTGCACCAGGAAGCCGCCGGCGAAGGCCCGCAGGTGCAGGGCGCCGACCGTGGGCGCGGGCGCCGACAGCAGGCGGGTGTTCTTGCGCTTCCGGGCCAGGCGCTCGATCGTCCCCGGCTCGTAGCCGGGGGCGATGACGACGTCGGCCTGGGCCGCCTGCTCCATGGCCGCCACCGTGGCCTCGTCGACGGGGCGGTTGAGGGCCACGATCCCGCCGAACGCCGACGTGGGGTCGCCCTCGAAGGCCAGCTGGTAGGCAGTCGCCAGGTCGTCGGCCACCGCCGCCCCGCAGGGGTTGGCGTGCTTGATGATGGCCACCGCGGGCCGGTCGCCCACCGTGCCGAGGTCGTGGACGAGCAGCCACGCCGCCTCCGCGTCGCACAGGTTGAGGTACGACAGCGCCATCCCGCCGTGCTGGCGCACCCCGTCCCACCATCCCGACGAGCCGATGGTGCGGTAGCGGGCCGCCCGCTGGTGGGGGTTCTCGCCGTAGCGCAGGTCGTCGGCCTTCTCCAGGGCCAGGTGGAGGGTCGGCGGGAGCACCTCACTGTCGCCCTCGTCGAACCACCCGGTGATGGCGGCGTCATAGGCGGCGGTGGTGGCGAAGGCGGACCGGGCCAGGCCCCGGCGGGTGGCGTCGGACAGCCTCCCCGCGGCCCGCAACTCCTCCAACACCCCGTCGTAGTCGGACGGGTCGACCACCACGCCGACCGAGGCGTGGTTCTTGGCCGCGGCCCGCACCATGGTGGGCCCACCGACGTCGATCATCTCCACCGACGGCTGTTGGCGGAAGGGATAGAGGTTGCACACCACCAGGTCGATCGGCACGTAGCCCCGGGCCTCGACGTCGGCCATGTGCTCGGGCTTCGTCCGGTCGGCGAGGATGCCGCCGGCGATGGCCGGGTGCAGTGTCTTGACCCGTCCCCCCAGCATCTCGGGGGCGCCGGTGACCTCCGCCACCTCGGTGCAGTCGATGCCGGCCTCCCTCAGGGCGGTCGCCGTCCCTCCGCTCGACACGAGTTCCCAGCCCAGGTCGGCCAGGCCCCGGGCCAGCTCCAACAGGCCCGTCTTGTCGTAGACCGAGAGCAGCGCCCTCATCGTCGGCGCGCCCGTCCGGACCTCACGATCGGGCACCGTACCAGCCCCTTTCCATCGGACGAGCAGCGTGCTCTACTACGGGCACTTCTACGGGCAAGGGGGAGCCGAATGGATTTCAAGAAGTTGACCCAGGGCGAACGCATCGTGCTCATCGCCGGTGTGCTGCTCATCATCGACCTGTTGGTCCTGCCCTGGCACAACATCAAGCTGGGCGGCCTGGTCGACGTCAACCGCACCGGCGTCCAGTCCCCCAACGCCTTCTACGGCGTGATCGCCCTTCTGCTCGCCATCGTCATGGTGGGCCAGATCATCGCCACCAAGATCGCCAACGCCAAGCTCCCCGACCTGCCCATCGGGTGGGGTCAGGTCCACATGATCGCCGGCATCCTCGTGTTCGCCCTGCTCCTGCTCAAGCTCATCGTGGAGACGAACTTCCTCGGATTCGGTGCCTACCTGGGCGTCATCCTCGGTGCCGCGATGGCCTTCGGCGGCTTCTCCATCAACAAGGAGAGCAGCGCCCGGACCTTCTAGGCCCGGGCTACCGGCTCAGGACCTCGGCGGTGCGGCGGCCGAGCTCGGTGGGGTCGCGGACCACCGAGGCGCCCGCCGCCTCCAGGGCCGCGATCTTGGCCGCGGCCCCGCCTGACGAGCCGGACACGATGGCCCCGGCGTGGCCCATCCTCCGTCCCGGGGGGGCGGTCACGCCGGCGACGTAAGCGATCACCGGGGTCGACATCTCGGCCCCGATGAACGCCGCCGCCGCCTCCTCGTCGGACCCGCCGATCTCGCCGATGAGGATCACCGCGCCGGTGTCGGGGTCGTCCTCGAACAGCCGCAGGCAGTCGATGAAGCCGGTGCCGGGGACGGGGTCGCCGCCGATGCCGATGCAGGTCGTCTGCCCGATCCCCTGGCGGGTGAGCTCGTAGAGGGCCTGGTAGGTGAGGGTGCCCGATCGGGACACCACGCCCACCGGGCCGCCGCCGAGGCCGATCTCGGGGGGGATGATCCCGATGTTGCACCGGCCGGGCGTGATCACGCCGGGGCAGTTGGGGCCGAGGAGGCGGGTGCCGGGAGCGTGGTGGCGGAGATGGCTCACGACCCGGGCCTCGTCGTGGAGGGGGATGCCCTCGGTGATGCACACGACCAGGGCGATGCCGGCGTCGGCCGACTCGATCACCGCCGCCGCCGCGAACCGGGCCGGGACGAGGACGAGGCTGGCGTCGGCCCCCGTCGCCGCCACCGCCTCGGCCACGGTGTCGAACACGGGGATGCCCTCGACGTCGGACCCGCCCTTGCCCGGCGTGACGCCGGCCACCACCTGGGTGCCGTAGGCCCGGTTGCGCAACCCGTGGAACCGTCCCTGGCTGCCCGTGAGCCCCTGGACCAGGACCCGGGTCGTCTCGTCGACGAGCACGCTCACCTGGCGTCCCGGCCGTCGGCCAAGGCCACCGCGGTGCGGGCGGCGTCGGACATGGTCGGCTCGGAGCGCAACGACGCCGACAGGTGGCCGGCGAGGATGGCCCGGCCCTCCTCGGCGTTGGTGCCGTCGAGGCGGACGACGATGGGGGGACCGATCTCGGTCTGGGCCAGGGCCCGGAGGATGCCGTTGGCCACCTCGTCGCAGCGGGTGATCCCGCCGAAGATGTTCACCAGGATGGCGCCCACCTTGTCGTCGCCAGCGACCACGTCGAGGGCGGCGGCGATGACTTCGGCGCTGGCCCCGCCGCCCACGTCGAGGAAGTTGGCGGCCGAGCCCCCGGCCTGGCTGACCACGTCGAGGGTGGCCATCACCAGCCCGGCCCCGTTGCCGATGATCCCGACGGTGCCGTCGAGGCCGACGTAGTTGATGCCCTTCTCCCGGGCCCGCCGCTCGCGGGGATCGAGCTCCTCCGACGCCCGCCACTCGGCCCACTCCGGGTGGCGGAAGGCGGCGTTGTCGTCGAGCGTGACCTTGGCGTCGAGCGCGACCACGTCGCCGGCGCCGGTGAGCACCAACGGGTTGATCTCCACCAGGTCGGCGTCGGCGGCCACGTAGGCGGCATACAGCACCGGAACCAAGGCCGCCACCCCGTCCGCCGCGACCCCGTCCAGGCCGGCCCGAGCCACCAGGTCGCGGGCGGCCTCGGCGCTCAACCCGTCGCGGGGGTCGACGTGGATGCGGGCCACCGCCTGCGGGTCACGGTGGGCCACCTCCTCGATGTCGACCCCTCCCTGGGCGGACAGGAGGCCGAGGTGGAGGCGGGCGGCCCGGTCGAACGTGAAGCTGGCGTAGTACTCGGCCGCGATGTCGCAAGCCGGCTCCACCAGCACCGCCTCGACGGTGTGGCCCTTGATGTCCATGCCCAGGATCGCCTCGCCGGCGGCGGCCGCGGCGGCCCGGTCATCCACCACCTTGACCCCGCCGGCCTTGCCTCGCCCTCCCACCCGGACCTGGGCCTTCACCACCGCCGGATAGCCGTGGGCGTCGGCCGCGGCCACCACCTCCTCGACCGTGCGGGCCACCGTGCCGGTCGACGCGGGCACGCCCGCCCCCGCCAGCAGGACCTTGCCTTGGTACTCGAGGAGATCCATCAGCCGGCGGCCCGCCGGCCCCCGGCCTCCCGCCCGGCCACCCGGCGGTCGAGCTCGGCCCGCAACCAGCCGGTGATGACGCCCAGGGCGGTGCCGGGCCCGAAGAGGGCGGCCACGCCCGCCGCCCGCAGCCGGTCGGCGTCGGCGGGGGGGATGATCCCGCCGCCGAACACCACCACGTCGCCCGCCCCCCGCTCGGCCAGCGCGTCGAGCAGGCGGGGGAAATGCGTCAGGTGGGCGCCGGAGAGCACCGACAGGCCCACCGCGTCGGCGTCGATCCGCACCGCCAGCTCGGCCACCTGCTCGGGCGTCTGGCGGAGGCCGGCGTCGACGACCTCGAACCCGTCGTCCCGCAGCGCCCGGACCACCACCTTGGCCCCGCGGTCGTGCCCGTCGAGGCCGGGCTTGGCCACGAGCACCCGGTAGGCGGTCATGGACGCATACTAGGAGCGTGGCTCCGCGTCCCGGTCAGAGGACGTCGAAGGGCACGACCGTGGTGCTGACCGGCATCGCCGGCGTCCTCGGCGGCATCCTCGTGTTCGTCGTCGTGGCCAACCTGGTCGGCTCCCGAGCCGGCACCACCGACTCGCCGGCCGCCACCTTCGACGTGGGATCGGCCGAGAGCCGGGCCCGCACCATCGCCCAGGGCGGCCCGATCCTGTTCCAGGACCTGCTCAACCGCTCCCGCGACATCTACGTCCAGCACCTGGGCGACGCCGACTGGCGGGCGTTCGAGGCCCACGCCCCCGGCGCCTCCCGGCAGTGCTTCCTCCGGTGGCGGCCCGCCACCCGGGACTTCGTGGACGCCTGCGACGGCCGCACCTTCCCCGCCGACGGCACCGGCCTCGTCCAGTACCCGGCCCGGGTGGATGGGCGCAGGCACGTGGTGGTCGACCTCCGCCTGCCGGCGCCGGCGACCACGACGACCACCACGACCACCGCGACCTCGTCCAGCACGACGCCGACCACCACGACGGAGGTACCCGAGAGCCCCGCCGCCCCCGCCTGAGTCGGGGCCGGGGGGTGGTAGCACCACTTCGCCCCCGTCAGCCTTGCAACCGGCCTGCGGGTGGTGGTTTGCTCCCCAACGTGGCCTCCGTGCGCCGACTGAGCGTGGCGCTGTTCGCCCTCGCCCTGGTGGCCGCCGGCTGCGGGTCGTCCGCCTCCGACAGCAGCCCCACCACCCTGCGCGTCCTCATGACCGACGACTGGGTGACGGCACCCTTCCTCGACGCCGTCCGCGACTTCGAGATGGCCCACCCGGGCGTGCGCATCGTCGTGGAGAAGGGCCCCATCCGCCTCCAGACCGACACCGTCCGGGCCGGCATCAGCGCCGGCTCGCCGCCCGACGTGGTCCAGGGCCACGCCTTCTCCGCCGCCAGCCAGGGCCTCGCCCAACGGGTCGGCGACCTGTGGCAGTCACACCTGGCGAGCGACGAGTTCTTCCCCGGCGCCATCGAGGACGTGACGTGGAACGGGGAGAAGTACGGCGTGCCCCTCGACACCAACGCCATGGTGCTCATGTACAACGTCGACCACTTCCGGCAGGCGGGCCTGCCCGATCCCCAGCCGTCCATGTCGATGGAGGACTTCGCCCGCACCGCGGCCGCCCTCTCCACCCCCGACGGCTCCCGCCGGGGTCTGGCCATCCCCACCAGCGGGTGGTGGACCTACGGGTGGATCAAGGCCAACGGCGGCGAGGTCGTCCAGGTGGGCGCCGACGGCAAGGCGTCGTTCACCCTCGACGCTCCTCCGGTGGTGAGCGCCCTCGGCTTCCTGGCCGGGCTCATCAACGCCAAGGAGGCGTTCCCGCCCCGAGGGTCCGACTCCCACTCCGAGGACGCCTTCGCCCTCTTCGCCTCCGGCGTCGCCTCCATGCACACGAGCGGGTCGTGGGACATCGCCGCCATCAGGAACAACGGCATCCCCATCACCTACGGGACCACCTTGATGCCCACGGTGCTCGGTGGGGGCACGGCCATGGGGGGGAGCAGCACCTGGATCCCAGTGGGCTCCGAGCATCGGGAGCTGGCCTTCGAGTTCATGACCCACCTCGTCTCCGACCGCTACGCCATCCGCTTCGCCAAGGAGGAGGGTCGACTGCCGGTGCGGCAGCGGGTCTTCGACGACCCCTACTTCCAGGACCGCGACCTCCAGGTCTTCCTCGAACAGCTCAAGACCGCCCACCCGCAACTGCTCAGCGCCTTCCCCGCCGCGTCGGCGGACTACAACGTCGCCATCGACAGCATCCTGCGGGTCAACGGCAGGGATCCGGCCACCGCCCTGCACGAGGCCCAGGCCCATGCCGAGGCCGAACTGGTGGACGACGTCGGGGCCCCGACCTCCCTCGCCCCGGCTCCTCCCCCGTGACCGACGTGGACCCGCCGGCCCCGGCCCCGGCCCCGGTCGCCGTGCGTGGGGCGGGGGCCGTCCGGGTCCGCACGTCGATCCTCTACAAGGTCGTCGGCGTGCTCGTGGTCACGCTCGTGGTGTCGAGCATCGTCACCGCCTTCATCGCCTCCCGCCTCACCAGCAACGCCCTCGACGGCCAGACGGACGGGATCGCCAACAGCCAGCTCAACGTCCTCAGCCAGGCATTCGACAGCCGGGGCCTGCAATTGGTGGCCACCATGCGCAACCTGGCCGACACGGTGAACAACGGCGGCCTGGTCGATCCCGCCCAGCGGGTGACCCTCATCGCGGAGATGAACCAGGCCAAGGCCAACTTCGACATCAACATCATCCGGCTGCTCGACCGCAACGGCGCCGAGCTGGTCCCCCCGGTGGGGATCGGCACCCCGTTGGGCGAGTCGATCTTCACCCGTTCCTCGCTCGTCGTGGAACCCGCCAGCCGGCTGATCGAGGCGAGCGACAAGACCTACGTCCAAGCGGTGGCGGTACCCCTCGGGGGGCCCGACCGGCCGGTGCTGTTGGGCGCCTACCGCTTCGACGACGTGTTCGCCTTCAACCTGCGCAACCAGATCCTCGACGACGTGCTCCTGGTGGCGGCGGGCGACGTCGTCGGCACGACCCTGTCCGGTCACCCGTCTGTCCCCCCGGGTCGCAAGGACGGCGTCCTGCCCACCAAGCCCACCGTCGTCCGCCTCGAAGGCCGGGGCAGCCTGGTGGCCTACGTCCGGGTGGGGCTCAACGCCGACGATCCCGTCGGCGGCGCCCTGGGGGTCGTCCTGACCAATCCCATCGGGCCCCTCCAGCGATCGCTCGACGACACTCGGCTGCTGGGCAGCGTGCTGCTCACCCTCGTCGCCCTGGGCCTGGGATGGGTGCTCTTCCGGGCCCTCATCCGGCCGCTCGTCCTCCTCGCCGACACCGCCGGGCGGGTGGCGGGAGGCGACGCCGACGCCACGTTCGTGGGCGGGGGCAACGACGAGATCGGGATGTTGGCCCGGTCGCTGGAGCACATGCGGCTGGAGCTGAAGTCCCGTCTCGACCTCATCGCCCGCCAGGCCGCCGACCTCCAGGAGAGCTCCCAGCGCATCGTGGCCGCGGAGGACGAGGAGCGCCAACGGCTGGCGCGCGACCTCCACGACGGGATTCAGCAACAGCTCGTCGTCCTGCGCATGCAGGTGGGGATGCTCCAGGACGGGATCGGTCCTGGCGGCGACGACCCGGTTCGGGCCTACGACGCCGTCGGCGGCGAGCTCGACGGGGTGATCGAAGCCCTCCGGGAGGTCACCCACAACCTCTACCCGTCGATCCTGGTCGACCGGGGCCTCACCGCCGCCCTCCACAGCTACGTCGGGCGCCTGCCCCTGTCCACCAACGTCTCGTGGCAACCGGAGGACTTCCCCCGCCTGGCCCCCGAGATCGAGAGCGGTGCCTACTTCCTGCTGGGCGAGGCCGTCACCAACGCCCTCAAGCACGCCCGGGCCACCCGGATCGACATCGCCCTGCGCCTGGCCGACGGCTGGCTCGAGGTCACCATCGCCGACGACGGCGTCGGCTTCGACGTCGACCAGAGCCGGCCCCGCGGTGGCCTCCTCCACATGGAGGACCGCGTCCGCTCCTTCGGTGGGGAGCTCACGATCAGCTCCGTCCCCGGCGGCGGCACCTCGGTGGTGGCCACCTTCCCGGAGCGGGTGGGCGTGGTCGACGCGGCCACGACCGGCTAGTCGACGCTGCGCTGGAGGAAGAACAGCACCGCCGCCACCCGGTGGTTGATGTCGAGCTCCTCGCTCAGCCCCAGCTTGCGGAAGATCGAGTTGATGTGCTTCTCCACCGCCCGCTCCGACAGGTAGAGGCCGGCGGCGATGGCGGCGTTGGTGCGGCCGGTGGCCATCTGGGTGAGCACCTCGTGCTCCCGCTCGGTCAGCCCGTGCAGCCGCGACCGGGACCGGCGCCGCTGCGCCTCCATCAGCGCGTCGACCACCTTGGGGTCGAGGATCGACCCTCCCTGGGCGACCTCCCGGATGGCCTCCGCCAGCTGGGCCGGGCGGCCCAGCCGCTCCTTGAGCAGGTAGGCGAGGCTGTTCGACCCGTGCCGGAGCAGCTCGATGGCGTACTCCGGGTCGGCGTACTGCGACAGGATCACCACCCCGATCTGGGGGTACTTTTCCCGCACGTGGTGGGCCGCCTCGATGCCCTCGGCCCGGTGGGTCGGGGGCATCTTGATGTCGAGGACGACCACGTCGGGCGTGGTCTCCTCGATCACCAGCATCAGCTCCTGGGGGTCTCCCGCGAGACCCACCACCTCGATGCCGGGCACGGCCGAGAGCACGCTGCGCGCCCCCTCCCGCACGAGGTACTCGTCGTCGGCGATGACGACCCGATACGTCGACTGACCCGCCATGGGCGCCAGTCTGGCACCTCGGGCCTGAAGAGGGGTGCTAGCACCCCCGGACAAGAGGCCGGCCATCACCATTTCGCCGGGTCGCCCGGATGTGGGGGAATACGGCCATGCCGGACCAGGCCGCACTCCTCGCCCTCGTCGTTCCCCCCCCGACGGTGGCTGCGGAATGCGCTGGTCCCGCTCTCGACACGGACGCCGGCGGTCGGGTGATCCCCCTCGACACCCGCCGCCGGCGCCCGTCTCCCGAAGCGGCAGCTGCGTCCCGGGCGTCCCACCCGGCGCAGCTGTGGGCCCAACGCCTGGCCCAGAGCCGGTTGGCGGTGGCTACGCCTTCTTGAGGGGCGCCCACGACAACAGCAGCACCTTCTCCCCCACGCTGGGGAACCGCACCGTGGCCTCCGCCTTGTCGCCGCTGCCGACGATCTCCAGCACCACGCCTTCGCCCCACTTGGCGTGGACCACGTCGTCGCCCACCCTGATGCCGAGCCGCTCCGCGCCCGACGTGCGGGCGGGTGCGGCCGACGGCCGGCTGGCGGCGTCGACGATGCGGTCGCGACCGGACCGCCCATCCCCCGAGCGGTGGTCACCGCCGCCGAATCCCCCGTCGCGACTCCCCCGGCGACCGGCCCGGCTGCCCTCGATGACGGCGGTGAGGTGGGCCGGGATCTCCTTCAGGAACCGGCTGGGCGGGTTGTACTGGGTGGACCCGAACAGCATCCGGCTCCAGGCGTGGGACAGGTACAGCCGCCGGCGGGCCCGCGTGATCCCGACGTAGCAGAGGCGGCGCTCCTCCTCCAGCTCGGCCGGCTCGCCCAACGACCGCAGGTGGGGGAACACCCCGTCCTCCAGGCCGATCATGAACACGCCGTCGAACTCGAGGCCCTTGGCCGTGTGGAGGGTCATCAGCACGACGGACGACCCGTCGGGGTCGAGCTGGTCGGAGTCGGCCACCAGGCTCACCCCCTCCAGGAACTCGGAGATGCCCGCCGGCCGGCCCTCGGCCACCGCCTCCTCCTCGAACTCCCGGGCGAAGCCGACCAGCTCGGCCAGGTTCTCCAAGCGGCCCTCGGCCTCGATCGAGCGCTCCGACTCCAGGTCGGCCCGGTAGCCGGTGACCCGCAGCACCGTCTCCAACGTCGCCGCCGGACCCCCGCCCTCGGCCCGCAGCTCGTCGAGCAGCCCGACCAGCTCCCGGATGCCGGAGAGCGCCCGCCCGGTGACACCCGCCTCCTCGGCCTTGGCCAGGGCGTCGTTCAGCGGTCGGCCCTGGGCCGCGGCCCATGCCTCCAGCCGGGCGATGCTGGTGTCGCCCACGCCTCGCTTGGGGACGTTGACGATCCGGCGCAGCGATACCTCGTCGGTGGGGTTCACGACCGCCCGCAGGTAGGCGAGGGCGTCCTTGACCTCCCGCCGCTCGTAGAACCGGGTGCCGCCCACCACCTTGTAGGGGATGTTGAGCCGCACCAGGTGCTCCTCCAGCACCCGGCTCTGGGCGTTGGTGCGGTAGAAGACGGCCATGTCGGACCACCGCCACCCGTCCGACCCGTGCAGCCGCAGCATCTCCCGACCCACCCACGCGGCCTCGTCGGCCTCGTCCTCGGCGTAGTAGCGCTGGATGAGCTCGCCGCCGATCTGCTCGGTCCACAACGCCTTGGGCTTGCGCTCGAGGTTGTTGGCGATCACCGAGTTGGCCGCGTCGAGGATCGTCTGGGTCGACCGGTAGTTCTGCTCGAGGACGATCATGGTGGCGTCGGGAAACGAATCCTCGAACTCGAGGATGTTCCGGATGTCGGCGCCGCGAAACTTGTAGACGCTGTTGTGCACGAGCAGGCCGTCGGCCACGTAGGTGTGGGTGGGCTCGACCTGGAGGTCGTACACAGGTCCGTCGTAGTGCTCGACGTCGACCGCGTCGACTCGGGCCGGCGTGAGGACCCCGGCCCGTCCGACGAGCACGGTCATGCCGACCCGCAGGTGGGACAGCGGGACGAAGTCGTAGATCTCGTCGCCGACGGCCGCCCGCCGGTGGATGCCGATGCCCGCCGCCGACGACGCCGTCCGGGCCAGGGCCAGGGCTTCCAGGTAGCTCTTGCGGCTGGTCTCGAAGCGAACGGAGGCGGTCTTGGCCGGACGGATCTGGAACCCGGCGGCGGTGAGTCGGTCGGCGAGGTCGAGCCGGTTGGTCGACCACTGCACGCGGTGATAGGGGAACACTCCTCGGCGATCGGAGAACATGGTGAGGTTGAGGCTCTGCCGATTGCGCCCGTTCTGGGGCCGGTGATGGGGAAAGTCGGGGTGCAGGTCGAGGTCGTCCATCAGCCGCTTGGCCCGGCCGGCGGTGTCGAGCCCGAGGTAGAGCCGCTCGAGCAACTCGTCGCTCAGGGCCAGCTCCCGGCCGAGGCCGTGGAAGCACTGGGTGGGCAGCCCGTATTCGGCTGCGTAGAACGCCTCCCAGTAGGCGGCCTCGGCCCGGGACGCACAGACCCGCAGGATCCAGGCCGCGTCGGCGTGTTCCTGGTTCACCCGCACCCGTAGGCCGAGGTCCTCCTCGCCGGCTCGTCGGGGACGCATGCTCTTGGCCAGGCCGACGCGGTAACCCCGATCGGCCCGGAACATCAGGTACACCAGGTAGCCGCCCGCTTCCCGGGATTGCTGGGCCAGGACGATGTGGTGGGGCGTCCCCCGCAGGGACGTGCCGCCGGCTGTGACCCGGTACATCCGGCCCTCGTACCGGCCCCGCTTCACCGCCGTCACCGTGCCTGGGTTCGTCGTCAGGTGGCCCCGCGTGCCCAGCACCTCGTCGCCCTCGACCAGGTCCTCGATCGGCCTGGCGCCGACCTCGGTTGCCACCAGCGTGCCGGGCGGGAGGCACTGGTCCCCGTCACCGACGACGCAGATGTTGCGGTGGCCGCCGGCGATGAGCTTGACCAGCTCGTTCTGGGCCTTGTTGGTGTCCTGGTACTCGTCGACGAGGACGTGCTTGAACCGCTCCTGGTACTGC
>Ga0207687_10001990_pt1 | contig 14042 bp, 8 predicted proteins | sample KBSM54metaG_FD_184399 | JGI IMG/M metagenome (GOLD analysis project Ga0207687, IMG submission 184399) | Miscanthus rhizosphere microbial communities from Kellogg Biological Station, Michigan, USA - KBS M5-4 metaG (SPAdes) (version 2) | ecosystem: Host-associated > Plants > Roots > Rhizosphere >...
TTCGCCGGTTACGGAGTCACGGCTCCCGGGCAGCACTACGACGACTACGCCTCGATCGACGCGAAGGGAAAGATCGTCGCGTATTTCACCGGCGCGCCGAAATCGTTCGCCAGCGAGATCCGCGCGCACTACTCGTCGTCGCTGACGAAGACGGAGAACGCGGTCGCGCATGGCGCCATCGGCACGATCACGATCTTCGGCCGGTACGACGCGGGAATCCCGTGGATCCTCGTCACCCGCCGCTCCGAGCAGGGGCAGATGAACTGGGTGGAAGCCGATGGCACACCGCACGCCGCGCGGCGCGAGATTCTCGCCTCGGTGGTCCTCAGCCGGGCCGGCGCCGAGGCGCTGTTCGCCGGCAGTCCCTACTCGCTCGCCGACCTCCACACCCAGGACTCGAACGGCACGCTGCGCGCGTTCGATCTTCCGCTGAAGGCGACCATTCGCGTGCTCAGCAACCACGGCGAGGTCGTCAGCTCGAACGTCATCGGCGTGCTGCGCGGCTCCGATCCGAAGCTGCGCGACGAATACCTCGTCTACTCCGCGCACCTCGATCACCTCGGCATCACCACGCCGGTGGCCGGCGACGCGATCAACAACGGCGCGCTCGACAACGCCTCCGGCATCGGCGCGATGCTCGAAGTCGCGCGGCTGATGGCGCAGTCGAAGCCGCGCCGTTCCGTCCTCTTCGTCGCCACGACCGGCGAGGAGAAAGGCCTTCGCGGCGCCGACTACTTCGCGAACAACCCGACCGTGCCGGCGAGCGCGATCGTCGCCGACATCAACCTCGACGAGATCCTGATGCTCACGCCGGTCACCGACGTCGTGGCCCTCGGCGCCGACCACAGCGACCTCGGCGACATCGTGGCGCGCGCGGCGAAGAGCGCCGGCGTGACCATGAGTCCCGATCCGTATCCCGATGAAGCGAACTTCGTCCGCAGCGATCAATACCCGTTCGTCCGCCGCGGCATCCCCTCGATCTACATCGGCGCCGGCTATCACGCCGTCGATCCCAAAATCGACGCCCAGAAGCTTCAGCTGGCGTGGATCGGATCGCTCTATCACTCACCAAGGGACGACATGTCACAGACTCTCGACTTCAACATCGGCGCGATGGTGGCGAAAGTGGCGTTGAAGGCGGGGGAGATGGTGGCGAACCGCGACCAGCGGCCGCGGTGGAACGCGGGAGACTTCTTCGCGAAGTGAGGGTCGTTAGCGGTTGAGCTTTTAAGCGGTTGAGCTTTTGAGCTTTGAGCTCAACGGCTCAAACGCTCAACAGCTTTCTCGCTTTCGATATGATTACCCTCCGCTGACGGACCCCCGTGTCCGTCCTATCGCCAAGCAGGAGCTTCCATGGCATTGACCGCTGAACAACGGAAGGTCGACCTCGTCGACCGGCTGGCGAGTGAGGCCCGCGCACGCGTCGCCTCGAATCTCGCCGATAGCGTCGAACACTTCGTCCGGCGATTCTTCGCCCACGTCGCCGCCGACGACATCATCTACACCTCCGTCGACACCCTTCTCGGCAGCGCCCTCTCGCTCTACGAGTTCGGCGCCGAGCGCCAGCCGGGACAGGCCGCGGTCCGGCTCTTCAACCCGAACGTGGAGAAGAACGGCTGGGGACTGGAGCACACGGTCATCGAGATCGTGAACGACGACATGCCGTTCCTCGTCGACTCGGTCAGCGCCGAGATCAACCGCCGCGACCGGACCATCCACCTGCTGCTTCACCCCGTGCTTCGCGTCCGCCGCGATCACGACGGCCGGCGCGTGGAGATCACCGACACGCTCAACGCCCCGACCGACGTCATGGTCGAGTCGTACATGCACATCGAGATCGACCAGGAGACCGAGCAGTCGGAGCTCGACAACCTGAAGAGCTCGATCGAATTCGTCCTCGAGCAGGTGCGCCTCGCCGTCACCGACTGGCGGACGATGCGCGCGAAGCTGACGGAAGACATCGCCGAGATCGCTTCCTCCACCCTGCCGATGCCGGCCGAGGAGATCAATGAGGCGCGCAGCTTCCTCGAATGGCTGGACGACGGCAACTTCATCTTCCTCGGCTACCGCCGCTACGGATTCGAGACGCACGACGGGAAGGACTACCTCCCGCCGCGATCCGAGTCCGGCCTCGGAATCCTCAAGAACATTCGCGAGGAGGCGCGCGAGCGCGGCCTTCAGCCGTTGTCGGATCAGGACAGCGAGTACGCCCGCCGCAAAGACCTCCTCATCATCACCAAAGCCAACACCCGCAGCGTGGTTCACAAGGCGGTGCCGCTGGATCGCATCGGCGTGAAGCGCTACGACGCGAACGGCAACCTGATCGGCGAGGACCGCTTCCTCGGGCTTTTCACCTCCGCCGCGTACAGCCGCAGCGTCCGCGAGATCCCGATGCTGCGCCTGAAGTTCAACCGCGTGATGGAGCGCTCCGGACTCGATCCGCACTCGCACAACGGCAAGGCGCTGGTCGACATCCTGGAGACCTTCCCGCGCGACGAGTTCCTGCAGATCACCGACTCCGATCTCTTCGAAATCTCGCGCGGCATCCTGCTGCTGCAGGAGCGCCAGCGTCTCGCGCTCTTCACGCGCAAGGACGTCTTCGAGCGCTTCGTCTCCTGCTTCGTCTTCGTCCCGCGCGACCGCTACACGCCGGAGTTCAAGGAGCGGGCGAAGCAGATCCTGATCGAAGCCTTCGACGGCCGCGACGCCACGATCCACGATTACGTCACCGATTCGCCGCTGGCGCGCGGCGTCTTCATCATCTGGATGAAGCCGGGCCAGCGCATCCCCGAAGTCGACATCAAGCGCCTCGAGGCGATCCTTTCCGACGCGGCGCGGACCTGGAGCGATCGCCTGCTCGACGTGCTGACGCAGGAGCACGGCGAGGAAGCGGGCATCGAGCTGCATCGCCGCTACAAGAAAGCGTTCCCCATGGCGTACGCGGAGCGCTTCAAGGCCGAGACCGCGGAGCACGACGTCGCGCACGTGGAGGAAGTGATCAACACCGGCAACATGGTGGTCGATCTCTACCGCCATCGCGGCGACGAGGAGCAGCAGCAGTTCCACTGCAAGATCGTGCACGGCGGCGCGCCCGTTCCGCTGTCGGAGATCATGCCGCGGCTCGAGAACATGGGCCTCAAAGTGCTGGCCGAAGTGCCGTACGAAGTGCAGCCGCTCGGATCGTCGCTGCCGGTGCGCATCCGCGACTTCAGCCTCTCCGCGCAGGGGATGCAGGACGACCTCACGGCGGTGCAGCAGAAGTTCCAGGACGCGTTCATCCGCGTCTGGCGCCGCGACGCGGAAGACGACGGGTTCAACCGCCTCATCCTCGCCGCGGAGCTGGAGTGGCACGAAGTGGTCGTGCTGCGCGCCTACGCCAAGTACATGCGCCAGATCGGCGTGAATCTGTCCGAGGCCTACGTGCAGCAGACACTGGCGAACAATCCGTCGATCACGCGGCTGCTCGTGCAGCTCTTCCGCAATCACTTCGATCCGGAGCTCGGGCCGGCGATGATGCGCGACGCGAAGGCGTCGTCCGCCGTCGGCATGGGCCGTCACGCCGCGGGCCTCGGCATCCGCGCGCAGATCGAGGACGCCCTCGAAGATGTGAAGAACCCGGACGAGGATCGCATCCTGCGTCTGTACGTGTCGCTCATCGAGGCCACGCTGCGCACGAATTACTTCCAGCATGTAGGACAGGCGCCCTCGCCTGTCACCCGGCCAGGCGAGGCGCCTGTCCTACACACTGATACCGAACGCAAGCCGTACCTCTCCTTCAAGCTCGACTCCCGCGCCGTCCCCGACCTTCCGCTGCCCCGCCCGATGTTCGAGATCTTCGTCTACGCGCCGTCGATGGAAGGCATCCATCTGCGCGCCGGCAAGGTCGCGCGCGGCGGCATCCGCTGGTCCGACCGGCGCGAGGATTTCCGCACCGAGATCCTCGGCCTGATGAAGGCCCAGAACGTCAAGAACGTCGTCATCGTGCCGATGGGATCGAAGGGCGGATTCGTGGTCAAGAATCCGTCGGCCGATCGCGCCTCGTTCCAGCAGGAAGGGATCGAGTGCTACAAGACCCTTCTGCGCGGGATGCTCGACATCACCGACAACCTCGGCCCCGACGGCTCCGTCATCCCGCCCCATGACGTCGTGCGCCGCGATCCCGACGATCCGTACCTCGTCGTCGCCGCGGACAAGGGAACGGCGACGTTCTCCGACATCGCCAACGGCATCTCCGCCGACTACGGTTTCTGGCTGGGCGACGCGTTCGCCTCGGGCGGCAGCGCGGGCTACGACCACAAGGCCATGGGCATCACCGCGCGCGGCGGCTGGGAGGCGGTCAAGCGCCACTTCCGCGAGCTGGGGATGAACACGCAGGAGCAGGACTTCACCGTCGTCGGCGTCGGCGACATGTCGGGCGACGTCTTCGGCAACGCCATGCTCCTCTCGCCGCACATCCGGTTGATCGCGGCGTTCAATCACTCGCACATCTTTCTCGACCCTAATCCCGATCCGGCCAAGAGCTTCGTCGAGCGGCAGCGGATGTTCGATCAGCGCCTGAACTGGAACGGCTACAACGCCGAGCTGCTGTCGCAGGGTGGCGGCGTCTTCGAACGGAGCGCGAAGTCGCTCACGGTCTCGGATGAAGTGCAGGCGCTCTTCCAGCTGCCGAAGAAGACGGTCGCGCCGGCGGAGCTGATGAAAGCCATCCTTCGCGCAAGCGCCGACCTCCTCTGGCTCGGCGGCATCGGCACGTACGTCAAGGCGTCGTTCGAGGACCACGCCGCGGCGCGCGACCGGGCCAACGATCCGATCCGCATCGACGCCACCGAGCTGCGCGTGCGCGTGGTGGGCGAGGGCGCGAACCTCGGCTTCACGCAGAAGGGACGGATCGAATTCAATCTGGGCGGCGGAAAGATCAACACCGACGCCATCGACAACTCCGCCGGCGTCGACACCTCGGACCACGAGGTCAACATCAAGATCCTGCTCTACGACGCCATCGCCCGCGGCGAGCTGGCCGGCATCGAACAGCGCAACAAGCAGCTGGCGGAGATGACCGACGAGGTCGGCCACCTCGTGCTGCGCGACAACTACGAACAGACGCAGGCCATCTCGATCACGCACACCCTCGGCGAGGCGGTGCTCGACGAGCAGTCGCGCTTCATGCGCGCCCTCGAGCGTGCCGGCAAGCTCGATCGCACCATCGAGCAGCTGCCGGACGACGACACCATCGTCGAGCGGCACGCCGCGCACGTCGGCCTGGCCCGTCCCGAGATCGCCATCATCCTCGCCTACGCCAAGATCAATCTCTACTCCGACCTGCTGGCGTCCGATCTGCCGGATGAAGCGCTGCTGATGAACGACCTGCTGCTCTACTTCCCGCACGAGCTGCGCAATCGCTACCAGCCGGCCATCGAGCGCCATCGCCTGCGCCGCGAGATCATCGCCACGGCGGTGACGAACAACATGCTCAACCGCCTTCGCCCGACGTTCGCGTACCAGGCGTCGGAGGAGACGGGGAAGCCGGCCGCCGACGTCGCGCGCGCCTTCGCCATCGTCCGCGACTCGTTCGACATGCCGTCGATCTGGTCGGGCATCGAGGCGCTCGACAACAAACTGCCCGCCGTGGCGCAGACCGAGATGCTCATCGCCGCCGGCTCGTTCACCGAGCGGGCGATCCTCTGGCTGCTGCGCAGCGGCTACGAGAAGCTCGACATCTCGGCGAGCGTGGCCGAGTTCCGGCCGTGCGTCGAGGCCATCGAGAAGCATCGCGACTCGATCCTGCCGCCGTCGCTGCTGACCGCGGTGAAGATCCGCGAGGCGGAGCTGGTCGAGGACGGGATTCCGGAAGCGCTGGCGCGGCGCATCGCGTCGCTCGACGTGATGACGTCGGCCATGGACATCATCCGCATCGCGAGGCGCGGCGGCGCGGTGGAGGAGACGGCGCGCGTCTACTTCGGCGTCGGCGCCCGCTTCGGTTTCGACCGTCTCCGCGAGGCCGGCGGCTCGATCGCCGCCGAGACGCCGTGGCAGAAGGCCGCAGTCGCGTCGCTGGTCGATGACCTCTTCAATTACCAGAGCGTCCTCGCCTCACGCGTCATCTCCGAGGCCAACGGCGGCGAGCCGGTGGAGACCTGGCTGGCCAAGCGGCCGCGCGTCGTCGAACGCGTCGATCAGACCATGACCGACGTCAAGGCCGCCCCCGCCGTCGATCTGGCGATGCTGACGGTCGCGTCACGGCAGCTGCGGGCGCTGGTGGAGAGTTAGGTTCGCGGTTGCCGTTCCGCGATCAACGACACATCGTTGAACCCCGCCGCGCGGCAGGCGGAGAGCACGGTCATCACCTCGCCGTACTTCACCGACTTGTCGCCGCGGACGGCGACGGGGCGGTCGGGATGCTCGTTGTGCCTCTCGCGCAGGACTGCGGTCAGCTGCTCGGCGCGGATGACCACCGCGTCGACGTAGAGCGTGCCGTCGGCGTTGACGCTGACCGGCAACTGGCGCGTCGCTTCGCCGACGTTCGCGGCGTTGCGCACCGCCGGGAGGTGGACCGGCACGCCCTGGATCATCATCGGCGTGACCACCATGAAGATGATCAGCAGAACGAGACAGACGTCGACGAGGGGAGTGACGTTGATGTCGGCCTGAAGGGCGGTCGATCGCGCGGTGTGCATCGTGTGCCTCCTGTGGGATGAGACACGGCGGCGCGGCTGTTGAAAACCGCGCTTGCGAATCATTTCCTACCTCGCCCCCAGCCTCCCCGCCGCGCTCTTCGAGACCATCGCCCGCCGTCTCGGCGCGGAGCTGATGTTCGAGGAGCGGATCTCCGGGCCGCTCGCCGGCGACGACGAGCCGTTCTCGCGCGGCGACGCCGACATCGGCTTCATCTGTGCGCCGTCGTACCGGATGCTGCGCGGGACGATGGAACTGCTGCCGGCGCTGGTGCCTCTCGATGCGCGGGCGGGAGGGCGGCCGGTCTACTTCGCCGACGTCGTGGTGCGCCGCGATTCGCGGGTGAGGTCGTTCGACGATCTGCGCGGCGGACGCTGGGCGTACAACGATCGCAACTCGCGCAGCGGCTGGTTCAGCATGATCGAGCGCGCCGGCGGCGCTGAATTCTTCAGCTCACTTCTGCACGCCGGTTCGCATCTGCGGTCGCTCGACGCCGTGGCCGGCGGGCGGGCCGACGCAGCGGCGATCGATTCGAACGTCCTGGCGCTTCATCCGCGCGACGACCTGCGCGTCATCGAATCGTGGGGACCGTTTGCCATCCAGCCGGCGATCATCCGCTCCGCGATTCCGGAAGAGCGGAAGCGCGAAGTCGCCGCGACGCTCCTCTCCATCCGCCGCGATGAGCTTGGAACGTTCGGTTTCGGCGGCTTCACCGCGGTCGACGAAGCCGCCTATTTGTGACTTGCGTCACGATCGACGCCCGCTGTTATTCGCGCGGTTACGACGCTTCCTTGATCTGCAGGCGGGCGAACCCGGTCACATGCGAGGTGTCGTCCATGATGCCGACCGACACGTCGTCGGTCTTGTCGTCGATGGCCAGGTCGTATTTCACCGTGATCTCTTTCCGCCGCTTGAGCGAGTCGGCCGGGAAGCGGAGCTGGTGCTGCTGGTGCTTGACCTCCGACACCTTTCCGTCGCGGCGCATGAACGCGGTGTAGCTGGAAAACTGGCCGACGAGATCCTTGCCGTCGGGGATCAGCGTCAGGCCGCTGGTCGGGATGTGGATGAAGACCGGGACGACGACCTGCTGATCGGAGGTGGTCGGCGCTCCCGCCTTCGACAGGCTGACGCTCAGGTCGTTTTTCGAAACCGGATAGAGAAGGTTCGCCGCCACCGCGTCCTCCATCTCCGAATTCGTCGACCGCTCGACGAACGCCTCGCGCGTCCGCACCTCGTATCCCTTCTTGCGCAGTTTGACGCTGATCGAGCGGACGGCGTCCTTGCGCTGCCCTTCGGTGTGATAGCCGAGGGAGTAGTACGACGCCATGTCCTGAGCGAGCGTGTTGAAGGCGAGGTCGAAATTGTTCGAGCTGGTCAGCGCCGAGCCGCCGGTCGCGGTCGCGATCTGGCGGAGCGTGAGCAGGCCGTCCTCCTTCTGTGCATCCCGGCGGGTCTGCCCGCTTCCGTTCTTCGCCACCTCGTCGGGACCGAAGGCGCCGCCGAGGCCGGAGGGGGAGATCGGATAAAGCGTGACGCCGATGCTGTTCGCGACATCGGCGATCTCCTTCACCAGCGCCGGCTGCTCGAAGCGCTTGGCCTCGTTGTTTGCGTTGTAGGTGTAGGCCTCGTCGAAGTTTTCCTTCACCGCGTCGAGGAACATGAAGATCGGCAGCGCGGGATTTGTGGAAAGCTCATTCGTCAGCATGACCATCGAGTTGCGGCCGTTCAGGCCGCGCAGCGAAGCGAGGACGCTCTTGATCGCCTCCACGCGCTGCGCCTGGTCGAATGCCAGCTGCGTGGCGTGATTCTGCGCCGCGAGAATGCCGTCGCGGATGTTCGGCCGCTCGACGATGTCGCGCTCCCGGTTCATCGCGCGGTCGCCGACCATCTTCGTGATCTCCTCCTGCGCCAGTTTTTCGTGCGTCTGGGCAAGCGTGCCGGTGGTCACCGTCCCGACCAGCCGGCCGAGCGTCTTCGCCGCTTCCTCGACGTCATTCGTGAACGGCAGCTCCACTTTGATCCCGGGGCTCCAGGTGATCAGCATCACGTGATCGCCGTCGCGCATCGTCCGGCGGAGGAACTCCTCCATCGGAGCGAAGACGCGGTTGCGCGTGAACGGCGTGATGGAGGTGCTGTCGACGAAGATCACGACGTTGCGCGCGCGCCGGTCCGCGGGCGGCGTTTGCGGCGCCACGCCCGGCTGCTGCTGCGAAGCTGCGGCCTTCGGCTCCTCGCCGCGCGCCTCCAGGAAGTTCGTGATCTCCTGCGGCTTCCCATCCTCGAACAGTTGGAAATCGTCCTTCGTCAGGCCGGTCACCGGATGGCCGTCCTTCGTGACGATCACGTCGACGTTGATCACGCGGACTTCGATCGTCTCGCTGAAGAACGTCTGCTGCGGTTGTTGCTGCGGAACGGCCGGCGCCGCGATGAGCGACGCGAGCACTGCTGCGGCGAACCTGCGCATTCGTGACTCCTTGCTACGAGCTCTTGATCGGCAACGTCGCGAACCCCGTCACATGCGACGTGTCGTCCATGATGCCGACGGAAACGCCTTCGGTCTTGTCGTCGATGGTCAGGTCGTATTTCACGGTGATCGCCTTCCGCCGCTTGAGCGAGTCGGCGGGGAAGCGCAGCTGATGCTGCTGCTGCTTCACCTCGGACACCCTGCCATCGTTGCGGATGAACGCGGTGTAGCTGGAGAACTGTCCGACCAGGTCGGTGCCGTCGGGGATCAGCGTCAGGCTGGCCGTCGGGATGGTGATCGTCACCGGCACCACGACGTGCTGATCCGACGCCGCGGCCGGCTCGCCCGCTTTGGCCATGCTGACGTTGAGATCGTTCTTCGCGATCGGATAGAGCAGGTTCGCCGCCACGGCGTCCTGCATCTCCGACTTCAGCGATTTCTCGATGAACGTCTCGCGCGCCCGGAGCGTGTAGCCCTTCCTGCGCAGCTTGACGTTGATGGTGCGCACGGCGTCCTGGCGCTGCCCCTCGGTGTGATAGCCGAGGGAGTAGTACGAGATCATGTCCTGCGTCAGCGTGTCGAAGGCGAGATCGAAATTGTTCGAGTTCGTCAGCGCCTTGCCGCCCGTAGCCTCGGCGATCTCGTGCATCGCCAGCAGCGACTCATCGCTGTGCGACATCTCGGTTGAGACGGCGTTGTACGTGCCGCGATTTTCGGCGCTGATCGAAGACATGTCGATGCCGAGGCCGCTGGCCGAGATCGGATAGAGGGTGATGCCGCTGCTGTTGGCGATGTCGGCGACCTGCTTCGGAAGCCCCGGTTCGTCATAACGCTGCGCCGCGACGCGCGGAACGTAACTCTGCCCGTTGGTGAACTGCTCTTTGATTCTGTCGATGAACTCGAAAATGGGAAGGGCGGGGTTGATGGACAGCTGATCGGTGAAGATGACCATCGCGTTGCGTCCGCCGATGCCGCGCAGCGACGCCATCACGCTCTTCAACGCCTCGACGCGCTGCGACTGCTGGAACGTGACCTTGTGCGCATAGATCTCCGCCTCGCGGACCGCTTCGCCGATTTCCGGCTTCTCACCATTGAGCGCGTAATCCGCCGGCAGGCCGGCGATCCGTTTCTCCGTCGTCTCCAGCTCGAATCTCGTGCTGAGCGCCTGCGTCGTCGTGCCGATCAGGCGATCGAGCGTCTTCGTCGCCACCGCCACGTCGTTCGTGAACTCCAGGTCGACCTTCAGCCCCGGGTTCCACGAGACGATCATCACGTGATCCCCGGCCCGCATCGCGCGGCGGAGGAACTTCTCCAGCGGCTTGAAGATCCGGTCGCGGGTGAAGGGATGAATGGTCGTCGTGTCGAGGAAGACCACGACGTTGCGCGCGCGCGTGTCGGGCGGTGGCGGTGTGTCCGCCGGCGCCTGCTTCGGCGAGCCGGGCGGAGGCGGCACCGGCGAATTCTCCGGGCGCATCTCGAGGAAGTTCGTGATCGGCTGCGGCTTCCCGTTCTCGAACAGCTCGAAGTCTTCTTTCGTCAGCCCGGTGATCGGCCGTCCGTCCCTGCCGGTGACGACGACGTCGACGTTGATGACGCGGACCTCGATCGTCTCGCTGAAGAACGTCGGCTGCTGTTGGGGAAAGGCAGGAAGAGCGAGAAGCAGCGCGACGACGAATTTCCTCACGAAGGACCTCCGAGCACGATTGTCCTTCGAAAAGACGCTCGAAGTTGGGACATATGGGGTCGTATCTGGACAATTAACTTAACGGGCACGTTAAGTTAATTGTCCAGATACGACCCCATTTCTTACGACGACAATTTCTCCCAATCCGAGTCCGGCGCGTCGAGCGCCAGCGCCAGGCCGCCGTCCGAGCCGACGAAGACCGGGTCGCTCATGTACGTCACCTTGCCGCCGCCGACCTGCTTCAGGGCGTCCTGCAGCGCTTCCGGAAGTCCCCGGATCAAGCCGCCGCCGCCCGAAAGAATGATGTTGTTCCGCACCCGCTCCTGGAACTCCGGCTCGACGCGCGAGAGCAGGTCGAGCATCGTCTCGATCGTCGGCGGCAGCAGCGTCTCGCATGCCGCGCGCATCTCGTTCGTGATGTCGAACTGCGTCGGCACGCCGTTCACCGGCGCGGTGACCATCACCTTGTCGGGCGGCGTGTTGACGAAGCTGTGCTTCTCCTTCCAGTCGCGCGCCATGAAGAGCGTCACGTTGGCCTGCGGATAGCGCTCGGAGATGATCTTCAGCAGATGGCCGTCGATCGAATCGCCGGCGATGGTCAGCGTCCGCTGGTCCTCTTCCGTCGGATAGCGCCCCTTCATCACGCAGAAGTCGGTGGTGCCGGCGCCGATGTCGATGATGAGCGTGTGCAGCAGGGCGTCGAGCCCGTACGCCACGGCGAACGGCTCGCTGACGATCATCAGGCTGTCGACGATTCCCTTCATCGTGTTGCGCAGGTACTGCTTGTTCGTCCGCAGCGCCGCGGCCGGTACGCCGACCACCGCGCGGACGTTGGAGGTGGAGAGCTTGCCGTCGGTGCCGTCGACGCCGACCAGCCGCAGCAGGTGCCGCAGCAGCTCGCGCACCGCCTCGACGTCTTTGTCCGACCCTTCCTTTAGCAGGCCGCGCTCGAGCGGGCGGTGCAGGTCGAGCATGGTGCGATTGGCCACTGCTTCGTGGCCGATCATCACGTTCCGCTTCAGCACTTTTTTCGCCACCATGTCGACCGGCCAGCCGACGAAGCTGTCGACGACGAAGCGCTCGCCGTTCGAGGCCGAGATCGCACTCCGCGAGGTGCCGAGGTCGATGCCGACGTGCAGGACTTCGGAATCCGCCATTTGTTTTGATCCTTTCATCGCTTCTCGATCGCGTACGCCCTGATGCCATCGAACAGCGCACGAGCGATGCGATCCCTGTATTCCGGTTTGTGCAGCATGGCTACTTCCTTTTCATTCGACATGCAGCCGACCTCGGCGAGGATGGCCGGCATTTCGGTGGCCACCAGCACGAGGAACGGCGCGCGCTTGACGCCCCAGTTCTGCAGGCCGGGGTCGGCGTTGCGCAGGCCGCCGTACAACTGCGACTGCACGGTCGCGGCGAGGCGCTGCGACTCGTCGCGACGGGCGTCGGCGTAGATGCCGTCGAGCAGCTTGCGCATATCCGCCAGCGAATAGCCCGACTCGCGATTCTCCTCCGCCGCCAGCTTGGTCAGCTTCGCGTCGCGCGTCGGCCCGAGGTAGTAGGTCTCCACGCCGTGCTCGTTCGTGTGATCGATGATCGAGTTGACGTGGATGGAGACGAAGATGTCGCTGGCCGAGGCGTTGGCGATCTGGGCCCGCGCGCGGAGCGGGATCAGGTGATCGTCTTCGCGCGTGGTGATCACCTCGAAGCCGCTCTGCTGGAGGAGCTTGCGCAGGCGCGTGGCGATGTCGAGAGTGACCGCCTTTTCAGAGAGCGTCGGCAGCGCCGCGCCGGGGTCGGTGCCGCCGTGACCGGCGTCGATGACGACGCGATGCACGGAGAGCGGCAGCGCGGCGGGATCGACTTTCTCGAACTGCATCATCTGCTGTTGCGCCACCGGCGAGCCGGGCTTGCTGCGGACGGCGCGCTGGATGACGAACATCGGCTCGACGACCGGCTTGGAGAGGAGGAAGGTCGAGCCGGCGAGGGTCAGCGGGACGACGATGAGCGAGACGCGGCGGAGCCAGAGCCGGCCGAGGCGCACGTTCGGCCGCACGCCCCGCGGAGGCAGGCCGCGGATCGTTTCGACGTTTTCGGTCACCGCCTGTCGCAGTGCCCGGCGCTTCACCCGATCGATATGTCCCGCTCTCATGCCCGCTCGCCCGTTTGGGTCATTGTAGAACGGGTGCGATAGAGTTCCCTCATGAGCGACAACAAGATCTACAAACTGGTGGAGATCGTCGGCACGTCGAGCGAGTCGTTCGCCCGGGCGGCCGACGCCGGCGTGGAGCGCGCGTCGCAGACGCTCCGGCACATCGACTGGTTCGAGATGCGCGGCCGCGTCGAGAACGGCAAGGTCGTGCAGTACCAGGTGAAGCTGAAGGTTGGCTTCAGGCTGGACTGATCACTTCGCGGCTCCTTTTTTGCGTGAGCATAAGCGCGTCATGCGAAGCAGCGCGGATGGGGCCGGTAACGGAGCGAAGAACGTTCAGGTACGCGTTGCGTTCCCGACGCTCGTGAAGATCGCGCTCTTCGCGCTGCTCGTCGTCTGCGTCATCAAGCTCTGGTCCGTCATCCTGATGTTCACCGTGGCGGTGCTCCTGGCGGTGATGCTCGATCCGCTGGCTGGGATGCTGGAGCGTCACGGCATGCGCCGCGGGATCGCCATCACGCTGATCGCGCTGCTGCTGTTCGGATTCCTGATCGCCTTCGTGGTCGTGGTCCTGCCGCTGACGGCGAAAGAGATCCTGCAATTAGGGAAGGACCTGCCGCAGATCGTGCAGCGGCTCGATTCGACCTCGCCGCGATTGAAATCGGCGATCGACTCCGTCACGAGCGGCGCGCGGACGTCGCCGATGGTGAAGCAGTGGATGGCACGGACGCCGATGGTCGGGTTGTATGCGGCCGAGGGGTTGGTCGGCGTCATTCTGATCTTCGTGATCACCATCTATCTCCTCGTCGAAGGACGGCAGATGTTCGAATGGCTGATCGCGTTCGCGCCGGCGAGGAAGCGGAAGCGCATCCGGGAGACGGCGTGCGAGTCGGGCGAGGTGATCCTCGCGTACATGCGCGGGCAGGCCATCACCTGCTTCCTCTGCGGCGGGATCGCGTTGACGACGTTGCTGCTGCTGCGCGTTCCGGCCGCCGTGCCGCTCGCGGTGCTGGCGTTCCTCTGCGACCTCGTGCCGGTCGTCGGCACGATCGTCATGACCGTGCCGGCCG
>Ga0207687_10001992_pt1 | contig 14041 bp, 13 predicted proteins | sample KBSM54metaG_FD_184399 | JGI IMG/M metagenome (GOLD analysis project Ga0207687, IMG submission 184399) | Miscanthus rhizosphere microbial communities from Kellogg Biological Station, Michigan, USA - KBS M5-4 metaG (SPAdes) (version 2) | ecosystem: Host-associated > Plants > Roots > Rhizosphere >...
CGAGCTATATCGTCGCGACTGCGATCGCCCTGCCCGCGACCGGCTGGCTTTCCGACCGCTTTGGATCGCGTAACCTTTTCCTGTTCGCGGTCGGCAGCTTCATCGTCGCTTCGATGTTGTGCGGCACGGCGGTCAGCCTCGAGGAAATGGTGCTGTTCCGGGTATTCCAGGGAATCGCGGCCGCTTTCATCAACCCGCTCTCGCAAACCGCGATGCTCGATATCAACCCGCCGGAGCGCCAGGCCAAGGCGATGTCGGTGTGGGGCATGGGCGTAATGGTCGGCCCTATCATGGGCCCGGTCATCGGCGGCTGGCTGACCGAGAGCTATAATTGGCGCTGGGTGTTCTACGTCAACGTTCCGGTCGGCGCGCTGACCTTCGCGATCCTGTGGTTCCTGCTGCCGTCGCGGCCCCTGCGCGCGCGCTCGTTCGACATCGCCGGCTTCGGTCTGATTGCGCTTGCAGTCGCGAGCTTCCAGCTGATGCTTGACCGGGGGCAACAACAGGATTGGTTCAGCAGTCCGGAGATCATCGCCGAAGCCATGGTTGCGCTGGCGGCGATATGGATGGGCGTGGTTCATCTCGCGACGGCACAGAAGCCGTTGTTCGACAGGCATTTGTTCAAGAACCGCAACCTGGTGATGGGCATGATCTTCATGATCGTCATCGGCATCTCGACCATGGCGCCCATGGCGCTGCTGCCGCCGATGCTGCAGCAGCTCTTCGGCTATCCGGTGGTCGATACGGGCATGATGATGGCGCCGCGCGGCGTCGGCGTGCTCTTCACCATGTGGTTCGCCGGCCAGATGATGGGCAAGATCGATACCCGCATCCTGATCATTATCGGCTTGCTGCTATTCTCCTTCTCGCTGCGTCAGATGGCCGGCTATTCGCTCGAGATGGATTTCTGGCCGGTCATCATCAGCGGCTTCATCCAGGGGCTGGGCATGGGGCTCGTCTTCATGCCGCTCAATTCGCTCGCCTTCGCGACGCTCGAGCATAGTTACCGGACTGATGGCGCCAGCCTGCTCAACCTGATGCGCAGCATCGGCCAGTCAGCCGGGATTTCGCTCGTCACCGTGCTGCTCGCACGCAACATCCAGACGTCTCACGCGGATCTCGCGCAGCATGTGACGGCGAAGACGATCCCGACGCTCGATCTCGGCGCGCTCGATCGGTACGGCGTCTTGTCCGACAGCGTCTTCGGCATGGCCGACGCCATGATCAACAAACAGGCGGCGATGATCGCCTATATTGATGACTTCTATCTGATGGCGTGGATTTCGATCGCGGTTCTCCCGCTCGTCCTGTTGCTCAGAAAGCCCAAGGGCAAGGTCGAGGCGGTCATCGCCGAATAGAGATCAGCGCAGCAGGATCGCCGCAAACTCGGCCAGGGGTGCGCTTTCCGCGAATGCCGGCATTCCCTCGGGCAGCACGACCCAAGGCTGTTTGCGTTTCACCCAGATATGCGCACGGGGCTCGATCGTATCGCTCGCGTCGAGAGTGCCGGCGCGGACAATCGCAATGCCCGGGCGCGCGGTGTTCGTGTTCCAGAGCCGCGCATGGCAGGTGCCGCAAAGCCAATGCGTCGACTGCGATCCGCTGGGACTGAGGAGCCTGTATTCGACGATCGGGCCAGTGGCGCTCAGCGCGTCTGCCCGCACCACAGCCTGTTCGGAAAAGGCGCTACCAGACCCGGTCTGGCAATCGCGGCAGTGGCAGCAATAGACGGGCGGCGGCACCTCGACCTCGAGCGTGTAGCGCGATGCGCCGCAGCGGCAGCCGCCGTCCATCATTGCATCATGCCGCCTTTTGCAGGTGCCGGCGGCCGAGCAGCTCAGCAATCTGTACCGCGTTCAGCGCCGCGCCCTTGCGGAGATTGTCCGACACACACCACAGAGCCAGGCCGTTCTCCACCGTCGGGTCCTCGCGGACGCGGCTGATGAAGGTGGCATATTCGCCGACGCACTCGATCGGAGTGACGTATCCGCCGTCCTCGCGCTTGTCGACGAGCATCACGCCCGGCGCCTCGCGCAGGATCTTCTGCGCCTGCTCGGCGGTGATCTCGTTCTCGAACTCGATGTTGATCGCTTCCGAATGGCCGACGAACACCGGCACGCGCACGCAGGTGGCGTGGACCTTGATCTTCGAGCCGAGGATCTTCTTGGTCTCGACGACCATCTTCCACTCTTCCTTGGTCGAGCCATCGTCGAGGAAGCTGTCGATGTGCGGGATCACGTTGAACGCGATCTGCTTGGTGAACTTCTTCGCTTCGGCGCTGTCGCCGACAAAGATGTTGCGGCTCTGCTCGAACAGCTCGTCCATGCCCGCCTTGCCCGCGCCCGAGACCGACTGATAGGTCGCGACCACGACACGCTTGATCGTCGCGAGGTCATGGAGCGGCTTCAGCGCCACGACCATCTGCGCGGTCGAGCAGTTCGGGTTGGCGATGATGTTCTTGCGGGTATACATCGAGATCGCCTCGGGGTTCACCTCGGGCACGATCAGCGGCACGTCCGGATCCATCCGGTAGAGCGACGAATTGTCGATCACCGTGCAGCCTGCAGCAGCAAAACGCGGAGCGTGAATCTTGGTCGCATCGGAGCCGATCGCGAACAGGGCGATATCCCAGCCCGCCGGATTGAAGTTCTCGATATTCTGGATCTTGAGCTTGCGCCCGGTCTCGCCGAAATCGACCTCGTCGCCCTGGCTGCGCGCCGACGCCAGAACTGCGATCTCGTCCGCAGGAAACTCGCGCTCGGCAAGAATGTTGAGCATCTCGCGCCCGACATTTCCCGTCGCCCCTGCGACCACGACCCGGTAACCCATGACAAACTCCAATTGATGTGAGGGCGCCGCCATAACGCCGCGGCGCCCATAGTCAAAGCAAGCTCTACTTCGCCGCCTTCGTTCCCAGCTTTGCGTCGAGGAAATCGAAGATGGTCGTCCAGACATGAATCTCGCGCCCGGCGCTGTGGGTCTTGCCGGGGTAGAACATCATCTCGAACGGCACATTATCCGCCTGCATCTTCGCTGCAAAGGCTGTCGAATTGGTGAAGACGACATTGTCGTCCGACATGCCGTGGATCAGCAGCAGCGGGTCGCTGATCTTGTCCGCATCTCCCAGCGCATCGGACGCGGAATAGGCTTTCGCGTCCCTTTTCGGATCGCCCATGTAGCGCTCGGTATAATGGGTGTCGTAGAGTTCCCACTTCGTCACCGGCGCGCCCGAGATGCCGGCCGCATAGACGCCCGGGTTCGCCTCGAGCATCTTGAGCGTCATATAGCCGCCATAGGACCAGCCATAGGTCGCGACCTTGTCGGGATCGACAAAGGGCTGGCTCTTGATCCACTTCGCCGCGGTGAGCTGGTCCTCGACCTCGACCGTTCCCATGGCCCGGTAGATATGGTCCTCGAACGCCTTGCCGCGATTGTACGAGCCGCGATTGTCGATGCGGAAATAGACATAGCCGCGCGACACGACATATTGCGCCATCGGGCTCTGCCAGCCGCGCGTGACCTGCTGGCCGGTGCCGGGGCCGCCATAATGTTCGAAGAAGACGGGATATTTCTTCCCTTCCTCAAGCTTCGGCGTGATCATTTCGTAATAGAGCGTGGTGCCGTCAGCGGCCTTGAAGCTGCCATAGGTCGTCGCCTGGTGATGGGCGAGATAGGGGTAATAGGGATGCCCCGGCACGACCGCATTTTCGTTGACCCAGGACAAGCGCTTGCCGGTGACATCCGCCATATAGGTCTGCGGCGGTTGGGTCGCATTGGAGCGCGTGACGATGATCCGGCTAGCGGCGGAATCCATGCTGGCATTGTTCCACCAGCCAAGCTCGGTCAGCCGGGTGACCACGTTCGGGTGCGCGATATCGACTGAGTAGAGATGCTGCTCGAGCGCGCCGTCCTTGTTGCCGATGAAGTAGAGCCGCCCCTTCGCCTCATCGACGCCGGCGAGATCCTGCACCACCCAGGCACCCTTGGTGAGCTGAGTCCATTTGCCCTTCGCGAAACGGTAGAGATGGCCATAGCCGTCGCGTTCGGAGCGCCAGATCAGGCTGCCATCCTTCATCGCGCGATAGGCATCCGAGAGGTTGAGCCAGCTCCGCTCGCCGGACTTCTCTGTGAACAGGATAGTCGACTTGCCCGTGGCGGGATCGACGCTGAGCATGTCGAGTGTCTTCTGGTCGCGGCTCTCGCGCTGGACGAGCAAGGTCTTGCCGTCGGGCGTCCAGTTGACCCGGGCGAGATAGATGTCGGGGTTCGAACCGAGATCGACCTTCACCTGGCCGCTGCCGTCAGCGTTCATTACATAAAGCTCGACCAGCACGTTCGGCGTGCCGGCGGCAGGATAGCGCTGCTCATAGACCTTGGTGCCGTCAGCACCGATCGCAGCGCGGGTGACGATACCGACCGGCGCTTCGTCGAACTTCTCGACCGCGATCTTCGTGTCGCCGGGTGACCACCAATAGCCGGTGCGGCGATCCATTTCCTCCTGCGCGACGAACTCGGCCTCGCCCCAATGGACGGTGCCGCCGCCGCTCGTCGTCAGCGCCCTCGCCTCGCCGCCACCGAGCGGTTGTACGAACAGGTTCTGGTCGCGCACGAAGCTGACAAAGCCGCCGCGCGGGCTGATCACCGGGTTGAGCTCGCCGCCGGGCATATTGGTGAGGCGGCTGGTCTTGCCGTCGAGCGTGGCGAGGTAGAGATCGCCGTCGAGCGGCACGAGGGTCGACTTGCCGTCTGGCGCCCAGTCATAGGCGATGATCCCCTTCGAGCCGCCGACCCGGGCACGCTCGCGCTGCATCTTCTCGGCCTCGGAAAGCTCGGCGCCGCTGCCGACCTTCTTCGAATCGACCAGCATCCATTCCCCGCCGGTCTTCGTGTCGAGCGCCCAGAGATCGAGCCGATCGCGCTCCTCGGGGCGCGGGCGGAGCGAGGTGAGCAGCTTGCCGTCAGGCGACAGCCTGAGCGCACGCGGCTGGGCGCCGGCCAGATCGGGGCTGGCGAACAGCCGCTTCAGGGTGAGCGGCTGGGTCGCGGTATCGGCCGCGGCCATTGGGGCGGCGTTCGGCTCAGCGGCCATTGCCGGCGTCACCAAGGCGGCGAGCATCACACCCGCCAGCAGCCAGGATTTTGGCATCGTTCATCTCCGTTCCCGATTTTGTTCAGCGCCGCGCGAATGGCGGTGGATGACGTGTGTTATCGCGGTGCATCGCGGCGAGGTAAAGAGCGTAGCGGAGTACCTCTCTTGCCTCCCCTCCCGCTTTCTGCTCCCCTCCCGCTTGCGGGAGGGGAGGAAAGAAGATGGCCCGCCCGCCCGCGAAAAAGAGAAGCAATCAAAGCGGTTGCACTCCGGGCCCGCTTCCCTCGACAGCCCGGCGGCCGTCCCTCAGAAGCGCGGCAAGCACGGGCTGAAGCCGAGCGCGGATAGGCGTTCGCGCGCTTCTCCCCTGTTATCCGCTGTTATTGGCGCGTTGTTTTTCTTCCGCTGTTATGTTGGATTTTCGAGGCAATTTTCTCCTTTGCCCTCAGCCCCTTGATCCCGGTTTTGCTGTTATCGGATAACAGCGGAGAAACAGCACTGTAACAGCGGCAAAACAGGCCGCTGTTCCCGCCATAACAGGGGTGGCGCGTGTTGGTCGTTTTCCAGTCATGTCAAAGAGCCTAGCCGAAGCGCAGAGTGCGTTGCGACGGGCAGCTTGCTGCAACAGATGGCGCTGGTTTTGAATCACGATCGAGGCGACCACTCCAGCCGAACCCAACCCGCTCGTGCCGAGGCCGCCCGGAGAGGGTTTGACTTTGGCGTCCGAAGGGCCATGTTGAAAACATGCGTACGACGATCTCCATTCGGTCCGTCGAAGTCCATCCAGGCAGCAGCACCGAGCGCCTGCTCGCCCTGGGCGCCGCTGTTCAATAGACGGCTGACCTAGGGCTCCCTCCACCCGGCGGATGCGCCGGTTTCCCATATCGCGGCGACGATCGGCGAGGCCCTGGCCCCGCCCCCGGCCGCGCGTCTTCGGAGGTACAAAATGGACAGGTTCGCGGTCGAAGCCGACCGAAAAGTCGTGGGGATCGCCATTCGCGTCCCCGGTGGATTCCGATTCTTCAGCTCTGATCCTGATTTCCACCCCATGGATCGCAGGATATTTCCGCGCGCCCGTGCACTTGCGCGTGGTGTCGCTGAATTTGCCTGCGCGCATCGCGCAGGGGCGAAAAACCGACCCTAGAGCGGCATGCGTTAAATCTGAACCAGGAGACGTACTGGCCGCCATTCCACTTTCCTCCTTCCCCAGCAAAGGCTGGGGCCCAGTTGGGGGACGCCGGTGATGATGGTGCGGGTTATCACGTCAGCCATCCCAACTGGGCCCCAGCCTTCGCTGGGGAAGGGAAGAGGGGCGCGACGCGAACTCGGCAACGGGTCAGATTTAACGCACGTTGCTCTAGAGCGTGCGGCGAATAGGTGAATCCGGCTATTCGCAAACAAGCACGCCACACAAAGACTCTGGTGCGGCTGCGTTTCCGTCGAAATGCAGCCGCTCTGGCGGGACGCAATCATGAACGCGGTCCGAAAGGGCAAGATCGTCCGACCGCCAGCGCGTGCCCCCATCAGAACGCCGTTAGCGTCTGAAGCAATCCCTGCTGTGATCGTTCACCACCCCGGTCGCCTGCAGCCAGGCATAGACGATCACCGGCCCGACAAACTTGAAGCCGCGCTTCTTGAGCGCGACCGACATCGCCTCGGAGAGCGGCGTCTTCGCGGGAAAATGCACGCCGTCGCCGATGATCGGCTCGCCGCCTGCCATGTCCCAGACAAAGGCGGAGAAATCCTCGCCCGCCTCGCGCATCGCCAGATAGGCGCGGGCGTTGCCGATCGTCGCCTCGATCTTCGCGCGCGATCGGATGATCCGCGCATCGCCGAGCAACCGCTCGATATCGGCCTCGTCGAAGCGCGCGACGATTTCGGGATCGAAGCCCTTGAAGACCTCGCGAAAACTGTCGCGCTTGCGCAATATGGTGATCCAGGCGAGCCCCGCCTGGAAGCCATCGAGCATCAGCTTTTCCCACAGCGCCCGGCTGTCGCGTTCGGGTACGCCCCATTCGGCGTCATGATAGGCGCGCATCAGCGGGTCGTTATCGGCCCAGGCGCAGCGGTGGACAGTCGTCATCATGTCACCATCCGGGATAGGGACACGTCGCTCCGGCAGCCAGTCTTATCGGCCGGCTCCAAACCGTTGCCCCTTCAGCCCAGGGCGGCATGGTGGGCCGAATTTATTGGCGCCCGGCTGGCCAGGAATCAGGCCGATGCAAACCACAGCGGCGACCAAACCCACCGCCAGCACTATCGCACCCGTTGTTGGCGCTTCGATGAGGCGCAGTGACCGGTACGGAAAAAGCTGCACGTCGACCTGCAGCTCCGCGATAAACAGGCCAAGCGCGAACCAACCGGTTCGGCCTATGTCGTGCAGGCGGGGGATGCAGACTAATATCAGGATAGCACTGAAATGCGGGCCATCTCGCATCAGAATCCAGAAGATCGCGCATAGAGCAGCGCCCGCCGCGAGGTAGGTCCAATATGTTGCGCGATTTATCCGACCGTCCAATCGCCTTACTTTCCGCTATTGGCTGATGGGCTCAGTCTGCTGAAAGCCGCGCGACGACGCAAGGCGAAACCGTTGGAGGCAAGGCCGCCGAGCTACGCGGCAAGATTCGCAGGCAGCATCAAATCCTTGGCGGCAGCGCCTTCTCGCGCTGCTACTCGATCCATCAGCACCCCGCCGCCCGCTCAGACGGCAATCCGCTCGATGAACGACGCGGTCTCCGCCTCCAGTGCGACCAGCCGATCGTCGACGATCCGGAAACCATTCTCGACCTCCTCGATCTCGGCTGCGACATGCTGCGTTCCCGAGCGGATGACCGCGACGCTTTCCGCCATCGACCGCGCCGCGAGCGCGGTCTCGTCGACCGCGCTGGTGATCGCCGTCACCGTCTGTGTCTGGCGGTTCATCGCATCCTGGATCCGTCCGGCATGTGCCTGGACCTCGTCGATCGTGTGATGGATCGAGCCATTGGCGTCGACCACTTCCCCCGTCGCCGCCTGGATCGCCGCGATCTTGAGCGCGATGTCGTCGGTCGCGCGGGCGCTCTGGCCAGCCAGCTGCTTCACTTCCTGCGCCACCACGGCAAAGCCGCGGCCCGCATCGCCGGCGCGTGCCGCCTCGATGGTGGCGTTGAGCGCAAGCAGGTTGGTCTGGCCGGCTATGTCGCGGATCAGGCCGAGGATGGATTCAATCGATTCGGCATGCTCGGAAAGCATCTTCGAGGCGCTGACCGCGCGCATCGATTTGTCCGCGGCGCGTGCGGCCACCTCGGTCGCCGCCGCGACCTCCTTCTCCGTCACCGAAATCGTCTCGATCAGGATAGCGGCGGTGCGCGCGGCGTCGTTCATAGCCTCGGCCGACTGTTCCGCCGCCGCGGCGACATCAGCGGTATGGCCGAGCATGCGCCGCGCCGAGGCAGCCGTCGCGGTCGCCCGACCATGCAGGTCCTTCGCGTCCGACACCGTCGCGGTCAAAAGGCCCCGCGACATTGCATGGAACTTGTCGCCGATCGTCAAGAGCTTCACATTTGCGCCGGCGCGCTCGGTCGCGGCAACTTCGGCGACCGTCACCTCTGTCTCGATAATGCCGAACTTGCCGATCGCGCTGGCGACCCGTTCGCCCCTGGCCGGATCATCCGCGAAAAGCGTGCGGGCCAGGTTGGCGAGGTCGCGATAGAGATCGGCGAGCTGGATCATGGATTGCATCAGCGACAGACCAAGCACGCGGACACGGTGCGCCCGCTCGGCCGAATATTTGACCCAGGCGCTGTCGATCGGCCCGCCGAGAAGGCGATCGAAGCGCGCCAATGCGCGGTTCGTCACGCTGTCCGGCGTGAGGTCCGGATTGTCCCGCCACACCTCAGGGCGGATCTTCGCGCAGACCTTCTCCTGCCAATAGGCCCGGATGATGTCCTCAGCCGCCGACCTGCCCTGCGACCAGAAGCTGCGCAGATCTGCCGCGAAATCGGGATCCGAATTATACAGGGCGGCACGCGTGCCGATCTCCTCATCGGAGAGATTCAGCCCTCCTCGCCCGACTGATACCTGTTCGGCCTGCATCCCGTCTCTCCCCCTGGCCCCTATATACTATAGGATACTAATCATCTGGTTAATGTCGTTTCGACACTGAAACCATTATGGCTCTATTCCTGCGCTGCCGCCTCGCCAGCCGGCGCCAATCCCCCCGCGCGAGGCTGCCTATTTCGAGCGGCAGCGAGTCAACTGATCAATCAGGGCGCGCACCCACTAATCGCGGCGACACGGAAATCGACGCGCGCTTCGTCGCAAGCTTGTCGCAGAGTCGTTTGGGGAGAGCCCAAGGATTGAATAGAAGGATGAACGCGATTGATTTGAAGACGCATATTGATATTATGGGAGGAGTCGCACGAATAATGGATACGGCCGTCGAGTTCGATCCATATCGTTGAAGCCAGGCCTATTTCGCGAGCTTTTTCAGGACCTTGGCCTTGATGTGACTTCGCGACGAAGAACACGGAAATAGTGAGCGCGAAAGATGCGGATACGCCCGACCGGGTCGGGCAGGTCCGAAGACGCCGATAGATTTACGATTAATTAACCTTTGTAAAAATATGGTTAATGAAAAGACTGGAAACCTCAGGAGAGGAGGAGAGCCGGGTCAGAAACAAAGCTTAGGAGTCCAGAATCTGGTGACGTTCCAGCACGAATGCCCGAACCTGCCAGACGCGCCTTACTCCGAGGCGGTGGCGTGCCTGCTCCAAACGAGCTGGCCGGCATTTGTGACTTTGACTGCTGATCTGGTTGGCGTCGAGCCGGGAGCCGACGCAAAGGACGGCCTTCTCCATACCATTCAGATGCTGACGGATTCCGGCCTCATCACCTATGAGGCCCTGGTAATGAGTTCCGACCATGGCCTTCGTGTCATCGATGTCGCGCTTACCGCGCGCGGCCGCTCGGTCCTTCGTCCGCCCTTCAGGAGCGGGACGCTTCCCTGACGGCGTGAAGGTGACGAAAAAGGGCGAGGCGCAACTCCATCCCTTCCACGATCAGCCGCGCGAGGTTTCGCAGAACGGCAAGTTCCCCGTCACTGGTCTCGCGCGCTTCGCGGCTGAGGACAATCAACGACCCGAATTTTGTCCCCTCGGACGATCTGAGCGGGATTTCAGCATAGAAATCAAATCCCGAGTCCCGCGCTCTCAGCGGATCGACGAAGTTGTGCAGGTCGCTTCCGGAGACCGAGGGACTTTTCCCGCCATCCCGGAATGCAACTGATGTCGGTGTCGACATATCGCTCGAACCCGGGCGCAAGATGTCGTTCTGATCGACGATATTTACGATCGCCATGTCAGCGTTCAAATATGTTTTGGCCAGATCTGCAATAATTCTGAAACTATTCTCAGCCCGTGTCGCAAGAGAATCCAGAAAATCCGTGGATGCCTGAAGTAATTCGATATCAGGACAATTGGGAATGTCCATCTCTTCGGGCCCCTCTTCCACGCGAACCATCGCCAATCCGTCGCTGCAGTGCAGCAGCAACATATGGACCGATGCTCCGATCCAAGTTTGGCCCATTTTACGCTTGAGTCAAATTCGTAAAAATTACGTAGCCTGATCAGGACAAAGACGAAAAAGCCCGCTCGCGGTTCCGCGAGCGGGCTTATGTACAAAGCCGTCGGCCGAAAACCGACGGGCGTTCGTTATTTATTCGGCAGCGCTTCCCTTGGCGGGGCGGTTGTCGCGGCGCTCGGCGATACGCGCCGACTTGCCGGTGCGGCCACGCAGATAATAGAGCTTCGCGCGACGCACGGCGCCCTTGCGGACCACTTCGATCGAATCGATGTTCGGAGAATAGAGAGGGAAGACGCGCTCGACGCCTTCACCGAACGAAATCTTCCGCACGGTGAAGTTGGAGCCCATGCCCTTGTTCGAGCGCGCGATGCACACGCCCTCGTAATTCTGAACGCGGGTGCGCTCGCCTTCGACCACCTTCACGCCGACCTTCAGCGTGTCCCCGGGGCGGAATTCCGGAATCTTCTTGGTCTCGAGAAACTTGGCGATGTTCTCGGCTTCAATCGTCTGGATGAGATTCATCTCATTCGTCCTTCGTCTGTCGCCGCGCGCCAGAGGGCGACTGGACCCGAGCACCCTCATGGCGCTCCCAAAGATCCGGCCGCCTTAGCCGTGTTTCGGTCTCGGCCATGTGCTTTCGCCATGCCGCGATCCTCGCATGATCCCCCGATCGCAGCACTTCGGGGATCGTGCGCCCTTCCCATTCATAAGGTCGGGTATATTGCGGATATTCGAGCAGCCCCGTTTCGAAGCTCTCGTCCACACCGCTTGAAGCCGCGCCCATTACGCCGGGAAGCAGGCGAATGCAAGCATCGAGCAGCACCAGCGCCCCCATCTCGCCGCCGGAGAGGATATAGTCGCCGATCGAGACCTCCTCGATCGCGCGGGCAGCGAAGATCCGCTCGTCGAAACCCTCGAACCGGCCGCAAAGGATGGTGACGCCGGGGCCACTCGCCAAGGCGCGGATACGGGCCTGGTCGAGCGGTTTGCCACGCGGGGTCATGGCGAGGACGGGCCGATCGTCAGCGACGCTGTCGATCGCGGCAGCGAGCACATCGGCGCGGAGCACCATCCCTGCCCCGCCGCCCGCCGGCGTGTCGTCCACGGTGCGGTGTTTGTCGATCGCGAAGTCGCGGATGTTGACCGCGTCCAGCGACCAGGTGCCTTCCGCCAGCGCACGACCCGCAAGAGAAATGCCGAGCGGGCCCGGGAACATCTCCGGGTAGAGGGTGAGGATGGTCGCAGCGAAGGTCATTGTGTCCAGTTCTCGACCTTGAGGTTTGGTATATCGACAAAGTCGCGAGGATTGTTCGTAATCAGCGTTGCGCCGCGACTGACGGCATGGGCCGCCAGAAGACGGTCAAAGCCTCCGCGGCGAAAGGGCAGTCGCGCATAGGCCTCAGCTGCGGCCTGATCGAACGGCTGCACCGGCATCTGCTCGACCAGCAACGCGAGCCGCTCATCGGGCAGATCGATGCCACGCTGCAATCCCAACGCAAACTCGGCAAGGACGATGGTCGAAAGACCGATCTCCCCAACCGCAGTTTCAGCGATGCGCCTGGTCAACGCCGGATAGGTGTCGGCGAAGAGATAGATCAGGCAATTGGTATCAATGAGATACCGCACCTATTGGCCGCTCTTCCGGTGGAGCAGATGCCAAGGCCGATCCTCATCCTCGAATTCGCGTTCCTCGGGCGTGAGCGGCTTGAGGCCTGGAATCGCACCGGCAATGCCGGTGAGATCGATCTTGCGGGGTTCCGCCTCGACCGGTTCCACAATGAAGCGGCCCCGCTCCTCGCGGACTGTCATCTCGACCCCCGCCGCGATTCCCAGTGCCTTGGGAAGTCTCAGCGCGATGGAATTGCCCGATTTGAACGTGCGCGATGTGCGAGGGGTGCTCATTATGAAACTCCGTATATACATAATGTATATACTTTGAGGCACACCGCGTCAAATCATGCGGCCGGAACCTTTGCCATCGCCAGCATTTGGGTGCGTGATGGAAGATTGCATCATCATCGGGGCGGGCCCGGCGGGACTGACCGCGGCCATTTATCTCGCGCGATTCCACCTTTCGATCCGGCTTTTCGACTGCGGCAGCAGCCGCGCGGCGCTGATCCCGCGCACCCATAACCATGCCGGCTATCCGGGCGGCATCCCGGGCAAGGACCTGCTCGCGCTGATGCTGGAGCAGGCGGAGAGTTTCGGTGCGGTGCGGGAGCTCGCCGAGGTTTGCGCGATCGTGCCGCGAGAGGACTTGTTCGAGGTCCATGTCGGCCAGGGCGATCATGTCTTTCACGCCCGCACCATCCTGCTGGCGACAGGCGTGGTGAACAATCCGCCCGACATGCCGCGCGAGGAGCATGACGCCGCGCTCGCACGCGGGCTGATCCGCTATTGCCCGATCTGCGACGGCTATGAGGTGACCGACAAACGGGTCGGCGTGATCGGCACCGGCGACCATGGCATGCGCGAGGCGGTGTTCCTGCGCGGCTTCACCCGCGACGTGACGCTGATCGCACCGGGCGCGGCGCATGATCTCGATGCGGCGTGCCGGGCAAAACTCGAGGAGGCCGGCATCGCGCATGTCGACGGGCCATGCTCGCCGATCCGGATCGACGGCGACCACATCGTTGCGACGACGCCCGGCGGGGAACTGGCGTTCGACAGCCTCTATCCTGCGCTCGGCTCGCGGATACGCTCGAAGCTTGCGGTCGATGCCGGTGCACGCGCTTCCGACGATGGCTGCCTCGAGGTCGACGCGCATCAGCGCACCACCCTGCCCGGCCTCTTCGCGGCGGGAGACGTGGCCAAGGGCCTGGACCAGATCAGCCATGCGATGGGAGAGGCCGGCGTCGCCGCGACCGCGATCCGCAACCTGCTCGCCGAGAAAAGGCCGCTCAGACGCTGACGAATTCGGCGGCGACGATCATGCGCTCCGCATCCCATTCGGGCACTGCGTCGGCATTCATCGGCACCATGAAGCGTTTCTTGTCAGGCCGCTCGATCTCGATCACGTCGCCCGCGCCGAAATCATCGATCGCGACGACGGTGCCGAGCGCTTCGCCGTCGGTGGAGATGGCCGGGAGGCCGAGCAGATCGGCGTGATAATATTCGCCCTCTTCGAGCGGGGGCAAAGCTGACCGGGGCACGGTCAGCTCAGTGCCGCGCAGCGCCTCGGCGGCGTTGCGATCATTGATCTCGGCGATCCGCGCGATGGCGCCGTTGCTGCCAGCGCGTACGGACTTCAGGGTGAGGGTGCCGTTGTTGAAGCTTTTATAGGGCTTCAGATCCTCGGCGAAGACCTTGAGGCGGACCTCCCCCGTCACGCCATGCGCACCGATGATGACGGCGAGCGTGACGGGCAAATCTCCCCTCCCGTTTACGGGA
>Ga0207687_10001993_pt1 | contig 14030 bp, 12 predicted proteins | sample KBSM54metaG_FD_184399 | JGI IMG/M metagenome (GOLD analysis project Ga0207687, IMG submission 184399) | Miscanthus rhizosphere microbial communities from Kellogg Biological Station, Michigan, USA - KBS M5-4 metaG (SPAdes) (version 2) | ecosystem: Host-associated > Plants > Roots > Rhizosphere >...
GCGAGCCGCAGGATACGCCGGTTCAACCTCCTGTGCCGCAACCGCCTCCACAAGCTGAGACACCGCAGAACCAGCAGCCAAAGACGCCGGAACAATTGCTGCAAGAGCTGCAGGAAATGCGCCGGCAAAAAGGTTCGCCGGAAGATCCAACGAACAATCCGAATCCGGCTCCGCGGAAGATGCCGCCACGATAGAAACAGTCGCTCTTCGGCTAATCAGCGGCTGGCTTTGAGAATTGGTTGTTAGAAGGCGGTGACAGGAATGGAATATCTGGTTGGCATCTTATTGTCGCTTGGGACAATAGTCCTCGCCGCTGTGGTTGGCTTTGCCCGGGAACGATCTTTTTATTCGACGGTGGCGATTGTCGTTGCGACCTATTACATTCTGTTCGCCGCGATGGGAGCGTCAGGGCGAACCTTGATGATTGAAATCGCAATTGCGAGCGGCTTCATTCTTTTTGCGGTACTTGGTTTTAAAGGGAACTTTTGGCTGGTGGCGGCTGCATTGGTGGGCCACGGGATATTTGATTTTATTCGTCCCAGCTTAATCGCAAACCCCGGAGTGCCGCACTGGTGGCCGGGTTTCTGCATGGCATTCGATGTGCTTTTTGGTGGGTGGCTGGCGTTCCTCCTGTTGCAAAGGAGAAATTTTCCGCATTCGGGGCCTGTGGATCGGCGCGCCGCCTAGCTTTTGCAAAGCGGGTTACAGAATAAAGATGAAGCTAGTGGCTGGATGCCGAAGTGGCAATCACCGCGGTTGTTGTGGCCTGAGTTTCAGTCTGTCTACGGGCAAAAGCGTGCAGGATCGCGCTGATAACAGCGTAGCCGCAAGCAATACCAAAGACGAGTGAAAACAGAATGGTAAAGAGCACGGTGGAGGAAGCCAGAATGGGATTCATTGTCCAATCTCTTTGATGGTCCTTTTCTTGGGCCGGTTGGTTTCTCCAGCCAAATGCATTGTCGGCAATATTGGTTCAAATGTCTGCATTACCGCCGCCTCAGCACCCTTGGTACTTCATCATGCCCTTTGGTCATAACACCCGCAACTGACTGAAGTCATTAGGTCAAAGCCCTGAGTTCCATGACTGAATGCCGGAATTGACCGCTTTGACCAACCAACGATAAGATACGGAGTAGAGCTGTGCGCTCACTCTCCGGAGCCTCCTAGTGGGGTTGCCCCTTGTTTTACTGGGGTTGTGCTCAGTTTCCGAACCAGGTTTAGAAGGTCCATGGCCATCAGCAGCATCACAGTGCGCGGCGCTCGCCAGCACAATTTGAAAAACATTTCGGTTGAGATCCCGCGCAATACTTTGACGGTAATCACGGGACTGAGCGGTTCCGGCAAATCCTCGCTCGCGTTTGACACCATTTATGCCGAGGGTCAACGCCGTTATGTGGAAACGCTCTCCGCATACGCGCGCCAGTTTCTCGATCAAATGGAGCGGCCGGACGTGGACTCAATTGACGGCCTGAGCCCGGCAATCTCCATTGAGCAGAAGACTACCTCACGCAGCCCGCGCTCCACAGTGGGAACAATCACTGAGATTTACGATTATTTGCGCTTGTTATACGCCTCCGTGGGCGTGCCGCATTGCCCCAAGTGCGATAAGCCCATCAGCCGCCAAACTTCTGACCAGATTGTGCAACGCGTGATGCAGCTCAAGGCTGAAGATCGCGTGATGATCATGGCGCCGCTGGTCCGTGGACGCAAAGGCGAGTTCAAGGAAGAACTGGCCAAGCTGGCGCAACACGGCTTTGTTAGAGCGCGGATTGACGGCGAGCTTCGCCATCTGGATGAAGAGCTGGACGATATCCAGCTCGACAAACGCAAGAACCACACGATTGAAGTTGTGATCGATCGCCTTCTGGTAAAGTCCGGCATTGAAAAGCGCTTGGAGCAATCTGTGGCCACAGCCATGAAGCTGGGAAAAGGACTGGTGCAGGTGGCGGTGGTCAACGGTGAAGAGCATCTTTATTCGGCGCGTATGGCTTGTCCTGATTGCGGCATCAACATCCCTTCGCTGGAGCCACGCTCATTTTCCTTTAACAGCGTTTATGGCGCCTGCCCGGAATGCAACGGGCTGGGCAGCAAATATGATTTTGATCCGGCCAAGATCATTGTGGATTGGTCCAAACCGCTGCTGGATGGTGCGCTTGGCCCGGGATCAGGCTCTTCCTATCTTCAGCGGATGGTCGATATTGTTGCCGCGGCTTACAAGCTCGATATCACAACTCCGTTTGAAAAGTTTCCAGCGAAAATCCAGAACCTGTTGCTCTACGGGCCGGACGAAAAAGAAGCTCCGCGTCTCGGCTTTCGCGGCGTGCTCGGTTTCCTGAAGCAGAACCTGGAAGAATCGACGTCCGAAAGTTATCGCGAATGGATGCTGAGCTATATGTCCGCGACGAAGTGCCCCGTATGTCAGGGCAAGCGTCTGCGCCCGGAAAGCATTGGCGTGAAGGTGAATGGGCTTTCCATTTCAGATTTTACTGCGCTACCGGTTTCGCGGTCAGTGGACGTGGCCGCGAAGATAACGTTGACGGACCGCGAGCGCCTGATCGCCAGCCGCGTCCTTCATGAGATCAGTGAGCGCCTCCAGTTTCTGCATGCCGTGGGACTGGGATATATCTCGCTTGATCGTTCGGCTGCTACGCTTTCCGGCGGTGAAGGCCAGCGCATTCGTCTGGCGACACAGATCGGATCGAAGTTGCGCGGCGTGCTTTACGTACTGGATGAGCCTTCGATCGGCCTGCACCATCGCGATAATAACCGTCTTCTGCAGGCGCTGGAGCACCTGCGCGATCTGGGAAACACAGTGCTGGTAGTGGAGCACGATGAAGAAACCATTCGTCGCGCCGACTATGTAATTGATCTTGGTCCCGGCGCGGGGTTGCTGGGAGGAGGCGTGGTGGCATCCGGCACTCCTAACGAAATTATGGACCAGCCCGGCTCTGTTACGGGCCAATACATTTCCGGACAAAAAAATATTGCCGCGCGTTTTGAGCCCCGTGCCACCAACGGCAAAGCCGTTACGGTACTGGGCGCCAAAGCCAACAATCTGCGCAGCGTTGACGTAACTTTTCCGCTAGGCGTGATCACAGTCGTGACCGGCGTTTCCGGCTCGGGAAAATCCACGCTGGTGAATGACATTCTTTATAAAGCGCTGGCCAAGGCGCTTTATCGATCGCGTGAAGAGGCCGGCGCGCATAAAGCAATCTCCGGCGCGGAGCATATCGATAAAGTTATCCGCATTGATCAATCGCCCATTGGCCGGACGCCACGCTCCAATCCCGCGACATATACCGGAGTCTTCACCCATATTCGCGATCTCTATGCCATGCTGCCGGAGTCACGCGAACGCGGTTATAAAGCAGGACGCTTTTCTTTCAACGTAACGGGCGGACGTTGCGAGCATTGCCAGGGCGAGGGCGAGCGCCGCATTGAGATGAACTTTATGCCCGATGTTTATGTCCTGTGCGAGGTTTGCGGCGGCCATCGTTACAACCATGAAACGCTGGCGGTGCGATTCAAGGGGAAATCCATTGCCGATCTGCTGGAAACGTCGGTCGCGGACGCGCTGCCAATCCTGGAAGACATTCCGCAAATCCGGCAAAAGCTGCAAACGCTTGATGATGTGGGACTTGGCTACATCAAGCTAGGGCAATCCGCGGTAACGCTTTCCGGTGGCGAAGCCCAGCGCATGAAGCTGGCCAAAGAACTTTCAAAGCGCCAGACCGGGCGCACTCTTTATCTGCTGGACGAGCCAACCACCGGACTGCATTTTGAAGATGTGAGCAAGCTTTTGGAAGTCATCCATCGGCTTACCGATTTGGGGAATTCGGTGATTATCATTGAGCATAATCTCGATGTTATCCGCAATGCGGATTGGATCATTGACCTGGGACCGGAAGGCGGCGAGGACGGCGGGCGCGTGGTGGCACAGGGAACGCCAGATCAGGTTTCCAAAATTAAGAAATCCTATACCGGTCAGGCGTTGTCGGAATACATGAACAGACAACGCAAATGACTGATTGCAAAGGCGTTGTGCAGATGTGTTCCAGATTCGTAACAAACCATAAAAGATATCTCATAATTAATTTCATAAAGTAGAGTGCTTTCAACCTTCTCCTTATACCTGGGCACAATCGAGGGGTAGCGGCTTTGGCTTTCTAATGCTTCAAACGCTACCCCTTTAGTCTTCCCTACGAAAACTCTTGATGGTGTACATTGGAATTCAAGGACTCATTCCTTCAATCCTGTGCATTCGTTTGATCCCATTTCGCAAGCCGACCCCGTGCCGCAAGCCGACTCCATTCCGCAACCTGACACCATTCCGCCATTGGCCATTGAGCCTTTACCGGCTACTGAGCCCCCAAAAACCGAGATCGACCTGCTGGATGTCCTGCTGGTAGGTGTGGCGATGGCCTTGGCGTTCCTCATTCTGGGCAGCATAGCGGCAGCCATCTACATTGTTGCGCATCGATCTTCCGAGCTGAATCCCAAAGTGCTGGAAGATGCCTTGTCGAAGAATGCGTTTTTCATTGTGCCTACGCAATTTGTGATTTACCTGGCGATCATTGGTTTTATGGCGCTGCTGGTCTGGGGACGCCACAAAACTTCGCTGGCTGAGGCCATCCATTGGAACGTGCCCGCTCGCCCGCGCGTCTGGGGATTTGCGCTGATAACAGGCACAGCCCTGGCACTGATTTCCGATATCGGCGAAGTCGTTCTCCATCGCTGGATACCTGACTCGCTGCCGATCACCGAGTTTTTCAAAGACCGTCCGTCTGCCTTGCTGCTGGGGGCATTTGGGATTCTGGTGGCGCCGCTTATGGAAGAACTGCTTTTTCGTGGCTTCCTGTATCCGGCGCTGGCTCGATGGACAGGAGCAACGGCGTCACTCATCATTACAGCCTCTGCTTTTACCCTGCTTCATGGCGCTCAGTTGGGCTATTCATGGGCCCCGCTGCTGCTGATTTTTGTGGTTGGCCTTACGCTCACGATCACACGCATGCGGACCAACTCCGTGGCCACGTGCGTGATAGTGCACATGACTTATAATTTTGTCCTGTTACAGCAAACCTATATTGCCACGCACGGATTCCGTCAGATGCAGGGAATCTGAGCCGGAAATCAGTTATCTTAAAAACCTATGTCTTCTGCGCGCGACGAACTGCTTGAGTTGCTGGCTACAAACTCTTTCCGTCTGGGCGAATTCACGCTTTCTTCCGGCGGCAAGAGTGACTACTACATTGATTGCCGTACTACGACGCTGCACGCCCGTGGCGCGGAACTTACCGGGCGCGTCTTTCTTGATCTTATTCAGCAGCAGGGATGGAAGCCGCACGCCGTGGGCGGACTCACGATGGGCGCGGACCCGATCGTTGTGGCAACGTCAGTCATTAGCTCTCAAACTGGCGCTCCGATCCATGGTTTTCTGGTGCGCAAAGCAGAAAAAGCCCATGGCATGGGTCGCCGGGTAGAAGGCTTTCAGGAAAAAGGCGCGCGCGTGGTCATTGTGGATGATGTCTGCACCACCGGCGGGTCGACGATCCAGGCGATTGAAGCAGCGCGGGAATTCGGCTTCAACATTACCGGTGTGGCCTGCCTGGTTGAACGCCTGGAGGCGGGCGGTCGACCGGCGGTGGAGAAAGCAGCAGGGCCAGAGCCATTCATCAGCGTCTTTACGTCGAACGACGTGAAGGCTGCGCATTTGAAGCTGCGTTGAGCTTGAAAATATGGAGCGCAGCCGCCGGTGGCTGTGATGAATCTATTTGCCCACCGTCTTCACCGTCGGCACTGGTACCTGCTCCACAATCCTGATCCCGAATCCTTCCAGCGCAGCCACGCGTTTGGGATGATTGGTCAGCAGACGAATAGAACGAATGTTCAGCCCGGAAAGGATCTGCGCTCCCACGCCAATGTCACGCTGCGTCTTTCGCTGGTGGGCTGGCGCTGAGCGTGGCTCACGATGGAATGCCAGCCGCTTTTCATCGTCCACGTTGAATCCCTTGGAAGTCTGGTGCAAATAGATCAAGGCCCCGGTTCCCTCGCGTGCAATCATCTCCAGTGAACGATCAAGCACCTGCTGGCAGTCGCAAAGCGAGCCGCCAAAAACATCTCCCGCCAGACAATGCGCGTGCATGCGCACCAGCACAGGGCCGGTAGCGCGTTCCACATCGCCTTTGACCAAAGCAACGTGGGATTCGCCGTCAAGTTGGTTTTCAAACGCGATCATCCTGAATTCGCCGTGGCGCGTCGGGAGCATGGCTTCACCCACGCGGACCACGTGGCTCTCGGTTTCCATCCGGTAGCGGATCATCTCCGCCACCGTCAGCATTTTCAGGCCATGAGTCTTGCAGAATTCAGTGAGGTCAGGCACGCGCGCCATGGTGCCGTCTTCATTCATGATTTCGCAGATCACGCCTGCGGGAATCATACCGGCCATACGCGCCAGATCGACTGAGGCTTCCGTTTGTCCGGCACGGACCAGCACGCCGCCTTTGCGCGCGGCAAGAGGGAAAACGTGTCCCGGTCGCACCAGATCAGCCGCCCGGCTTGCAGGATCAATGGCAACTTGAATTGTGCGCGCGCGATCATGGGCGGAAATCCCGGTGGTAACGCCTTCACGCGCCTCTACGCTTTCGTAGAATGCTGTGCCGTAGGGCGACGTATTTTCGCGGGTCATGGGGCCGATACGCAGATAATCGAGCCGCTCGGGCGTCATCGCCAAACAGATCAGACCACGACCGAACTTGGCCATAAAGTTGATGGCTTCCGGCGTGATCTTCTCTGCAGCCATCGTCAAGTCGCCTTCATTTTCGCGGTCTTCGTCATCCACCACCACGATCATGTGGCCGGCACGGATCTCTTCGATTGCGGTGAGAACATCGGTAAATGCATTGGACGATGACATGGCGTAATGAGCTCTGCCCCAAATTTTAGCAAACTGGGGCAAATTTCTGTCTGCCTGTTACCGCCGCGTGCCTCGGATCCCGCTCGTGCCGCGCCATTTTGTGCAAATGCAGGCCGTTCACATCTTGATCGAGAAAGTACGTAGTCCTTAGCACGAGCCTTAACCCAGCCAAAGCTAAGGGAAAGCGCCTATTTCACCAGAGTAGATGCTTGCGTAGGGTCACATGTGCGCGCCGGATCGTTTTGCTTTTTCGTCATTCCATTTTTGAAGGATGATCCATTGTTAAGAATCTACTCCCTGTTTCTGCTGTGCCTGGCGGTTCCCGCGCTTAGCTTTGCCGGTGTCTCTACCAGCGCTCCCCTGAACGGCGCTACCGTCGGCTCACCCACACAGTTCATCGCGTCGGCCACGTCGCCGAACGGGCCAATCGCTTCCATGACCATCAACGTGGACAGCAAGGACGTTTACAAGACATTCACCAGCAGTCTGAAGACGTCCGTGGCACTGGCGGTCGGATCACATTCCGTTATCATGAAGGCGTGGGACACCAAAGGGAATTATTTCCAGCAGGTCCTTTCCATCGCCGTCACCAGCAGCACGACACCCCCCTCACCAGCAGGCAATGTAGTTTCCAACATTGAAGATATGTCTGGCTGGCAATCCTGCAGCGCATGCGCGGGGCCAGGTGGAACCGGTATCAGTACAGCCCACTCGCTCACGCAGGGCGTGAAGAGTCCTTCGCTGGATGGGGCTTCAGCCCAGTTCTGGCTGGGGGGAACGCATCCATATACCAATGCGTTGTTCTTCAAGCCGCTCGGCGGCCGGGCTGGCGCCACACACTTCATCCTTGATTTCAATTTCTGGATCGGGAATGCGACGGTTGCGCAAGGATTGGAGTTTGACATCTTCTATTCGCGCGATGGCTTCAAGAATTACTTCCTCACTGAGTGCGACTCGCGCGGCATGTATGCCGGCACCTGGCAGGTTAGCAACGTGGTCATCGACACGTGGCAGCATACCGGGCTGCCTTGTCACGTGAACTCATTTGCGTGGAACCATGTCACTTTGGAGTTCTATCGCCAGCCGGACGGCAACACGCGGTTCGTTTCCGTTTCCATGAATGGCAACCTGCAGTATGTGAATCGAACGTACCCGGCCATTAAGGTCAACAGCTTTGAGATGAACGCCGCAGTACAGTTGGACGGCGATGAGAAGCAAGACGACTTCTCCATCTGGGTTGACAAAATGAAGATTACATACTGGTAGAGATTAGCGTTCGCACCCCTGCGGCGTTCTATCTTTGGAGCGACGTGAACTAGTGTGAAAGCAAGCCGTACACATCCAGTTGATTGCCGGTGCCTACATAGACCCTGCCGTTGGCAACTGTTGGCGTAGTGAATTTTACAGCCGGACCGGCAGTATCACGGCCATTTGCGGCCTGCCTGCTGTTATAAAGCTCGATGGCTATGTTCTCCGCTTTGGCGGCACGCAGCACGGCAGGTCCTTTCGTGCTCCACGCGTCAACTTGCAACTCCCAAACGATTCCGTCGCTGTTCCCGTTGGCGGAAATGGATGGCGTGGCTCCGTGGGCGCCGAAAGTGATGGCGGCGGAAGCTACGCGGGAAAGCGTCCCATTGCTGTATTGGAACGCCTGCAAGGTCGAGGTTTGAGGATGGAAGTAGACCAGCCCATTGAAGTAGGCGGGTGTATCGAAGATATTGTCAAACTCCGCGTTGCCGATATTGGGAATGGTTTGCACCGCGTTGTCGCACGAGGCGGGCGGCGCAGGGGTGTTGTCGCAGGCCGGATTGGTGGGAGGCTTGAACCCGCCCATGTGGTCGCGGTCAAGCACGAATACGCGGCCATCTTTGCCCCCGCCCACCAGCTCGTGCGGATGGGCCGAGCTATTATCGGGCAGCAACATGGGCGCTCCGCTCCCCAGATCAGCGTCATTGCTGCGCAGGAAACCTTCATTCGATGGAGTAAAGGAATCGAGCACGGAAAGATCAGACGCTCTCAATTTCAGGAATGCGTCATTGAAGCCCGGCGCAGGATCGCCGAAATCAACTCCGGTCATTACATACAGATTTCCAAGGCCGTCTGTGGCAGGAGCTCCGCCGCTCATCCAGAGTGCGCCGCCTCCGCCGTTCGGCGTGGTGTTGATCTTGCTTACCTGCCGCAGAGAGGCGGCATCATAACCCAGCAGCCATCCATGCGGACATCCTCCAAAAGCGATGAACACTACGCCGTTGACCAGCGCAAGTCCCGGGCGTTGCAGGCAGGTTGGCTCCAGAGTAATGTTGCCGTTTACGCTGTCAAAGCCCGTCCCGGCAACGGTGGCAGTCACCTGGGCCGGTCCGCCGAATTTTTCTGAACCGTCGTGGAGGTCCAATGCATGGAGCTTGTAAACCCCTGGCAGCGTCTCTGCCACCACGTAGAGCGTCTGGGTGGCGCCGTCAATGACTGGTGTTCCGGTGATTCCTTTCTCCGGGCTCACTCCTTCAACCTGATGCGACGGAACGCTCGGGCCGAGGTTCTTCTGCCACAATGCATTTGGGCTCAGGCCATCGGCGTCAAAGGCATAAACTGAATTGTGTTCCGTGGCAACAAGCACCACGTTGTGCGTGCCGCCCGCAATATTGCTCAGGCCGGGAACTATCAGTGGCTGGGCGTAGATCTGGCCATCCACGGAATAAGAGAACACCTTGCCGAAGCTCGAAGCATTGACGTTCGCAGGAGTCAGAATGGTTTCGCTCGCATTCAGGCCGGTGCGCTGCCCGTCATTGTGATAGGTAAGCACAGATACCAAAGCGGGAACTGGTGGAGTTGGCGTTGGCGTAGGCGTGATGGGTGGCGGGTTATTGTTGCCGCTGACGCCCCCACAGCCGGCCAGCAAGGCGAGTATTACGAGGAAAAACAATGCCACTGGAGCCTTGAACTTCTTCACAACTGATACCTCATTCCCCAACAACCGAGAACAACGCAGCCTTCTGCGAGAGGGTTGAGTCGTAATGATGGCTAACAAGCCTAGCCAGGGGATGTCACGGCATTGTTCTTTAGTCTTGATGGTGGCTGGTGAAGGGGAGTTGCCACGGGAGCAGCTGCTGAAATTTTGTTTTCTAAAAATTAACCTTAAATCTGCTTGTTCTGAATGAGTGCTCTTGCACTTTGGTAAGAGTTTTCTCAGATGGACCACCTGTCTGCCGTGCAGATCGTCTACACTGGCGAGCGGTACAGGCAAGGGCTTACAATCTCCCTATGGCAAAGTCTTCGTCGGAACCCTTTGAAGTTGGCTGCCCCTGCTGCAATGCGGTGCTGAAAGTCGATCCTGACACCAAGGCGGTACTCTCGCACGTGGCAGCGGTGAAGCCCAAGATGTTCAATGATTTTGAGGCTGCAGCCAAGGCCATGCGCGAGCAGGAAGGCCGCAAGGAATCCATCTTCCGCCAGGCCGTGGACGCGCAGAAGAACAACGCCAGCCTGCTGGAAAAGAAATTTCAGGAAGCCGTGAAGAAGGCCAAAGAAACGCCCGATGAAGGCCGTCCACTGCGAGATTTCGATCTGGATTAGCTGACGTTTTGCCCGCCAAACTCCTACTGCTCGGACATCGCGGCGCCCGGCTTTACGCGCCGGAAAACACCATCCCGGCGTTCGATCTTGCTCTCCACCATGACGCAGATGGTTTTGAATTTGACGTCCGCTGCACCCGCAGCAAAGAATCCATTGTTTGCCATGACAGAAAATTCAACCGCATTGCCGTGCGCACGCGCACCTTGGAGCAGATCCATGCAAAATGTTCGGTGGACGGCAAACCGCCTTGTCTTGAAGACGTGCTTGAGCTCTACTCGCGCAAGGCCTTCCTTAATATTGAAGTGAAGGTGCGAGGCATGGAACAGGTAGTGCTTGACGCGGTCAAGCGCTTTCCGCCGCAGCGTGGATATTTTATCTCGTCGTTTCTGCCCAGTGTTGTGCGCAAGCTGCATGCTCTGGATCGTTCGCTGGTTTTGGGCGCGATTTCTAAATCCTATTGGCACCTGCGGCGATGGAAGGCGTTGCCCGTGAGCTACGTGGTGCCTCATTTTTCATTGCTTACCCAGAAATTAGTCGATGAATTACACAGGGCGGGCAAAACAGTGATCACCTGGACCGTCAATGATCCCCGAAAGATGCTGAGCGCCATGGCAATGGGAGTGGACGGAATCATCTCAGACGATACGAAGCTGCTGGTGGAAACGCTGGGACGAGCCACGAGGACATAAAGTCTAGATCTATCACAAAAATCGTCGGTCGAACTAAAGCTTCTGATAATGGTAGTAGGCTGTCGTTCCGTCTACTTCTTTAATGATGAACCCTTTGCGTTCCAGGACGCGCTTCAGCTTGTGATTTGGTTTTGAACAATGCACCGCATGAACGATCCATTCGACGCCTGTCAATGCCTGTGATCGCGCAAACTTCTCAATTAGCATCGTAAGAGCCGGAAGCACACCCTCACCTCCGCCTTCAATTTGAGCGAGTGTGACATTCAGTCGGTCGCTGGATCGACGAAATTCCCCCAGGATTCGAGCCGATCCCGCGGTAAAAATAACCGGCTCACCCGTAAGTACAAGTTGTTCGATCTGTTGCGAAGGCAGCTTGAGAATTGCTTCGGACGTGAGCCCTTCAAAAAGAATTTCGCGCGGCATGGCAGTTTGTATTGTAGCGCCAGACGTGCGGCGAGGCTCGGACATGCCGAGCCGCCTGCATCAGGGCAGAAGGATCTAAAACAAGACCACAATGCATAAGCGGTTTGGAGCGAAGCGACAAAATTGAAGACACAGAAAAAAACGACCTTCCTGCCGGGCCAGGCAGGAAGGTCAAATCACCTCAATGGATACAACTAAGCAGCAGGCTTAAGAGCAGGCGCAGCTGCAGGCTCATCAAACTGTTCCGTCTCGGTCGATCCTTCCATCGCCGTGGTGGAAGAATGGCCACTGGCAATGGTCTGTGCAACTTCATCAAAATATCCAGTGCCCACAAACCGCTGGTGCCGGACCGCGGTATAACCCTTGTCCGCGCTCTTGAATTCTTTTTCCTGGAGTCGCGAATATGCCGTCATGCCTTCACGCGCGTAGCCATGCGCAAGTTCAAACATGCTGTAATTGAGCGCGTGGAAGCCGGCCAGTGTAACGAACTGGAATTTGTATCCCATGGCAGCCAGCTCCGTCTGGAATTTTGCGATGGTGGCTTCATCCAACTTCTTTTTCCAATGGAAAGAAGGCGAGCAGTTGTACGCCAGCAGTTTGCCGGGGAACTTTTCATGGATGGCTTCAGCAAATCGCCGCGCTTCTTCAATGTTCGGCTCTGAGGTTTCGCACCAGATCATGTCAGCGTAGGGCGCGTAGATCAGGCCGCGCGCAATTGCCGCGTCGATCCCGCCCTTGAAGCCGAGATAGCCTTCAGGTGTGCGCTCGCCGGTCAGAAATTCCACGTCGCGAAGGTCACTGTCTGAAGTGATCAGCTTTGCGCCGTTCGCGTCAGTGCGGGCAATCAGGATCGTCGGTACACCCTGGATGTCCGCCGCCAGCCGCGCTGCCACTAGTTTCTGTACGAACTCCTGTGCGGGAACAAGAACTTTGCCGCCCATATGACCGCATTTTTTCGCCGAAGCCAGCTGGTCTTCAAAGTGAACCGCGGCCGCGCCAGCTTCAATCATCGACTTCATCAATTCAAAGGCGTTCAGGTTGCCGCCGAATCCAGCTTCTGCATCGGCCACGATCGGAGCAAACCAGTACATACCGTTCTTGCCTTCAGCGTGATGCATCTGGTCAGCGCGCAGAAAAGCGTTGTTAATCTCTTTCACCACGTTGGGAACGCTGTTGCACGGATACAGGCTCTGGTCGGGATACATTTGCCCAGCAAGATTAGCGTCGCCTGCCACCTGCCAGCCGCTCAGGTAGATGGCCTTCAGTCCCGCCAGCACCTGTTGCACGGCCTGGTTGCCGGTCATGGCGCCCAACGCTTTTACATATGGTTCGGTGTGGAGCATGTCCCAGAGACGCAGCGATCCCAGGCAAGCGAGCGTATGTTCGATCTGAACGGTGCCGCGCAGCCGCACCACGTCTTTGGCCGAGTAAGGCCGTTCAATGCCCGTCCAGCGGGGATCTTGTATCCATCTTTCCTGTAAGCGTTGTTCTGGGGTCTGTCTCACGGTGAAGCCTCCAAATTTTCTGTCTATGATTGCGCGGCAAAAAGAAAGCTTTCTTTCCGCCGCCCTCATTAGATGCGCCTGCAGCATGGGTTGCAAACCAACTCGTCCGATTCGGACGACTTGGCCAAAAAAGTGCTATCATTCTCAACACTGTGGCCACAGCCCGTCTCAACAAAAAGCAAAATTCTGGTGTGCCTCGCCAGCTTCTCCAGGAACTGAAGCACAACCTGGTGATGCGCCATGTCTCCAGCGGTATTGAATTGCTGGATCGCCATGAGCACCTTTTTGCAGCGGTTGGCCCGGATTTGCCGAACGCAGCCGCTTTTGTCGGGTGTCTTGCGCAATGGGTCGATATCGGCTACGGCGAGCCTGCTTTGATTGAGCAAGTCCTTGCGCGCTTTCCGCGGGAAAAGCGCGGACATCTCTCCGTTAGCGACTATCTTCAGCTTCGAATGGCGGAAGGACTGCTCGCGCTTCTGCGTGACAACCCGGATGAAGCGTTGCGGCAGTTCGATTTAGTGCTTTCCATGCAGGATGAGATTGAAGATAGAGAAGTGGTTGCCATCGCGCACTTCTGGAACGCGCGCTGCCACCGCAAGAAAGGCGAGTATGACGAGGCGCTAAAACGCGCCGGAGTGGGACGCGAACTGGCGCAGACGCTGGGTTTCCCTAATATGGCAGCGGTCATGCGCGTCCTGGAAAGCTGGCTGTTATTCCAGAAAGGGCAGTTCCGCGAGGCGTCGCGCATCTTAGACCAGGCGGAAGCAGCGCTGCGCAACAGCGACGACCACATCACGCTGGGCAACATTTATTCCGCGCACGGCCGCATGGTGCGCCGCCAGGGACATTATCAGGAAGCACTCAAATTCTTTTCCCGCGCCATTGAGCATTTCCAGAAAAAAAATCCTCAGCACAGAAATATGGCACGTA
>Ga0207687_10001995_pt1 | contig 14024 bp, 15 predicted proteins | sample KBSM54metaG_FD_184399 | JGI IMG/M metagenome (GOLD analysis project Ga0207687, IMG submission 184399) | Miscanthus rhizosphere microbial communities from Kellogg Biological Station, Michigan, USA - KBS M5-4 metaG (SPAdes) (version 2) | ecosystem: Host-associated > Plants > Roots > Rhizosphere >...
GAATGCGCCGAGCCGCGGCCTGGCTTTCAGTGTCTCGAAGTCGATGAAGTCATCAACGGTCAGCGTCCTAGCCAAAACACTCTCGAGTTCGGCAACGGCCTCATCAAGGTCGATGTTCTGGAGGTCAACCTCAGCTTGACGAGCCTCCGCGTAGAGCCGCTTCCGCTCTCGATCCTCCTGTGCCTCGGCTCTCGCGTTCGCCCGGCTCGCCCGATCAGCCTCACGCACAGCTCGCTGCTGCGCGACGAGTCGAGCGCGTTGGGCGCGTTCGGCCTCTCGCTGGACCTGCACCATTGTGGCAACGAAGCCCTTCCGCCGGCTCATGGTCGCCTCCCGCTGCGTGTCGGTCCCGTATCCTGAACCGAAACAATAGGGCGGGTGGATGCCGCTACATCAGGGTCCGCCGACAGCCGCCCGATTCCGGATTGCAAGGCTGTAATTCTCCTGGTTCACTGGTAGAGCTTCACTACGACGGGGTGGCGTCCCAGAAGGAGGTGGCTGTGACGACGGCCACGATGGCCAGACAGCACCTGGCAGAGCGCATCGAAGCGCTCGACCTGACGATGGTCAAGACCAAGCTTCAGGACTCAGATGAAGGGGCTGGTTGGTCAGCTGCGTACTGCGACCGGGTGGATGTCGAATACCGGCGCTACCTCTTCCTGACAGGCATCTACCCCGAGCTGCCCGTCGTCCCGTCCAAGATCGTCGACAGGTTCTGGCATGGGCACATCCTTGACACCCAGGCCTACGCGCCCGATTGCGAGAGCGTATTCGGCTCCTTCCTCCACCATTACCCATACTTCGGCATGCGTGGACCCGACGATGCGGCTGCGTTGGGCGACGCGTACGACTTCACGCTGGAACTATACGAGTTGCATTTCGGCATGCCCCCAGCTGACCTCTGGGCCCGCAGCGGTGCGGCTCGATGTCCCAACTGCGGTAACCGTTGTAAATAGGTTGCATTCACAGAGGGCGGAGAATCATCAGCGAGGAATTCGTACCTTGGAATGAATTCGAAAGTCAGAGGGATTCCTATGTGCATTTCTGTGAGAAGCTCAAGCTCCTAGTTGCGGACCTGTTCCGGCAGGCGTCACTAGATCCCCGCTTACTGGATGAGCGGGTGAAAGATTGCAAGCGGGTTGAAGAAAAGATTCGCGAGCGTGGGACGAGTGTCGATAGTTGGCCCGAGCTTCATGCTATGGGCGACCTCGCTGGTGTTCGCGCCGTCTTTCGCTATCGAGATGAAGTTGAGAGAGCCGCCGAGGTACTCCGCCCTGAGTTTCAAATCCATGCGGATCAAGCCTACGGCTACAGGGATCATTTAGACCCGAGGCAATTCGGATATTCGACCTGGCAGCTGACAGTATCCCTCGACCCGAAGCGTGCTTCAGCGACGGAGCTCCGAGAACACTGCGAAAAGCGTGGCGAGATCCAGCTGCGCACGCTCCTTCAGCATGCCTGGGCCGAGCATAGCCACTCGTTCCATTACCGCACACCAGGCATCCGGCCGGTTGAAATCGAGCGAAGACTAGCTCGACTGGCCGCGTTGGTTGAGATGGCGGATCATGAACTGCTGGGGCTACGCGGGGATATCCAGCGGCTTAGGGCCGATTACTACAGACTCGTGCGGCGCGGCGCGTACGGCAAGATTGACCTGAATCTAGATTCGCTTGAGATCTACCTCGAACTGAACCCCTTGACTGAGGTACTCCAGTCCATTCGCTCGCTGGAATACGACGACAGTGGTGGAGTTCCGCCCCCGGGCAACATCGCGATGTTCGTCAAGTACGCAATAGAATCCGGCTTCTCAACGATAAAGGATGTCCGTCAACTAGCGCGATCAGTCGCAAAACGCGGTGACGACCTCATTCGGATTCGGGACGAGACAATTGCCCGTGGGATTACGGAGGGGCCGGCTGCGGAACCTTTGGAGATTCTCATTTTCCTCTTGATTCTCGATCACGATCGAGCAGCACAGCTTCTTCAGGGGTCATCCGGCGATTTTGGCCCCCGGGTGACCGATGCCATCCTGGCTGCCCGCCGCACAAAGTCGAACCACCCCTCTTGATCCGAGGTGGTCAGCCTCCGAATCTTCACCGCGATACTCGGATGCGGAACCGCCGTCGACGACACCGTCTTCCACTCCGGAGACCTGATCCCGCGAGAGATGCACTTGGCATCCCGGGTGCTTCCAACTCTGAAGCTCTTCGGTGACAACCCCGTACGAACCAGACGTCGGCTTGGACCCCGAGCACTGGCTCGACGCGCGGTCTAGCCCCGGATAGGCCGTCAGCCCCGGCCATTGCAGGTCGCGTGTCCTGCTCGTGTCACCCGCAGGCGGCGCCTGACACAAACTGGCTGCTCAAGGGGCACTCTTCAGCGTCCGGTCCGGGCGCCTGCAAAGCCCTCTACTCGGTGCCCGGCAACCTGATCGGCCACTACGTCGAGGTCCGGGCAGCCCGGGCATTGGTCAATGTGTCCTTCCGGGGCCAACTCGTCAAGGTCCACCCCCGGACCACTCCTGGCGGCCGCACCACCGACCCCGCTGACCTGCCCCTCGGAGCGACCGCCTACGCCCTGGGCTCAGTCACCTTGACCCACCGCCGCCCGCCCCGCGATCGTCACTTCGCCGACGCTGATTGAGTGCCCGACCCTGTCCGATGCCACTGGCGAAGACGTGGTCCCATCATGCTGGCGAGCTACAAACGGTTAACCTAACTCAATGATGACAGCAGTGATTTTGCTGTCTCTATCACGGTGCGTAGTTCCTCAATCGTTATTGCCTCGGGGTGTCGCAAAGCGAGAGTTACGATGCTCTCAATCTCCTCAAGCCTACGCAGCGAAGACATGGAGGCGCGACCCTTGGTGCTTTGTCGCTGGACCTGTGACAGGAGTTGCCGAAGCTCTTGAAACAACTCATCCTTCTCTGGTACCGAGGCCTCCCCGCTGCCGTCGTCAGACTTGTCTTTACCGTCCGGTGCCTTCAACTGCTCAACGGCTACCCGCAGCTCGATGACCTGGCGGAGATCGTCCTGTTGTCTCTGTGTCTCCTCGACCTTCCGTCTGAGACTGACGCCCGCTACAGTCAGCTCGGTCCAGGCTGGCACGAGCAAAAGAATACCTAGGACCAGCAGGGGCGCGAGATCACCGAGCTCAAGAGGCTCGCATAGTGAGCCTTGTGGGGTGGAACTGCAGCTCTGGAGCGCATCAACATATTGACTCACGAGAACCAGAAGCGAACCCGCAGTGATGATGACACCGCCAACAACTCGGCGCAGCAACTGAAGGTTCTTGCTACTCTTCTTTCGCAAGCTCTCGTCTTTGGGTCCGACCGTCATTGACATTAGCGTCCTCGCCTGGGTACCCAGGCCGCAGAGCTTCTCTACGGCGGTACTCAGCCATAGCCCGATGCTCCACTTGGGACGCGAACTTTGTATTTACGCTGTACTGGGCACTATAGGATGCCTGACCCTTGAGGTGATATGGCCGTTTTACGTCGCCAAGTGGGAAAAATGCAAGTTGGCCGACACGCAGACCAGGGTAGAGGCTAAGGGGGATTCGCCCCATATTTTGTAGCTCAAAGGTCAAATATCCAGAAAATCCAGGGTCAATCATCCCTGCCGTAGCGTGCACCTGTAGTCCTACGCGCGCCCAAGTAGACCTACCCTCTAGCTGACCCCAGAGGTCCCTCGGAAGCCGAAGGAACTCTAGGCTCAAGGCAAGCAGCAACTCCCCGGGATGCAGGACGAGCGCATCCGCCTGTCCAGAGGTCACACGGAATTCTTCCGATGAGGTGCGAAAAAGGTGTTCTGTTTCGCTGGAGAGCTTTGCCGGATCGATTTCCCTAAAACGCGCAGTTTTCATTGTCTGCCAACGCGTTCCAAGTCTAAGGTCTAGCGTCGTGGATCCGATTTGACCGGCGTCAATAATCGGAGTCACGATGAGCCGCCTATCGTCCGTCCTCTCAAGCCGGCTACGAATATGTATGTCTGTCAGAGGAGCGCTTTCAGGATTGTGGGGGAGTCGTTCGCTCACGGCATATATTCCATTAGCCAGCGGTGAACGGCCGCAGACTCCAATGCGCGTGCGACGTTTGTGTCAAAGCGAACGACTCGGTCCATCGCATGGTCGAGTTTGGCGCTGTCCAAAGTGTCGGCGGCGCCCAACAGGCTCTCTTCCACGAAGGCTTGGTGCTGAGCGGTGACATCTCCTCCTGCATACAATTCCCACGCAGCAGTGAGAATTGCGGCATCGGATGCTGGCTCATGGTATACACCCGACGCGTCGGACTTCAGGAGCCCCGGAGCAGGTATACCGGGATACTCAGTTGTCCCGGTCAGCTCCGCGCGAAGAGCGGCGACAACAGAACTGTCGGGCAGGGTCAATGCTGGAGTTCCGAAGATCGCGGAGCGTACGGCTTGTCCGAGTGTGGTTGCGGTTGTCCGATCTTCCAGGAGGGTCATGGCGAGCGCCTCCCGATGAGGACGGCCGATTGAAGCACCAATCTCCGAAATTGCCCGAGTCGCTAGCTTTGACGACGATATAAAATCCAATTGAGCGGCTCGGAGCGCCGTCGCCAATGCATCTCGAATGAGCGCGATGGCATCCTTATCAAGCGAGGGTGTTGCCTTGGTCGTGGTCGCGGCAGTGGCGAGAACGGCATCCAGATCTGTGTCTGGTGTGAGAATGGCAATGCGGGTCCGAGCGTCGATAGTGGCTGGTCGGGTGAGGTGGGCCGCCCAAGGCATTAGTTGATCTTGGAATAGGGCTTCCGTGGCGAATGCCCACACGTATGCCTCGCCGCATTGTGCTGCAGCGACGGCATCCGCCACGAGTTCCTTTGAAATTAGCTGAGCGGACTCGTCATTCGTCGTGAAACCTGTGAGCAACTGTGCAACCTCATTGAGTAGCGCTTCGGAGACCTTTCGTCCAGATCCATCGACCACGTGGCCCAATTCGTGCACCAGAAGTGGCCATCTGAGAGGTGTGAGAGACTCGGGAAAGGGTACCGGTATTGCCGCAACGAACGGCTCGCTAGAATTTGGAGGGAGCATTCGCATCTCCCAATAGGGTTTACCACTGTACGCTAGCGAGAAAACCTCGTCGTCACTCGGGGTGACTAGAGACAGGCCAAGCGACCGCATAAGAAAGAACCGCAAATCGTCTGGCGGGTGTGCACCTAAGGGAAGGTATGGAAAGATTGCGCCCGCTGTCGCCAGATACTCCCGGCGGTAATCCCGGGATATTGCTAGTGCCTTGTCGTACTTGGATTCTTCAAGCGCGATCTCAAGGCTCGCCTGTTGGAAAGAGAGAACTTCACGCTCAAAGTTCAGAAGGTCCTGGCGGAGTGTCTCTCCAGCGGCCCCAAATACCCTCTTGCCTGCACGGCTAGCAGGGCCAGAGAGTTCTTCGAAGGATTGGATCAATCGAAGGTAGCGGTCCCGCAGGTCGCGTAGAGACCACCAGACCAAACCCCCTAACGAGGTCTGCACACTTCGTCGACTAACTCTCCTCCGAGAGAAGTCGAGCGACCTTGGTAACCGCCGCTGCCTCGTCACGGAGCAGTTGAATATTGTTCGCACCAGCTGCTGCTATGAGACTCTCCAGTGTTTTCACGAGTTCCTGGCCTCGTTCTACACCAGGCCAGGTGACACTCATCAAGTAAGCTCCGAACTGGGGTTCGGTCCAATTGAGAAGGGAGTCAATATGTGCGAGTACATGGTCTCGTATAGCGGCTATGCGACGCACCATGTCGTCGGTTTGTCCCTCGACAAGGCGAGAGGCGAGCACATCGGCGGCTGTCGCGGCACGTGAGAGTCGGGTTCCGAGGACTGCTTCTCTGTAGCGGCGGTTCTCGTCGGCTGTCGTTCGTTCCCAACTGGCTCCGCCGGAGTCGGGCCCCTGTCCCGCCATGCTCATGGCTACCCCCTTCACAGTCGAACACATGTTCGCATGACTGGCCTCGCCTAGCAAGGAGCAGACCTCAGAAGGGCTCTGGTCTGGGGAAGGGCCGAGAACGACGATAGACGAAGGGTCGATCGCTGGCGAGAGGAGGTCGGGACTCTTGGCCACGATGTCCAAGTCGGGGGGAACGACACGTGTGTAATTCTAGTCATGAAATTGCTACTTGTCCACCCTGTTGCGCCCCCCCGACACAAAATCTAGGCTAGAACTTGCATGTCTGACGGTTACACAGTCGCACAAGCTGCCCGTCGGATGGGGAAGACAACCGCGAGTGTCCGACTCCTGATCAAGGCCGACGAACTCGTCGCGATTACGGGCACCGATCCGCTCCAGGTCCGGAGGGAGGAGGTCGACGCCAGGCGGGCGGAGGAACTGGCCAAGTTCTCGGACGTCATTGATGCCACGGAGTTTCATGGTGGCCGACCCCTTCCAGCCGAACTCCTGGCAGAGTGGCTACGTACCTCAGCTGGTGCTCAAGAACTGCTGGATGAGGGCGTCGAGAAGATCCGTCGCTCGCACCGTCTACTCGCGGATGCGCTTACAGCTGCTTTGCCGGCCCCTTGCTAAAAGCTGACTCTGAGCCGGTTCCGTGAGAACCGCCGTGAGAACCAAACGTCGGCGAAAACTTGAAACGGACGGTCAACCACGGTCAACTGCGGGTCCAAGCCAACACGCAAAAGCCCAGCTCAGAGGGCATAAATGGGTCTTGTGGACACTGATGGCATCCTGTGGATAACCCCTCGGTGCGAACTACGGATCAGAAGGTCGGGAGTTCGAATCTCTCCGGGCGCACGTAAGAAACAGCAGGTCAGAGGCTATTTGTGGCCATCAACCGTCCTCGGTCATGTTCACCAGGAATCCCACAGTCCGGCGGAACAGGTCCTCAAGCCGATTCGTAATCTCGGCGTCGCGCTCCGGGAACATGTGGCCGTATGTGTCGTAGGTAACCGTGATTGACGAGTGGCCCATGCGACGCATGACGGCGTACGGATCAGCCGTCGAGGCGATGCAGAAGGCCGCGTAGGTGTGCCGAAGATCGTGGAATCGGAGGCCGTCGGGGAGCCCCGCCGCGCGGACGGCAGGCTTGAACCTCGCTCGGTAGAAGTTCCCGTGGCGAAGGGTGTCGGTCGGCTGGCGCCTTCCTCACCTGTGGGGGGCTGGCGCCCCCGTACCCCCAGCCCGGTGTCGGGTCGCGGCGCTCCTGGCCTGCACATCATCCCGATCGAAGCACGTTCTCGAACTCGTCCGACATTGAGCGCAGCTGGCCTAGGAACCCAAGCGGCTGCCGCTCTCGGGCGTAGCGACCCCGCCGATAACGAGCTGGAGGCCACCCACTCCGGCATCATGGGGACGAATGGAGAGGTCAGCCAGTGACCATGCCTACCGGTGGACGCGCGAGCGTATCCTCGACGCCACCTTCGGGCCGAGCGACATCATCAGCGAGCGCGAAGTTGCGGAGCGGGTGGGCCTCTCGCGTACACCCGTCCGAGAGGCCTTCCTGCGTCTGGAGGGCGAGGGATTCCTTCGCCTCTATCCGAAGCGTGGCGCGGTCGTCGTTCCGGTGACCGAGTCCGATGTCCGGGACGTGCTGCAGGCGCGCCTGGTGATCGAGCCGTGGGCGGCATCGGAGGCCGCTCGGCGTCACGATCGCGGCGCCCTCGCTGATCGGCTCTCACAGCACGTCGACGCCCTCGTCGACGCGAGGCGGGGCCGGGATGCCGCCGGTTACCAGGAGGCGGATCGGGCGTTTCACCTGGCCATCGTCGAGGCCACCGACAACCGGCTGCTCACGGATTTCTACCGCAGCCTTCGGGACCGCCAGCTACGGGTCGGCGCAGTCGCCCTCGCCGCCTCCGAGGGGCGGGCGGCGACGATCGTCGAGGAGCACCGGGCCATCTCGAGCGCCATCACGGCCGGGCGACCCGAGGACGCCGCCGACGCCGTCGGAGCCCACATCCGCTCCACTGCGCTGGCCGTCCGTCTGGCGCCCCTTGCCGGATCGTCGCCCTGGTGCTTAGATACGACATAGATGCCAGAGGCCAGAAAGGCTGCTGGCGGCCTTCGCGTCCGCCCAGAGCTCTACGGGTTCATCGCGGACGAGGCGCTGCCGGGCACGGGCATCACCCCCGACGCCTTCTGGTCAGGTTTCGCTGCTCTGGTGCACGACCTGGCGCCCCGCAACCGCGATCTCCTCGCCGAGCGCGATCGCCTGCAGTCGGCCATCGACGAATGGCACCGCGCCCGCGCCGGGCGGCCGCACGACGCCAACAAGTACGAGACCTTCCTGCGCCAGATCGGCTACCTCGTTCCCGAGGGCAGTCCGTTCACCATCTCCACGTCCGGGCTGGACGGCGAGGTGACGACCGTTGCCGGTCCGCAGCTGGTCGTGCCCGTCAACAACGCCCGCTACGCCTTGAACGCGGCGAACGCCCGATGGGGTTCCCTCTACGACGCCCTCTACGGCACCGATGCGCTCGGCACCCCACCCTCGCCGGGCCCCTACGACCGGGCCCGGGGGGCCGAGGTCGTCGCCTGGGTGCGGCGCTTCCTGGACGACGTCGTCCCCCTCGCCGGTGCCTCGCACGCCGATGCGACCGGGTACCTCGTCGAGGGCGGGCACCTCACCGTGGCCCTCGGCGACGGGGCCGGGACGGGGCTCGGGCGCCCCTCGTCGTTCGCCGGCTACACGGGCGACCACGCGGCTCCGTCCACGGTGCTGCTCAGCAACAACGGGCTCCACATCGAGTTGCGCATCGACCGCTCACACCCGGTCGGACGCGCCGACGCCGCCGGATTGGCCGACGTGGTCCTCGAGGCCGCGGTCACCGCGATCGCGGACTGCGAGGATTCCGTCGCCGCGGTCGATTCGCAGGACAAGGTGGCGGTCTACCGGAACTGGCTCGGGCTCATGCGGGGCGACCTCTGCGCGGAGGTGCCCAAAGGAGAGCAGACCATCGTCCGCCGGCTGGCCGACGACCGGACCTACCGGGCTCCCGGTGGCGGAGCCCTCACGTTGCCGGGTCGAGCCCTCCTGTTCGTGCGCAACGTCGGCCATCTGATGACCACCGACGCCGTGCTCGACACCGACGGCAACGAGGTTCCGGAGGGCTTCCTCGACGCGGTCGTCACCGTGCTTTGCGCCATGCACGACCTGGTCAGGGACCGGCCGCTGAACTCCCGCAGCGGCGCTGTCTACGTGGTCAAGCCGAAGATGCACGGTCCCGAGGAGGTCGCTTTCGCCGATCAGCTCTTCGGCCGTGTCGAGTCGCTGCTCGGACTGGCGCCCAACACGGTGAAGCTCGGCCTCATGGACGAGGAGCGACGAACCAGCGCCAATCTCGCCGAGTGCATCCGGCGCATCGCGGCCCGCGTGGTGTTCATCAACACCGGGTTCCTCGACCGCACGGGCGACGAGATCCACACGTCGATGGAGGCCGGACCGGTCGTCCGCAAGGGCGCCATGAAGGCGCAGCCATGGCTCACGGCGTACGAGACCCGCAACGTGGCCGTCGGCCTCGCCTGCGGGCTCGGTGGGAGGGCGCAGATCGGCAAGGGGATGTGGGCGGCGCCCGATCGCATGGCGGAGATGCTCGCCGAGAAGATCGGCCATCCGAACGCGGGCGCGACGTGTGCGTGGGTGCCGTCGCCGACGGCCGCCACCCTGCACGCGACGCATTACCACCGGGTCGACGTTGCCGCCCGCCAGAAGGTCCTGGCCGGCGCAGCCCCGTCGGGCCTCGACGACCTCCTGCGCATCCCGCTCGGCGACCCGTCGACGCTCACGGCCGAGGCCCGCCGAGACGAGCTGGAGAACAACGCCCAGGGGATCCTCGGCTACGTCGTGCGGTGGGTCGACCAGGGCGTGGGGTGCTCGAAGGTGCCCGACATCCACGACGTCGCGCTCATGGAGGACCGTGCCACCTGCCGCATCTCCTCGCAGCACATCGCCAACTGGCTACGCCACGGGGTGATCTCCCGCGACGAGGCCCTCGCAGCACTACGGCGCATGGCCGAGGTGGTCGACGGCCAGAACGCAGGTGACCCCTCGTACCAGCCCATGAGCCCCGGGTTCGGAGGCAACGCCTTCGCCGCGGCAACCGAGCTGGTGCTCGACGGCACCGCGTCGCCCTCGGGCTACACCGAACCGATCCTCCACCGGCGCCGGCGCCGGCAGAAGCAGGAGATGAGCTCGTGAGCGACATCAGCCTCGACATGGCCCGCACGATCATCGCCGGGGCCCTGGGCTACGCCGAGGCGGCTGGGCTGGCTCCGCTCGCCGTCGCCATTCTCGACCGTGGCGGCCATCTGAAGGCATTCGAGCGCGCCGACGGCTCATCGAACCTCCGGTTCGAGGTGGCGTTCGGGAAGGCGAATGGCGCCCTCGGGCTCGGGGTCGGCTCGCGGGCGCTCATGGCCCGAGCGGAGCAGCAGCCCGCCTTCGTCACCGCGCTCAGCGGCGTCTTCGGCGGAGGACTGGTCCCCGTCCCGGGCGGTGTCCTGGTGCGCGACCGCGCCGGCGCGCTGATCGGTGCGGTAGGGGTCAGCGGCGACACGTCGGACAACGACGAGGCAGCGGCCGTCGCCGGCATCGAGGCCGCCGGGTTCCTCCCCGAGACGGGGTAGCCGTGCGCCGCGCTCGCCGGAGGCGGCGGCTCTCACCCCTGGCCTGCGACCTGGTCACGGCCCTCGCTCCCGATCGCGTGCGCGACGACAGCGCGTCTCGGGCCCTGCACGCTCATGACTCCTCCGTGTTCGCCGGCGGCGTCTCGGGGCCGGTCTGCTACCCCGTGTCGGCGGCGGAGGTCGAGGCGATCATGCGCATCGCCGCCGCCCACGGACGGGCCGTGGTGCCCCGTGGCGCCGGCTCGGGCCTGGCGGGTGGCGCCATACCGCTCGGCGCCCCCGTCGTCGTCGTCCTCACCCGGATGAACCGCATCCTGGAGGTCGATGTCGACAGCGCCGTCGCCTGGGTGGAGCCCGGCGTGGTCAACCTCGACCTGACCAGGCACCTGCGCCCCCTCGGCTACCACTTCGCCCCCGACCCATCCAGCCAGCAGGCGTGCACGATCGGTGGGAACGTCGCCACGAACGCCGGCGGTCCCCACTGCCTCGCCTACGGCGTCACCAACCAACACGTCCTCGCGGTCGAAATCGTCACGTCGACGGGCGAGCTGGCGCTTCTCGGCGGGCTCGACGCGGAGCCGCTGGGGCTCGACCTGCGGGGCGCGTTCGTGGGCGGCGAGGGAACGCTCGGCATCGCCACCCGCATCGCGGTCCGCATCACGCCCAACCCGCCGACGGTACGGACGCTCCTGCTCGGGTTCCCGAGCATCCGGGCCGCGGCAGAAGCGGTGAGCGCCATCATCTCGGCCGGGATCGTCCCCGCCGCGCTCGAGGTGATGGACCAGCGCATCACCATCGCCGTCGAGCGGTACGCGGCCGCTGGCTACCCCACCGATGCCGCCGCCGTCCTGCTGGTCGAGGTCGACGGCTTCGAGGGGGGAGTCGAGGTCGACGCCGACCGAGTCGCCGCCATCGGCCGGGCGCGGGGAGCGAACAGCGTGCGGGTCGCGGCGGACGAGCACGAGCGGGCGTTGCTGTGGAAGGGCCGCAAGACGGCATTCGGCGCGGTGGCGCAACTGGCGCCGGCGTACTACCTCCACGACACGGTCGTGCCTCGGGCCGTGCTGGCCGACGTGCTCGAAGCCGTCTACGAGATCGCCGAGTCCGAGGGCCTGGTGGTCATGAACGTCTTCCATGCCGGCGACGGCAACCTGCACCCGCTCCTGCTGTTCGACCCCGGGCGACCCGGCGAGATGGAGCGCGTTCACGCGGCCGGCGCTCGGATCGTGCAGGCGTCGCTCGATGCGGGTGGCGCCCTGTCCGGTGAGCACGGCATCGGCGTGGAGAAGAGGGAGTTCATGGCGCGGATGTTCAGCGATGTCGACCTGTCGCACCAGCAGCTCCTGCGCCGGGCCTTTGACCCGGACTGCCGGCTGAACCCCGGCAAGGTGCTCCCGTCGCCGCACAGCTGCGCCGACATCCAGGCGCTACGGTCGGTGCCCTCGGAGGTATGGGGGTGAGCGACGCCGTCGCGGCGTTCGCGGCTGAAGTCGGCGCGACCGGACCGGTGGCGGTCTCGGGCGGCCGCACCCGCTGGGACCTCGGCGGGCCGCTGCCCTCGACCACGCGCCTGGTCGTGGCTCCGGCAGGCGTGATCGAGTGCCGGCCCGAGGAGATGACCGTTCGCGTCCTCGCCGGCACACCGGTAGAGGACATGGAGGAGGCACTCGCGCCGTGCGGCCAGCGCAGTGCGTTGCCGTCGCGTGGCGGCACCGTGGGCGGTGCCCTGGCGGTAGGCGAGAACCACCTCGACGTTCTGTCGCGGGGACCGCTGCGGGCGTCGGTTCTCCAGCTGCGCTACGTCTCCCACGACGGTAGGGTCGTGAAGGGTGGCGCTCCGACGGTCAAGAACGTCAGCGGCTTCGATCTGCCCCGCCTGATGGTCGGCGCCCTGGGGACGCTCGGCCTGCTGGCCGAGGTGGTGCTGCGGACGATGCCCCGTCCCGAGGCCGACCAGTGGCTGGCGAGCGACGACTCCGACCCGTTCCGGGTGGCGGCCTGCCTGCTCCGCAGGGCGACCGTGTTGTGGGACGGGTGCCGCACCTGGGCCCACCTGGAGGGCCATCGGGTGGACGTCACCAGCCTTCGGCGGGCGCTCTCCGGGAGCTGGGAGGAGGTCGAGAGCCCTCCCCCCCTGCCGCCGTTCCGCTGGTCCCTGGCACCGTCGGAGCTTCGATCGCTGCCCGTCGACGGCCCCCGATCGTTCGTGGCCTCGGTGGGTGTCGGTACCGTCCACGCGTCACAGGCCCAGCCGACCCGCCTGCTCGACACCGGTGCGCGCCGTATCGCAGACCGGGCCAAGCAGCTCTTCGACCCGACGGGCCGGCTGAACCCGGGCCGCGACCCCGGGCGACGCTGACGGTGGACCTTCGCCTCCAACCCGACGATCTGGCCAAGTGCGTCCAGTGCAGCCTCTGCCTGCCGCACTGCCCCACCTTCCGGGTGACGGGTGACGAGACGATGTCACCGCGGGGTCGCATCGCCCTCATGCGCGCCGTCCAGAGCTCCGAAGCGCCCCTCACCGCCGAGGTGGCCGACGCCTTCACCACCTGCGTTCAGTGCCGGGGGTGCGAGACGGCATGCCCGAGCGGCGTGCCCTACGGGCGGCTCATCGATGGCACCCGCGAGGCAATGGCCGACCTGGCTCCCACGACCTCGGCGTGGCAAGGCCTTCTTCTCGCACCGTTGGCGCACCCTCGGCTCCTCCGGGGGTGCAGCACCCTGTTGGCGCTCGCCCAGCGAGCGGGGCTGGTGCCGCGCCGGCTCGGTCTGCCCCGCCTCCGACTGCGGCGCCCGGCCCTGCGGGCGTCGGGGGCCGACGTTGCGCTCTTCACCGGTTGCGTCATGGATGCCTGGTCCCGTGAGACGCATCTCGCCGGCCAGCGGGTTCTCGAGGCCATGGGCTTCGGCGTCGAGCCGACCGGCGACGCGGCACCGTGTTGTGGCGCCCTGCATGCCCACCTCGGCCAGCGCGACACCGCCCGCCGCCTGGCCCGCCAGGTGATCGCCAGCCTCCCCGGAGACGCTCCGGTGCTCGTCGATTCCGCCGGCTGCGGTGCTGCCCTCAAGGAGTACGGCGGCCTCCTCGGCACCGAGGAGGCCGCCCGCTTCGCTCGTCGCGTCTACGACATCCAGGAGTGGGTCGCGGCGCACCTCGATCGGTTGCCCGCGGTGCCGCCACTGGACCTGCGCGTCGCCATCCAGGATCCTTGCCACCTCCGCCACGTCCAGGGCGTCCACCACTCGACCCGCAGCGTGCTCCGGCCGCTTGTCCGCGAGCTCGTCGAGATCGACGACGACGGTCTGTGCTGTGGCGCCGGGGGCGCCTATGCGGTGTTCAATCCCGGGCTGGCGACGGCGATCCGATCGCGCAAGCTGGGCTTCATCGAGTCGGCCCAGGCCGACGTCGTCGCCAGCGCGAACCCCGGGTGCTCCAT
>Ga0207687_10001998_pt1 | contig 14016 bp, 16 predicted proteins | sample KBSM54metaG_FD_184399 | JGI IMG/M metagenome (GOLD analysis project Ga0207687, IMG submission 184399) | Miscanthus rhizosphere microbial communities from Kellogg Biological Station, Michigan, USA - KBS M5-4 metaG (SPAdes) (version 2) | ecosystem: Host-associated > Plants > Roots > Rhizosphere >...
AGCCGATTCTCCGTCGCCTCTCCTCCGACGAGCAGGCGCAGATCGAGGCGGCGGCGCTCTTCAACGCCAGCGACGCCGTCCGCACCGTCGACGGGATCACCCGGAGCCTGGGCGAGCCGAAGGCGAGCATCGTCGTCCTGCCCGGGCCGAACACCGAGGTCGTGATCACGGTCGCATGGGAGATCTCGTGGTACCAGTACCGGGTGAGCCCGGGCTCGCCGCAGCCCGTGCGGCTGGCCGAGCGCGGCCTCGAGCCCGGCGAGCTCGATTCGAAGTTCGCGGACTGGAACGCGCGTGTCGAGCCCGGGGCCGGGATCCTCCCCGATATCGAAAATTCCTTGTAGGACCCCTGGTATCCGGCCGATCCATTCGTACAATGAGATCGTGGGGATGAGGGGCAGATGATCTACTGCGTGATCCCGCCCGAGCTCGAGGACGAGCTCTACGAGCGGATGGTCGCCTACTACGCCGACAACCCGAACGTGACGGTGATCGTCGACCGCCGCTCGGGGCCCGACCGGCGCCGCGGACGCGCGTACGGCGGGATGCGGCAGCTGCGCGACCGTCGGCGGCTGCGCGCAGCCGGCACGTTCCCCGACGTCGACGTCGCGTAGGCGTCTCTCTACCGACCTAGACCCGTACCGACCTAGACCCGTTCCGATCTAGACTCGTGGCATGGCGGCCACGGGCACACGGACCTTCCAGAACTTCATCGGCGGCGAGTGGGTGGACGCCGCCTCCGGGGCGACGTTCGAGAGCACGAGCCCCGCGACCGGCGAGCCGATCGGGACGTTCCCGCTCTCGGGGCCGGAGGACGTCGACCGCGCGGTCGAGGCGGCGAAGGCAGCCTACGAGGAGTGGCGGCTCGTCCCGGCGCCGGCCCGCGGCGAGATCCTGTACCGCTTCGGCGCGCTCGTCCGGGAGCACAAGGACGAGCTGGCGCTGCTGATGTCGCGCGAGATGGGGAAGGTGCTCGCCGAGGCGGGCGGCGACGTCCAGGAAGCGATCGACATGAGCTTCTACATGGCGGGCGAGGGCCGCAGGCTGTTCGGCCAGACCACCCCGTCGGAGCTCCGAAACAAGTTCAACATGAGCGTGCGGATGCCGATCGGCGTGATCGGCGTGATCACGCCGTGGAACTTCCCGATCGCGATCCCGTCGTGGAAGATCGCCCCGGCGCTCGTCTGCGGGAACACGGTCGTTTTCAAGCCGGCGACCGACACGCCGGCGCTGGGCGAGCGGTTCGTGGAGCTGCTCGTCGAGGCAGGCGTGCCGGCAGGCGTCGTCAACGTCGTCCACGGCGGCGGCGGGGCGGTCGGCGAGCGGCTGGTCCAGCATCCGGACGTGCCCGTGATCACGCTCACCGGCTCGCGCGAGACCGGCGTCGCAGTGATGCGCTCGGCGGCGGACAACCTCAAGCACGTCCACCTCGAGCTCGGCGGCAAGAACGCGGTGATCGTCCTCGACGACGCCGACCTCGACCTGGCCGCCGACGGGATCATCTGGTCGGCGTTCGGCACCTCCGGTCAGCGTTGCACCGCCGCCAGCCGGGTGATCGTCCACCGGAAGGTCTACGGCGAGCTCCAGTCCAGGCTGGTCGCCGCGGCCGAGAAGCTTCGCCTCGGCCCTGGGTGGGAGGCGGACACGGACGTCGGGCCGGTGATCAACGACCGGGCACTCGAGAAGATCCACTCGTACACCGGCATCGGCCGGGACGAGGGGGCGACGCTCCTGACCGGCGGCGAGGTGGCACGCGGCGACGGCCTCGAGCGCGGCTTCTTCTACCGGCCGACGATCTTCGGCGACGTCGAGCCGGGGATGCGCGTCGCGCAGGAGGAGATCTTCGGCCCGACGACCGCGCTGATCCCGGTGCAGGACACCGACGAGGCGATCCGGGTCGCGAACGGCGTCCGCTTCGGCCTCTCGTCGTCGATCTTCACCCGCGACGTGAACACCGCCTTCCGCGCGATGCGAGACCTCGTCACCGGGATCACCTACGTGAACGCGGGCACGATCGGTGCCGAGGTGCACCTGCCGTTCGGCGGGATGAAGGAGACCGGCAACGGCCACCGCGAGGCGGGCCAGGCCGCGCTCGACGTCTTCACCGAGTGGAAGTCGATCTACGTCGACTACTCGGGCAAGCTGCAGCGCGCCCAGATCGACAACGCCGAGTAGTCGTAGGGACCGTCCCCGGATGGGACCGTCCGCATGGAAGCGAAGCGCCTGCAGCCTTCAGGGTCAGACCCCTCCGGGGTCAGACCCTACGATCTAGCTGTACTCGCGGGCCAGTGCCCGGTGCAGCTCGACCTGGTCGACCACCACGAGGGTGACCTTCCCGCCGAGCAGTGCGCGCAGCTCGTCGCAGGCGCCGACGTCGGTGGGGTCGGCGACGCCGACGAGCAGGCGGTCGTCGTCGAGCACGCGGATCGGGATGGCGCCGCGGTTCCTCGCCTCGGCCGGGGCGAGGCGCTCGACCGCCGCGCGCTCGATCTCGCTGGAATCGAGGTCGACGAACTCGAGCTCGTACTGCTCCGCGAGCGCACGCGAGATGTCCGACGACTCGACCCAGCCCCACTGGACGAGGAGCTCGCCGAGTCGCAGGCCTGTTCCCTGCTGATCGATGAGAGCGAGCTCGAGCTGCTCGTTCGTGATCAGTTCTTCGCGCACGAGCAGAGCACCGAGCGGAAGCCAGGCCGGCTTGTGTGCGGGAAGCATCACCTGCTGTATCGGCCGGATGCCCCCTGTTCTAAACCCCCGACGAGCGAGGGATGTCGTCCGGCGCCGGGAGGACGATGACTGGAGACATGAGGGGCGTTCCACGGAACGGCGACGCAGCACGGCTCGACCGGGCGCTCGACCGCCTGGCCGAGGCGTGCGAGCTGACCGCTCGGCGGAGCGAGGCGATCGAGGAACGCCGCGCTGCCGTCCGGGCGCGCCTCGAGCACGAGCTGGGCTCGGAGCTGACCAGGAAGCTGCTCTCCGGCCTCGCACACGCCGCGTAGTCTGCTGCGGGTGAAGGCCCGCCTCTTCACCGACGGTGGGGCCCGGGGCAACCCCGGTCCGGCGGCCGCTGCATTCGTTCTCGAGGCCGAGGACGGCACCGTCCTCGAGGCCCGCGGCACGGCGATCGGCGTGGCGACCAACAACGTCGCCGAGTATCGGGCGCTGGTCGACGGCCTTCGCCGAGCCTCGGAGCTCGGCGTGAGCGAGCTCGAGGTCGTCTCGGACTCCGAGCTGATCGTCAAGCAGATGCGCGGCGAGTACCGCGTGAAGAACGAGGCGCTGCGAGCACTGCATCGGGAGGCCGGGGCGCTCGCCGACGCGATGGGCCGCGTGACGTACACGGCGGTCCGGCGGGAGCAGAACGAGCTGGCCGACCGCCTCGTCAACGAGGCGTTGGACTCGGCGTCGTACTAGGCCGGCCAACGGCGACCCCGGAAGGCCGGGGCTATACTGACCGCCGCGCGGATGTAGCTCAGTTGGCTAGAGCGTCTGCTTGCCATGCAGAAGGTCGAGGGTTCGAGTCCCTTCATCCGCTCCAAGAGAAAGCCCTGCTAGTGCGGGGCTTTCGTCTTCTCGGTAGTCAACGCTCCGGTCGGCGTGGCAACAGAATGGCAACGCCCGCGACGCCGTGAGAGGATCCCTCATGTGGAAAACGGGGTGCCGCGAGACCGCGACTGGGAGCCGCTCGACAACGAGATTTGCCGCGTCCTCGAGTTCACGCCGCTTGCCGGCCGCATGGAGGGCGCAAAGGTCAAGTCGTCCAAGAAGGGGTTGCCCTACGCGTCGATCGAGGTCGAGTCACCAGCCCTCGCCGGGCCGACGACGGGCTTCATTGCGCACAAGCTCGACTTTCAGCATCTCTGGGAGGTCTTCAAGGTTCGGGGCGGTGGCGACGGCGTTGCTCCCGCGTAGCTCCATGCCTGGGTTCGTGGTCTGGGTCTGCCCGCGGAACGCGTACGAGCTGATCGCAGATCAAACCTTCCGACCCGAGCTGGACGGGATGGCGCGGTGGAGAGCGATGGCCCCGATCATCGAGCGAAGGCCAAAGATCCTCGAGGGGTGAACCACGCCTCAGCTCGTGGCCCGCTGCCGCTTCCGAACCCACGTCCCGACCGTCGCCTTCGGCATGACCAGGGCAGTGGTGACAGACTGGCACTGAACGTGAAACGACTGGCAGCGCTCGTCCTCTCCTTGGTCGCAGTCGCGGTCGTCGCGCTTCTTGCGGGTTGCGGCGGCGGGAGCAAGAGCGCAGTGACGGCCGAAGCCACCAGCCAAGCCAGGATGCCCAGCCGAGCCGAACTGGCACAGACGTACCTCAGGATCGTCAAGCCTCTGAACGACGCGTCCGACCGTTTCTACAAACGGACGGCACATTGGAACCAGCAAACGACAGGCAAAGAGGCTGCGAAAGACAGTGCGCCGTCGATCGCTGCGTTGCGAACGTTTGATGACAAGGTACTCCGCGTCGACTGGCCTCCTGAGACGGCGGTTGACGTCAAGGAACTTGTTCGAGCAGACCGGGCCTTCATCGGAGACCTCCGAGCATTAGAGAACGTGGACGTGCTGTCCCTGGGCTTGGTGAACCAGGCGAGGCAGGACACTACGAAGGGTGGAGCGGCCGCCAATGTCGTCCGCGCCGACTTGGGCCTGCCCCCGGTACGAAAGAGGTGACCCGGGCGCTGACATTCACGCTGCTGGCGTTGGCCGTGGTGCCGTCCTGTTCGTCGCCACCTGGCTGACGGCTGGCTGACCAGGTCGATCGCTGCGGCTGCCCGAACCCGGGAGCGCGTCCACTACCGCCGGCGCCGGCGTTCCTTGTTGAGCAACGCGGCGACCGGGTTCGAGCCCGGCGTCGCGCCGGGGCCGCCGCCGACAGCAGGAAGTCCGCGCAAGCTTCCCGGTGACGGAACGACGACCCGCCCCGGCTGACGGCGTATGAGCTCGGCCTCGGCCTCTCACCCGCTTCCCGGTGGCGAGTTCGCCAGCGACGTCGCCTGCTGGGTGGTCCGCGAGCCTGCCATTGGCGTCGAGGCGTCGCCCCGCGCTCGTCCCTTCGGCCGCTGAACGGTCAAGCCGACTTCGTCGTAGCGTTCCGTCTGTGGGGGCGCCGGCCATTCCTTGGCTAGAGGGGCTGGCGTTTCCGACTGTACTCGCGCACGAGTAGCCGGACGGATGTCTCCCCGTTGATCGCCGCTGCCGTAGCACTAGCGACCGCTGAGCTCGAGTTGCAGGTCGCCGGGGCGAACGCAGTCGAGGTCTACTGACGTGGTCGAGAACGGCGTTCGGGCGGAGACGGGCGTTCGACTGGCGGCGACAAACACGACGCTTGCGCCAACGCGCGCATTAGCGCCGTGTTAGAGGCACGAGTCAACCTCCTCGCACCCGACGCAAGGAGGTTCGCAATGAGAACGCGCTCCTTCGGAACAGCAGCCGGCCTCCTGCTAGTCGCTGGACTGCTGTTCTGTGTCCCAGCTGCGCTTGCGCAGCCCTCCAACGACGACTTCGACGCCGCGACCGTGATCTCGACGCTTCCATTTTCCGATGCGCTCGATATGACGACGGCCACGCTCGCTGCCGATGACCCAAGCGACCACTGTGCTGATCCGCTGGGTGCCACTGTCTGGTACACGCTCACCCCATCGGCGGACACACCGGTCGCATTCGACACTTTCGGCAGCAACTTCTTGAGCTCGATCGCTGTTTACACCGGCTCACGAGGAGCGCTCACAACCCTTGGCTGCTCCAGCCTGGGGACGAACTCCTTCGGCCTGAATGCGAGCGGCGGGACCACCTACCACGTCATGATCGCGAGCAACCTCTTCTTCGGCACCGGCTCGCTCCTGCAGTTTCGCGCTAGGCAGGGCGCAACAGTCGAAGCTTTCGCGATCAACTCCGCCTCGGTGAACCATGCTTCTGGTGTTGCGACCATCTCGGGCAGTGCGACCTGTGACCAGAACGCGACCGCAACAGTAAGCGGCACGCTCCGTCAGCGAATCAATCGCGTCACAGTCATCACTGGCACCTTCAGCTTCGAGACTCCCTGCTCGCCCGGAGGGACACCGTGGTCGACCAGGGTGATCGCAGACAACGGGCCGTTCGGCGGGGGCAAGGCGGAAGCGGACGCAACCGCAACTGCCTGCCTCGACGGGATCGTCTGCACATCCAAGACGACGATCAAGACAGTCACCCTACGCGGCGGCCACTGATCCGCCGCGCGGAGAGGCCGGTCTACAAGACCTGCCTCTCCGCGGGTTATGTAGTTGCGGTCGGCCCTACTTGATGCGTCGGGTGGCGGGTGGAGGGACCAACGAACCGGCGTTCCTCGCGACCTTGTGTGAGCAGTGCTGCTCCGGGGGCCTTGGGTGGAGCCTCGCAGACGGGTCGCTGAGGGAGCCTTACCCGACGGTCCGCAGGCAGCCGTAGAGAATGGATCGAAGCGCGGGGCTGTAGCTGTTGGGCGTCCACAGGATCACTACGTTGCGCTTCCACTGTTGGAGCAGGCGCGGAAAGCGTTTCCTCAGGCTCGCATCTGCGGCGTAGAGCTGCCTGGCGGATGACACGCTCGGGAAGAACGACAGGCTCGCTATCTGTTCTCTCAGGGTGTGCGCCGGGGTGAAGCTGACACCTACGAGGGACGTTCCGCGCGGGATGAGCTCCTTGTCGTGTGTCCTGTCTCGCTTCGTCCGTGAAACGTCGGTCACGAGCATCTGTGCTTGTGGGCTTGGTGAGCTCGCGTTCGGCACGTGCTCCGGACGGTCAATCAGGCATTGGTGCGTAACGGCAGCGTCATAGAGCGTCGATGACTGCCGAGAGCCGGACTCCTTCGAGTCGCACGCAACAGCGGCGAAGCCGATAACTGTCAGGACCGCCCCTAGCGCAACTGGCGTACGCATCGGAGTCAGAATAGGTAACCGCACCTCGAACTTTGAGGCTCGGGAATAAGCCGCTTCCCCGGTGCTTCGCGCAAATGGTGCTATGACCCGCGGAGGCTGGGATATGCCCTTACGGGGCGCCCATAGTCGCGGCGGCGACGCCGGGCCGGCGCCAACCGCTCCAGGCAGGTGGGCCCCGGCTCTTGACTTGAACCTAACTTCAACTTGTAGCCTGACTCCAGTGACGAGCAAAGGCAGGCGAGGAGGCAGCCCCATGACGATCGAGCAAACGCCGAGCGAGCGGATCACCAAGGAAGTCACCTCCTGGCCGGGGGTCACGGCGGGGTACGGCAAACGGGGGGAGTTCGCGTTCAAGCTGGGCGGCCGAGAGATCGGCCACCTGCACGGCGACCGCGTCGCCCATTTCGGCTTTCCCCGGGAAGTCTGGGGCTCCCTGTTCGACCAGGGGCGGATCGACTATCACCCGGTCTTCCCGGGCAGGCCGGGCTTCGGCGCCCGCAGCATCCAGACGGAGGCGCACGTCGAAGACGTGATCGCGCTGATGCACCTCAACTACGAGCGCATCGTCGCCGGCTACGGCTTGCCCACCAAGGCAGCCGCGTGATGCCCGAGGTAGACGCGTCACACACGATCATCACGCACATCGTCGTCGGCGACGCGGCGCGCGCAGCAGAGTGGTATGGGGCCGTCTTCGGCGCCGAGGAGCGGGGTCGCCTCGCGGTGCCGGGCGGCAAGCTGATGCAGGTCGAGCTCCGGTTCGGCGACTCGACGGTCATGCTGGCCGACGAGTTCCCTGATCTGGGCGTCCTTTCTCCGCTCAGCGTCGGCGGCACGGCGACCGTCCTGCACTTCTCGAGTGATGACGTCGACGCCGTCTGGCAGCGCGCCGTCGACGGTGGTGCGGAGGTGCGCCAGCCGCTACAGGACGTCTTCTGGGGTGAGCGCTACGGGCAGATCACCGATCCGTTCGGCCATCGCTGGGGGATCGCCCAACGGCTCCGGGACGTGCCGCGCGACGAGCTCGAGCGCGCCGTTGCCGAGGCGTTCGGGGGCTAGCCCCGAGGCGTCGCCTCCGAGCGCTCCAAGCCGTGATTCGCTCGATCAAGGGATAGCGCCTCCGCTCTCCCGCAGGCACACTCGGTCCACTTGCTCCTTCGCGGCCTCATCCTGCTGGTCGTCATCGCCGTCGCGCTGTTCGCTGCTCTGCGGGCGTTCACGAAGAGCGGGGAGTCCCCGACGGCGTGCGGTGGGGCCGGCCAGGCGTGCGTGACCACGAACGACGCGCTGCCCGGCGGCTGGCCGAGCAGCTCGAACCGGCCCTAGGCATCTAGCCGGTTTCGACAACACCGCCGTACACTCCGGACATGCCCGCGTGCGCCCACTGCGGGGAGGGCAACCCGCCCGAGGCCCGGTTGTGCTGGTCGTGCGGCACGGTGCTGCCTGCCGCGGACCGGCCCGGAGGCGAGGAGCGCCGGGTCGTCACCGTCCTGTTCGTCGACCTCGTCGACTTCACCGGCATCTCGACCCGCCTCGATCCCGAGGATCTGAGGCGCGTCCAGGCGCCGTACTTCCGCCGGGTGCGCGCGGAGCTCGAGCGCTTCGGCGGGCACGTCGAGAAGTACATCGGCGACGCGGTGATGGCGCTGTTCGGGGCTCCGGTCGCGTACGGCGACGACGCGCAACGGGCAGTGCTGGCGGCGTTCGCGATCCGCCGTGCGATCGGGGAGCTGAACGACGAGGAGGACCTCGACCTGAAGGTCCGGGTCGCGGTCAACACCGGCGAGGCGTTCGTCGACCTGAGCGCCCGTGCCGACGCGGGGGAGGGAATGGCGGCGGGCGACGTCGTCGTCACCGCGTTCCGGCTCCAGCAGGCAGCCCCGGTCGGTGAGATCGTCGTCGGCGAGGCGACCTACCGCGCGACGCAGCGGGCGATCGAGTACGCCGAGCTCCCGCCGGTGGCCGCCAAGGGCAAGCCCGAGCCGCTGCCCGCGTGGAGAGCGGTCGCAGTCGACGAACCGGCGGGCCGTCCGGCGGCCCGGCTCGTCGGCCGGGACCACGAGCTCTCGCAGCTTCGTTCGCTCGTCGGGTCGCACGATCTCGGCGCTCCGCAGCTGGTCACGCTCGTCGGCGGCGCGGGAGTCGGCAAGTCGCGCCTGCTCTGGGAGCTGCGCCGGTCGCTGGAAGACGACTCCGAAGAGGTCGTCTGGCGGCAGGGGAGATGCCTCGGCTACGGCAGCGGGATCAGCTTCTCCGCGTTCGCCGAGCTGGTGAAGTCGCACGCGGAGATCCTCGAGAGCGACGCGCCGGAAACGGTCGAGGGGAAGCTGAGCTCGACGGTCGCCTCGCTCGTTCAGGACCCGGCCGCCCGCGACTGGACCGAGGCCTACCTCCGCCCGCTCGTCGGCCTCGAAGGTGCAGAGCGGCTCAGCGGCGATCGCCGCGGCGAGGCGTTCGCCGCCTGGCGGCGCTTCGTCGAGGGCATCGCCTCCAGGAGCCGGGTCGTGCTCGCCTTCGAGGATCTCCAGTGGGCCGACGACGGACTGCTCGACTTCATCGAGCACCTGCACCGGTGGACCGGGTTGCCGCTCACGATCGTCTGCACCGCTCGGCCGGAGCTCAGCGAGCGTCGGCCGATGTGGTCCGGGGTGGTCCAGATCGAGCCGCTGTCGGCGGAGGACACGACCGCGCTCGTCGACGACCTGCTCGGCACAACGGCCCTCGGCCCCGAGTTACGCGACGAGCTGCTCGTGCGCGCCGCCGGCAACCCGCTCTACGCGGAGGAGTTCGTCCGCATGTTCCAGGAGCGCCGCAGCGACGAGGGGGTCCAGCTGCCGGAGACCGTGCAGGCGCTCATCTCGGGCCGCCTGGACACCCTGCATCCGGAGGCGAAGGAGATCCTCCGCGACGCGGCGGTGGTCGGTCACGGGTTCTGGGTCGGAGCACTGGCGCACGTCGGCGGCCGCCAGAAGGAGCAGATCGAGCGGCGGCTCGGAGAGCTGCAGTGGAAGGAGCTCGTCCGCCCGCAACCGCGCAGCGCGGTCGCCGAGGAGAGCCAGTACACGTTCTGGCACGTCCTCGTACGGGACGTGGCGTACGCGCAGATCCCGCGGGCCGCCCGCGCGGAGAAGCACCGGCTGACGGCCGAGTGGATCGAATCGCTGGCGCCGGGTCGCGGCGACCTGACGGAGCTGCTCGCCCACCACTACACGAGCGCGCTCGAGTACGCGCGGCTGGCCCGGCAGGACACGACCGGGCTGGTCGATCGCGCGCGCATCGCGCTGCGCGACGCAGGCGAGCACGCGCTCACCGTGTACGCCTACCCGGCGGCGGCGCGGTTCTTCCGCGACGCCCTCGAGCTCTGGCCGGTCGACGATCCGGCACGGCCGCAGCTGCTGTTCCAGCTCGGCAGAGCGCTGTTCTGGTCGGAGCGCGGCGGGTACGTCGAGCTCGACCAGGCGCGGGAGGCGCTCGTCGAGACCGGTGACGTCGAGCGTGCTGCGCGGGCCGACGTTCTCGTCTGCAGGATTGCCCTGGCCCGTGGAGACCACGACGAGGCATCCCGTCGCGCCTCGGCCGCGGTCGAGCTGCTGCGCGATCTGGCGCCTTCGCACGCGCAGGCAGAGGCCATGAGCAACCTCGCAGGTTTCTACGCGTTACGTGGGGATCCCGATCGCGCATTGTCGGTGAGCAGCGATGCGCTCGAGCTCGCCGAGGCGCTCGATCTGGATGAGATCAGGGCCGAGAGTCTCACGTTCAGAGGACACGCGCGCATACTCGGCGGCGACCTCGACGGAATCGGGGATCTCGAGCAGGCAGTCCAGGTTGCGGAGGAGACGAGCTCGCCGGCTCTCGTTCGGAGCTGTGCCAACCTCGCCACCTCGCTCGTGGAGCTGGGGCAGCTGGAGCGGGCGTGGGTCGTCTACGAGCGTGGTCGCACGGCGGCGACGGGCTTCGGCGACGCGCACGGCCTCCGTTGGCTCGCGGCCGAGCGGCCGTACGAGCTCTACTGGCGCGGAGCGTGGGACGAGGCCCTGGAAGCCGCGGAGTCGCTTCTTCGCGAGGACGACGCGGGCTACGGCGGGTATGCGGGCAGCAGCGTTCGCGCCTGGATCCGGATCGCACGCGGCGACCATGCGGGAGCGCTCGAGGACTCGGCCACCGCGCTCGGGTTCGCACGGCGGGCGAAGGATCCCGCCGCGCTCTGCCCCGGCCTCGCGCTTCGAGCCCGTGTGCTCGCTGAGGTCGGGCGGACCGACGAGGCTGCGCCACTGGCTGACGAGGCGGCCGCCGAGGGCTCCGGCCGGGGCGTCCTCCCGTCCTTCTGGACTGCGGACCTCGCAGATGTCTTGCACCAGCTCGGCAGGCGCGGCGGCCTGCCTGCCGACGCACGGGCAGGCTCGCGCTGGCTGGTCGCAGCCCACCACCTGCTCAGCGGCTCGCATGCCGACGCCGCGGCCGCCTATGCGGCGATCGGAGCCCGACCGGAAGAAGCGAGGGCGCGGCTACGCACCTCGACGACGCTCGCCGCGAACGGGAATCTCGACGCTGCGCACGAAGAGCTCGAGCGCGCACGCGCCTTTTACCACGAGGTCGGCGCAGAGGCCTACGCGCGCGCGGCCGATTCGCTCGTCGTCGCGGGTGCGAGCTAGGAGCTCGCGTCGCGCTTCTTCGACCGGGGCGGGTTCGCGCCGCCGGCCTTCTCGTCGGCGTGGACGAGGCCCTTCCACGATGTCGCATTGAGCCTAGTGAGCAGCTGCTCGACCCTGGCTTCGTCGCCGGGCACCTCGACGAGCGCGTACGCCTGCCCATCCTGGTCGTAGAAGGTCTGCTGCTCGCACAGGCGTGCGCCGTGCTCCTTGCAGATCTTCTCGACGTCGTCCCTCCGCTTCTGCGGCGGGCTCGAGGGGATGCGGAGCCAGTGGAAAGGCATCAGCGCGGATCGTGATCGTTTCGGGGTCGAAATGCAACCAGGCGGCTCAGTCGCGGCGCGTGCCCTTCCAGGGCCCCGGCGCGATGTCCAGCACGAGGTTGACCACCCAGACGACCACGGTCGCCCAGACGAGGGCCCAGAAGCCGTGGATGTCGAAGCTGTCGATGATCGCCGCCGTCAAGATCAGCATCAGCATCGATACGCCGAACCAGGCCAGGCGTAGCGTGATGATCGCGAGCGGGAGCGTGATCGCCTTGATGACCGGCTTCAGCAACGTGTTCAGGATCCCGAACAGGAGCGCTGCGAGGATCAGGTCGCCGAGCGACCCGATCGTGACTTTGTCGAACACGGCGATCACGACCACCAGCGCGATCGCGTTCGCGGCCCAGGAGAAGAAGAGGGAACGTGCGAGGTCGATCGGGCGATCGTACAACCCCGGCGTTCAGGCCAGGGCTTTCGCCGCCTTCGACTGGATGTGCTCGAGGGCTGTCACCGGCTCGTAGCGGGGTGGGTAGTGGGGGTCGACGCAGCTCGGAATGCAGTCGATCACCGCGTCCGGGCGTGGGTCGTGGAAGAAGACGATCGTCTGGCGCCGGCTCGCGGCCGCCTGGTCGGCGGGCGGAATCGAAACGCGGTGGAGCGTCGCCGGCCAGCGGTCGTTCGTCCAGCGGGCCATCATGTCGCCGAGGTTGATCACGAAGGATCCGGGAACGGCCTCGACGTCGAGCCAACGACCGTCGCGGGACTGCACCTGCAGCCCACCCGGCGCGTCGTCCATCCGCAGGATCGTCATGCAGCCGTAGTCGGTGTGCGCTCCGGCCCGCAGCTGTCCGGGCTCGATCTCGCCTGCCGGCGGCGGATAGTTGACCGCGCGCATGCTCGACGAGTGACCGCGGAACGCCTCGTCGAACCAGTTCTCGGGCAGGCCCAGCGCGCGGGCGAAGAGGCCGCGGAGACGCGCGCCGAGGCCCGAGACGGTCGCGTAATACGTCTCGAACGCCTCTCGCAGCGCCGGAGGCTGCTCGGGCCAGCCGAACCCGGGGACCAGAGGGCCCCAGTCCAGCGACTCCTTCAGGTCGCCGGGCGTCTTCTGCCCGAGACTGGCGGCGAGGCTTTCGCTCCGCAGCGGGCGGTACGCCGGAAGGCCGAAAACCGGCTCGCCGTCGGCCAGCGCGCGTTTCTCGGCTTCGGGGAGGTCGAAGAACGCGTGCGTTGCGGACGCGGCCCGCTCGGCGACGTCATCCGGAACGCCGTGGCCGACGACGGTCAGGAAGCCGAGCTCGCCGCAGGCGGCGCCCACCTCGGCGGCCACCTTGCGCGGGTCGCCGGAGATGTCGATGACGGGGACGGTCATCCCGTCAGCCTAGAGAAGCCCCGCAACGACGCGGAGGTCGTCCACGAACGCCGCCAGCTCCACGCGGCGCGCCTCCTCGTCCCGCTGGCGGAGGATCGACGAGGGGTGGACCGTGGCGACGACGTGCTCGGCGAGCGGTGAGTCGACCGCCTCGCCACGCTGCTTCGTCACCCGGAAGTCCTTGCCAAGGAGCGACTGTGCGGCGGTGGCCCCGAGCGCGACGACCACGCGCGGCCGGACCGCCGCCAGCTCGGCCTCCAGCCAGGGACGGCAGGCGACCGACTCCGACCACGTCGGCTTCTGGTGGATGCGCCGCTTGCCCCGGCCCTGCCACTTGAAGTGCTTGACCGCGTTGGTGACGTAGGCATGCGAGCGGTCGATCCCGGCCTCGGCGAGCGCCTCGTCGAGCAACCGTCCCGCCGGCCCGACGAACGGCCGGCCGGCGAGATCCTCCCTGTCGCCGGGCTGCTCGCCGACCAGCATCACCTCGGCGAGGGCCGCTCCTTCGCCGAAAACGGCCTGGGTGGCGTCTGCGTAGAGGGGGCAGCCGCGGCAGCCCTGGACCGCCTCGCGGAGAGCGGCGAGGCTCGTGTGCTCGGGGACGTACTCGGCCGCCGTCATCGTCCAGGGTGGTTCCCGGGACGGCGGATACCATGCGCGGGCCGGGCGCCTTGGCCGAGTGGTTAGGCAGAGGCCTGCAAAGCCTCGTACGGCGGTTCGAATCCGCCAGGCGCCTTTTCCCGCGCGAACTCCGGCTGCGCCGCTGAGAAGGGACAGGTTTTCGCCTGTCCCCTGACTTGCGGTGGGGCCGGCGGAAGGCCCGACGGACAGCCTGA
>Ga0207687_10002000_pt1 | contig 14008 bp, 13 predicted proteins | sample KBSM54metaG_FD_184399 | JGI IMG/M metagenome (GOLD analysis project Ga0207687, IMG submission 184399) | Miscanthus rhizosphere microbial communities from Kellogg Biological Station, Michigan, USA - KBS M5-4 metaG (SPAdes) (version 2) | ecosystem: Host-associated > Plants > Roots > Rhizosphere >...
TATCAAATCCGGGGCTATTGCAAAACCGGGAGCAGCGCGCTCGAAGGCACGAAAAGGCTGCCTTCGGTCACACCTTCCGGGGCGCAACGCTCGAGCACTCGATGCAGTTCATCCGCCGTCGAGCGGCCGGCGAAAAATTCAGTAAACGCGCGGCTGACGCGTGTAACCTGATCCGGCGTCTCGTGGACGAACTCAAGCCGGAAATGCCGGATGCCCGCAGCCAGCCACTCAGCGAGATGCAGGCTCGCTTCCTGCGCCTCGGCTCCAAAGACGGTGTTGCGGCAACCCACGTCCGCCATCACCGGATGCGGGCGGCCACCGGAATCGCGCAAAGCGACCTGGTGTTTCTCGCACGGCCGGCCGCAATCGCGATAGCTGGTGCCGGTGGAAAGGAACCGGCAAAAGACACAGTGCTCGGTATGAAACACGGGCAGGTGATGATAAGCGATGGCTTCGAGGCGCGACGGATCGACGCCGCGAGCCAGTTCTGCGATCTGCCCGGCGTTCAAATCGTGCGTGGGAGCCAGGCGGCTCAGTCCATTCTTCAGAAGCAGGTCGGCCGAAATTGCGTTCGCGGCGTTAAGACTGAAGTCGCCATCCAGTCGAATGTTTGCCTCGCGCAGTGTTTCGAGCAGGCCGGCGGAACGCACCAATATCGGAGTTTCGCAGCGCAGCAGAAAATCGGCAATTCTCTGTTCTCCTGGTTTCAAGACGCGCGGGCTGGCGACGCGTGCCTCGATCCCGGCGGCTTTCACGCGATCGAGCGAGGGCCGCAGGCCGTACAGATCGAGATAGTCCAGCGTGATACTGGCAGGAGCAAGCGCAATGGCGGAATCCAGCTGCTCCGCCGTGCGGACCAGAATGTGGATCTGCGTCGCCTGCGCCGCCACCGGTTTCGGCAAAGGCAACAACTGCGCGATCGCGCTGAGTGGATCGTGGATTTCCAGAGTGCGCAGCTTCGCCTGGAGTTCCACCAGCTTCTCCACAGCTTGCCTTCGCAAGTGATTCAACAGTGAGCTGGGTGCGAAGGGCGATCCTTCGCATGCGAGTTCCAATTCACCAAGCTCATATGGCGTGTTGCCCAGGCGGCCCAGTTGTTGGCGCAGGAACTCCGGAGTAAGCCCGCGATTTTGCGCAGCCTCGAGCGGCCCATCAGACACGAGGCGGGTGCGAATTTCGGGATGCGCCGGCAGAAACCACTCAACTTCCAGGGGGTGGCCTTCACGCGCGATTACGCGAACATTCACCTTCTGCTTGCTCACCGGAGACGCCGCCGTAGTATACGGCCGCGCGGACTTATCCATATTGGGGTCATGCGTGCGCCACACCAGATCGCCGGGGCGAATCCGCGAAGTGTTTACCGCACCGTTGGCAAATGCCAGTTTCAGATTTCCCGCGCTCGGCACCACCTGATAAACGCGGCCGCCTTCTTCTTTTTCCTGCGGACTGCGCCAGTCTGCGGCGTCGAACACGATTCCGTCGCCAGGTTTTAACGGCGATACAACACGATCGGGGTTGACCAGCACGTCGGTGGCAGACACGCTAATGACACTGCCAACGCGGACGCCCCGATGCCGTGGCGCGCGGCCACTTACAACCAACTGGTGATTGGTCCCGGTCAAGAAGAACGGACCCAGTCCGCGCGAATACAACTGTTCCAACTCCGCTCTAACTCCTCGATCCACGGGCTCATCACGACCCGCCCACGCATCATCCACCGCTTTTCGATACGCCCGCGTGGTCAGCGCGACGTACTCGGCGTCCTTGTACCGGCCTTCAATCTTCAGCGCCGAGATACCGATGTCCACGATCTCCGGTACTTGTTCGAGCGCATACAAATCACCCGGTGAGAGCAGATATCGAGCGTCGCCCAACGGTTCTACGCGGCCATCGACCAGCATTTCATAGGGCAGACGACAGGCTTGCGCGCACTGCCCGCGATTGGCGCTGCGGCCGCCCCAGGCTTCCGAAGAAAAGCATTGCCCGGAATACGAGACACACAAAGCGCCGTGCACGAACAGCTCCAGCTCAGCGTCCGTTTGCTGCCGAATCGTCCGAATCTCGTCGAGCGAAAGCTCGCGGGCCAGAATCATGCGCCGCACGCCGAGCCCCAGAGCATGCTTCACGCCTTCCACGCTCGTGATGCTCATCTGCGTACTGCCGTGGATTTCGAGATCGGGCGCGATGCGGCGGGCCAGTGCGACAGCCGCCCAATCCTGGACGAGAATCGCGTCGGCGCCGGCTTGGGCGATAGCAGCGAGAGCTTTGGCCGCGGCGGACAGCTCGTTGTCGAAGATCAAGGTGTTAAATGTTACGTAACCTTTGACACCCCGGGCGTGCAAGGTTCGCAAGGCTTCCGGCAGCTCGGCCATAGTGAATCCGGACTTGGCGCGCGCGGTGAAATGCGTCAACCCGAAGTACACCGCGTCGGCGCCCGCTTCGACAGCGGCGTGCAACTGCGGCCAATGCCCCGCCGGACTCTTGATTTCGGGCTTGGTACGGGAAGGAACCACTACATCAAGTGTATGCTGCCCGTGGATAGCGAGCCAGAAGCGGCGGAAGATGCGGCGGTAAGATGGGGATACACGATCCTATGAAATTCGCCGCCGTCATCGAATACACGTCCGACAAAACCAAGATCGCCCAACTCCGGCCCCCACATCGCGAATACCTGATGGCTCTTAGAAAAGCCGGCAAGGCTGCCATGGCCGGGCCGTTCGCGGATGACAGCGGAGGGCTGCTGATTTACGAGGCGGAATCGAAAGAAGATGTCGAAAGGATGATACGAGAGGATCCGTTCGGACAAGGCGGCGTATTTGTATCCTGGACCATCCGTCCCTGGAATCTGCTGTGGGTGAATCAGGATCTGATGCCGGCTTAAACGAACCCGGCGTATAAGCGTGTGACAAAGCTGAAAAACGCGTGCTGGCTGAGCCTGGGCGTCATGGCCTTGAGCGGCTGCCTCTATGCGTATCAGCGTCCTTGGCGGCTATTCGAGAGTCTTGAAGCGTATGACGACATCCCCCTGCCGAGAGACGGGCAGGATCCGGCGGAATTCGTATTCGCCCGGCTGATGTATCCATCGCTTCCCTACGCGAAGTTCGAGTTTCGCGGACGCCGGGACTGGCGTGAGGGCGGCACTAGTTGGACTGAGGATTATCCGCGCGCCGACCGGCATTTCCTGACTGCCCTGCGGCGCCTGAGCCGCGTGGACGCGCGCAGCCTGGAGCAACCAGTGAATCCGGACGACGTGGATGACATCTACAACTGGCCCTGGCTGTATTCAGGCCTGACCGGCAACTGGGATCTGACCGACGAGCAGGCCGCGAAAATTCGCGAATACCTGCTGCGCGGCGGCTTCTTTTACGCCGATGACTTCTGGGGACCTGACGAGTGGCGCGGGTTCGAAGCCGGAATGAAGAAGATTTTTCCCAACCGCGATATTGTTGAGCTTACTAACGAAGAGGCTCTGTTTCACATCGTCTACGATTTGAATGACCGGTATCAGATCCTCGGCGAATGGGGCTTGCGTCGCGGTCCGCGCGATGGCGGAATCACGCCGCATTGGCTGGGCGTACGCGACGATAAAGGCCGGCTTATGGTGACCGTCTCCTTCAACTCGGATATAGGCGATTCGTGGGAGTTCGCGGACGCGCCCGCGTACCCTGAGCGATTTTCCGCCCTGGGAATCCGCATCGGCGTCAACTACGTTCTCTACTCAATGGCGCACTAATACCGCAGGAGGCGCCAGAAATGCACAGAGCCGTCCGAGCGTGTCATAGTGTTCCTTCACCTGCACAGCCCCTACGCGGCTTCTCTCGTCTGGATTGGAGAAGAAGCCGATACCTCCACGCCGCAGTCCGGGTTCCGACCAGGACTCGACCTGCTTGTCTTGGACCGACAGGGCGTAGTGATCGCCTTCTACGTCCAGCCTCACACGATAGACGGTGTCCGGCCGCGCGCTTATCCACAAAGGCTTGGTCACTTGATTTTGTGTTTGGCCGTTAATCACGGCATAGCGAGTGACACCGATTTGCGGCACCGGCCCTGGCTTCAGCACGGTCATCCGGATGGCGTAGTAGTTGTTGAAATCGGCGGCCCGCACTACCCATCTCAGCGCCGTATGGTCAATAGTCCCCACAAACTGCATCTGATAATCGGTCAGGTCCAGTGAGGGGCGATACAGAGCAAGCGCGCTGGGATGCATGAGACCCGACCCATCGGACGTCCAGGCAGGACGAGCGCCCTCGCGATTAACCCAGTCGTCTAGACCAGCCCGGAAATCTTCATCGAATACCACAGCCGCGCGCTCGGCTACTACCTGGTGCGCCTGCCGCCAGCCCTGATGAAATACCTCGGCCGCGGGCAACATTCGCAGTGTCAAACCATACAGCGCTGTGACGGACAGAACCGAGATCGCCATAGTGAGAAGCTGCTGCTGATCGAAGTGGATTGCTTTCATGGTTTCCTCAAGGGCAGTTTTGAATTTAAGGCGGAAACTCTCCGCGATCGTGTTTGTTACTAGACGCTGTAGGTCGGCCGGACGATGGTTCGGAAGCGGCAGCAAGAAGAGTTGAGAATGGAGGACCTGAGGATTGGACTCGGGATCAAGTGGCCGAAGCGATTGCAAAAGGTTCAAGCAATTCCTGGCGGGCTCCGGCGTGGCTAACGCAATGGAGCAGGCTATAGGAATAAGGGTCGCCGACGGGCGCGGCGCGAGCTCTGGGCAAGGTTCTCCGGCCGAAAGGGTGCGATGGATTGGACTGCATGACGGCGGGACATCGAGCGCTCTGGCCTGAGCATCGACGCAGCCGAAGCTTCCCGAGTTCGGTTTCAGCGCGTATGAGAGATGGGCGAGCTTGTCCGCGGCCTTAAGCGTGAGCACGGCTAGGGACTCGGAGCGCCTATCGTGCTGTTTGCTTCGGTAAAGTGAAGCCATCGAGCCTCGACGTAGAGGAATTCGTGTGGGACATCTGCTAAGAATGCTACGCTCCGCGTCGGGAAGGCTTACCTGTGCTTAAGTACTAGCAGTTCTCAGGTGTTGGACAGTACCTTGGATGGTGCGAACGGGGGGGTCGAACCCACATGGCTGTTAACCGCTGGAACCTAAATCCGCCACAATACTTCGATTCAATAACTTACGCGCAATTTGCTGAGCTCTGCCGGAATTCACGCGTTGAGTTTGGCTGAGTTGGCACGCACCTGGCACACAAGACGAGGGGCCGGTATGGCTTGCCAGCGACCTACTAACTACGGATTGAAACTGACTTGCCCTAGGATTTCATATGGGGTTGGATTGAGCGGATTAGTAAGCGGTCAGCCCAACAGCTGTAGGAGAGTCCAGGGCGCTTGGCTACCAGATTGGTCACCAACGAACAATCCGGCGTGCCGGAGTGTCCCCGACGATACGCGATTGTCTCAAACCGCGCACACCTCATCCACCGAGCGCCGACGGCACCGGGGCTAAACGTCCAATAGGACTCGCATAACTAGCCAAACTACTCTGGTTGCCCAACTGCATACGGGTAGTCGGAAACGTGCTTTCACGTCCTCAAGGCTTTCGGGGGCTTCGATGAAGTGACCCAGGGAAGTTTGGACCCGGCTTGCGCCACGAATCCGGCGGGCCAGTCACGTTGGTTGACAGGTCGAGACTTTGATTTCCGACAAACCATCGCACTTTGGCGGCTATCGATTAGCGCGGACCCTAGCTCAAGGGGCGCTGGTTTCGATCACGCTCCTTCTACCTCTCTCGACCACAACGCCGGCTCTAGCTCAGGAAACGCCCGCCACCAAAAGCCTGACGGACATGAGTATCGAGGAGTTGATGTCGCTCCGAATTGAGTCCGTCTACGGCGCCTCAGGCTTCAAGCAAAAGGTGACGGAAGCCCCCGCCTCCGTTACCATCGTCAGCTCGGAAGACATCCAAAAGTTCGGCTACCGGACTCTTGCGGACATCTTAAGGAACGTACCGGGGTTCTACCTCACCTACGACCGAAACTATAGCTACTTGGGAGTGCGCGGTTTTGGATTGCCCGGACAATACAACAACAGCTTCACCTTGTTAATCGATGGCCACCGGCTCAATGACAACGTTTACGACGGCGCCCTGATTGGAACGGAGTTTCCGCTGGACGTCGATCTGATTGACCGCGTGGAGGTAATCCGAGGACCCAATTCTTCTCTCTATGTGGCCAGCTCGTTCCTGGGCGTGGTTAACGTCATCACCAAACGCGGATCCGATCTGTCACCTGTGACTGTGGCCGGCGAGGTGGCCGGTTACCAGACCTACAAGGGTCGCATCAGCTATGGCAACAAATTCAAAAACGGCCTGGAATTGCTCCTGTCCGGATCCTTGTACGATTCCCATGGGCAGGATCAACTCTTCTTTAAGGAATTTGGCGACCCCGCCACGAACCACGGCATGGCAATCAATGCGGATGGTGACGAACTGCACCAGTTCTTTGCCAGCGCCTCGTGGGGCGGCTTCACTTTGCAAGGAGTGTTTGGATCGCGCGACAAGACCATTCCGACTGCCGCCTTCGGAAGCGTCTTCAATGTCACCGGAACGCGCACCATCGACGCGCGCGGTTACATCGATCTGATGTACGAGCGTCAGCTGGTTCATGGATGGAACCTGAGCAGCCGGACATACTACGACGCTTACAACAACGACGGCACTTATGAATACGATTACTCCGCGTCGGGCGGACCGTCCCTAGTCATGAATAAGAACTTCGCTCACGGCAAGTGGTGGGGTGAAGACTTGACGGTTTCCAAGCAGGCCTTTGGGAATCAGAAATGGAGCGCGGGCGCTGAGTTCCGCGAGAACTTTCAGCAAGATCAGGGAAATTACGACCTTGAGCCATACGTCCAATACTTTGCCGATAGCCGGACCTCAAATGTCGCTTCCCTTTACGCGCAAGACGAAATTCGCCTTCGCAAAGGGCTCATCCTGAACGTGGGGATTCGCTATGACCACTATTCGACATTCGGCGGGACAACGAATCCCCGCGCCGCTCTGATCTACAATCCTTGGGAAAACACAACGTTCAAGTTTCTCTACGGCCAATCCTTTCGCGCCCCGAACATGTTTGAGCTGTATTACGATGCGCCCGGCAATGAGGCCAATCCGTCGCTCGGGCCTGAAACCGTGAAGACCATGGAGTTGGTGTGGGAGCAATACCTGCCCAATCGTCTCTTAATGACAGTCTCGGGGTTCGATTATCCCATCCGGCACCTGATTAACCAGCAGGTCGACCCCGCAAACGGGGCGGCGTTTTTCGACAACGCCGGATCGCTGGATCTTCGAGGTCTGGAAATCGCTGTATCGAGAAGCGTGCCGGGCGGACTGAGAGGCCGGCTCAGTTACTCCTTTCAAGACGCAGCCAATGCGAGCAATCGAGTTGCCCTGACAAATTCTCCGAAACATCTGATCCAGGCCAGCCTGAGCGTGCCGGTTATCCAACGTGAGGTTTTCGCGAGTATGGATCTGCAATACATGAGCCGAAGAGCCACGCTGACGGGTGCATATTCGGGAGCCTACATCGTTCCCAACTTCACACTGTTTCGGCGAAGTGTTTCGGACAATTGGGAACTCTCTGCAAGCTTCTATAACGCGTTTAACCGGAAATATGCCGACCCGGTGGGAAACGGTTTGGCCGAGAACGAAATCGTCCAGGATGGACGTACGTTTCGAATCACAGTAGGATACAAATTCCACCGATGAATTGTCCTCCGCACGGTGGGCGAGCTCCCCTCTTCATCTCCTTCCTGATGATGGTTCTCTGGATTTGCTCCAGCGCTCCTCCGGGGGCCTCGGCGCTGAATGACGAGGAAGTGGAGTATCCAGCCAAGCTCGCTTTTCTGTACAACTTTGCCAAGTTCATCGAGTGGCCCCCTGGCTCGTATCGTGCTCCGGGTACGCCCTTCGTCATATGCATCGCCGGTCGTGATCCATTCAGCCCAGGTACCGAAGACGAACTGGGTACCCGGTCCGTGCTGGGTCATCCGATCGAGATCCGGCCGCACCGCGCAGCAGACAGGTTGAGCGTCTGCAGCATCGTTTTCATCCCCGTTACGGAGAAAGATCAGGCGGGAAATATTTTGCGAGGGTTGAGGGGATCAAGCACCTTGACGGTTGGCGAAACCGAGGGGTTCGCCGCGCGCGGCGGAATGATTAACTTGACGGTCGAGGGGAACAGACTCCATTTGGAGATTAACAGGCTGGCGGCGGAACGCGCTGGCTTGAAGATAAGCTCGAGACTGCTTAGTTTGGCGATAATCGTCACGGATGATCAACGACGTCCGCAGTGAGCTCCGCCCACACTGTAACTTGGGCTTGGTGAAGACCCGGCCCGGCCATCTGAACTTCATGAATACCGCTAACCATATGAAATCACTCGAGCTACCCGCTGGATCGAACCGGCGACGTGCTGATTACGAATTGAAAATCGGGCTGTCCAAGGATCTCAGGGACATTCGGGCTCAATCTTTTACCCGTCGGGGTTGCTCCAGGAGTTCATGGAAGTGCGAGGGCTTGGCTACCCTCCGAACTGAAACCCATCTTGACCTTCGCCTACTATACGGGCTGTCGGCGCGGCGAAATCCCTCGGACTCAAGTGGGCGCAGGTGGATCTCATCAGACGTTCGATCCGGCTGGAACCGGGGGATGCCGCTCGAAAGCGACCAACTCGGATCTTTCACGGCCTCCGAACCGGTGTCCGGAACCTGGTCCGGGCGGGTGTTCCGGAGAAAGTGGCCATGTTGATCAGTGGTCACAAGACCCGTTCAGTGTTTGAGCGGTACAACATCGTCGATGAGCGCGACGTAACTGAGGCTATGGGCCGGTTGGATGCCTATACCCGGCAGCGTGCTGACGCTGAAAAAGGACCAGCAAGAAGCGCTCACTGAATCGAGCGTCTGGAAATCAGCACACTGTTGGCACACAATCAGCCAAGGCGTCGTAAATCCCCTAACGTGTCATTCCCGTAAATTATTGAATACATGGTGCGAACGGTGGGGGTCGAACCCACATGGCTGTTAACCGCTGGAACCTAAATCCAGTGCGTCTGCCAGTTCCGCCACGTTCGCACGAAGTACACTGTCGTTATTATATCGGCTTACCTGGCGTAGGCGGCGGCGCTGCGGACCCGTTCCATCGCCTCGACCGCCGTAAGGCGCGGCGTTTTGCGGCCACACCCGCAGACCGATAGTTCCAGCCGGTACCCGTCCCAGTTCAAACCAGGGGCCTCTATGTGCAACCCATCGTGCGCCTCGCATTCGGCGGCCAGAAGCTCGCCGTTCGCCTCGATGATCTGCTCGAATACCGGGACGCGAAACGCTCGCCATAGTTCCGCCCGCTCCGCCATCGCCAGCAGCGGGTCACCCCGATGCTCAAGCGCGATGAGCGAGTGGGTGAGTATGGGCGGCTGATCCGACGCCGCCAAACTCAAGAGTTGCTCGCGAGGCGCCGCGATGGCGGCGGGTGCGAATGCCGAGACCTCCGCCGACCAGCCTTCCGGGAAGACCTGAATCGGATAGTTCGGGTGAAACCTGGGTTGCCGAAAACAGGCCGCCAACACGGCCGTGCGTGGAACCGGGTCCAGAGGATACCGGAACACCGATTTTCGACGAAGACGGAGTGTATTGAGCGCACTAATGACAAGCGTCATGCATAAATGACGTTGCCTTAGGCTACGAGAATTCTCACCAGATTTTCGCCAAAGATGGCCCGAGCGTCCGCCTCGCTGGCTCCGATTTCATAAAGGGCCTTCGCCTGATCCTCAAAGATGGTGTGATGCCAGCCACGCGGAAAAAACGACGAATCCGTTCCGAACAGCAGCCGCTTGGGTCCCGCGACGTCCAGCGCATGCCGGAAAACCTCGCGCAAGGTCACATGCCCCGGCTGGTAACGCATCCACTGATTAGAACTGGATGTGTCCAGATAGATGTTCGAACACTGGTCAGCCAGCATCAGCGCTTCTCGAAAATAGCCCGCGCCAAAATGCGGCACGATCATCGGAACGTCGGGATAGCGTAACGCGACAGCGTGTAAATCGACAGGGTTTGAAAACCGCATATCGAAAGGCGAGGACAATCCTAGTTTCTTGCGAATGCCGACGCTCAACACGCCGCAGTGCACAAAAACGGCCCGCTTTTGGCTCTGGGCCCATTCGAACACCGGCCGGGCGCATTCGTCTTGAATCGAGTATCCGTGCATCGCTGGAAATAGACAGGCGACACGCACTTCCGAAAATGTCGCCGGAAGACCGGCAGTTAGCGCCCTCGGATTGACCATCGCGAAAGCAAAGAATCGGTTTGGGAAGGCATGTGCTGCAGAGGTTACCGAGCCTTCGTCGCCGGGCACGCTGGCAATAAGCGCAGACGCGAACACGCCGTGCCGGTCGAGTTCATCTACCCAGATCTCGGCCAGCTTCTCGGGCTCGTGCGGAGGCAGTTGCCAGCCAAGGTGCCCGCCCGCGGCTTCGAGCGTCAACCCCGGCTTCTGACTTACCAGCGTGGAAAAAAAGTGATTTGAGAAGAAATGGAGGTGAGCATCTGCAACGGCCATTGGTCCCCACGGAGAGGGCCGGGTGATGCGATCGCTCACCTAGGGCTACCGAGCGCTGCCTGCGTCAACCCAGTGGAAAGCGCGAGCTGCGTCAGCCCAGCCACGTTGTTCACCCCCAACTTCTTCATCATGGTCTTTCTGTAGCTGCGCACGGTTTGCTCGCGCAGGTCCAGCAGCACCGCGATTTCCTTGCTGGTCTTTCCATCCGCCACCAAGCGCAGTACCTGCACCTCGCGCGGCGAAAGAGCCTCGAGCACCTTGGGAGTCTGGCGAGCTTCCAGGTCGCCCTTCTGAATGCGCGTCAGCAAGCGATCGGAAACCTGCGGGCTCAGATACATCCCGCCGGCGGCGACCATGCGCAGAGCTTCAAGAAGGTCGTTGTCCGATGCACGTTTGAGGATAAAGGCGCGAGCGCCTGAGCGCACCGCGCTCACCACCGAATGCTCATCGTCGTACATCGAAAGAATCACGACCTTGCATTCGGGTTGATGCCGGAGGATCTCGGCCGTGGTTTCCACTCCGTTCAATCCCGGCAGACCGATGTCCATCAGCACGATCTGCGGGCGGCACTTCCTGACGAACTGAACGGCGTCCGTGCCATTCTCGGCCTCGCCGACCACGCGAAATTCGCTGGAGCGGTTCAGGATGGCCTTGATGCCATCGCGCATGATCTTGTGATCATCCACGAGGAGGACGTCGAATGGCATAACGAATGGAAACAATTGTACCTTTTCCCGTCGTGCATGCAAACCCTAGTCCGTGCGCGCGCGCAAGGGCGCCGGTGGCCGTTAACGCACGGGCACGGCCGGATTTCTTGCCGTCGTCCACGATGCGCAGGACTAGCGGGCCGGCTCCCCGGACCGTGATACATACCGTGCTGGCTCCCCGGCGAAGAGCCTGAACTACTGCCGCCGAGGTTGCTTCGTAGATCCCCGCCGCGATCTCCACCGGTAGGGCGACCGTAGCGGAGTAATCCAGGTCAATGTTGCAATCACTTGACATATGCTCCTCAGCGAGCCGCAAAAGAGCCTGTTTCAGCCCACCCCGATACGCCGGTGAGGAGCATAATTCCTGGCTTAGATCCCGAACCCGGCTGAGGGCTTCCTCCAGTATCCGAAGGGTTTCGTCAATCCGCCCCTGTACCCCGGGCACGTCCATTCGGAGCATCTGAAGTTGCACGCCCACAGCGGATAGGGACGACCCGACATGGTCGTGGAGCGTGCGTCCGGCGCGTGCCAGAGCAGCCTGCGCCTGAACGTAGAGTGCGGCAATATCCTCGACATCGCTTTTCGCCTTCTTCTTGGGATTATGCTTGACGTGCGGTCGCCTGGACTGGGCCATCGACTGGATTCAGCGCTTCCGCTTGACCACGCGGCGAGCCGCGGCAGCGACGTCCCGCGCGAGCAAACCATACTTATCGAGAAGTTGCTCCGGAGTTGCCGATTCCGCGTAGGTATTCTGGATCCCGACGAATTCCATCGGCGCCGGGTAGGTTTCGGCAATCACCTGGGCGATACGCACGCCCAAACCGCCGTCGGCCAGATGCTCCTCGGACACCACGATGGCGCCTGTTTCGCGAGCCGCCCGCGCGATGGCTTCGCGATCCAGAGGCTTAACCGTATGGAAATCGATCACCCGCGCCGAAATTCCCTCTGCCTCCAATGTTTCCGCGGCGCGAATGGATTCAGCCACCAGTAGGCCGGTGGCCATCAAAGTGACATCGGAGCCTTCCAGCAGCTCAATAGACTCGCCGATCTTGAACTGACGCCCCGCCTCGTATATCCGGGCAACTTTGGGACGACCGGCGCGGATGAATACCGGTCCGATGTGTCCAGCCGCCAGCTTGACCAGTTCGATCATGGCGATCTCGTCGGCGGGTGAAATTACCGTGAATCCGGGCAGAGAGCAAGCCAGGCCCAAGTCTTCCACACTCATCTGCGATGGCCCATCTTCTCCAATGGAGATGCCGCTGTGCGTTCCGACCACCTTCAAATTCACGTTCGGATACGCCGCGGTTACCCGCAATTGCTCGAATCCCTTGTTCATGGCGAACACCGAAAAGCTGGCAGCGAATGGAATCTTTCCGGCCGACGCCAGGCCCGCGCCGATCGCAATCATGTTGGCTTCCGCTATGCCGCATTGGATAAAGCGGTCCGGAAACTCCTTCGCGAATCCCGCGGTGTAAGTGGATTTCGAAAGGTCGGCATCCAGCGCCACCACGTTCGGATTCGTCCGCCCAAGCTCCACCAGGGCTTTGCCGAAGGCTTCGCGGGTGGCTGCGCCCAGAGGCAGCTCGTATTTAGTCTTGGCAGGCATCAGGCAAGCTCCTGGAGTGCTTTAGCGCATTCCTCGCGCGTTGGCGCAGTGCCGTGGAATTTCGGATTGTTCTCCATAAACGACACGCCCTTGCCTTTGACGGTGTGAGCCAGAATGCAAGTCGGTTTGCCCTGCATCGATGACGCTTCGCCGAAAGCGTTTTGCAAAGCCGCGATGTCATGCCCGTAAGCTTCGATCACGTGCCATCCAAAGCCGCGCCACTTGTCGGCCAGCGGTTCCAGGCTCATGATGTCCTTGACGAAACCGTCCAGTTGGATCTGGTTGTAGTCCACGATCGCCACCAGATTGTCGACATGCAGGAAGGCCGCGGCCATGGCTGCTTCCCAGATCTGGCCCTCTTGAATTTCACCATCGCCCAGCACGACGTAGGAGCGCGACTTGCCACCCGGCTTTCCTTTGTTAAGGCGCGCCGCCAGCGACATCCCCAGCCCAAGCGAGAGTCCCAGGCCCAACGAGCCGGTGGACGCCTCGAGCGCAGGCAGAAATCGCACGTCGGGATGCCCCTGGTAGATAGAACCGAGCTTACGCAAGGTCATCAGTTGGTCTTTGGGGCAATAACCGCACTCCGCCATCACTGCGTAGAGGATCGGACAGCAATGCCCTTTCGACAGGATGAACCGGTCGCGATCCGGCCAGTGGGGATTATCGGGATCGTGATGCAGCACGTCGAAAAACAGCGTCGTGACGATTTCAGCCGCCGAAAGCGACCCGCCTGGATGGCCCGAACCCGCCTCAGTGATCATCTCGATCGCCGTGCGCCGCATGCGTTTGGTTATGGCAGCCAGTTGCGCAACGTCACTGGTTTTTTGCATCGCTCTTTCAAATGTAGCAGGGCATCATCCCTATCGTGGGAAGCCGATCCGGCGCTTGGGTCCGGGCGGAGGGATGGCCTTTAGGTCGCTGATCTCGTCGGCAAGTATGGTGATCACCGAATTCTGCCTATTCTGCATTTCCTCGATTTTTTCGACGCGCGTGGCCAACTCCTTGTGATTGGCGATCAGCTCGCGCATTCGCACGAACGCGCGGATAATCAGGACGCTCATCTTCACGGCGCGCGCTCGCTGGCCAATACCGCCGAGAGCATCGCCACGCCATGTTCGG
>Ga0207687_10002005_pt1 | contig 13993 bp, 16 predicted proteins | sample KBSM54metaG_FD_184399 | JGI IMG/M metagenome (GOLD analysis project Ga0207687, IMG submission 184399) | Miscanthus rhizosphere microbial communities from Kellogg Biological Station, Michigan, USA - KBS M5-4 metaG (SPAdes) (version 2) | ecosystem: Host-associated > Plants > Roots > Rhizosphere >...
ATCATGTGTTCGCTTCAATCCTGTTATGGCATCAGCCGCGCCAGTGTCGCGGCTGTGAAATCCACCATGGGCACGACGCGGGCATAGTTCAACCGAGTCGGCCCGATTACGCCGACCACGCCGACCACGCGCCCATCGAGCCCGCGGAACGGTTTCGCAATGACCGATGAGCCCGAAAGCGAGAATAATTTATTCTCGGCACCGATGAAAATGCGGGTCGCATCGCCCGCCCGGGCGCTGTCGAGGAGCTGCGCGATCTCCTGCTTGCCCTCGAGATCGTCGAGCAGATCGCTGATCCGTTCGAGGTCGGCAGCGGCGGCGGCGTCGATCAGCCGGCCCTGGCCGCGCACGATCAGCACCGGGCGGCGATCGCCATCCTCGCTCCAGATCGCGAGGCCGCGCTCGATCAGCGTGCGGGCGACGATGTCGAGCATGGCCCGTTCCTCGCCGATCTCGCGCTCGATCCGCGCGCGCGCCTGGGCGAGCGTCAGGCCCGAGAGCATCGCGGTCATGTAATTGCCGGCCTCGACCAGCGCCGACGGATTCACGCCGGCCGGCAGATCGATCACCCGGTTCTCGACCGAGCCCTCCTCGCTGACCAGCACCGCCAGCGCCTTGTCCGCCGAGAGCGGCACGAAGCTCATCTGGCGCAGCACCAGTTCGCGCTTGGGCACCATCACCAGACCCGCGCACGCCGAAAGGCCGGAGAGCGCGGCGGTGGTCGCGGCAAGCGCCTCCTCGACCGGACCGGCCTGATTGACCCTTGCCTCGATCGCGGCGCGCTCTTCAGGCGAGGGTTCGAGCGCCTGCATCATGCCGTCCACGAACAGGCGGAGCCCCGTCTCGGTCGGCATCCGGCCAGCGCTGGTATGCGGCGCGGCAAGCAGGCCAAGCTCTTCGAGATCCTGCATCACGTTGCGAATCGAGGCTGGCGACAGGTTCAGCCCGGAGAGGTGCGCGATCGTCCGCGATCCGATCGGAGTCCCGGTATTGAGATAGCTGTCCACGACCACGCGAAACACGTCGCGGGCGCGATCATTGAGTTCGGTGATAGGAGGCGCGGGCATGGGTGTCATGTAAGCACCTACGCTGCCTGCCTCAACGCCACTTGTCACGCTCCTCCTTCATTCGCTGCGTCCCGGAAGGGGTGACAGTGAGGAAAGGCAGGGTTAGGGCGAGGCTTACCCTCAGGAGATTCCCATATGCGCCCATCCGGCCGCGCCCCCGATCAAATGCGTGCAATCACCGTCGAACCGCGCTTCACCCGTCATGCCGAGGGCTCGGTCCTGATCGGCTTTGGCGATACCAAGGTTCTGGTGACGGCGAGTGTCGAGGAGAAGGTGCCGCCGTTCATGCGCGGGCGCGGCGAAGGCTGGGTCACGGCTGAATATGGCATGCTCCCCCGCGCCACCCATACCCGCGGTTCGCGCGAGGCGGCCAAGGGGAAGCAATCGGGCCGCACGCAGGAAATCCAGCGGTTGATCGGCCGCTCGCTTCGCGCCGTGACCGACATGAAGCTGCTCGGCGAACGCCAGATCGTGCTCGATTGCGATGTCATCCAGGCCGATGGCGGCACGCGCACCGCGTCGATTTCGGGCGCCTGGGTTGCGCTCAGGCTCGCGATCGACGGGCTGATGGCCGAGGGCAAGCTGACCGCCGACCCGCTGACCCAGAAAGTCGCGGCAATCTCCTGCGGCATCTACAAGGGCACGCCGGTTCTCGACCTCGATTATGACGAGGATTCGAACGCCGATGCGGACGCCAATTTCGTCCTGCTCGAAAACGGCAATATCGCCGAGGCACAGGCTACCGCCGAAGGCGCGACCTATGACGAAGAGGCGCTGCTCCGCTTGTTGCGGCTCGCCCGGATCGGCTGCGCGGATATCTTCGCGGCTCAGGCAAAGGCAGTCGCGAAATGACCGAGGAGGTGGCTCCGCAGGCGATCCGCAAGCTGAAACCCGGCAAGCTCGTCATCGCGAGCCACAACCAGGGCAAAGTGCGCGAGATCCTCGAAATGCTCGCGCCTTACGGGATCGAACCGGTGTCCGCGGCCGATCTCGACCTGCCCGAGCCCGAAGAGACCGGGACTACCTTCCTGGCCAATGCCGAACTGAAGGCGCTCCAGGCGGCGGACCTTACCGGCCTGCCCGCGCTCGCCGACGATAGCGGCCTCTGCGTCGATGCGCTTGGCGGTGAGCCGGGCATCTTCTCGGCGCGTTGGGCCGGGGAGACGAAGGACTTCAAGGTCGCGATGCAGCGCGTGAACGATGCGATCGAAGCGACCGGCCCTGACGCCAGCCGCGACGCACATTTCATCTGCGTGCTCGCGCTCGCCTGGCCCGATGGCCATGTCGAGTGGTTCGAGGGGCGCGTCGACGGCACGCTTGTCTGGCCGCCGCGCGGAACTGGCGGGTTCGGCTACAACCCGATCTTCGCACCTCTGGGCAGCGACCTCACCTTCGCTGAAATGCCGGACGCGAAAAAGGCGATCAGCCACCGTGCCATGGCGTTCGAGAAGATGATGGCGGCCGTCTTCTAATCTCCCTCTCCCAGCGGGAGAGGGAAGGGGCCCGCGCCGTAGGCGTGGGAAGGGTGAGGGTGATGGAGCTGGTCACCCTCACCCTTCCGCAGCTTCGCTGCTCCCTCCCTCTCCCGCTGGGAGAGGGACTAGGGATTTACAATGCCATCCGCCCCATCACATTCCCCGGCGGCGAATAGCGGCACACCAGATAATCGTCGGTCGCGTTGGTCGCCGTGGCGCAGCCGAACTCGGTCGTGCCGCGCCAGATGATCTGGGTATAGTGCGCGACATCCTCCCCGCGGCCGGTGGTGCTGAAATCCGGGGTCGGGCGCGGGCGGTAATAGCGGCTCTCGGCGACCCAATGGCCCATCATCTCGTCATAGCGATAGGCACCGCGCGTGCCTGTCCACAGATTCTCGCCCTCCGGCACCCTGCCGCGCGGCTCACGCGAATGCTCGAACCGGCCGGTACGCGCGAGCTCGTTCGCATAACCCTGCGCGTCAGCGGCGAGTGCCGCGTTCCAGGTCAGCGGTGCCACCCCGGCAGCGGCGCGGGCATCATTATGGCCCGCGATCATTGCCTGGCGGAGCAATGCGGTGCCGCGCGGCGCCTGGCCGGCAAAGGCGCGTTGCTCCACCACCCGCTGCGGCGGGGCCTCGGCGGAGCAGCTCGCGAGCAGGGCCAGGGCCATCAACCAAATGCGCATCTTCCCACCTCTCCTTCCCGCGACCATATGGGGCGCCCATGCACCATCCCCAAACGCCGCCGCTCGCGCTCTATGTCCATTGGCCGTTCTGCGTGTCGAAATGCCCCTATTGCGACTTCAACAGCCATGTCCGCGAAAGCGTGGACCAGGCGGCATGGCGCGCCGGCCTGCTCGCCGACCTCGCCCATGAAGCGGCGGAAACCCCGGGGAGAAAGCTCGGCTCGATCTTCTTCGGCGGCGGCACACCCTCGCTGATGCCGCCCGAGACGGTCGCGGCGGTGATCGGTGCGGCGGAGGCAGCCTGGGGCTTTGCCGACGATATCGAGATAACGCTCGAGGCCAACCCCTCCTCAGTCGAGGCCGCCCGTTTCGCCGACATCGCGGCGGCCGGCGTCAACCGGGTATCGCTGGGCCTGCAGGCGCTCGATAATGAAGCACTGCACTTCCTTGGCCGCGCCCATGACGTGTCGGAAGGGCTGGCCGCGCTCGACACAGCGCAGCGGGCCTTTGCGCGCGTCAGCTTCGACCTCATCTATGCCCGGCCCGGCCAGTCGCTTGCCGCATGGGAAGCAGAGCTGACCCGTGCCATCGGCTTCGGCACCGAGCATCTCTCGCTCTATCAGCTGACGATCGAGCCCGGCACCCGCTTCGCCACCGAGGCGGCGGCAGGGCGGATCGTCATCCCCGACAGCGATCACGGCGCCGATCTGTTCGAGGCCACCCGCGCGATCACGGCCGCAGCCGGCATTCCGGCCTATGAAATCTCGAACCACGCCCGGACCGGCGCCGAGAGCCGCCATAACCTCACTTATTGGCGCTACCGCGATTACGCCGGGATCGGCCCCGGTGCGCATGGCCGGCGCGGCGGCATGGCCATAGTCCGCCGCAAGAAGCCCGAAAACTGGATGACGGCGATCGAGCGCAACCGGCACGGCATCGAGCTTGAGGAGCCCTTGGCCCCACACACCCGCGCGACCGAGGCTTTGCTGATGGGCCTGCGCTTGCGCGAAGGTGTCGATCTCGCCCGAATCGCGGCGTTGGGCGAAACGAGCATCGACGCCCTGATCAACCGGCCCGCGGCCGATCGCCTCGAACAACAGGGCCTGCTCGTCCGCTCCGACGATCGGTTGACAATCACCGAGGCGGGAATGCTGCTGCTCGACGCGATCCTGCCCGAGATCGTACTGGACGGCGCCTAGCGATCCCCGAAGCCGCTCGGGGCTGGTGACACCACTACCGTCGTCCCGCCGCGGATCTCCTGCACCTCGAGCGCCCGCTCGGCGACACTGTCGCGGCCGAAGCGGAAGGCGCCGTCGATGCCGGCAAACCCGTCATGATCGCGCAGCCGCTCTTCCGGGAACGGGCTCCCGATCGGCCAATCGCGCGCGATCCGAACCGTCAGCAGCACCGCGTCATAGCCAAGGCTCGACAGCCGATAGGGGCCGACACCGAAGCGCGCCCGATATTTGGCGGCATATTGGCGATAAAGCGTGTTCGAGACACTTGCGTACCATGCGCCGGCAAGCGCCGGTCGCGCTGCGACCGAGGATTCCGAATTCCACAGCTCGGTGCCGAGCACATGCGCGCCGCCGCCGCCATTCCTGCGCACCATCGGCACGGCAAGCGCTGCGGTCGCCCCGCCATCGGCGATCAACACGCCCTGATAGGGCCCGTTCGGCGCCATGCGCGTGACCGCGGCGCTCAGCGATCCGGCTGCCCGATCATAGGTCTGGAGCGAGCGCACCTGCCCGCCGGCGCGTTCGACCGCGCGGAGGAAAGCACTCGATGCCCGCTCGCCATAGGTGCCGTTCGGCACCAGCCCGGCAAAGTCGGAAACGCCCTGTGCCTTGGCATATCCCACCACCCGCTCGATCGACTGGCCGGGGACATAGCCCATCAGATAAGCGCCGTTGCCAGCCGCAGTGATGTCGTTGGAGAAGCTGACCACAGGCACGCCGGCGCGGCGCGCGATCGGTGCCACCGCCTTGACATCATCGGCGAGCAGCGGCCCGAGGATCAGGCGGTTGCCATCGGCAAGCGCCCTTTGCGCAGCCGCGGCGGCACCGCCATTGGTGTCATAGGTGGTGATTCGCACCCGCTCGTTCTTGGTGTCGAGCAGCGCCATCTGGGTCGCGTTGGCGAGGCTCTGGCCAACGCCCGCATTGGTGCCGGTCAACGGCACCAGCAAGGCGACACGGTGGCGTGCGACATCGGTCGGAATGCCGGGCTCGACTCGCTGCGGCTGGACCTGCGCCGGCCGCGGCGGCGGCGGCGCGACAGGGCCGGTCCGGCGTGGTACCACCGACTGGCACCCGCTCAGGATCAATGCTCCCGCTATGATGACGGTGCGAAGAATCGCCCTGCCCCGTTGCGGTATTGATACGCCCTCTGCCATGACTGCTCCCAATGAACGCCGAACTCGCGCCTGGTCTCTATATCGTCGCCACCCCGATCGGCAATCTCGGTGACCTGAGCCCGCGTGCCGCACATATACTCTCCAACGCAGCGGTAGTTGCAGTCGAAGACTCGCGTGTGACGGCGGGCTTGCTGCGCCATATCGGCGTAAAGCGGCCAATGACACCCTATCATGACCATAATGCCGAACATGTCCGCCCCGGCCTGATCGCCCGGATGGGGAGTGAAGCGGTGGCGCTGGTCTCCGATGCCGGGACGCCGCTGATTTCCGATCCCGGCTACAAGCTGGTCCGCGACGCGCGCGCGGCCGGCCATCTGGTGGTGACGATCCCCGGCCCCTGCGCCGCCATCGCCGCGCTGACGCTGGCCGGCCTCCCGACAGACCGCTTCCTCTATTGCGGCTTCCTGCCCCCCAAGGCGCAGGCCCGCGCGGCGGCGATCGCAGAGATCGGCACGGTGCGCGCCACGCTGGTGATCTACGAATCGGGGCCACGTCTTGGCGCGACCCTTGCGGCGCTGGCCGAAGGGCTCGGTGACCGCGAGGCGGCGGTGACGCGCGAGATCACCAAGCGCTACGAGGAAGCGGTGACGGGAACGCTCTCGATGCTGGCCGCCCGCTATGCCGATGCGCCGCCTAGGGGCGAGATCGTGATTGTGGTCGCGCCACCCGGTGAGCCGGAAGCGGCGAGCGTAGAGGATGCCGATGCCGCGCTGGCCGAGGCGCTCACCCGCCTGTCGACCGGCCAGGCGGCGAGCGAGGTGGCGAAGAAGTTGGGAGCGGATCGCAAGGAACTCTACGCCCGTGCGCTGGAATTGAAGAAGTGAGCGGGCATTCCTTCAATCCTCCCTCGCGCAGCGGGGGAGGGGCTTGGAGCGAGGCCAGGTTGCCTCGCTCCAAGCCCCTCCACCATTCGCTAAAGAAGCGAATGGTCCCCCTCCCCCGCTTCGCGAGGGAGGATTAAGTGCCGCGTGACCGCCGCATCGCCGAAGCCTCGGGCCGCCGCGGCGAGCGGCTGGCCGGCTGGTGGCTCCGCCTCAAGGGCTGGAGCATCCTCGATCGCCGCGTCCGCACCCCCGCCGGCGAGGTGGATATCGTCGCCCGGCGCGGCAATCTGGTCGCCTTCGTCGAGGTGAAATCCCGCGCCACCGCCGCCGAACTCGACTTCGCGATCGACGAACGCCGCCTCTCCCGCGTCGCCGCTGCGGCCGAATATCTGATGCCGAAATATGCGGGGCCCGGCGACGATATCCGCGTCGACGTCATCCTCCTCGCCCCCGGCACGCGCCCGCGCCATATCGAGAATGCCTGGATCGGGTGACATTCGCCAGGACCCACCCTACATCGCCGGCTTCGCCCGGGAGAATGACATGAGCCTTTCCGTCGCCGTCCAGATGGACCCGCTCGACAGCATCAACATCGCAGGCGATTCGACCTTCGCGCTGATGCTCTCGGGCCAGGCGCGCGGACACCGGCTCTATCACTATGCCGCCGAAGATCTGAACTATGCCGATGGCCGGGTCTGGGCCAGGGCGCATCCGGTGACGGTGCAGCGCGTGCCGGGCAATCATTTCAGCTTCGGCGAACCGCTCAGCCTCGATCTCGGCAAGGAAGCCGATGTCGTCCTGATGCGCCAGGATCCACCCTTCGACCTCGGCTATATCACCGCCACGCATCTGCTCGAACGGATCGCGCAAGAGACATTGGTGGTGAACGATCCCGCCAGCGTCCGCAACGCGCCCGAGAAGGTCTTCGTTCTCGATTACGCGCAGTTCATGCCGCCGACGCTCGTCACCCGCTCGCTCGACGAGGCGCGCGCTTTCCTCGCCAGGCACGGCGAGATCGTGGTCAAGCCGCTCCACGGCAATGGCGGCAAGGCGATCTTCAAGGTCGGCAGCGATGGCGCGAACCTGTCAGCGCTGATCGAGGTGTTCAACACCGCCTATCGCGAGCCGCACATGATCCAGGCCTTTCTCCCGGACGTGGCCAAGGGCGACAAACGGATCGTGCTCGTCGACGGCGTCGTCGCGGGCGCAATCAACCGCGTACCGGGCGCGGGCGAAATCCGCTCCAACCTCGCGGTCGGCGGCTCGGCGGAGAAGTCGATCCTCACCCCCGAGGAAGAGGAAATCTGCGCGGTTCTCGGCCCCGAACTGAAGAAGCGCGGCCTGTTGTTCGTCGGCATCGACGTGATCGGCGGCAAATGGCTGACCGAGATCAACGTCACCTCCCCCACCGGCATCGTCGCGATCGAACGCTTCGACGGGATTGATGTAGCGGGCCTCATCTGGGATGCGATCGAGGCGAAAGTGGCGAGTGCCTGAAACACCCCCGTCACCCCGGGGTTGTTCGGCCGATATAGCGTTTGGACATGTATTTTTCTCCTTCCCCGGCGAAGGCCGGGGTCCAGTTGGGGGACGCCCATGACGACCCCCGTCGCCCGTTACCTTTTGTTTCCCAACTGGACCCCGGCCTTCACCGGGGAAGCAAAGGGGCTACAAGTCCGGCATGACGGGTTCGACGGATGACCGACATCATCGTCAGCCTCATCGCCTGGGGCGGCTATGTCGGCATCTTCCTGCTGATGGCGATCGAGAATATCTTCCCGCCCATCCCGTCCGAGGTGATCATGGGCCTCGGCGGCATCGCAGTCGCGCAAGGACGGATGGAGATGGTACCGCTGCTCCTGTGGGGCACGGCGGGCACCACCGCCGGCAATTATTGCTGGTACGCGCTCGGCCGCCATTTCGGCTATCTCGGCCTGCGGCCAACCGTCGAACGCCATAGCCGCTGGCTCACCGCCGACTGGCACGATGTCGAGCGGCTGCATGATTTCTTCCAGCGCCATGGCCAATGGGTCGTGTTCGTGTTCCGCTTCATGCCGACCTTCCGCACGATCGTGTCGCTGCCCGCCGGCATGGCCCGCATGCCGCGCCTTCGCTTCCTGCTCTGGACGGCGGCAGGCGCCGCGATATGGAACGCAATCCTCGCTGGCGCAGGCTATTATCTGGGCACGAATTTCCGCGAGCTCGACCGGTTCGTCGGCCCGGCCGCCATTGGCATCATAGTGGTGATCTTCGTCCTCTATCTCTGGCGTGTGTCGACCTGGAAGCCGCGCGGCTAGCCGAAAATCTCACGAAGCACTGCGCCCCGACTAGACATATAAAGAATTCTTTATATGTCTATCCGGAAGGGATGAGACGCGGCTGATGAACGAGTTCTGGTTATTTTCCTATGGGACGTTGCGTCAGGCGGAGGTCCAGCAGGCGGTCTTCGGCCGGGTGCTGGAAACCCATGAGGATTCCCTGATCGGCTTCGAACCCGGCAGCGTCACGATCACCGACCCCTTTGTCATCGAGAAGAGTGGGAGCGATCGCCACCCGATCCTGGTGCCGACCGATAGCGGCAAGGCGATTGCAGGTTCGGCGCTGTCGGTGAACGCCCAGGACCTCGAGGCCGCGGATCGCTACGAAGCCGCGGATTATGAACGGGTGGAGGTTGCTCTCGCCTCCGGCCGCCAGGCGTTCGTCTATATCCAGCGCGACATGGGCGAGGAATGACGATGCCCGGCACCTGGCACCTCGTCACACCCGATGCTGCGTTGTTCGAACGGCTGCTGCCGGTCGCGAGACGGATATTCACTGAAACCTTTTCGAGCCTGTATGACGAGACGCCCTTCGAAACCTTCTGCGACGAAGTCTATTCGAGCGGCGGATCGATGGCGCGCGACTTCGCCGCGCCGGACGTGCGGTGGCGGGTCGCCACAGCCGATGGCGCGCCTGTCGGCTACGCCAAACTGACACCGCTAAGAGCACCCGCCATCGATCCCGCGCCCGGATCTTTCGAGCTTCAGCAAATCTACCTGCTCTCGGCCTGGCATGGCACCGGCGTTGCGGACGCGCTGGTCGAATGGGCTGTCAGCACGGCGAGTGCGCTTGGCGCGACCGAACTCTATTTGACGGTTTTCAAACATAATGAGCGTGCCAAGCGTTTTTACACGCGTCATGGCTTCGAGGACGTAGGTCAGTGCGAATTCCGACTCGGAGACCGGATCGACGATGATCGCATATGGCGCCGGCGACTCACCTAGCTACGTCGTTCCAGATGCGCGCTGCTCGGCCACTTCAGTGGCCCATTTCCTGGTAGCGTGGCATGTTTGCATGGCACGCTGATAGGCGTCCCGTCCGGTGGTACGGGCGACATAGGCCAATTCGGTTTCGCTCAAAACCGCGTTCCCGGTTCGCTGGGCGAATTCCAGGGCGTAGGTCACCGAAATGTCAGCCGCGGTGAACCGTTCGCCGGCAAGATAAGGCGTGCGGTCAAGCTGGCGTGCCACCAGCCCCCGCCTGCTCTCGAATGTCCGAAGCGCCCAGCGCGCGGTCCAATTTTGCCGCTCTCCCTCGGGCGCGAGCATATCGGTGGCGACGATGGCATTCACGGGCATTGCAAGGCCGGCTTCTCCAAGGTGAAGGAACTGCTGATAGGCCGGGAAGACAGGATCGTGCGGGTCCGGCGCAAGCGGCGTCGGTCCGTAACGCGCCATGAGATACTCCATGATCGCGATCGATTCGACCATGATGGTATCGCCGTCCTGAATCGTAGGGATGAATCCGGCCGGATTGACGGCCAGGAACTCCGCATCATGTTCAAGACCAACCAAGAGATCGACCGGCCGCAGCCGGTAAGCCAGCCCCATCTCTTCCAGAAGCCAGACGACCCTGAAGCCTCGTCCTTCGCCAAAGACGGTGATCATCGCTAAACGCTCCGCCAGACCGATTGCAAGGTGCAATCAGTTTACCGTGTCTGATCCTGTTTGCAAGCAGTCCACACGATCAGGGATGACCATGGCACGAATTTTGACCGTCAGGCGCGCGGATGAGCGCTTCGATAGACATCCAGCAGATGCGCCGCATCGACCGCCGTATAAATCTGCGTCGAACTCAAACTCGCATGGCCAAGCAATTCCTGCAGCGCGCGCAGATCCGCCCCGCGCCCAAGCAGATGTGTCGCGAAACTATGCCGCAACGCATGCGGCGTCGTGCGCTCGGGCAGACCGAGCCGGGTGCGCGCCGCCTGCACAGCACGCCGGATGATCGCAGGCGCCAGCGGCCCGCCTTTTGCACCGCGAAACAGCACCGCGTCGCGCGAGATCGGCCAGGGGCAGATCGCGACATAGGCCATGATCGCATCGCGCACCTGCGGCAGCAGCGGCACGATCCGCGTCTTGTCGCGCTTGCCAGTGACGCTCAGCGTTTCCCCCAAAGGCAGAATCGCACCGGTCAGTCCGGTCGCCTCGCTGATCCGCAGGCCCGCGCCGTAGAGCAGCAGCAGCACAGCGAGATCGCGCGCGCCGATCCACGGTTCGGCCGCGTCTTCGGCAACATCCTCGGCAAGCGACACCGCCTCTTCGGGCGAGACCGGCCGCGGCACCCCTTTCTTGACCCGCGGCCCCTTGAGCCGCGGCGTCGCACCGCCGGCAAAGGCAAGAAATCCTCGCACCGCCGACAATTCGCGGGCAGCTGAGGCATTACCCAGCCCCTCGCCCCGGCGCTGAGCGAGATAGGCGCGCAGGTCGGCCGAGCTCACCAGCTTCAGTCCCTCGGGCAGGACCGGCTCACCCCAATGGCCTTCGAGAAAACCCATCAGTCGTTCGGCCGTCGCCTGATAGGCACGGATGGTATGAGCCGACCGCCGCCGATCGCGGCGGAGATGATCGGCAAAGGCGAGCGTTAGATCCTGCACCGCCCGACCCTACGCCATCGACTCAAGCGATCAAGTACGCCCTGCCCGGGCCAGGGCGGCATGCAGCAAACATTGTACAGGTTTCTGTACAATGTTTGCTGCAAACTGTCAGAACCCTCATGACATTCCCAACAAGGGGGTGCCGGTTTGAAGCCTCTTCATCGGCGTGATTCAAACCGTGAGCCCAGGCCGCTACCCACCATCATGGCATCAGCTCTAGCGGCGCGGCCTCTGCTTCGCCGAGATCGCCCTGATCACCAGCCGCCCCTCGCCCGACGGATCGATCGGCAGTTTCACGCTCGCCGCGGCTGCGTCGATCAGCGCTGCGACGGCATCGCTCCCGATCAGTTCGGGCGTCAGCTTCACATGGCGCACTACGCTCCCCCCGCCCTGGAGCAAGCCTTCGGGATCGGGCAGGCTCGGTCCGTTGGTGAGGAACAGGCTCGCCCAGCGCGGATAAAGCGCGATCGAGCAGACGATCGCCCTGGCATGCTCGTTGGGCCCAAAGCCGATCGCGAGTGCGTTGTAATTGTCATAGACCAGCCGCACCGCGCCCGGCAGCCGCGCCGCCACCATCGCCAAAGCGGCCCGGGCATTGGCAGCCACCTCCGGCGCGAACCGGTCGATGAAAATATCCAGCTGTTCCTCGGGCGTCATTGGGCTCCCCATGTTGGCAATCCTACATTAGGGGCATGTCCATGTCGCGCGCCCGTGTCCTCGTCATGAATTCGGCGCTCGGCCCGCTGGATTACCGCGTTCCGCATGGCATGGAGGTGGAGCCCGGCTCGATCGTCATAGCCCCGCTCGGGCCGCGCCAGCTGCTCGGCGTGGTGTGGGAACCCGAGCATATGCCTTCGGATGCCGAGGTCGGCGACAACCGTCTGCGCAATCTCGTCGGCGTGGTGCCGGTGGCGCCGCTCGCCGCCCCCCTCCGGCGCCTCGTCGAATGGACCGCCAACTACTATCTGGCCCCGCCCGCCGCCGTCGCGCGCATGGCGATGCCATCGACCTCGGCGCTCGAGGGCGCCCGCACCGTCACGGAATATCGCGCGACCGGCCGCGTGCCCGATCGGATGACGCCGCAGCGCGAACAGGCGCTCGATCGCATCGGCGTCACCCAGGGCCTGATCCGCGAGCTTGCGATCACCGCCGACGTCTCGGACGCGGTGATCCGCGGGCTGGTGAAGACCGGCGCGCTCGAAGGGGTCGAGGTCGATATCGACAGCCCCTTCCCGCTGCCTGATCCCGATTTCGGCATCCCCGCGCTATCGCCCGATCAGCGCGCCGCCGCCGAAGTGCTGGTGGCGAATGTCGCCGACGAGGCGTTCCAACCCACCCTGCTCGACGGCGTCACCGGCTCCGGCAAGACCGAGGTCTATTTCGAGGCAGTCGCCGCCGCGATCCGCGCCGGCAAGCAGACGCTCGTGCTGCTACCCGAGATCGCGCTGACCGAGCCCTTCCTTACCCGCTTCGCCGCACGCTTCGGCTGCGCGCCGGTCGCCTGGCATTCGGGCCTACGCCAGTCGCAGCGCCGCCGCGCCTGGCGCGCCATCTCAAGCGGGCAGGCGCTGGTAACCGTCGGCGCGCGCTCCTCGCTGTTCCTGCCCTATGCCAATCTCGGCCTGATCGTCGTCGATGAGGCGCATGAGACGAGCTTCAAGCAGGAAGAGGGAGTCCATTATCACGCCCGTGATGTCGCGGTGATGCGCGGCCTGTTCGAGAAATGCCCGGTCGTGCTCGCCTCGGCGACGCCCGCGATCGAAACCCGCCATCAGGTCGCGCTCGGCCGCTATGCCGAACTGAAACTCCCCGGCCGCTGGGGCGCCGCCGAAATGCCGGCGATCGAAGCAATCGATCTGATCGCCAACCCGCCCGATCGCGGCCGCTGGATTGCGCCAAAACTCGTGAACGCAATCGAGGAAACACTCGCCCGGCGCGAACAGGTGCTACTCTTCCTGAATCGCCGCGGCTTCGCCCCGCTGACCTTGTGCCGGACCTGCGGCCACCGCTTCCAATGCCCCAATTGCACGGCGTGGATGGTTGAACACCGCCTCGTCCGCCGCATTGCCTGCCATCATTGCGGCCATATCGAGCCGGTGCCCCGCGCCTGCCCCGAATGCTCGAACGAGGATACATTGGTCGCGGTCGGCCCCGGCGTCGAACGCATCGCCGATGAAGTGGCCGCCCTGTTCCCCGAGGCGAAGACAGCGATCGTCACCTCGGACACGATCTGGTCGCCCGCCAAGGCTGCCGAGTTCGTCCACCGCATGGAGGCGCATGATATCGACATCGTGGTCGGCACCCAGCTCGTCACCAAGGGCTATCATTTCCCGAACCTGACGCTTGTCGGCGTCATCGATGCAGACCTCGGCCTGGATGGCGGCGATCTGCGCGCGTCAGAGCGTACCTTCCAGCAGATCATGCAGGTCTCAGGGCGCGCCGGTCGCGGCGCCAAGCCGGGTCAGGTCTATATCCAGACCCACAGCCCCGACGCGCAGGTGATGCGCGCGCTGATCACCGGCGATGCCGACGCCTTTTACGAAGCCGAGACCGAATCCCGTCGCGAGGCCGGCGCCCCGCCCTTCGGCCGCTTCGCCGGCATCGTCATCTC
>Ga0207687_10002007_pt1 | contig 13973 bp, 24 predicted proteins | sample KBSM54metaG_FD_184399 | JGI IMG/M metagenome (GOLD analysis project Ga0207687, IMG submission 184399) | Miscanthus rhizosphere microbial communities from Kellogg Biological Station, Michigan, USA - KBS M5-4 metaG (SPAdes) (version 2) | ecosystem: Host-associated > Plants > Roots > Rhizosphere >...
CCTTCTTCTTCGACGACTCCTTCTTCTTCGACGACGCCTTCTTCTTCGACGACGCCTTCTTCTTCGACGACGCCTTCTTCTTCGACGACGCCTTCTTCTTCGACGACGCCTTCTTCCTCTTCGACGACGCCTTCTTCTTCGACGAGCGCGCCTTCTTCTTCTTCTTCTTCTTCTTCGACGACGCCTTCTTCTTCTTCGACGAGCGCGCCTTCTTCGGCATGGTCACTTCTCGTCTTTCTTCTTGCGGCCCTTCTGCTCGAGCACGAGTTGCAGGATCTTCAGTCCGAGCCCCAGGCCGCCAATGACGACGAGAGGGTTGGGGCCGCCCGACGACGACGATGACGACGATGACGACGATGACGATGACGGCTTCGCGCGCGCGGCATCAGCCGCAGCGCGCGCCTTCGCCGCCGCCTCCGCTTGCGCGCGCGCCTTCGCGTCCTGATTCGACGTGTCCTCAGGCGCGAACACAGCACCGACCGTTGTCGCCGCCTTGCCGACGTTGCTCGCCGTCGTCGCCACGTTGGTGGCAGTGCCGAAAATCTCATCGAAGATGTTCGCCATCGGGCCCTCATCGATCATCGTCAGGACGGTGGGGGGCGGGACCGGCGCCGGTCCCTTGCGGCCCTCCTCCACGACGACGGTCGGCGTAAAGAACACCGTTGCAGCCGTGGCGGCCTTCGCCTTCGCCTTCGCCTTCGCCTTCGCCTTCGCCTCCGCCTCCGCCTTCGCCTTCGCGTTCACGCTGTCACCTCGACGCTGCGAGCGCCGCGCCGACGAGGCCGAGTCCCGCGAGGAGACCGAGCCCGCCGCCGCCGCCGCCGCCACCGCCGCCGTACTTGTCCGCCGCCGCCGCCGCACGCGCGCGCGCTTTGAGCTTCGCGGAGGCGAGGCTTGTTGCCTTCGCCTCGAGGCGCGCCCTCGACGCTGCGGCGGCCTCCAGCGCCGCTGGGCTCTTGCCTCGGAGCAGATCGACGCCGGCACGCGCGCGCGCGGTTGGGTCTTCCTTGCCGCTCGCGATCGCCGCATCGCCGATCGAATTGAGCGTGCCCATCATCGGACCGAGGTCGCCGCTCTGCACTGCGCGCACGGAGCTCGCGAGCGCGCCGGCGACCTTTCCGACGTCGTCGAGCGTTGGGGCGCGCCCCGCACACGTCGCGCGGTACAGGGGGCTCATGAGCGCCGCGAGTCCCGTGTAGATCCCGATCGCCGGCAACGCGGGCGCCGCTACCAGCGTCGAGATGGCACCGGCGAGCGGCGCGAACGCGAGGATGATCTCGCAATTCCGCGAGAGGTCGCACGCCGCGCGCTTGACGCCCGCGCTCACGTTGCACGTCTCGACTACGGTGAGGACCATCGACGGGTATGGGCCGACGAGCAACGCGAACCACGGCGCGTTGAAGGTCTCTGCGTTGCGCTCGAACTGCTGCGCGATCTCGCGGCGCATGTCGCCGGGCATGAGCGCGCAGGCCGCCTGTCCGACGGCGCGCCCCGCAGCGTCGAGGGCGCCGCCGAGGTCCTCGAGGAGACCTCCCGGCGTCGCTATCCGCGACGCATCCGCTCGCCCAGGGCAACCACACGCGCGTGCCATCCGCGACCCATCACGTCGTCGATGTCGACGAGATAACGGCACTCGTCCACGTCGATCCGACGGTCGCGATAAGCGTCTGCGATGTAGCCATCGCAAACCATCCTGACATGCGCGTAAACCGGATTGGTCCGCTCCTCCTCGAGGCAGAGCGCGATGCGGCGCGCGCCAGCGCAGGCGGCCAGCACGACGAGGACGGCCGTGGCGTCAGCGCAAGCGGCGTACCCACGTTGTATGCACCGAGACCACGAAACGATCGCGTGTTCCTCGCCGTGGAACTCGTAGCGGACTTGCGAGCGCACCATGTGCTCGCCCCGGACGATGACCTGCCGGACGCGCTCATCGACGTCGGAGGTTGACCACCGGCCATTTGGCAAGGCTTGCGCGACGAGCCCCTCGTTTCCGCGCACTGCCTGCGCAAAATCGACCTGCCACGTCATGCGCCCTCCGCTTTCGTCGCCTCCGCTGTCGTCGTCGTTTGGACTGCTGTCGACGGCTCCTCCTTCTTGTTGGCTGCGCTCCGTTCCGCGAGCGACTGCATGAGGTGCCCCCCCGTGGCCTCCACGAGCGTTTTGAGCCCTGGCGCGACCTCCTTTGCGATCAGCAGGCCAACTGACTCGGCACCAGCAAACCTCTCGGCGAAGCTCTTCGCCGAGTCGAGCATCTTCGCCGCGCCTTCCCATGGGTCCCCCGCGGCCGCGGCCGCGACCGCGGGCTCGGTCGGACCCCACATGTTCTTTGCGACCGCCGCCATCCGCGCGAACTGCTCGACCGGATCCCCGTTCCGCCCTTCAAGCTTCGCGACGAGCTCCTCGTTGCGCCTCTGCAGACCATCCAGCCGCTTCAGGAGCTCCTGTTGCATCGGGTCGGTTGAGGCCGCCGGCGAGCTCGCCGGCGTCGTCGCGAGCTCGAGGCGCCCGTAGCCCAGCACGGTTTGGTTCCGCTTCCGCACCTGCACGTGGAGCACGTGCCGACCGGGGAACGTCTCCGCTACGCGGTCCTCGAGGGACTCGAGTGGCTCGAGTGCGATCTTCCCCAGGTGCGCGCCCCCCCACGTCTTGCCCGAGGCGCTCGCCTGTTGGACGCGCGCCCACTCATCGAGCGTCGAGCGCACTGGCAGGCACTCCGCCACGAGGGCCTCCACGTCCTGCATCGATTGCCGCTGTTTGCCGCCGCTGTCCTCACCGCTGTCCGCGCCGCTGTCCCCGCCGCTGCCTTTCGCGCGTGCCGCCATCTTTGTCTCCTCCGCGCCGCCTGAAGTCGCGGCGCAACGCAAGGCGGACCGCGGTGCGCGCGGTTCGCAGGAACCACCTGCCCTCATCGGTGAGGCGCCACGCGAGCGATGCGTGGTTCGTGGGCCTCGAGCTCGCGACCGCGCCCGCGGCCTCGAGCTGGCGCAGCATCCGCGTGACGTGCGTGAGCTGACGCCCGACGCGCCCGCCGGTCCGACGCTGGGCCTCGAGGCCGACGCGCGTAGACGTGGCGTCTCCGGCGCCCGCGAGCTCGTCGATCACGTCGAGGAGCACGACCCACGCCGCTACGGGCGGCGGTTGGTCGTCCATCCGCACGTCACCTCCTCGCGGGTGCCGCCGGCGTCGAGGTGGAGCGCTCACGAAGCCGGTCGAGCATGTCGCGCACGTGCTTCGTGCGCTCTTCCTTCGGCTTGCCCGCGAGGTTGAAGAGCGCCGCGCCGATCGCGCGCGCGTCGAGCGTCGGTAGGTCGAGGACGATGGCAGGCAGGGACGCGCCGAACACCCGCGCCTGCAGAGAGACGTCTGTCTCCCCGTTCGCGTTGGAGTCCCCGATCACGATCGTCACGCTTGCGAGCTCACCACTCATCACGGCCTCCACAAGGAAAGAAGGATCGCGGGCAAGAGGTAGACGAGGACGAGGACGACGTCGCCGGCGAGGCGCCGGCGGCGCGCAGGGTTTTCAGTCTCGAGGTGGAACCATGCCAGCGATGCCTCCTTTGCGTGCACGCCGGCCATGAACGCGCCGAAGAGGATCATCGCTAGCGTCATCGTGCCTTCTCCGTGAGCTCAGCGGCGAACGACCGCGCCTGTTCTCGGGGGAGGAAGACGCGCACGACCTCTCCTTGCGAGGTCTCGAACCGCACGACGACCTCGGCACCGGTCTCCGCTGTCTCCATGACCTCGAGGTCTCGCAGCGGCGTAAGGGTGCGCTCGACTCCCTCGGAGTCGATGCGCTGAAACCCACCGAGCCAGCGTTTCGCGCCGTTCACGTGCGCTCCCCGGTGCCGTCGAGGAAGCGGCGGAGCGCCGCCGTCGCGCCGGAGGTGCAGGGCGCGCAGACCTCGTGCTCGTCCTCGAGGAGGAAGAGGCCGCATTCGCGACAGAACAACTCGCGCGGCGGTTCCGGCGGCGGCGCCGGCGGGTGCATGAGCCGACGCGGCATGTAGATCGTCGTCGTCATCGATCACGTCTCAGGAAAGAGTGGCAACTGTGTCCAGGTGAACAGCACCGGCGAGGGCCTCGTCAATTTCCTCGGCGCCGGCTTCTTCTTCGGCGCCGGCTTCTTCTTCGGCGCCGGCTTCTTCTTCGGCGCCGGCGGCGCTGCGTAGCGCTCGAGCAGCGTCGGCTTGCGGTCCCAACTCATGGCGGTGTGCTCGTGCTCGCGAGCTCCGTCGCGAGCGCCGCGCCTTCCGGCCGCACGCGGAGGACGTCGACGAGCTCTCGGATCGAGTCCCGCATCACGCGCATGTCTTCTCGGAGGGAGTCCGCGAGCACATCGACGCTCGCTCGCTCGACGCCGGCGGCGAAGGCCTCGGCGCCGGCCCCCCCCTCGACAGGGGCCGCGGATTTCCCCGCCGCCTCTCCCGTCGACGACGTCGGGGCGCCCCCCTCGACAGGGGCCGCGGATTTCCCCGCCGCCTCTCCCGTCGTCGACGTCGGAGCCACGGTCTCGCCCCAGGCCCATTGTCCCGGTTCCGTGCCCTCGCGGACTCCGCGGCGGACGAGCAGGCCACCACCGGAAGTGAAGATCGAGAGATCGACGGTCCCGTCATCAGCGACACGGGTCACGATCGCCGGGACGGTGGTGGCCTCGTCGAGGTGGTAATCGATGAGGCGCCGGCGGGAGATGGGGGCCTGCGTCTTGCGCGTCGGCGGTGCGGCTTGTTGTGTCGTCGTCAAAGAGAAGTCTCCTGTGAAGGGGACCGTTGCGGCGGCGCGCCGGAGTCGTGGTCGGCGGCGCCGCAACGGCGTGTGTCGTCGTCGATCGGCTATTCGTCGATAGGACCTCCTTCCGGCACGAGTGCCGCGAACTCGAGGATCTCGGCGGCACGAATGCGGCCGTTTCCGCCGCGCGTTCGGCGCGGCGCTGTGCCGCCGCGCTTGGGCCGACGCGCCGCCACGGCGTGTGCAGAGCGATGACCTGGCCGGCCTCGAGCTCGCGCCAAGTCTCGCGACCGCGCGCCTTCGCTGCCGCGACCTCGGCGGCGCGGTTCGCCGCCGCCGCCGCCGCCGCCGCCGCCGCCGCCGCCGCAAACCACCCGGTCCGCCCTGCGCCTGGTTCCGGGGGTTCGTCGCCGATCGCGACATCGCCGATCGGCGCGCCGGTTACGTCGACCTCTGGAGCCCCCCCCCCTTGTCCAGCCGTCCTCCGAGGGCCGGTTTCGTGGTGGCAGGTAGCTGAAGGCGCGACGAGCGCGCGCGTCTGCAGGGCGACAGGCGCCGAAGGCGCGTCGCTGCGCGCCGTAGGCGCGCCTTCCGGAGCAGAGACCGGCCGTAGGCCGTCCTTCTCGCCTTGTGCCGCGCCGCGCAGCGGCGCGCGTTCTCCCGAGCGGGTGCTATTCGCACCAGGATCAGGATCCTTTCTAGGGCCTAAGTGGCGCGGTGACGACGACGCTACGGGCGCGTCTCCTCGGGGAGTTACCGCCGGCGGATCTGGGTCCTGCGTGATCGCGGCGACGGGCGCCGGGGCGCTCTCCCCGACCGCCCGGAGGTGCGTGCCGAGCGCGGCGATCGCTGCCCGGTCGCGCTCCTCTTGCGCCAGCTTGGCCGCGACGAGCGGCCCGACGATCTCGTCTCGCTTGGCCTTCGCCGCTGCGCGCTTCGCCTCCGCCGCCGCCTTGAAGGCCGCTAGCTCAAGCACCCGCGTCGAGGGGGCGCTCTGCTCGAGCGCGGCGATCATCGGGCCCCACCACCGCGCTTCGCGGTTCGCGCGGTACCGCTCGAGGGCCTCGCGCCCAGCGCCGCCGCGGTGCTCGTCGTAGACGTCGGTGAACGCGATCAAGCCGTTGTGGTGGTCGCGCCCGTGCATGTACAGGACGCCCACCTGCGCGCCCGCGAGCATGGGCATGCAGCGGGAGAACGTCCTCGAGCTCACGCCGTAATGCGCCTTCTCCGTCGCGCACGCGGACGTTGTCGGCCGCGAGATCGGGACGATGCACTCGAAACGCCCCGTCGACGTCGCGAAGGTCCGCATCGACGTGAAAACGGCGCGGAGGAGCGCGACGACGCTCGCCCGCGAGCGGCCTATGGGCCTCGCTACCCCCTCCTTGTCGATCCAGTTCGTGCGGCGCGCGAGGCGCTTGAGAGCGGCACGCTCCTGCTCGCGCCAAAACTCTTGGATGGCCGCGACCGCGATCGGGTCCGGGTGAGCCGGCCGCTGCAGGTACAGCAGGTGCCGGGCGGTCACCTGCCGGACTGTCTCGATGGCGCGGGCGCGCGCGATCGCGGCGGTCATGGGCAAAGGCTCGGGATGACGACGTCAACAAACATGCGGCCAGACCTGCTTGCCGCAGGGGGGCCTCGTGCTACGGTCGTCCCGCAGCGCGCAGCACCCGTCGCGGCGTGTGCAGCGCCGGACCCCTCTCTCCCGGCCAAGGTCAGGAGGGGCCGGCGCTCGGTTTCAGCGGCGAGGGTGTACTGCGCAGGACCGCGAGGCAGCACGCGTAAAATCGCGGCTCGCGTCGCTGGCTACGCACGAATTCGAAGAAAAGCCGGCGCGCGAACCCCGTGACGCCACGTCGGCAGGTCCTGACGATGCCTGGGGGCCGATCGGCATAGTCGCGATGGACGGTCGATGTAGCGTCACGAGCAGAGCCTCCGTGGTGCTGTCACACCGTGGGGGATCAGGGTTCGCGCGCCGTTACCAGCGACGCGCGGGCCCGGGGGGCTCGCGCGCTTTTCCTTGGCGCGAGCCCTTTGTTTCACGCCCTCAAGGACGCGTTGGTGCGACCCTATGCTGCAAGCGGGCCCGGTCACAATGCCCGCTCATCAGTGAGGGCCCATGGGAACACGGTTTCTCGTCGTCACATGTTGTTTCCTGTTCGCGGCCTGCGGACCGACCCCAGCAGATGAATGCCGGGCGTTCGAGTCCGCGACCTGCGCGCGCGTTTCTCCTTGCCTCGAGGTCTCTGAGACGGAGTGCCTGCGCGTGCTCGATGCGGAGCTGCAATGTGCAGAGGTCTATGCCGTCGACGGTGACCTCGAGACGTGCGTCGAGGATACGCGCAAGCTGACTTGCGCCGATGTCGACGAGGAACTCGATTTCGCCCCGTCGTGTGACGACGTCCGATTCCGGTTGTAGCGCGCGGCCGTGGAGGCCCCATTGACAGGAGGCCATCGAATGAGGCACCATTGAACAAGGAGGCAATGATGCGCTTCATCGTCGTCGCAGCGCCGGGGCACTACGTGGACCGGACGCCAATTCTCAGCACGCACGGGGCGCAGGCGGACGCCCTCGAGGCCGCCGATCGGTACGGGCAGGGATGCTGCGTCCGCGCCGCCGAGGGTTTCGCAGCGGGCGCAGATTTTCTTTCCGTCTATGAGGAGACGTGCCCGCTCGTGTACCGGCCGCGGCCTCGCTTTGTCGTCGAGCGCCGGGACAACATGGGCCTCTGGGTGGCCAAGCTTGGACCGTATTGGTCCTTTGCACAGGCGAAAGCGCGAGCCGGAAAAAGCGGACGCGTGACCGAGTTGAAAGCGTGAGCGCCTACGCGGAACGACGTGCTGCGGGTTACTGCGGTCGGTGCGGCTCGGTACCCTCGCGCACTGCGTACTGCGCGGCATGCAGGGCGGCCCGCAACGAGGAGCGAGGAGAGAGGCGAGCCGCCAACGTATCGGCCGGGCTCTGCATCGAGGACGGGTGCGCAAAGAAGGCCATCGACGGGCAGACGCGCTGCCCGAAGCACCAGCGCGCCAATGCGGCCGCATCGCGCGCGGGTCACGCTCGCGCGCGCTCGGCGACATAGATCGTCGTCATGCAAACCACGGATCGCGCGCCCACGCGAGGAACGCCTCGCGGTGCGGCCGGTCCCAGACCGCGAACGCCTGGACGACGTCGAACGGCATCTTCTCGCCCCACTCGGGGCCGTTGAACACGTTCAGCACGAACGCAACCGCGTGGTAGTTCCCCGACGTCCGCGCGCCGCTCGTCGTCACCCACGTGTGGAGCTCGAGCGCATCGAATGGAGCGACGCCAGGGGCCGCATTCCCCGCGCCGCCGGTGATCCTCGCCAGCGAGGGGAACGTGCGAGCTAGCGCCGACATGCGCGGGTAGTTGTTGTCGTCTTCTTCGAACGGCGTGTTCATCGGGTCCCTCTTCGGACCGATGATTGTGCGCCACTTTTCTCGGTCAATCGGGAGAGCGAGCACCAGGAGCCACAGCGCGACGACGCCCGCGGCGAGGTACCACCCGATGTACCACGCGATGATCTCCGTCACCGTGGCCGTCGCAGGAATTGCGCGACGATCCACGCGATGCCGACGACGACGGCGCCCACGCCGAGGCCGACGCCGGCCGTCCCGACGTCCTTTGCGATGTCCTCAGCCAAATCAGACAGCGACGTGCGGCCCGCGACGACCTTGGGGTCGCCAATCTTCGCCGCGACGACGTCCGCGACGGTGCGGTCGGCGCGCGTCGGTCCCGCCTCGAGCCTGGCCGCGAGCGCCTCCATGCCGTCGGCGGCCGCCGCGCAGGACTCGACGGTGCCCGCGAGTCGGTTGCCCAACGTGCTGCATGCGGAGCGGAGCTCGCGCGCCTTGCGCCGGAGCTCCGCTGCCTTCGCCAAGTCCTCGACTGTCGCCGCCATGGAGATCACCCTTTCTCGTCGTCGTCGCGCCGTAGGCCGCGCGCGGCGCGCGCTAGGCCCGAAGCGGAAATCTCCTCCTCCTCCGCCGCGAGCTCGAGCGCGGTGGCCTGCGCGAGCACGCGCGCGGCCCGGCCTGGATCGGTGTCCTCGAGCTCGAACGCGTCGCGCTTCAGTGCGAGCGCCTCCGCGCGCTTCGCTCGAGCGCGCAGCGCTCGATGCGCGCTCGAGACCGTTAGCCAGTAGTGCAGCCACACGCCGGTCACCCAGAAGAGTGGACCGGTAACGATGAGGGCGGCGTAGATGGCCCACCACGGCGCATCCGGCGGCGTTGGTACCGCGACCTGCAAGGCCGCAGTTGTCGACGCCACGATCCCGAGGGACGTCCTCATAGCAGCGCCTTCGCGATGGCGCCGGCGACGCCGAGGGCGACGAGCTTTCCGAGGCCGCCGCCGGCGCCGTCGGGCTCGTCGTCGTCGTCAAAGAGGAAAGGCTTTGGATCGACGCGCTCGCCGGCGGGCGTGCGCAATCCGATGTGGAGGTGCGGTGCGTTCGTGTGGAGGCCGCTGTTGCCGGTCGCCCCGAGGAGCGTCCCGACGTCGACGGCGTCGCCGGCGACGACGTCGACGCGGTCGAGGTGAGCGAACCCGATGCGCCACCCCTTGACGTCGATGAGGAGAGAGAGACCACCTCCATACGTCGTGTCGGTCCAGACCTGCACGACGCTGGCGTCGTGCGGCGCATAGAAGGGCGTTCCTTTCGCTGCGCGCAGATCGAGCCCGCTGTGAAATTGGCGTTTCGTCTTGTCCGTCGGGTCGACGCGCTCCCCGTAGGGGCTCGTGACGACGATGGGACCGCGCAGCACGGGGTACTTGAAGGGGTAGCGCACGGTCACCTCCCCTCGCTGTCGTCGATCGGCACGAGCCATACGCGCGTGGGGAATGACGTGCGCGCGGCCAACACGGCACTCCCGCTCTCGAAGACGATCTCGTCGCCATCGGTGACGCGGAGGTCATCGACCTGCATCGCCGAGTCCATTCTCCCGTCGTGCACTGCGATGGGCGCGTCGGTCTTTACTCGATAGCGCCGGCGAGGCTGAACCTGACGCTCTTGGCTCGCGCCGATGGTGGCACCGGCTGCAACGCCGGCGAGCCGGAAGTGGATAGCGTCGTCGACGCGCATCATGCGGCCTCCCTGACAATCGCCCGGCCGTTCACGACGACGTGCTCATAGAGGCGCGCGACATCGGCGGGAGAGAACGCGGTGTGCCACCGCGCGACTTGACCCATCCAGCCGCGGAAGCGCCCCTCGGATGGGTAGTACCCGATGCCGTCGTCATTCGCCGCATTGGGGAAAGCGGTCGCGCCGCTATTTGCAGGTATGACAGCGACGGGAGCAGTGTTGTAATAGAGTAACGTTTCGTACGTGCTGCTTCCCAGGTCGCGACTCGTGAGCGTGAGCAGTGTCGTCGTCAGATCGGGCAACGGCGTAGAGGTGTAGACGGTCCGTGTGGTGCCGGAGACCTTGCGGGCGACTAAGATGTTGCAGTCGGAATTCCTCAGCAGCAGGTTGTACCCATTGCTGTTGTCGACGTGGTTGCCGGCGAGGCCCGTGAATGACCCGCCACTTGGCGAGCCGTTGCGCCTCACGAGCAGGCAGAGCGTGACCGGATCGGTGAAGAGCCCGGCCGACGACCAATACACATCCTGCGCGCCGCCAAACAGCGCGGCGCGGCCCTCCGGGAAGTCCGGTACCGACGTTGAGAACGTGAGCGTGCCCGTCGACGCCGTCGCCTTCCCCGCCATGACCTCCGTCAATGCGGTCTGCAGGGGCCAGCAGAACGACGGCGCGGGCTCGAAGGCGGGAGCGCTCCTCGCGCCGCGCGTGCGGGCCCATCCGTTTGGTGGCGGAGTCCAACCCAAGGGTATCACCCGTCGACGAAGTCGCAGACGGCGGAGTCGAGCGTCGTCGACGCGCCCGATCCACGCACGCGGACGTCCATCGTCGCTGGCACAGTGACGACGAGCGGTTGGTCCGTCGGTCGCACGAGCACACCGTCGGAGAACGGTTCGGAGCCGGTCCAAGTCTCCTTCCAGAGCACCGACAAATTCTGCGATGCGTGGATGTTCTGGATGCGGAAGGTTCTCCACGTCACCGGGCGCGCGGCCTCCGCGACCAAGTCAAAGCATGACGCCCATGCAGCGCCGACCGTCGCGAGGCCCTTCTTGGGGGGCACCATGAACGGGAGGAGGCCGACCTTGCTGCGCACGCGTGCACCTCATTCGTAGACGGCCGCCCCGAGGAGCGTGACGACGAAGCCGGCGCCGGAGTTCGCAACGACCGCCTGCATCACGTCGCCGGCGGCCACAGGGATATCGAGCCACGAGGTCGGGTCCGTCGTCGACGTCCCGCCGAGGGCGACGCTGCGCAGCGGCACCGGCGTAATTTTGACTCCTGCAATCTCGAGCTCGATCGAGTCCGCGAAGGTCGCGTAGGCATCGCTCGGCCCGAGGAGGTGCGCGGCCTGCGCGGACCGAGCGAACCGGAAGACGGGGTAGCTCACGCCGCTCGAGGCAGGGACCGCAAGCGCGGCCGCCCAAAATTCCCCGCGCCGGCGGAGTTCGTCTGCCACGTGCCGCTCCTCGACGTGGAATCCGCCGAGGAGCACGCGCACGGCGAGGCCCTCGAGGGCGAACGTGTCGCCGCCCTCGAGGAGGATGGGCCGCACCCAATCGCGCTCGCCTCGGTAGGGCGCTGCGTTGCCCGTCGCCGCAGCGATAACCGCGCGCGCCGGGACGGCTGTGCCATCGCAGTACGTGCGGCCGTTGCGGTTGACGACGACACTTCCGGAGCCGACGTCTGACGCAGCCAGAAGGCCGCAGAGCACGAACGGGGGCGCGCTCGAGGGGAGACGCACCTCAGCGCGCGAAGTGCCAGGAGACGCCTCGTAGAGCGCCGGACGGATGGTGCCGCCGAGCTCCCGCACCTCGGCCTCGAGGCGCCTCCGCAGATTCCGCCCGTCAATCGTTGGCATCGCGCATCCTCCGGCCGATGAAGGTGAGCGGCGTGCGGCGATCGCCGAGATTTATCCCGCGCTGCCTCACGGTGATTTGCTCGCCCTCGCGAAGCTGCAGCCCCGCGAGCGACGTCGCGAAGGCCAGCATCGACGACGTGCCAAGGCGTGTGTCGGTGAGCCCGAGCGGAGTCAGCGAGACATCGCCCACGCGGATGTCGAGCCGCGTGACCGTCCCGCCCGATTGCACGGCATTGTTCCCCGCGTCGGTCGCGCTCACGATCTCATCGAGCACGATGGTCGACCCAGCGGTGTAGACGTCCTCGTCGGTGCCGTCGTCGCTGTCCGCGCCCAGCGTCGACGGCGTCATCGTCGTCGCCCAGAGCTCTCCGCTCTGGATGAACGCGTCCGCGGTAGCGTCGTCGGCGTGGAATCCCGCGAGGAGGAGCGGCGTCACCTCCTCCGCACCGGCGGTGATCATTCGGATTGCTGCGCGGAGCGTCTCGCCCCGCCCGACGACGATGGGACGCGGCCAATCGACGCGCCCGTGCACGAGTCGATCGTTTGCGGTCGCGCCACCGCATGCTCGTTGCGCGATGGCGCAGATGTCGACGTCATCGAGGTAGCGCCGCGTCCCGACGCGCAGGCGCAACAGCGCCGATAGGCCATTTGGATACTGCACAGCGCCGTCGATGACGCCGCACAGGATGAACGGGCCGAGCGAGCGCGGAAAACGCAACTCCGTCTCCGTCCACGTGCCGGAGCCGAGCCGAGCCTCCAGGTTGTAGTGCGCCGGCCGTGGATTCGCCCCGATGTCACGAGCGAAGGCCCGCGCACGCTCGATGAGCGTCAGAGAGAGCACACCGGGCCGGCGGAGATCGAGCACGCATTGACCTCGAGCGAGGGTTGGAATCGTCGTCGTCGCTCGATCAGAGCCTCGCGCGCCCCGTGAGCTTTGCGACCGGCGCGCCGCGACGGAGGCGCCACGTGTGCAGGATGCACTTGAGCGCGAAATTCACGCTCGTCGTCGCGAACGTCGTCGGGAGCGCCAAATTCGCTTCGAGCGTCCCCGCCGGTTCCACGACTTTCGGCACGGCCATCACGAACCCGGCGCGCCGCTCGACCGGACCGCGGTACACGATCGAACCCGCGTCGACGTACGCCAACATGCCGGCGCGGCCTTTGATCAGCTCCGCGCCTCGCTTGGAAAATTGGGACTCCGACTCGAACTTCAAATCGAGAACGGCCTCGCTGACGATGTCGAGCATTGCGCCCATCTGGCTCGTCGCTGCGCCGTAGGTCTCCTGTGGCACCTCGAGGCTCACCCCATAGATGCACAGGAGCTCGTCCTGCGGGATGGGCTGCGCGGCGACGATGCGTGGTTCAGCCGACCGCAACTGCGGCACCGGCCAGGCGCCGGCGACGACGGGGAAGAAATTTTTCGTCGTGCCGGCATCGTTCGCCACGGTCACAGTGACCGTGTCGTAGAGGTCCCGCTCCTCGGGCGGCGCACGTTCGAATCCCCACTCGGCGCCCTGGTCGCGGAATTTCCGGTAGGCGCCAGAGAGATCGATGATGCAGGTGCGGTCGCCGTCCGCCATGACGTTCTCCTGTGTGTGGTTCAAGTTGTCGACGTCAAACACGTCGACGCTGCCTGACGACGTTCACCAAAGGTCTTTGGCCCCGGCCGTCATCTGTCCGCCGGGCGTCCTGCCCGAGAGCTGCTTGCGGCCGCCCGGGGTCGCGCCCGGGAGCATGTTGACCACCGTCGACGTCGTCGCCTGGATCACCCGCGAGAGGTACGGCGCAGCGATCGGAGCGGCTGCCGAAAGGAAGGTCCCGCCGACGAGGAATGGCGCGAGTTCCTTCGCGCCCTTCTTCCCCCACACGACACCAGCTCCGAGGAGGATCGGCACGTCGAGGGCAATGCCGCCGACGAGGTCGACGCCGGCCTCGTGGTACGCCGACTTCGTTGCGAAGGCGCGCGCGGGCGGCCAGATTTTGACGAGCTCCCCACCGATCTGCGCGGCCGCCGCTCCGACGGACGCAGCGCCGGCGACGACGGACGCGGGCTTCGCCGCGTCGAGGATCTGTTGCACGACGCCCATCGCGAAGTCGCTCTTGCTCGCCATAAAACGAAACCCCTCAGCCGAGGACAGCCTCGAACTTGGTCGATGGGAGGACGCTCGTCGTCGACGAGCCCTCTTTCGACGACGACGCCTTCTTCTTCGACGACGCCTTCTTCTTCGACGACGCCTTCTTCTTCGACGACGCCTTCTTCTTCGACGACGCCTTCTTCTTCGACGACGCCTTCTTCT
>Ga0207687_10002009_pt1 | contig 13968 bp, 13 predicted proteins | sample KBSM54metaG_FD_184399 | JGI IMG/M metagenome (GOLD analysis project Ga0207687, IMG submission 184399) | Miscanthus rhizosphere microbial communities from Kellogg Biological Station, Michigan, USA - KBS M5-4 metaG (SPAdes) (version 2) | ecosystem: Host-associated > Plants > Roots > Rhizosphere >...
CCTGGCGAGTACGAACAGCTCGACAGTCACCATCAAGGTGTGGAATACGGGGAAAAAGCCCTCCCAGCTCGTCGGATATCACCTTCGCTTCGACGCATTGCCGATCGAGAAAGAAGAGCCGCTCGCCCTGAGCCCGACGGACATGAAGTCAGCGAACAACATCATCGAGACCAACAAGCCGGTCACGATCGAGCTCAAGGAGGCCATCGTAAGGGCCGGAAGATACGAGCGGGAGGACATCCGCAGATTAGTTCCGCCATGGCCGACGCAGCCGATGACGTTGTATGTGGACGTCCGCGAATCATCCGATGACTTCGATCACTTCCAAACGATGACGGACGAGTTCCGTGCCGATCGCCTGCACGACTTCGTGGTCGATCAGTGGGGGCTGAATCTGCCAGCCGCTCCTTGAGGAGATTGCCGAATGAGACGACTCTATTGCGTTGCACTGCTGATCATCGCGGCCGCGACGACGTCTGGCGCTCAGCTGCGGTACACGCGGTTCATCAGAGTCTCCCTCCGCTGCAAAGCCAGCGAGGTTTCCATCGTGCTCAATGGGGACGATCGGGAGATATCGCTCGATCGGGAAGGACAGTACTGGCGAAAAAAATTGCCATCCGTCGTTCCCGATGACTCGGTCGCCAGTCTGCATCTGTCCGGCCATCGCACGTTCGCGCGCATCGGCGACCTCGTACCGGATGACGAAATCAACGAGAACGTCCTCGCATTCGACTTCTTCTGCGACGACGCGCCGGCCATCGATCTAAGCATCACGCCGACACCGGCGATTCACTTCTCCTATTGCCGTCGCCTGGACAAAGACCAGCACAATCCCGACGACTCACACGATAAGGCGCTCGCGGAAGGGGCGCGAAGCTCCGACACGGGGATGCTCAAGGACTGGAAGTATCGGACTGAGCACGTCCAATTGCTGCTCTATTCGGATCAGGTGAAATGCGACGGGCTGGGACTTCCGCTCAACGAACTGCGGAACCTGCCGACGAGGAAAAATGAGAGCCTGCTTCTCACGCCGGAATTGATTGACAAAGCGCGCTGTGAGCGGCAAACCAAAGCAGTCACCAGCCCGCCAACGCTCTTCTGCTGGAAGGACACAGAACACCCCGACAGGCCGAACGTCGAGCTGGTGAGGCGGCGATGAGATCGCGCCTCGTTGCCATCGCGCTCCTCATCAGCACGGCCGCGACTGCCGCGGGACAGGTCCGCCCGATCTTCGACCCCGACGATTTCATCGATCCTCGCAATCATGCCGCTCCGCTGTTCATCTCCCGGCTCGTGGCGGGCGCGATGAGGAGTGCGGAGGACGACTACCGGCCCCTTCGTCAGGACGCGGGATTCCTTTATCTCGTGAACAGCTTCTACTTCCGGCATTTCCAGGCCGACTACAAGCATAGCGAGGTGCGTGGCGAGCAGGCGAACGGACCGGGAGATGCGCAGGTCTGTCCGTGCGATCCACCGATCTACTTTTCGCAGACAGGCGATCGAATGACGGGATCGAAAGACACGCTGCAACTCGCCGGTTACTGGAGCGTGCGCGGCGATCCGAGCGAGCCGAGGGCGATGCTGCGATATCGGCTTTCGATCAGCCGCCGGAAGATCGATACCGACACGACCTTTCTCGAGACCGGCCACGACGCGGGGACGCTACACGGACACGAGCAATCGATCAGTGTCGACGCCGATACGTACTTCCGCATCGCCGGCCGGGGCATCTTTGGAACGCTTTTCCTCGCGCGGACAAAAAGCTCCGGCACGGCCGCCGATCACTCGCAGAATGAGATCGCCTACGTGGTCCGGCCACCCGGAACTGCGATCGGAAATGTGCTGATGCGTGCAACGCTGACGGTCGGTGCGGTCACCGGTCGTAGTGCGGCCGGTCTGAACGTCATCAATCCGGCGTTCGAGGCGATGCGTCCGATGCCGCATGACGTCAGCATTCATCTGATCTGGAGTCCTTTGGCAACGCGTACGCGCGAGAACGGCTGGACCACGCATCAGCAGCTGTTGGTTTCGCTCGAGTACGTGCTGTTTGCGAAGTCGTTGACGCATTTCCGACCCTCGCGTTCTGACTGACAGACCCGCAGCGCTCGAGTTCTGGCATCGCGCTCTGGATCGCAGAGCAGCGAGTGACGAAACGACGTATCGCGCTCTGGATGTCAGACCGCAGTGCGGCCGGCGATGGGAAGACAGTCTGGCGGCCAGACCGCGATTCGTCCGATCGTTCCGCGGCGGTCATGGCTGCAGAGCGCGATCGGACCCCTCGGCTTCGGTGAGTGACGTGCAGTCAGATTAATTCGTTGCCTCTTCATAAAACTGCTTGCATCACACTAAGATTTATGTAAAATTTTTCCTCATCTGAGTGCATCGCACTAAGAAGGAGACAGACATCATGCCCATCACAGCACGTTGGAACCCCCAGCAGAACCTCGACTCGATTCATGGTCAGCTCAGTCGCTTCCTCGAACCATTCACCCGGATGGCGGACGAGGACCTGGTCAGCGGGGCGTGGGTGCCGCCGGTCGACGTGGCCGAGACGCAGGAGAAGATCATCGTCCGGGCCGAAGTGCCGGGGATGAAGCAGGAAGAGATTCAGATCGAGTTCGAGAACGGCCTGCTCAGCATTCGCGGCGAGCGCAAATTCCTCAAAGAGGAGGGCGTGACCTACCATCGCGTGGAGCGCACCTTCGGCAACTTCAGCCGCTCGTTCACCCTTCCCCGCACCATCGACCCGGAGCGGATTGCCGCCACCTACCGTGACGGCGTCCTGGAGATCGAAGTGCCGAAGAAGGAAGAGGCGAAGCCGAAGCAGATCAGAATCGCTGTGCAGTGACGCGCAAGCGCTTTTGAGCTTCGAATGCGATTCTGACGGGCCGGCAGCAGCTGACGCGACATCGTCGCGCAGCTGAGCCGGCCCGATGCGCGTGGCGCGGAGTTGAACCTCACGGCTTGGTCGTCATGCGGTACTGGTAACCGGCAACCAGCTACCCGCAACTGACCACTACGTCCGCGTCAGCGCATAAACCACATTCCGGCGAACCGTACCGTCTGCCATGGTCCGATCCGCCCGCCTCAGGAACTTCGCGCCGATCTTTTCCACCGCTTTCTGCGACCGGACGTTGTTCTCCCCGATGACGAACACCACGCGCTCGACGAAACGGAAGGCGTGCTCGATCATCAGCCGCTTCATCTCGCCGTTGTACTCCCCGCCCCAGAACTCCCGCTCCAGGAACGTCCAGCCGATCTCCACTTCGTCTTCGTCGAGATTCCAGTAGCGCGAGCTGCCGATGATCCGGCCGGACTGCCGATCGATGACCGCCAGCGCTCCCCTCGATTCGATCGCGCTGTCGAAGTAGCGCTGATACACCTCACGCTCGTGCCGCGTCGGCTCGGGATGTTGCGCCCAGATCAGCGGATCGCTGGCTGCGCGGTAGAGCTCATCGAAATCGTCGAGCAACAAGGGCCTCAGCTGGAGCAGATCGCCCGTGAGCGTCGGCTGGAGATCGAACACCGTCATCGCCGGCAGTCCCGGTGGACGATCTCCACGGAGTAGCCGAGCTCCGCGAGGTCATCGCCGAGGCGCTGGCCGACGGCGACCGAGCGATGCTTGCCGCCGGTGCAGCCGACGCCGATGGTGAGATAGCTCTTCATCTCCTTCCGGTACTCCGGCAGGACGTAGCTCACGAAGTCGAGCAGCTTCGCATAGAAGATCTCGTAGTCCGGCTGTTTGCGCAGGTAGTCGAGGACGCCCGGATCGAGTCCCGTCAACGGCCGCAGCTCCTCGATGAAGTGCGGGTTCGGCAGGAAGCGGACGTCGAACAGCAGGTCGAGGTTGTACGGCATGGAGTACTTGAAGCCGAAGGTGATGATGGTGACGAGCATCGTCACCTCGTACCCCGACAGCCGGAACCGCTTCATGACCTCGGCCTTGAGCTCGTGCACCGAGAACTGCGAGGTGTCGAGGATCATGTTCGCCAGCGCCTTCACCTCGGCCAGCTCCTCGCGCTCGCGCTGGATGGCCTCGATGATCGGCTGGTCCTTGGCCAGCGGGTGCGGCCGCCGCGTCTCGGAGTAGCGGCGGGCCAGCACTTCGTCGGTGGCCTCGAGGAAGATCAGCACGACGTTCGGCACGAGCTGCTGGATCCGCTGGCGATAGAAGGTCGGGAAGATGCTGGCGAAGTCGTGCGTCCGGACGTCGACCACGATGCCGACGCGATTGGCGTTCTCGTGCGCCGCGACCTCTTCCAGGAACGGCTCGATCAGCGCGATCGGCAGGTTGTCGCTGCAGTAGAAGCCGAGGTCCTCCAGCGTCGACTGCACGTACGACTTCCCCGACCCGGAGAGGCCGGTGATGATCACGAGATACTCGGGAGACTTCATCGCTGTCGTCTGATCCGGTTCAGCACGTCCGGATTCATCATCATCCGCGTGGTCGCGCTCCGCAGCTCGGAGCTCGCCGTCGCGTCGTGCGTGACCTGCGGCAACTGCTCCGACATGCCGCTTCCCTGCCGGGCGATCTGTTCGTCGATCTTCTGCGTGAAGGCCCGCGCGGAGTCGTAGCCCTGCAGTTTCATCAGGTGATTGCGCGCGGCGATCTCGACCAGGAGCGCCAGGTTGCGGCCGGAGGCGACCGGGAGGCGGACGTACGGCTTGTGCACGCCGAGCATCTCGTAGGTCTCGCCGGCGATGCCGAGGCGGTCGTATTCGGTTCCCTCGATCCACTTCTCCAACTTCACCACCAGGTCGATCGGCTTCACGTCGCGCGTGGAGGCCACGCCGAAGAGGTCCTTGATGTCGATGATGCCGATGCCGCGCAGCTCCATGTGATGGCGCAGCAGATCGTTCGAATATCCGAGGAGGACGTCGTTCGGATGGCGCTTGACCACCACCATGTCGTCGGCGATGAGGCGATGTCCGCGATAGACGAGGTCGAGCGCGCACTCGCTCTTGCCGATGCCGCTGTCGCCGAGGAGGAGGACGCCGATGCCGTAGACGTCGAGGAGGCCGGAGTGCATGGTGATGCGCGGCGCCATCGTCTCCTCGAGGACGTACGAGACGCGGGTGATGGTGGTCGACGACATGCCGACGGTGGAGAAGAGCGGCACGGAGCGCTTCTCGCACTCGTGGCGGAACTCCTCCAGCGGCGCGATCCCCTTGGTGACGATGAAGCAGGAGACGTCGAGCGCCGCCACGTCGCGCACGCGCTTCTCGCGCAGGCGGGGGGGCAGCGACTGCAGGTACTTGATCTCCGACTCGCCGATGATCTGCACCCGCCACTGCTTGATGTATTCGTAGTAGCCGGCGAAGGCCAGGCCGGGCTTCTGCACGCGCGGACGGTCGATGATCCGATCGAGTCCGTCGTCCCCGGTGATCAGCTTGAGGGCGAGATCGTCCAGCTCGCTGGTCAGCAGCGAGCGGACGGTGGTGCGGACGTAGTCTTCCTGGAATGGCATGGTTGCTGGTTGCTCGTTGCTAGTTCCTGCGAACGATACTGCCCGAGCAACAAGCAACTAGCAACCAGCAACCGTTCTTCAGATCTCCGGCGCGATGAGCCCGATGTTGTTGTCCCGCCTCTTGTAGATCACGGAGATGCGGTCGGTATCGAGGTCGCGGAAGACGATGAACTCGTTCTTGGCGTCCTGCAGGCGCAGGGCCGCTTCCTCGATGGACATGGGGCGGATCGGGAGGTTGTTGGTCTTGATGATGCGCGGGCGGTTGCCCTCGCCCCCTTCGCGCAGGCGGCCCGGCTCGAGCACCTGCACGGACCACTCGTTCACTTCCGAGGTGCGGCCGTTGCCGTCCTTGCGGTGATGATCGCGGATTTTCTTCCGGTTCTTCTGGGCCTGGCGCTTGAGGTGATCGACGGCGGCGTTGATGGCGTCCTGCATCGACGTGTCGGATTCCTGCACCGTTTTCACGTCGTGGTCCTTGCCGGTGACGATGATCTCGCAGATGTTGCGGTACTTCTCGACCTGAAGAACGACGCGCTCGTCGATGACGTCGTCGAAGAGGCGTTCACTCACCTTCGACAGCTTCTTGTTGATCAGATCGCGGATGTCGGGAGTGACCTCGAAATTACGGCCGATGATGCCGGTTGCCATGACAAAGAACCTCTCTTCTTCAGAAGATCTGCTTCCGGTCCGTCGACGAAGGAATGTTCAGCTCGTCTCGGTACTTCGCCACGGTCCTGCGGGCAATGTTAATCCCCTCGTCATTCAATATCTTCATGATCTTGGAATCGGACAGGGGCTTGCGCGGATCCTCGGCGTCGATATAGCTCTGGATCTTCTTCTTGACCGTGAGAGACGAGATGTCCTCGCCCGTATCGGAGTCGATGCCGCTGTGGAAGAAATACTTCATGAGGAACAATCCACGCGGCGTGTGCATGTACTTGTTGGAGACCACGCGGGAGACGGTGGACTCGTGCATCTGGATGTCGTCCGCCACGTCGCGCAGGACGAGCGGGCGGAGGTAGTCGATCCCTTTCTCCAGGAACTCGCGCTGATGCTTGACGATCGACTCGGCCACTTTGTAGATCGTCCGCTGCCGCTGATCGAGTGACTTGATCAGCCAGACCGCCGAACGGATCTTGTCCTTGATGTAGTTGACCGTCTCGCCGTCGGACTTCGAGTCCATGGAGTTGAGCATGGAGCGATAGCTGGCGTTGATGCGCAGCTTCGGCATGCCGTCTTCATTCAGCACGATGATGTATTCGTCCCCCACCTTCTGCACGTAGACGTCCGGTTCGACGTAGATCGCTCGCTCATTGGAGTATTTCCTCCCTGGTTTGGGATCGAGATGCTTGATCACTTCGACGATGCTCTCCAACGACTTCATGTCGATGGAGAGCGTCTTCGAAAGCTGCACGAAGCGTCTCTGCATGAACTCTTCCCAGTGGTCGCGGACGATCTCCTCGACCAGCGGGTTGTCGACTTCCAGGAATTGCAGCTGGAGCAGCAGGCACTCGCGCAGGTCGCGCGCGCCGACGCCGATCGGATCGAGCGACTGGATCACGCCGATGGCCTCGTCGACTTCGCGCTGCTCGTACGGGCCGGCGGACATGATCTCCTCGGTCGAGGCGCGGAGGTAGCCGTCTTCGTCGATGTTGCCGATGATGAACTGGCCGACTTCCTTGATCCGCGGCGAGGCGTCGCTCATGTTGAGCTGCCAGGTGAGGTGATCGGTGAGGTTGGGGGGGCGGGTGAGCGTGTTCTCGATGGGGAACTCTTCGTGCTCCTCCCCCATCCCGCGCGGGTTGTAGCCGTATTCGATGTAGTCCTGGAAGTAGGCGTCGTAGTCGATCTCTTCGAAGGAGTCCTTCTCTTTTTCCTTCGGCGGCTCGGCAGCTTTGGCCTCTTCCTCGGTCTGGGTCTTGGTCTCCTGCGCCTCGCTCTCGGCCTCTTCCTGCTTCGTTTCTTCGGCCGATTCGTCGAGGAGCGGGTTCTCGAGCAGCTCCTGGTTGAGCACTTCCTGGAGCTCGAGTTTCGACAGCTGCAGCAGCTTGATCGCCTGCTGCAGCGAAGGCGTCATGATCAGCTTCTGCGAGAGTTTTAGGTGGAGTTTCTGTTCTAAGGCCATGGTCCGGATTTCGACAGGGAGACTGCGTTCTCGGTCAGCTCAGGTTGAAAGATTCGCCGAGGTAAATTCGCCGGACCTCCGCATCTGCCGAGAGACTTTCTGGCACTCCCTGCCGGAAAATTTCACCTTCTTTGATGATATAGGCGCGATCCGTGATCTTCAATGTTTCCCGCACGTTGTGATCTGTGATGAGGATTCCGATTCCTCTGGAGCGAAGTTGGGAAACGATTCGCTGAATCTCGAATACAGCGATTGGATCGATTCCTGCAAAGGGTTCATCTAGCAAGATGAATGCCGGGTTGATCGCCAGGCTCCTTGCGATCTCCACCCGCCGCCGCTCTCCCCCCGACAACGAGAAGGCCCGGTTGCGCGCGATGTGCGTGATGCCGAACTCCTCGAGCAGCTGCTTGGTCCGCGCCTCGCGCTCCGCCAGCGGCAGATTCATGGTCTCGAACACGGAGAGGAGATTCTCCTCCACCGTCAGCTTGCGGAAGACCGACGCCTCCTGCGGCAGGTAGCTGATGCCGCGCTGCGCGCGCAGGTACATCGGCTGTTCGGTGATGTCGTCGTCGCCGAGGTAGACGTGGCCGTCGTCGGGACGCACCAGGCCGACGATCATGTAGAACGTCGTCGTCTTCCCCGCTCCGTTCGGTCCCAGCAGCCCGACGATCTCCCCCTGCTGGATCTCCACCGACACGTCGCGCACCACGCGCCGCCCCTTGTAGACCTTCACCAGATGACTCGCCGATAGCCGCAGCGGACTGAAAGAGACGATCGGGTCGGTCAGGGTCATCGCCGGGAACGATAGCAGAACGAAGTTGGCAGTTGGCAGTTGACAGTTTGCGTCGTTCGTTGGCAGTTGACAGTTGGCCGTTGTCAGCAGAACGCCGGCTCCGGCCAACGGTCAACTGCTAACTGCCAACGAACAACTGCCAACTATTGCCCCGGCTTGTACGTCCCCTGCGTCTGCGTGGTCGGCGACACCACCTCGACCTTGTTGCGCGCGAGGTCGAACTTGATCTGCTGGCCGGTGAGCGTGCCGGTCGGATCGGTGGCGGTGGCGGGGTTGCCGGTGATGTAGACCATCTTCCGCGGGACCTGGTAGATCGCCTTGTCGCCGGTCCCCTTGCGGTTGGTCTGCTTCTCCACCAGGACGATCCTGCCGTCGGATTCGACGTGATCGAGCTTCTTGTTCGTGTCGAAGAAGAAGGCGGCCTTCTCGCTGGTCATCTTGTGCTGCTCGTCGTTGATCTTCACGTTGCCGAGGAGATCGACGCGGCGGTCCGCCTTGCGCGCGTTGAGCTGATCGCTGTTGGCGAGGATCGGCGACTTCTTCGCCGTGTCGCTTTCCTGGTAGAGCGTCATCCGCACGTTGCCGCGCGCGGTGATCGTGTCGCCCGCTCCCTGCACCTGCATCTCCTGCGACATGACTGTGTTCGTGTCCTGCCAGGCGCGGACGTTGCCGGTGAAGACGGCGACCTTGTTCACCTGCCGCATCAGCAGCGAGTCGGAGTTGACGAACACCGGCTTCGCCGCCGGGAAGAGCGTCGTGGCGTCGGCAGACGCGCCGATCTTCGACGGCTTCGACGCCAGCTGCGCAATCACGTCGCCGGTGGCCTTCGCCGTTCCCCCTTTGGGGGAGAACTCGATCTGCTTCGCCTTCAACGTGTCGCCCTCGGAGATCACGGTCGGATCGAATCCCTGATCGGCGGTCAGGATGACGCGATCGTTGCCGATGTCGTAGTTCGCCCGCATCGCCGTGGCGTCGTGCGTGGCGTCGTGGTACTTGAAATTGCCTTCGATCAGCGACGACGTCGCCTTGTGCGTGGCGAGGTCGAAGAGCACCGTCAGGTGATCGCCGTTGACCTGCCGCGGCGCCGGCGCGAACTCGCGCATCACGACGCCGTCGTCGGCGCGCATGTCGTTGACGGCACGATTGACGAGACTGACCCGGAAGCGGTTGGCCACGAGGTCGCGCTTCGGCGGTCCGGCGATGACGGCATGCGCGAGGCCGGCATCACCGAACGCGTTGATGGCGCTGATCTGGCCGTCGGGGCCGATCTCGCTGTTGAAGCGCTCGCAGGTGATCTCTTTCTGTCCGCCGAGGTTCTCGCCGGGGTTGGCGACGGCCGCCATGACGATGAAGACGTGGCCGTTTCCTTCGAGCGACATCAACCGCTTGCGATCGATGGTGAAGCGGCCGACGCTGTGGTCGCAGGAGAGGCGGTCGGCGGCGCGCGTGACGACGACGTGCTGCTGGAACGTGACGTCGTTCTCCTTCCGCCGGAACGTTCCCTCTTCCGCCGCGATCGTGGTCGGCGCCTCGGCCGGCGTCTCCGGAGTCATCGTGGCGTTCAGCTTCGCGAAGAGGCGCAGCGTCTCGCCCGGGACGTCCATGTCGAGACCACCGGCGTTGCCGGCCCAGCGATCGATCTTGAACTGCACCGGGATGCGGTTGGTGAGGCGGTCGCCGTCGTAGTGCATCTCGGCGGTCGTCACTTCGACGCCGTCGCTCGACGTCACCTTCACGCCGCCCTTGAGCTCCGCCGCTTTCGTCTGCGAGTTGAACTGCGCGTTCGGACAGATGATGTTGTACTGCAGCCCGGTCGGGCGATAGACCGTGAGCTGCACTTCCTCCAGCGTGTTCCAGCCCGACTCGTACGCCACGACGCGCTTGGCGTGAATGTGCATCGCCACCCGGCCGGCGATGGTCTGCGTGTCGTCGAAGATCTTCGACTCGACGCGCACCTTTTCGCCGGGACGCGAGGTCCGGACCGGCTCGCCGGCGCCCTTGTCGCGCACCTTGCTCCGGTTGAAGCTCAGCACGAGGAGGAGGAGGAATCCGAAGAACGCGACCGGAAGGGCGATCTTCAGAATTCGAATGGTGCGTTGCACGCGTTCCGCAACTCCTTCAGGCGTGCCGTCATTCCGCGGCGCGGACGTCGGTGATGGTCAGACGCACGCCGGCCGGCGAATACGTGTCCGGCTCGGCCTGAAACAGCACGTCCGCCCGGACTCTTTGCACGATCTCGGCCGCGAGCTGCTTGACCGACGGCCACACCACCGCCGCCATCCTCCCGCTCCCGTCGTCGAGCATCAGCTCGCAGCAGTCCTCGGCGAACATCCGCGTCCCGACGACCTCGACGCCGCGGGCCATGAAAAGCGGTTGCGGATTGCCCGCGCCGAACGGCTGGAGCATCTCGTGCGCCTCGATGAACGCGCGATCGATCTCGCCGAGGGTGAGGACGGCGTCGACCGTCGCTTCCTTGATGAAAAGCGATTCGTCGAGCAACGCGAAGTTGGCGCCGAGCCGCTCGCGCAAGGCGGGCAGATTACGCGTCTCGAGCGAGAAGCCGCAGGCGTACTCGTGTCCCCCGAAGTGCGTGAAGAGATCGGCCACCGCTTCGAGCTGCGCGTGCAGGTTGATGGTCGGAATCGACCGCGCCGATCCGACGCAGCGATCCCCTTCGATCGCCATCACCAGCGTCGGCCGGTGGTACTTCTGGGCGATGCGGCCGGCGGTGAGGCCTAACACGCCTTTGTGCCATCCGTGGCCCGCCAGCACCAGCACCCGGTTGCTTGGTTGCTTGGTTGCTGGGTTGCTTGGTCCCCCACCCTCAGCAACCAAGCAACTCAGCAACTTAGCAACCGCTTTTTCCGCCTCCCCCCTCACCCCGGCTTCGATTTCCTGCCTCTCCGCATTCATCCGATCGAGCTCGGCGCAGACGATCCAGGCGGCGTCTTCGTCCTTCGTGTGAAAGAGCTCGATGGCGGTGTTGGCCGAGGCGAGACGGCCGGCGGCGTTGATGCGGGGGCCGATCTTGAATCCGATATCTACCGATCGTAGAGGCTTGCCCAGCAGTCCGATGCGGCGGATCAGGGCGCGGAGACCGGGATTGCGCGGGTCGGCCAGGCCGGTCAATCCGAGGCGGGCGATGGTGCGGTTCTCGCCGATGAGCGGCGCGACATCGGCGATCGTGCCGATGGCCGCGATCTTCAGCAGCGAGTCGATGGAGATCTTCTTCTGATTGCGCCGGATCAGCTCGCAGCAGAGCTTGAACGCCACGCCGACGCCGGCGAGGTCCTTGAATGGATAGGCGCAACCGGGCTGCCGCGGATTGAGTACCGCCGCGGCGTCGGGCAGCGTGCCGGGCGGGAGGTGGTGGTCGGTGATGATCACGTCGATGCCGCGATCGATGGCCAGCCGCACCGGCTCGACGGAGGTGATGCCGCAATCGACGGTGATCACGAGCCTGACGTTGCGGTCGGCCAGCACGCGCTCCAGCACTTCGATCTTCAGGCCGTAGCCGTCGACCAGGCGGTGCGGCACCACGAAGTCGACCTCCGCGCCGATCGATCGCAATACCGTCTGCAGCAGGACGATGGAGGTGACGCCGTCGACGTCGTAATCGCCGTAGATGAGGATCGTCTCGCCGTCCCGCACCGCCCGCTCGATCCGCTCGCACGCCTCGCCGATGCCGTGGATCGTCGATGGATCGTGCAGATCGGCGATGGTCGGCGCGACGAAGCGCCGGAACGTGTCGCCATCGATCACGCCGCGCCGGATGGCGATGTGGCGCAACGCACTGTTCGCAATCGGGATGGGGAGATCGCGGGGGACTTCGGCCAGGGTCCAGTGGTCGTATATCAAGCGATTGAGCTGTTGAGCGATTGAGCTGTTGAGCTAAACAGCTCAATCGCTAAACAGCTCAATAGCTATTTCTCAAAGTACCCCATTTTCCGAAACTTCTTGTACCGCTCTTCAGGGAGTAGAGGTGCCTTGATCTTCTGCAGCTCTTTGAGCGCCTTCTCGAGGTACGGCGCGAGGATCTCGGCCGCTTTGGCCGGATCGGCGTGCGCGCCGCCGGAGGGCTCGGGGACGATGTCGTCGATGACGCCGAGTCTCTTCAGATCGAGCGCCGTGATCTTCATCGCCGCGGCCGCGTCGGAGGCGGCGCTCGGGCTCTTCCACAGGATCGCCGCGCAGCCCTCGGGCGAGATGACGGAGTAGACCGAATGTTCGAGCATCAGCACACGGTCGCCGACGCCGAGGGCCAGCGCGCCGCCGCTCCCGCCCTCGCCGATCACCGTCACGATCAGCGGTGTCTTGAGCGCCGCCATCTCGCGCAAATTCACCGCGATCGCTTCCGCCTGGCCCCGCTCCTCGGCGCCGACGCCGGGATAGGCCCCCTGCGTGTCGACGAAGCTGAAGATCGGCAGCGAGAACTTCTCCGCCATCTTCATGGCCCGCAACACCTTGCGAAAACCCTCGGGACGCGGCTGACCGAAGTTGCGAAGGATCTTCTCCTTCGTGTTCCGCCCCTTCTGATGGCCGACCACGCAGCACGGCTGGCCGCGGAAACGGGCGAAACCGGTCACGACCGCGGCGTCGTCGCCGTACTTCCGGTCGCCGTGGATCTCGGTCCACTCTTCGAAGAGGAAGGAGATGAAGTCGAGTGTGTAGGGGCGCTGGGCGTGGCGGGCGACGAGTGTCTTCTGCCACGGGGTGAGGTTCGAATAAATTTCGGCGGATACTTTGGTAAGCTTCTGTTGGAGCTCGGTGATCTCGGCTTGCCTTGCGGGCTCTGCCTCCATCGCTGAAAGCTCTTCAATTTGCCGCCGCAACCGGACGATCGGCTCTTCGAACTGCATCGGATCGCCGTTCATGGAGCGTGACCGTAACAGATGACTGCGACCGAAGCAACGACAGAAAAACCGGCTGAGAAACCGTCGCTCATGGAGACGTGGGCGGAGAACGAGGTGATGCGCCACGTTCCTCCGATCGACTGGATCAGCCACAAGCTGGACAGCGATATCCGCCACCGGATCGACATCCTGTGGGCTCCCATTTCCACGCTGCCGCAGGCCGATCCGCGCTATCCGGCGATCGAGCGGGCGTTCCGTTCGCTCTGCCGCGCGCTCGATCACCTCGCCGACGTGGCGAAGCACATCCGCAACTCGCACGCGCCGCATGAGCTCGCGCTGCACATCCCGTGGGCGCTGAATCACGCCGCGAGCTGTCTGCGCACGGTCGACAGCCACACGTTCGGCCATCGCTTCCCGGTTCAGACCCACGAACGCTCGAAGGCCGAGCCGCTCTACGCCGCGCTGCTCGTCGTGCTGCAGGACCTCGATCGCATCACGCCGCTCGTGCGCGAGATCGATCCGAACGTCGACGAGCATCTCTTCGCGGGACTGGTCAAGCTCGACCCGCCGGTCGATGACCGGTTCCGCGCGCCGATGGCCTGATCACTCGAACGCCTTCACCAGCGTCTCCGGCCACAGCGGCAGTTTCTCCCCACTCTTCGCCGCCGCCCGGTTGTATGTGGCGAAGAAGTGCCGGGGATCGCACATCGCGGCGATGAGCGCGTCGCG
>Ga0207687_10002011_pt1 | contig 13960 bp, 7 predicted proteins | sample KBSM54metaG_FD_184399 | JGI IMG/M metagenome (GOLD analysis project Ga0207687, IMG submission 184399) | Miscanthus rhizosphere microbial communities from Kellogg Biological Station, Michigan, USA - KBS M5-4 metaG (SPAdes) (version 2) | ecosystem: Host-associated > Plants > Roots > Rhizosphere >...
GCACCGGGTCCTGGGTGGCGACGCCGACCGGGCAGGTGTTGAGATGGCATTTGCGCATCATGATGCAGCCCGAGGCGATCAGCGGCGCGGTGGCGAAGCCGAACTCGTCGGCCCCCAGCAGCGCGCCGATGGCGACATCGCGGCCGGTGCGCAGGCCGCCATCGACCTGCACGGCAATGCGGCCGCGCAAGCCGTTCAGCACCAGGGTCTGCTGGGTCTCGGCCAGGCCGATTTCCCAGGGCGAACCCGCATGAGTCAGGGACGTCAGCGGCGAAGCACCGGTGCCGCCTTCATAGCCGGAGATCGTCACATGGTCGGCGCGGCATTTGGCGACTCCCGCCGCCACGGTGCCGACGCCCACTTCCGACACCAGCTTGACCGAGATGCGCGCGCTGCTGTTGACGCTTTTGAGATCACGGATGAGCTGCGCCAGGTCCTCGATAGAATAGATGTCGTGATGCGGCGGCGGCGAGATCAGGCCGACGCCCGGCGTCGAATGGCGCACCTTGGCGATGTTCTTGTCGACCTTGTGGCCGGGCAACTGGCCGCCTTCGCCGGGCTTGGCGCCCTGGGCCATCTTGATCTGGATGTCGTCGGCATTGACCAGATATTCCGCCGTGACGCCGAAGCGGCCCGAAGCGACCTGCTTGATCTTGGAGCGCATGGAGTCGCCATTGGCCATGGGCTTGAAACGGTCCGGCTCCTCGCCGCCTTCGCCGGTATTGGAGCGGCCGCCGATACGGTTCATGGCGATGGCCAGCGTGGTGTGTGCCTCGCGGCTGATCGAACCGAAGCTCATGGCGCCGGTGGAGAAGCGCTTGACGATATCGATTGCCGGCTCGACCTCATCCAGCGGCACGCCCTCGCCGCTCTTGAAGCGCATCAACCCGCGCAGGGTGAGCAGGCGCTCGCTCTGCTCGTTGATCTGCTGCGCAAAGAGCTGGTACTCGGCCGGGTTCTTGCCACGCACCGCATGCTGCAGGCGGGAGACGCTCTCCGGCGTCCAGGCATGGTCCTCGCCGCGCAGGCGAAAGGCATAGTCGCCGCCCACATCCAGCGCGTTCTGGTAGATCGGGGCCGCGCCATTGGCGTCGCGGTGGCGGCGCGATGCTTCCTCGGCGATCTCCTTCAGGCCGATGCCCTCGATGGTGGTGGCGGTGCCGGTGAAATACTGCTCGATGAATTTGCTGTTCAGGCCGACGGCGTCGAAAATCTGCGCCCCGCAATAAGACTGGTAGGTGGAGATGCCCATCTTGGACATCACCTTGAGCACGCCCTTGCCCACCGCCTTGATGTAGTTCTTCTGCACTTCATAGGGCTTGAGTGGCAGCTTCTGGGTCTGGCGGATCTGCTCCAGGGTCTCGAAGGCGAGATAGGGATTGACCGCCTCGGCGCCATAGCCCGCCAGGACGCAGAAATGATGCACCTCGCGCGCCTCGCCGGTCTCGACCACCAGCCCGGTCTGCATCCGCAGGCCCTGGCGCACCAGATGATGATGGATCGCCGCCGTCGCAAGCAGGGCCGGAATGGCGATGCGCTCCGGCGAAGTGGCCCGGTCGGACAGGATCAAAATGTTGTTGTCCGCCAGCACCGCGTCGGTGGCGTTGAGGCAGATGCGCGTCATCGCATTCGACAGGCCCTCGGCCCCTTCGCTGGCCGGCCAGGTGCAGTCGATGGTGGCGGTGCGGAAGGCGCCGTCCACCAGCTCGCTGATGGAGCGGATCTTTTCGACATCGGAATTGGTCAGCACCGGCTGGGAGACTTCCAGCCGCTTGTGGGCGCCGGCCTCGCGGCCCAGCAGGTTGGGGCGCGGGCCGATCATCGTCACCAGGCTCATCACCAGCTCCTCGCGGATCGGGTCGATCGGCGGGTTGGTGACCTGGGCGAAGTTCTGCTTGAAATAATTGTAGAGCAGCTTGGGTTTTTTCGACAACACAGCCAGCGGCGTGTCGGTGCCCATCGAGCCGATTGGATCGTCGGCGCTCTTGGCCATCGGCTCGAGGAAGAAGGAAATATCCTCCTGGGTATAGCCGAAAGCCTGCTGCTGATCGAGCAGCAGCGAAGGATCGTTGCCGGCGGGACGGCGGTCCTCCGGCAGGTCGGGCAGTTCCTCCAGCTTGAACTGCGCCGCCTTCAGCCATTCCTCATAAGGCTCGGCAGCGGAGAATTTGGCCTTGATCTCCTCGTCCTGGACGATGCGGCCTTCCTCGAAGTCGATCAGCAGCATCTTGCCCGGCTGCAGGCGCCATTTGCGGATGATCTTTTCTTCCGGCACCGGGATGACGCCCGATTCCGAGGCCAGGATCACCAGATCGTCGTCGGTGACGATATAGCGGGCGGGGCGCAGGCCGTTGCGGTCCAGGGTGGCGCCGATTTGGCGGCCATCAGTGAAGGCAATGGCGGCCGGGCCGTCCCAGGGCTCCATCAGCGCGGCATGGTACTCGTAGAAAGCCTTGCGCTTGGCATCCATCATCTTGTTGCCGGCCCAGGCTTCCGGGATCAGCATCATCACGGCATGAGCCAGCGGATAGCCGCCGGCCAGCAGCAGCTCCAGCGCATTGTCCAGGCAGGCAGTGTCGCTTTGGCCATGCGGGATCAGCGGCCACATCTTGTCCAGGTCAGGCCCCAGCAGTTCCGACTGCATGGTGCGGCGGCGGGCGTTCATCCAGTTGACGTTGCCGCGTACCGTGTTGATCTCGCCATTATGGGCGATGAAGCGGTAGGGATGCGCCAGCTTCCAGCTCGGGAACGTGTTGGTGGAGAAACGCTGATGCACCAGCGCCACCGCCGAGATAGTGAGCGGGTCTTGCAGATCGCGGTAGAAGCGGCCGACATCATGCGCCAGCAGCAGGCCCTTGTAGACCACGGTGCGGGTCGAGAAGCTGGGCAGATAGAGTTCGGCAATCGCCGGCAGCTTGTGCTTCTTCGCCAGCGCCGCCAGCGGATTCTGCGCCTGCTTGCGGATGGTGAGCAATTTGCGCTCGAACGCGTCCTGGTCCTTGGTGTGCGGCCCCTTGGCGATGATGGCCTGGCGGATCAGCGGCATGCCGTCCAGCACGGTCTGGCCCAGGCCCGCCGGATCGGTTGGCACATCTCGCCAGCCCAAAAGCTTCTGGCCCTCGACGCGGATGAAATGCTCGAACTGCTTGACCACGATCTCACGCGCCTTGGCCTCGCGTGGCAGAAAGCACATGGCGACGGCATACTCGCCCGACGGCGGCAGCGGCACGCCAGCCTGCCGTGCCCATTGGCGGAACAGGGGATCGGGAATCTGGATCAGGATGCCGGCGCCATCGCCGACCAGCGGGTCGGCGCCCACCGCGCCGCGATGATCGAGATTGATGAGAAGCTGCAGACCCTGGCCGATGATGGCATGGGACTTCACGCCCTTGATGTTGGCGACGAATCCGACGCCGCACGAGTCATGCTCGTTCGCCGGATCGTAAAGCCCCTGTTTTGGCGGCAGACCCATTACCCCATACCTCAGTAGCGGACGCGGACTTGCTGCCCCCAGCCCGGGGAAAAGCAAGGAAATTGCCCGTTCTTATAAGAATTACCCAGCATGTCACCATGTCGCCAGTTGCGGCGCAACATGACAGATGCGCGATACCTGCGGTCCTTTGCCCCTTTGGCAAGTCCTCGGGCGGTGATTAGTTTATGGTGTAAACTTTACTGTCAGGCCCGGCGTGGCGCCATGCCGGTGCGTTCCAGCTTGCCCCAGCCGACGAACGGACCCCTCAAGGCGGTGCTGATCGAGCGCAGCACCACATAATACATGATCTGGCGGTAGCCGAAGCGCTGCAGCGGCAGCCACCAGAGCAGCCGCCAGTCCTCGCCCTTCTCCATTAGGAACCCGATCATGGCGGCGCTGAGATCCACCGCCATGAAGACGGCATAGTAGGTCAGCACGATTTCCAGATTTGCGAGGCTGAAATCATTGGGGTGCTGGAGCCAGGCGAGATATTCGCTGGCCAGTTGCCACAGCAGCAGCAAATCAGCCACCGGCGCCAGCGCCGTCAGCAGGATCTGGAACAGCCAGACCTGGGGCATCGCCACCATGCCCAGCTCGCCGTGAGCGGGATGGAAGGTGATGCCACGATACTTCCACAGGCATTGCAGCGTGCCATAAGCCCAGCGGAAGCGTTGCTTGGCCAGGCCCCTCACTGTCACCGGGGCCTCGGTCCAGGCGATGGCAGCGGGATCGAAACGCACGCGATAGCCGCGGGTCTGGATGGCGATGGTGAGGTCCTGGTCTTCCGCCAGCGTGTCGGAGGGAAAGCCGCCCAGTTCCGCCAGCAAGCTGCGGCGCCAGGCGCCCACCGCCCCGGGCACCACAGTCAGCACGCCGATGGCATTCAGCGCCCGCCGTTCCAGATTCTGCGCCACGATATATTCCAGCGCCTGCCAGCGGGTGATCATGTTGACCCGGTTCCCAACCTTGGCGTTGCCCGCCACCGCGCCGATTTCGGGATCGATGAACCAGCGCACCAGGCGGCTGATGGTGTCCCGGTTGAAATGGGTGTCGGCATCCAGCGCCACCACCACTTCGCCATGGGCGTTCTTGAGCCCGACATTTAGCGCGTTGGCCTTGCCGCCATTGGGCACCGAGATCACGCCGACCCGCGGCTCGCGCATGAAATGCGACTTGACGATATAGGCGGTGTGGTCCTTGGAGCCGTCGTCAATGACGACCACTTCCAGATTGGCATAGCCGGAAGCCAGGATGCCCTCGACCGTCGAGACAATCACCTTCTCTTCATTGAAAGCGGGGATCAGCACGCTGACCAGCGCCGTCACGCCAGCCGCCGGCGGCTCCTCGCGACGCAGCAACTTCTGCCACAGCGCCAGGCCGCAGAGCAGCAACAGCCGCATCACCCCCAGCACGATGGCGCCGAGGAAGCAGTAATAGAGAATGCGGCCAACCGCGCTGAGGCCGAGAAACACCAGCCGGTCGGCATAAAGCGAAATGGTGACCGGCAGTGCCGGCATCACATCGTCGTGGGTCCAGCATTGCTGCTTGCCGCGCCCGGGCATCTGGCACATCAGGTCCGACACCGGCACGAACTCATAACCTTTCGCCCGCATCGTATCGATGAGGGTCGGCAGGAAAGCCACCGCATTGCTGCGGTCGCCTCCGGAATCATGCAGCAAGATGATGTTGCCCTTGAGATCCGGATTGGGGTCATTCACCAGCTCGATGGTGCGCTTCATCATCTGGTCGGGCGTGTAGCCCTTCCAGTCCAGAGTTTCGACATTGGCGCTAATGGTGGTGTAGCCCAACTGTTGCGCCAGCTGGATCGGCGCGATCTCGGAAGCGTCGGTGGGCGTGGTGTCGGCAAGATAGGGCGGGCGGAACAGGCGCATCGAATGGCCGGTCAGCGCCTCGAACAGACGCTGAGTGGCGTTCAGCTCCACCCGCACCGCACCCAGCGGCGTGTCGGCCAGATTGGGATGAGTATAGGTGTGGTTGCCGATCTCATGGCCTTCCGCCAGCACCCGCTGCACCAGACCGGGATGGGCCTCCATGTTGCCACCGATCATAAAGAATGTGGCTGGCGCGTGCTTGGCCTTGAGGATGTCGAGGATTTGCGGCGTCCATTGCGGGTCGGGACCGTCATCGAAAGTGATGGCCAGCTTTTTCGGCCAGGCGCCCATCTGGCGGATGATGTAATTGCTCGGCAGCGCGGTGTAGCGCTCATCCACAATGTCTCCGGTCCGCACATCGAAGGTGAAGTCGCGGGCGCCGGCGGTGGGGCTAGACTCTACCCAGAGGATTTCGCCCTGGCCGGGTGAATAGGTAGCCTCGTCCTGCGCGATGTGCTTGAGCGAATCCGGCGCCGGCAGATTGTAGGGCCGCTGCAGCAGTGCTGTTAGCGTGGGGTCTTCCATCCCCAGCCGCCAGAAGCCATAACCCGCCGGCTGATAGGGATCGGCGGCGTGGATCTGGTTGAAGGCCGTCACCGCGTCGGTGAACCAGACGTCATGCACTCCGTCCGCGTCCTCATAGAGGAAATGCGGATTGTTGCTGGCATGGTCGAAGACCACCGGGGCGCCGGCGTCGCGCGCCGCCACCATCGCCTCACCGAATGACCGCCCTGTCGCCGGGGTTTCGCCGCGCACCCAATCATAAACGGAATTGGAAAACAGGATGATGGTGGCGCCGGGATTGAGCGCCGACATGCGCTTGTCGAGATTTTCCTCGTACCAGTCCTGGCTGGCGATAGGTCCGGCCTCGCCGGTGACATAATGCTCGTCCAGGGCCATCAGGATGGTGTAGTCCACCACGCTGGCGAAGCTGGCCAGCGGCCATTTGTCGTCTTCGAAGGGCGCGGTCACCGCCACGATCCAGCCATGCCCGGCGAAGCTGGCGGAGAGTTCCGAAAGGAACAGCTTGAGATTGCCGAAAGACGCCGGCGGCACTTGCTCGAAATCCACCACCACGCCTTGCAACCGATTGGCGGTGACGAAACCGGTCAACTGGTCAATCAGCGCGGCGCGGCGCTTGCCGTCGGCCAGCAATCTGCCCACTTCCGGACCATACCAATGACCGTTCTTGACGTTCTGCAGGATGGGCAGGATCGCGACGCCCGGCTTGACGCCGCGCATGTAATCCAGCGCCGGGCGATCGAGCGTGCTCCGGAAGTTCAGGTTCGGTCCATCCGGTTCAAGCCAGGTGGGCACCACCCAATCTAGATGCGGCAGGTTGCGCTTGAGAGAAGCGGTGCTGGCGGGAATGGAGCCCGGCCAGTTGACATAAAAGCCCACCGCCAGCGGCCGCCCCTTTTGCGGCTTGAGAATGGAGGGCAGCACCCGGTCAGGAACAAATTGGACGGCACGGCGCCGGGCCAAATCCAGCCGCCGCCGCCGCGCCGCCGCCGCCAGCCGCTCGGCCGAGGCCACCAAGGCGGGCTTCTGCGCCCGGGCTTCGATGCGTAGGGCACGGGCCCGTTCCGGCGGGCTGAGGTCGCGGCCTGGCGGCGTAATGAGCAGATTGGTGACAAAACCGACGCTGATCACAGTCGCCAGGATGGCAAGACCCCAGCCGAGATAGGCGAGGCGCACGGCGCGCCTGCCGCTGGCATCGAAAAAGACGGGCTTGTTGGCCATGGCTTTCAGTTGCGGACGGGGCCTGCCGCAGGAATGTCATACAACTGCGCCATTCGGGCGCAAAGAGGGCAAAACCTTACAGAATCCCTCAAACGGCCCTTGGCCGCGCTTCGGCGCGCGTTATAAGGGCGCAACCTTTCAGCATGAGAAGCATCGTGTCGTCCTATAATTGTTCAAAGTGTCCCGGCTATTGCTGTTCCTATCCCCTGATCCCCCTCAAGAAGCACGACGTCGAGCGGTTGGCCGGGCATTTCGGCCTCTCCTTTAAAGAAGCGCGCCGCAAATTCACCAAGGTGGACGGCGAGGAGCCCTATGCCATGCGCCGCAAGGATGACGAGCATTACGGGCGCATCTGCCGTTTCTTCGACACCAAGGAGCGCCGCTGCACCATCTACACGGCGCGGCCATCGATCTGCCGCCAATATCCCGGCGGCAGCAGCTGCGGCTATTACGACTTCCTGCGTTCCGAGCGCGTCTCCCAGGAGGATCCCGCCCACATCGCCTCCACCTGGAATCGCTAGCGGTTGTTGCGCCGCAGCATCGTGGCTGCGGGCTGCTTGTCTTGAAGGCCGCATCCGGTATTGTCCGAGACAATAAAACGTATGCAAAGCCTTAAAGGGGGGCGCACTTCATGATCTGGAATCAGGCCTACGATCCGCTGGGCAATGCGGTGCTGACGACACTGGTCGCCGCCGTTCCCATCGTCCTGCTGCTGGTCATGATCGCCACCAACAAGGTCAAAGCCTATTGGGCCTCACTGATCGCGCTGGGACTCACCTTCCTGATCTCCGCCTTCATCTTCAACATGCCGGCGGACATGGCGGGCAAGTCCGCCACCTTGGGCGCGGTCAACGGCTTCTGGACCATCGGCTGGATCGTCCTCAACGTCCTCTTCCTCTACAACCTGACCAAGGAAAAAGGCCTGTTCCAGGTCTTCCAGCATTCGCTGGGCCGTGTCACGCCCGACCGGCGGCTGCAGATCCTGCTGATACCTTTCTGCTTCGGCGCCTTCTTCGAGGGCGCTGCCGGCTTCGGCACCCCCGTTGCGGTGTGCTGCGCCATGCTGATGGGCCTGGGCTTCTCGCCGCTGACTTCGGCGGCGATGTCACTGTTCGCCAATACCGCCGTGGTGGCTTTCGGCGCCCTAGGCGCGCCGATCACCGCCCTGGCGACGTCCAGCGGCATCGACGCCATCACCCTGGGCAAGGCCATCGGCATCCAGTCGGTGCCCTTCTCGCTCCTCATTCCCTTCTTCATGCTATGGATGTTCTGCGGCTGGAAGAAGATGATGGAGGTCTGGCCCGCCATCGTGGTGGCGGCGCTGTCCTTCACCATCCCCCAATTCCTGATCTCCTATTACTCCAATCCCTACATCGTCGACGTCGCCTCGGGCGGCATCTCGCTGGCGGCGCTGGTGCTGTTCCTGCGTGTCTGGAAGCCCAGGAATGTCATCACCAACCCGGCGATGCGCTTCAAGGACGATTCCCATGACGCGGTGAAGCCGCCGGAACCTCTGGCGCAATTGCCCACCGGCAAGCAGGTGTTCGACGCCTGGGTGCCCTGGCTCATCCTCTGCATCCTACTTGCCTTCTGGGCCACACCGTTCTGGAAGGCCCTGGGCAACAGTCTGTTCGATCCGATCTATCATGTGCCGGGCCTGGACAAGCTGGTGACGGCATTGCCGCCTGTGGTCGCCAAGCCGACGGCACAGGCCGCCGCCTTCAGCTGGACCCTGCTCACCTATTCGGGGACCGGGGTTCTGGTCTCCGGTTTGCTCGCCGGCCTGATCATGGGCTTCTCGCCCGTTGCGCTGATCAAACGCTGGTTCCAAACCCTCTATCTGGTGCGCTATGCGCTGCTTACGATCGTCCTGATGGTGTCGCTGGCGACCCTGACCGGCTCTTCGGGCATCCAGGGCACGCTGGGCCTGGCCTTCGCGGCCACCGGTCCGCTCTATCCCTTCTCCGGCACGCTGCTGGGATGGCTGGGCGTCGCGGCCACAGGCTCGGACACCAATGCCAATCTGCTGTTCGGCGGTTTGCAGGTCGTGACCTCGCACCAGCTGCATCTCAGCCCGGTGCTGATGGCGGCGGCCAACTCCACCGGCGGCTGCATGGGCAAGCCCATCTCCATCGCCACACTGTGCATCGCCGTGGCGGCGACGGGCTGGACCGGCAGCGAAGGCAAGATCCTGCGCTTCGTCTTCCCGTCCGCCGTCTTCCTGGTGGTGCTGGTGGGCATCTTTGTGATGCTGCAGGCCAACCTGCCCTTCCTGGCCTTCACCATCCCGGCGCTGCCGGGCATGTAACGGCGGCATAAAGTCTTGTGCGAAAAGGCCGGTCCCCGCGACCGGCCTTTTCATTTTGACCGCGCGGGCCGCGGCCTTTACCGTGCGGTCTTCCTCTCCCAAAAACGAGCCCCATGACAAACCGGATCGAGAAAAACGGCCTTCATGTCAGCGCCGAACTGCATGACTTTATTGTCCAGAAGGCGTTGCCCGGCAGCGGCGTGGACGAGGCGAAATTCTGGGCCGGGTTCTCGGAACTGGCGCACCGCCTGGCGCCGCAGAACAAGGCGCTGCTGGCGGAGCGTGACCGGCTGCAGGCGGCCATCGACGACTGGCACCGGGCACGCAAGGGCAAGCCGCACGATGCCGGTGAATATCGCGCTTTCCTGGAAAGCATCGGCTATCTGGTGAAGGAAGGCGCGCCCTTCCAGATCGGCACCCAGAATGTCGATCCCGAGATCGCCACCGTGGCCGGGCCGCAACTGGTGGTGCCGCTGACCAATGCCCGTTTCGCCCTCAACGCTGCCAATGCGCGCTGGGGCAGTCTTTATGACGCGCTCTACGGCACGGACGCGATTGCGCAGGACGGCGAGCTTGCGCCGGGGCGCGGCTATAACGAAAAGCGCGGCGCGGCGGTGATCGCCTATGCCCGCTCCGCGCTAGACCAGGCCGTGCCGCTGGCAAGCGGCGCGTGGAAGGACGCCGCCGGTTTCGTCGTCAGGAACGGTACACTGGAACCGGTGCTTGCAGACCCGTCGCTGTTCAAGGGCCATGTCGGCGATGCCGCCGCGCCGTCGCTGCTGCTGTTCGCGCGCAATGGCCTGCACATCGAAGTGCATTTCGATCGTTCAATGCCCATCGGAAAGACCGACAAGGCCGGGATCAGCGACGTGGTGCTGGAAAGCGCCATTACCACCATCATGGACTGCGAGGATTCCATCGCCGCGGTGGATGCCGAGGACAAGGTGCTGGCCTATGGCAACTGGCTGGGACTGGCCAAGGGCACGCTGACCGCCACCTTCGACAAGGGCGGCAAGTCCATGACCCGCGCCCTCAATCCCGACCGCAGGTACACCGCGCCGGATGGAGCAACCATCACCCTGCCCGGCCGCAGCCTGCTGTTCATCCGTAATGTCGGCCACTTGATGACCAACGACGCCATCCTGCTGGGGGACGGCAGTGAGATTCCCGAAGGCATCCTGGATGGCGTCATCACCAGCCTGATCTCGCTGCATGATGTGCGCCGCAAGAGCGGGCTTTCCAACAGCCGCAAAGGCTCCATCTATATCGTCAAGCCCAAGATGCACGGGCCGAAGGAAGCCGCTTTCGCCAATACGCTCTTCGACGCCATCGAGGATGTGCTGGGCCTTGCCCGCCACACACTGAAAATCGGTGTGATGGACGAGGAGCGCCGCACCTCCACCAATCTCAAAGAAGTGATCCGCGCGGTAAAAGACCGCATCGTCTTCATCAACACCGGCTTCCTCGACCGCACCGGCGACGAGATGCACACCTCCATGTATGCCGGGCCGATGATCCCCAAGGGCGAGATGAAAACCTCGACCTGGTTGCTGGCCTATGAAAACCAGAATGTCGATATCGGCCTGGAATGCGGCCTGCCTGGCAAGGCGCAGATTGGCAAGGGCATGTGGGCGATGCCCGACAGGATGGCCGACATGATGAAGGCCAAGATCGGCCATCCCCAGGCAGGCGCCTCCTGCGCCTGGGTGCCGTCACCCACCGCGGCCACGCTGCATGCCTTGCATTACCACCAAGTCAACGTCGCCGAGCGGCAGAAGGAATTGAAATCGCGCGCGCGCGCCAAGCTGTCGGACATTCTCACCATTCCGGTTGCCGACCGTCCCAACTGGCAGCCTGACGCCATCCAGAAGGAGCTGGACAACAACGCTCAGGGTATTCTGGGTTATGTCGTGCGCTGGGTGGATCAGGGCGTCGGCTGCTCCAAGGTGCCGGACATCAACAATGTCGGGCTGATGGAAGACCGCGCCACCCTGCGCATCTCCTCCCAGCACATCGCCAACTGGCTGGAGCATGGCGTCACCAACGCGGCACAGGTGAATGAAACCCTCAAGCGCATGGCGGCGGTGGTGGACAAGCAGAACGCCGGCGATCCGCTCTACCAGCCGATGGCGCCGGGATTCGACGGTATCGCCTTTAAGGCGGCCTGCGACCTAGTGTTCAAGGGCAAAGAACAGCCCAGCGGCTATACCGAGCCGCTGCTGCATGCCGCGCGGCGTGAGCTGAAAGGCGACTAGGCGTCCAACGCATTCAGAATCGCATCCGTCATCGCCGTGGTGCCGACCTTGTTCATGCCCGGCTGCATGATGTCGCCGGTGCGGAAGCCCTGGGCCAGCACAGTATCGACCGCCTTCTCCAGCCGCGCCGCTTCGTCCTTGAGACCGAAGGAATAGCGCAGGCACATGGCGAAGGAGAGGATGGAGGCGATCGGGTTGGCGACGCCCATGCCGGCGATGTCCGGCGCTGAACCGTGAATGGGTTCATAAAGCGCCGACGGCAGGCCATTGGGCTTCTTGTCGCCCAACGATGCGGATGGCAGCATGCCGATGGAGCCGGTGAGCTGGGCGGCTTCGTCCGACAGAACGTCCCCGAACAGATTGTCGGTGACCAGCACGTCGAACTGCTTAGGATTGCGCACCAGCTGCATGGCAGCATTGTCGGCCAGGATGTGGTGCAACTCGACGTCGCTGTAGTCGCGCTTGTGCAATTCGGTAATGACTTCCTTCCACAGCACGCCGGTGACCATCACATTGGACTTTTCGGCGCTATGCACCTTGTTGCCGCGCAGCCGCGCCATGTCGAAGGCGACGCGGCAGACCCGCTCGATCTCGCTGGTGGTGTAGACGCCGCTGTCGACGGCGCGCTTCTGGCCATCCGGCAGGGTCGTGGTTTCTTTCGGCTCGCCGAAATAGACGCCGCCCATCAACTCGCGCACGATCAGGATATCCAGGCCCGCCACGATTTCGGGCTTGAGGGTCGACGCATCCTTCAGGGCGTCGAAACACAATGCGGGACGCAGATTGGCATACACGCCCATATCCTTGCGCATGCGCAGCAGGCCGCGTTCGGCGCGCTGGGCGAAGGGCAGGCCGTCCCATTTGGGGCCGCCCACCGAGCCCATCAACACGGCATCGGCGGCGAGTGCCTTCACGAATGTCTCGTCGGGATCGGGCCGCCCGGTGGCGTCGATCGCGGCGCCGCCCAGCATGGCGCTCTCGGTCTGGTATGGAAGGCCCTTTTGGCCGTACCAGCCCACCACCCGCATGGTGGCGTCCAGCACTTCGGGGCCGATGCCGTCGCCGGGCAGCAGCAGCAGCTTGTATTCGTTCATGATGGATTCCTCGAACTCAGATCCAGGGCGCCTGGGCTTTGTGGTCTTTTTCGTAAGACGAAATCTTGTCCTCGGCGCGCAGGGTTAGGCCGATATCGTCCCAGCCGTTGAGCAGGCACTGCTTGCGAAAGGGATCGACATCGAACTTGATCATGCCGCCATCGGGGCCGCGGATTTCCTGCGCCTCCAGATCGATGGTGACCACGGCGTTGGCGCCGCGCTCGGCGTCGTCCATCAGCTTGTCCACGTCGGACTGCGGCAGCTTGATCGGCAGAATGCCGTTCTTGAAACAGTTATTGTAGAAAATATCGGCAAAGCTGGTGGCGATGACGCAGCGGATGCCGAAATCCAGCAGCGCCCAAGGGGCGTGCTCGCGGCTGGAACCGCAGCCGAAATTCTCCCCGGTCACCAGGATCTGCGCCTTGCGGTATTGCGGCTTGTTGAGCACGAATTCGGGATTGTCGCTGCCGTCCGGCTTGTGACGCAGTTCGTCGAACAGCGCCTTGCCAAGTCCGGTGCGGTGGATGGTCTTCAGGTACTGTTTGGGGATGATCATGTCGGTGTCGACATTGATCATCGGCAGGGGCGCGGCGACGCCTTCGAGCTTGAGGAATTTGTCCATGGCGGGCCGGACCATAAGGATTTCCTCCGCCCGAATCCACGGCAAAGGGAACCGGAAATGCCGCTCTTCCTTATTTACAGGGTCACCAGGGAGGTACAGCAATGGCCCGCAAATATTCCAAGGCCGCCGGCAAGAAAGTTGAGAAGGCGATGCATGAGATGCATGAAGGCACTCTGAAAAGCGGCAGCAGCGGCAAAAAGGTGAAAAGCCGCAAACAGGCCATCGCCATAGGCCTGTCCGAGGCCCGGGCCGAGGGCAAGAAAGTCCCCAAAAAGAAGACAACTAGGACTAAGAAGGCTTAAGGCCCCCAAATCTCCAGTAAAAAGTCAGATATTTCAATGCATTGAGACTGACTTTGCAAATTACTTGCAACTATAGTAGCCCTTCCCTAGCTTCCGCGGGCTTACCGCCCATGCCGGTGGAGATGAAATGCGAGACGCTGACCGGCGTCATCGGCCCCATCGACTTCACGCTGCACTAATTGGGTTTAAGCCCGCGATGCTCCAGCATTGGCCCGATATCGGGGTCCTTGCCGTAAAAGGCGCGGAACATCGGGGCATAATCCATCGTATGG
>Ga0207687_10002013_pt1 | contig 13949 bp, 12 predicted proteins | sample KBSM54metaG_FD_184399 | JGI IMG/M metagenome (GOLD analysis project Ga0207687, IMG submission 184399) | Miscanthus rhizosphere microbial communities from Kellogg Biological Station, Michigan, USA - KBS M5-4 metaG (SPAdes) (version 2) | ecosystem: Host-associated > Plants > Roots > Rhizosphere >...
CGGATCCGACCGCGCGCTTTGGCGATCTTGGCGAGCTCCGCTAAGTCGACGCAGTACAGATACGGGTTGGTCGGCGATTCACCGATGATGAGCCGCGTCTCGTCGCGCAGCGCGGCCTGCAGCGCCACCAGATCGCCCGAAGGAACGACCGTGTGTGTCACCCCGAAGCGCGACAACGTCTGCGTCACTAGTTGTCGCGTGCGGCGATAGCCGTCGCGAAACAGCACCACGTGGTCGCCCGATTTGACGAGCGCGAGCACCGCGGTCGACACCGCCGCCATGCCGCTCGAAAACGCGACGCCGTCTTCGGCGAGCTCGAGGTCCGCCACGCGGCGTTCCAGTTCGCACACGGTTGGGTTGCCGTAGCGGCCGTACTCTTCGCGACCCGGATCCGGGTCGTCCCCGCGCATGTAGCGTTCGAGTTCTGCGGTATTGCCGAAGGTATAGGTCGCCGTTTGCTCGATGCCGAGTGCGAGCGCGTGGTGCGCACGCGTGGGGGGCGTCCCGGCGTGGACGCTATCGGTCGAGTTGGCGACGGTCTTCTTCTGCTCAGAGCTCATAGATTGGCTTCCGTCGGCTCGTAGCACGGAGAGTCGCAGAAATTGAGTTTTCCGCACCTTTCGGCCAGTTACTGGGCCAGAACTTCGCTCCCAAACCGAATTGCCTTTCCGGTATTGCCGCGTTGTCGCACCGGAGAATGCGGGTATAACCCCCAAACCACAGGCCCGCCCCTTTCGGATAGGGTCCCCGGCCGGGAGAGCACTGATGAGCGCCACGACTTGGAAAGAGAAGCTAGCCGGCAGCGTCCGTGAAGATTGGGCACGCGAAATCGACGTGTTCGAGACGCAAATCGATCTGCGCAAGAAGGGCAAGATCGAAGAGCGCTTGTTCGCCGAAACGCGCCTGCGCCGCGGCACCTACGGTCAGCGCTACGACAACGGCCAACGCAACGACGGCGAGAAGACGCAGACGTTGCCGTTCCCCTCGGGTGAGCTCACCAAGGGTCCGGTCACCATGTGGGATGCGCCGGGCATGCAGCGCATCAAGATCCCGTTCGGCAAGCTCACCGCGGCGCAGCTCGATATGCTCTCGGAGCTCGCGGAAGAGTACTCCGACCAAATCCTGCACATCACCACGCGGCAGGACATCCAGCTCCACTTCATCCATATCGAAGACACGCCGGACATCATGCGGCGCTTGGCTTCGGTCGGGATCACCACGCGTGAAGCGTGTGGCAACACGGTGCGCAACGTCACGGCCTGCCCCTATGCCGGCGTGTGCAACACCGAGTCGTTCGACGTCATTCCGTACGCGAACGCCATCACCTTCTTCTTGCTCGGTCACCCGGATACCCAAGATTTCGGCCGTAAATTCAAGATCGCGTTCTCCGGCTGCAAGGACGAACCGTGCGGTCTCACGAACTTCCACGACGCTGGCGCCATCGCGCGCACACGCATCGTGAATGGCCAAGTGCAGCGCGGTTTCGAATACTACGTAGGCGGCGGCCTCGGTGCCGTGCCCTATCCGGCCACGCTGTTCGATGAGTTCTTGCCCGAAGAAGAGCTGCTGCCGATCACGCAGTCGGTGTGCCGCGTGTTCTCGCGTTTGGGCGAGCGCGAAAACCGCGCGCGCGCCCGACTCAAGTTCGTGGTGAAGAAGCTCGGCATCGAAGAGTTCAAGCGCCTCGTGTTGGAAGACCGCGCCACGCTGCGGCCCGATGAACGCTGGAGCTCGTTCCTGAACGATCTGCACGTCACTGACGAGAAGCCGCTGAAGCCGCCGATGCCCATCGGCCCGGGCCCGTATCCCGCCGGCTTCGAAGCGTGGCGCGCGACCAACGTGCGCCCGCAAAGTCAGCTCGGCTACGTCACCGCCAAAGTCACCTTTCCACTCGGCGATTTCACCGCCAAGCAGGGCCGCGCGCTCGCCGATCTGGCACGCCGCTACACGGGTGACGCGATGCGCGCCACGGTCGAGCAGAACTTGCTCTTCCGCTGGCTCCCCGAAGCCGATTTGCCGGCATTTTACGCCGAATTGGCCTCGTTTGGCCTAGGCGCAGATGGCGCCGACACCATCACTGACATCGTTTCGTGCCCCGGAACGGATACCTGCAAGCTCGGCATCTCCTCGTCGCGCGGCCTGGCGACGGAGCTCCGCAAGCAGCTCAGCGTGATCTCGGAAACGCTCGCTCCCGCCGCGAAAGACTTGCTCATCAAGTGCAGTGGCTGCTCGAACTCGTGCGGCCAGCACCACGTGGCGGACATGGGCTTCCTGGGCGTCAGTCGCAACGTGAATGGCCGGCGCGTGCCGCACTTCCAGCTCGTGGTCGGCGGTCAGTACCGCAGTAACGCGGCCTCCTACGGCTTGGCCATCGGCGCCGTGCCGTCGAAGCGCGTGCCCGAGATCGTCAAGCGGCTCACCGATCGCTATATCGGTGAAAAGCTCGACGGGGAAACGTTCCAGTCGTTCATCGGCCGCATCGGCAAAAAAGAAGTGCGCAAGCTCGTCGATGAGATGAACGTGATCCCGCCCTACGAGCAGGATCCGAGCTTCTATTCCGATTGGGGTGACCCGCGCGAATACACCATCGGTGATTTGGGCGTCGGCGAATGCGCCGGTGAGGTCGTGCCGATCGTGCAGGTCGAGCTCGCGGGCAGCGAACGCGAAGTGTTCGAAGCCCAGGTGCTGCTGGACGAAGCCAACTACCCGGGAGCCGCAGAGCGCGCTTACAGCTCGATGGTGCAAGCCGCCTACGCGCTCGCGCGCGAGAAGAACGACCAACTGAGCCGTGACCCGGAAGAGGTCCTGCGCGAATTCCGCAAGTACTACTACGACACCAAGCTGTTCTTCGACCCGTTTTCCGGCGGGAAATTCGCGCATTACTACTTTGCCGCGCACGAAGATCGCAAAGCCGCGGGCGCTTCGAAAGAAGGCGCTCACCAGCTGATCGAAGAGGCGCAGCTGTTCGTGGAAGCCGCCCACCAATGTTACACCCGCATCGGTAGCGCTTTGCCGTAACGAGAGAACGCACATGCTTTCCGAACGCCTTCAGCTCAAACTATTCGTCGAACCCGCGCCCCACTTCGAAATCGAAGCACTGATCCCGGCCTTCCACGGTTGGATCCGTGAAAAGCGCTTGGCCGAACTGGTGATCGACGTGGTCGACTACAGCCACGTCACGAACGGCCCCGGGGTGGTGCTCGTCGGACACGCGTCGGATTTCTACTTCGGCGATCTCGATGGCGCTTACGGCCTGATGTACAGCCGCAAACGCGGTGGCCCCGGCGCTGATGCGCGCTTGGAAGACGCCCTTCGACGGCTCGTGAACGGCGCGCGCCTGCTCGAACAAGATCCGAGCCTCAAGCTCAAATTCCGCACCAACGAAGCCACACTTCGCCTCACCGATCGCCTGCACGCCCCGAACGACGACGCGACGTTCGCCTCGACCAAAACCGAAGCCGAGGCGCTATTCGGCCGCATTTACTCAGGCGCGAGCGTCCAAACCGAACACTTGATCGAGCCCCAGGGCCCGCTCGGCGTGCGCATCAAAACCAGCACCGCACCCACGCTCGACGCGCTCCTCGAAAAACTCGGCGGCCCGCCCCAAGATTGAGCACCCGGTGGTCGCCGCGCCCTTCACGATCCGCCCCGCGGAACTCGGGGACTGCCCGGCGATCAACGACATCTACAACCACTACGTGCACACCGACACGTGCACCTACCAAACCGAACCCGAGACGCTCGAGGCCCGCGAAGCTTGGCTCGCGCGGCACGGCCGCGAACACCCCGTGCTCGTGCTCGAAGTCGCCGGCGAACTCCTCGGCTGGGGCTCACTCTCGCCATTCCACCCGCGCGCCGCCTATCGACACAGCGTCGAAGACTCGCTCTACGTGCGCGCTGACGCCCAACGCCGCGGTTACGGCACCGCGCTTTTGAAGGCGCTCCTCAAAGCCGCCCGCGAACACGGCCACCACACCGTCATCGCCCTCATTTCCGCGGACAAAACCGAGAGCATCGCCCTCCACGAACGCTTCGGCTTCACCCAAGCCTCACTCCTCCGCGAAGTCGGCTACAAATTCAACCGCTGGCTAGACGTCGCCTTCCTCCAAATCCTCCTCTAAATCCCGCCAGCCCCACGATCATCGCCTCTGCCACGATCATCGCCTCTGCCACGATCATCGCCTCTGCCAGTCCCGCATCCCACGTTTCAACTTTCGTGGGGCTGCCCCGCGCGCATCCCGTCACTCCACGGCGTTTCGTGCTCGCGCTCCGCGCTCCGCGCGAAACGGCCCCCCAAACGTCGGCTGCGCTCTGCTCCGCCGCCGCGAGGGCCCCGCCCGGAAGGCCTCTGGAGCAAATTCAGAAACAAGACGCATTGCACGAAAACGAACCGATGTTGAAACCTCAACACGCGTCGGGTGAATGGAACGGCCTCCTGAGCAAATTCAGAAACAAAACCCCATTTTTCGAAACGAATGGATGTTGAAACCTCAACATCCAAAGTGCCACGGAAACGCCCGCTCGCGCATCGCGCGACTCTGCGCGCCTTGGCGGAACGACGTGTCGTTCCGGTTTCACGCGCCTTGCCTTTGCGATCGTCGCCCCGCTCCGCTGCGCCCCGCTCGCCCCGCTCGCCCCCGCTGCGGCCGCGCCGCGCCCGCGCGCCCCGCTGCGCCCGCTGCCTCGGTCTAAGTGCTGATCGGTGCGGCGGGGAGGCGTTCCACCGTGTCGCCGACGCTGAGCTCCCCTAGCGCATCGTGGATCAGGTTCATGCCGAACCACACTTTCGAATCCCAGAGGCGGTAGCTGGCGAGCGTGCGCAGCGGCTCTCTGCCGCCTTCGCCGGTGTCGGGATCGAGCGTGGTGACGACGCAGCGATCGCAGCGTTTTGCGCCGCGAAATGTGACATTTCCGAGACGCACGCGCGTGAACGAATCTTCGACGAACGGTTCGGCCCCACGCACCACGATGTTCGGCCGAAAGCGCTCCATGGTGATGGGTTGCGCGAGCCGAGCGTTGAGATCGCTCAGCGATTCTTCGGAGATGACGAGGAACGGGTAGCCGTCGGCGAAGCTCACCAAATCGGTGGGGCGCGCGCGTTCCGGATTCACTCTTCGCTGATGCCGCTCGCCCATGTACACGAGCTCACGCGGCGCGCCAAAGAACGAAGAAAACCAAGCGCTGCCCTCGGGATGACGCGCGGCCGAGCCCTGATGGTTCCAAATCTGACACGGACGATCTTCGCCTTCATCGTACGTGCGCGGCAGTCGCAGCGGTTCGAGCCCTGGCGCTTCCAAGACGATGCCATCGTCGTCGAGCGCCGTTCGGACGAGCGTGAGTTGCGGCGCTTCACGCTGCGTGACGAAGCACCCGTTGGGGTCGACGATCATCCAACGGCGATCCGCCTCGAAGCCGCGTTCGACCACGGCCGCGCGCGCGACGCGAATGCCGCGGCAGGCCTTCACCGGATATACGTACAGCGCAGAGATCTCACACGTCACGAGCGGAGTTTACTCCTCTCTGCGTCGTTTCGAAGCTCAGCGCTTGATGCCCGGGCTAGCTTCCGCCGAACCCAGGTATTTGCCGATTTCCTCGCGCTTGTTCTGCACTTGGTCGAGCAGAGCGAGCGCGTGGGCGGTGCGCTGGGCGGCGTTCGGGTCGGGGTGCGCGAGCCGCACTTTGTCCCAACGCAGCTTGAGCGTGTTTTGGAGTTCGCGCAGATCGTACACGGCGCGTAAGTGGACGTTGCGCCCGGCATCCGACGGCCATGCCGAGTCGATCGCGATACAGAGTGCGGCGAACACCCCGAGTCCGACCAACGCGGCACCCGATGCCGCCAAAAATCCGGCACCCCGCAGCACCCAGAAACGGATCTTGTCGCGACGATTGCGCGTCAAATTCGCTTCCGCCCAGCGTTCCAAGTCACCGATCTGTTCGTCGATCGCCGTCTCTGGTGCAAACGCGCCGGTGCGAAAACCCTCCGCGGCGGGCGGCGGCTCGGAGTCTTGGCGCGCGCTCGTGTCTGCGGGAGCAAACCCACTCAGCGGTCGAGCATGTTCGCTGTTCGAGCGGCGCGCCTCGAGCGCTGCCACGTCGATGTTCGCATAGCTGCCCGATGAGGGCCGCGGCGGAGGCGGCGTGAGCGGAGGCAACGTGCGGCCCGTTTCGGAGGAAGCCATGGTGCCCCTTGGCTACGCTGGCAAACCAACGGCTGCAACGCGCGATAGCCCAAAAACCTAGTCATTTTCCCAGTTCAAGGGATCATTCCGACGCGGCTGCAGCCTACGCCTGAGCGTGGATTCAGTGTGGAGACGAACGAGCGCTCACCAATATTGGTGAACGGAGCTGCGCACGCGCGCGTCGTACAGCTCGCGCACGCGTCGCATCACGTCACTCGAGAGTGGAGGCAATTGCGCCGCTGCCGCGTTCTCCGCGACTTGCTCGGCGCGTTTCGCGCCCGGGATCGAACAGGTGACGGCGTCGTGCATCTCGATCCAACGGAGCGCAAATTGCGGCAGACTCACGTTGTGCGGCAGCAATTGTCGGAGTGCTTCCACCACTTCCAACCCTAAGTCGTAGTCGACGCCCGAAAACGTCTCGCCGCGATCGAACGCCGCTCCCGCGCGATTGAACGCGCGATGATCGTCCGACGCAAATGCTTGCCCGGGCTTCAGTTTGCCCCCGAGTAACCCCGACGCCAAGGGCAGCCGCGCCAGGATCCCCACTTTACGTCGCTGCGCCTCGGCAAAAAACAACTCCGCCGGTCGCTGACGAAACACGTTGAACACGATTTGCACCGACTGCACGCCCGGATATTCGAGCGCCTTCAAGCCCTCCTCCACGCGCTCCACGCTCACGCCATAGTGCTTGATTTTGCCCGCTTGCTTGAGCTCATCCAGCACGCCGAACACGTCCGGCTGGTAGTACACGTCACTCGGCGGGCAATGCAGCTGCAGTAGATCGATCGCCTCGACCTCCAGATTCCGCGCGCTTCGCTCGACGTAAGAAGTCAGGTTTTCTCGCGTGTAGCTACTGGCGGTGTGGGGGTTCGCGCGCCGCCCCGCCTTCGTCGCCACGTGAAAGATCGGGCCGCGCTCGCGCTTGAGCCGCGCGAGCAGACGCTCGCTATGGCCATCGCCGTACACGTCGGCCGTGTCGAAGAAATTGACGCCCAGATCGAGCGCGCGGTGCAACGCTTTCAACGACTCTTCGTCGTCCACCGGTCCCCAAGTGCCGCCGATGGCCCAAGCACCAAAGCTGACCGCGGAGATATTCAGACCGGTGCGGCCGAGCGGGCGATATTGCATGCCGCGCAGTGTAGGGGTTACTCGCCGCTTTTGGCGCTAAAAAAGCCGCTCTAGCGTGCTACATGCAGGCAGCCCATGGATGATGCGCGCTTCAAGCAGGCGATCGAAGCCTTCGATCGAGCCAACTCCGAAGATCCCCAGCTCGAGCTCTCGGGCGGCGTGCCTCGGCCGCGTGAGCTGGTCGCTGCCGAGCGCTTGTCGGCTTGGGTGCTACGTCTCGAGCCCGCGCCCTCGGAGGCTCTGCAGCTGGCCGCACGCTGTCAGCACATTCGGCGCTGGGTCGTGCCGCGCAGTCAGTTCCCCTCGGGGCGCGTCGGCTACTTGCAATGGCGCACCCAGCTCGGGCGCTTCCACGCGGACACCGCCACGCACATCTTGGAAGAGGTGGGCTACGACCGGCCGACCATCGATGCCGTACGCCGCATCAATTTGAAGCAGGGCCTGCACTCGAACCCGGACTCACAGACCATGGAAGATGCGCTGTGTCTCGAATTCTTGGAGTTCGAATTCGATGAATTCCTCGCCAAGTACAGCGAAGACAAAATCATCGAGATTTTGCGCAAAACCTGGAAGAAAATGTCCGAACGCGGGCACCAAGCCGCGCTTGGTCTGACGTTCAGCCCCGCTGCTCAGGCGTTGATCGCGTTGGCCCTAAACCCGAGCTGAGCGCCGCTGCCGCAGCTTGTCGATGCTCATCGCGAGCACGATGATGAAGCCCGTAAAGATCTCCTGCACCCAATTGGGAAAACCGAGGTGAGTGCAGCCGGCTTTGATGACGGTGAGCAACATCGCTCCCACGACCGTTCCAGCGGCTGAGCCCTGCCCGCCAGAGAGCGAACCGCCACCGATCACGACCGCGGCAATCACCTCGAGCTCGAGCCCTACCGAATCAGTGGGGTCACCCACGGTGAGCGTCGCAAACTCGAGGACCCCCGCGACCCCCACCAAGAGCCCTGCCAGCGTGTACACCGCGAGCGTGGTTTTGGGGATGGAAATGCCGCATAAACGCGCGGTTTCCGGGTTCGAACCGACGGCCACGATCTGCCGACCGAGCCGCGTATAGCCGAGTAGCCCAGCGCCGAGCAACGCGATCAACAACAAAAGCCAGACAGCGGGCGGCAACCCCAAGAAGCCCGATGAACTCTGCATCAGCGCATCGAGCCCACGCGCATCGACGTCGATCTTTTGCTCATTGGCTAGGCCCTTGGCCACGCCCCGCAAAATACTCATCGTGCCGAGCGTGACGATGAACGGCGTGATGCGCAGCACCGAGACGAGCGTGCCATTGCACAAACCGAGCGCCGCAGCCGCAGCGATGCCCAGCGCTGCAGCGGGTACGGCACTCATGCCGCCGCGCAAGCACTGCGCCACCACCACGGTGGTCAGCGCGACCGCCGAACCCACCGACAAATCGATGCCGCCGAGCACGATGGTGAACGTCATGCCCACCGCAGCAATGCCCACTACCGCGGGTTGGCGCAGCATGGTCACGCTGTTGGCGCTACGCGCGAAGGTGTCCGGCGAGAGCGCGCAAAACAACGCGTATAGCGCAAACAGCGCCAAAAGAGGCCCAAACCAAGGCAAACGCAACAGTCGCGTCAGGTGTTTCATCCGGTCGCCTCGAGCAACAAACGGTGCTCTTCCAGTTCACGCGCAGGCCGCGCGGGGCCGAGCTTGCCGCGCACCATCACCGCGACGCGATCACAAATGCCGAGCAGTTCCGGCAAATAGCTGGAAACCATCAGCACGGCTTTGCCCTGCGCCGCCAGCTCGTCGATGATGCGATACAAATCCGCGCGACTGCCGACATCGATGCCGCGCGTGGGTTCATCCAACAAAAGCACGTCTGCGCCTTCCAAGAGTAGCCGCGCAAAGCACAGCTTCTGCTGATTGCCGCCGGAAAGATTACCCGCTAGCTGTTCCGGCTCGCGCGCGCGGATCCCCAAACGCTCGATGTACGTCCGAGTCACGGCTGCCGCTCGTTTCGGCGACACGAGCCCATACGGCCCGAGCCCCTTCAACGTCGAGAGCGTCAGATTGTCGGCAAGCGTCAACGCTTCGGCCAAACCTTCGCGTTTGCGGTCTTCACTCAGAAAGCCCACGCCGCTCGCGATGCGCTCCACAGGCGTTGCCGCCCCGCGCACCGCCTTCACCGTCACCGTGCCGCGCTTCACCGGATCGAGCCCAAAAACCGCGCGCAATAGCTCGCTGCGCCCCGAACCGAGCAACCCGGCGACGCCCAGCACTTCACCGCGCCGCAAGGTGAGCGAAGCCGAAATCGGCAATCGTTCACCGCCCAGCTCACTCAGGTCCAATACGACTTCGCCCGCGTTGCGCGCCGAGTGCGGAAATAGCTCCTCCACATCACGCCCCGCCATCGAACGCACCAGCGCATCGCGCGTGGTGCCGGCGATCGCGCCACTCGTGACGAACTTTCCGTCCCGCAGCACCGTATAGCGATCCGCCAGTCGCTGCACCTCTTCCAAAAAGTGCGACACGTACAACACCGCGAGCCCACTCTTCGCGAGCTCGCGCACCACTTGGAACAGGCGCGCCGCTTCGCCGCCGCTCAGCGTGCTGGTCGGCTCGTCCAAAATCAAAATCTCGACTTTCGGTTGAGCAAGCGCGCGCGCCAAACACACGAGTTGCCGATCACCCTGACCGAGCCCCGCCACTTTCGTCTCGAGCGCCGGAAACGCGGCTCCCTCCGGCACCACGCGCGCCAGTGCCCGCGCTGCGCGCTCGTGCATCGCCTTTCGCGACACCGCGCCGAAGCGCGTCGGCAAATGGGTGAGCATCACGTTTTCGGCGATGTTCAGATCGCCGCACAGCTGCGGCTCTTGCGGCACGAATGCCACGCCCAAGCGTTGCGCTTCCAGGGGATTTTGTGGGGCAAACGGGGCTCCCGCGAGCACTAGCTCGCCGGCGTCGGGTGCTAGCGAGCCGGCTAGGATTTTGAGTAGCGTGCTCTTGCCCGCGCCGTTTTCGCCGAGCAACGCGTGCACTTCGCCCGAGTTCAGCGATAGCTCCACTTGGCGGAGGGCTTGGGTGCCGCCGAAGCTCTTGCTGATGCCGCGCGCCTCCAGGCGGGGCGCGCCTTGGGTCGAGGGCGCGCTCGAATCGATCATTGAGCGCCGAGCCACTCCGCGAGCGGTGGCTTCACGAGCGCCGCCACCTCCGGCTGCGCCAAGTTCGATTTATCGACCAGTGTCGCGCCGGTATCGATGCGCGCTTCGACTGCTTGCTTGCGTAAATGTGCGGCCACCGTTTTCACCGCCAAGTAGCCCATCTTCATCGGATCTTGCAGCACCAGCGCGTCGATTTGGCCTGCGTTCACGGCCGTGATCAACTTCTCCGAGGCGTCGAAGCCGATGAAGTGCAATTTCCCGGCGAGCTCGGCTTTTTGCAACGCGAGCAACATGCCGAACGTGGTCGACTCATTGGGAGTGAACACGCCGTTGACCGCGCCTTTTTGCGCGTTCAACGCCAGCAGCAAATTCTCGCTCGCGGCGTGCGCGCTCTCGGTCGTCGCCCCGCCGAAGCGATTGTCGCTCACGATCTTGATGCCCGGAAATTCGCGAATGCCGTCCAAAAAGCCTTCTTCGCGATTGGTCGTGCTGGCCGAACCTTCCACATAACGAAGCACGAGCACGTTGCCCTGACCATTGAGCAGCTTGCCCATCCGCTCGCCTGCGAGCTTGCCCGCCGCGCGATTGTCCGTCGCGACGAAGCTCACGTACGATTTGTCCTTCAGATCCGAGTCGAAGATCACCACCGGAATGTTGGCTGCTTGTGCGGCCTTCACCGGCGCGCCGAGCGCGCTGTCGTTCAGCGGCGCGAGCACGATGCCGGCCACGGCTTGCGCGGTGAAGCTCTCCACCAAGTCCACTTGCGACTTCAAGTCGTCTTCCTTGAGTGGGCCTTTCCAAACGACGTCGACATCGACCTCACGCGCGGCCTTCAGCGCGCCGGCATGCACGGCCTTCCAGAACTCGTGTGTGGTGCCTTTTGGGATCACCGCGATACGCAGCTTCGCGGGAGCTCCCGGCACAGCGCCCGGCTCGGCCTTCTTGTGACAGCCGCTCACCGCCAACAGCAGCGCGGACAACGTGCAAAAGGCCCCAACCAAAAAAATTCGCCGCTTCACGATCCCGGATACTACTCACAAAAAAAGACCGCGTGGCTCTTTTCAGGGCCACGCGGTCGCGTCGGTTCGGTCGGAGATTTTACGGCAAATTCAGCGAGCCAAGTTCGAGGGCGGGGGAGCCGCGAATCCACCCGGGAACGCGTTTGCGGATTCACGCCGCTCGAGCTCGGGCCCGAGCCAACGCCAGTCGCTGCCCTCTTCGTGGAAGAAGGCCACGCCGATCACGCCCACGTTACGAGCACTGCCTTTGCGCGCGGCGTAAGAATCTTTCACCGATCCGAAGCGGAACGCAGCGACGGCCGCCTGGCTCTGACGAAAGCCGTCGATTTCGAGCGTCGACCGCGGGTTGATCAAGTAGCCACGCTTAGAGAGCGAACCGCCCTTGCCGTCGATCACATCGAGGCCATCGACTGTGGCCACCGCTTCGAAGCGAAAGCCGGTGTGATTTTCGATTTGAATCACGTAACGCTCCCCGTCCGAGCCAACGATGTAATCACGTCCACCGAGGTGGGCACTGGCGAACGCGGAGCCCCCTTCACCGAGCACGCGCACGCTGATCCCGCCGTCATCCGCATCGACTCCACCGTAACCGATGTCCACGTCCCTGACGCCCGCGCGCTGCGCCGCGGCTCGCACGCCGGCTTCGTCGTTGTAGTTGAGCGAGACGAGCGCGAACGGATGATACGCATCCGCACGATTGAACGGCGCGCTCGACACATAGCTGGTCCGCGTTTCACCCCACGTGGTGCCGAGCCCCGGGCGATCGTCGGCTTTCTTTTGGGGTGCGGGCTCGTAGGCACGTTCGCTGCGCGCCGAAATCGGAGCGGATGCGGGCGCGGGCGCTGCGGCGCCCTCTGCATCGGCGCGTGCGGCGCCGTCCGCTGGAGGAGCGGGGCTAGGCTCTGTCGAGGCGCTCTCGGGAGCCGCGTAGCCGTTCGGTGGCGCGGAAAAGCGCCCCGTGTTCGAGGCGGGCGAGGGCTCCGCGGGCCCGCTCATCCGTGCACAGGCAACACTGAGGGGTAACAGGCACAGACACGCTGACAATCTGGAAAGGTTCATGGCTTCGTTGCTCCGTTCTTGACCGACGCCAAAACAACGAACCCCGACTTCGAACCTTACACTCGCGCTCGCGTCCCCCGCGATTGGCCGAGAAATATGCCGTTTTTGGTCAATTGCGCGATCGAGGGAAGGAGCGGGATCGGCCGCGCGTACGGTGCTACGCGGGCCTGCCCGCCGGCGCTCGAAATTCGTTCACGCGCGGCGTTTATCGGTTGCACGCAACCGCTCGAGCGCCGCGCCCGGAGCCGGCGCGTGCCGCTACTTCGAGGCTAGCCGTGCCCGGGCTGCCGGACTACGCTTCGGCACGTATCCGCACATCCGGCCATGCGCAGCAGCAATACCGTCGGTCAGTGGTGGTTTTTTCGAGGAGGAGTCTGATGCAACGCCTGATTACGCTCGTGAGTTCGCTCGTCGCCGTGTCTCTGATTGCGGTTGGCTGTGGCAGTGACGGAAATAGTGGCACCCCCAACGCGGGCGGCTCAGGCGGTTCGGCCGGCAGCAACTCGGTCACGCAGTGCGTCGGCCACTACTCTGACTTGACGGAAACCGTGTTCGCAGCCAACGCGACGGCCGGTGGCATGTGCGTGAACCCGGGCGATCTCGGCAGCATCTGCATCAATGATCTCACCACGATCGCCGGCACCTGCGGCATCGCCTGCTTGACCAGCGTGGCCCAGGACGCAGCGACTCAGAACGCCTGTGTGAGCTCTTGTTTGGATAGCAAAGTTGCTCCCGCGCTCGGTGGCGATTGCCGAGATTGCTACGTGACTGACGTGCAGTGCGCGCGCGACAAGTGCCAGCTCGACTGCCTCTCGCCCAGCAGCGCGAAATGTGACGCTTGCCGTCAGGCGAAAGGTTGTGCTCCCGCGTTCTATTCGTGCACGGGCTTGCCGGTGCCCGGCAGCGTCGTCGGTAGTGGCGCTGGCGGGGCCGACACGGGCGCGGGCGGTATTTGAGCGTGCGTTCTCGAACTTCTGCGGTCGCTCGTCGTTTGCTGGCGGTGGGCGCCGTCGCTGGCGCGCTTTCGGTGCCGACGCTGGCGCACGCCGGCGGCTACGACACGCCCATGCTGTACAGCGCTCGTCACATGGGCATGGGCGGCGCCGCCATCGGCTACGTGAACGATCCGTCCGCGCTGTTTCACAATCCGGCGGGTCTCGGCCAAGTCGCCCACGGCGAAGTGATCGGGGATTTTTCGCTCTTAGTGGGCGGGCTACACTCGGGCCCGAGCTTCCTTGCGACCGATGTGGATTCGGATCGCACGGTGGCGCCGTTCTTTCTCGTGGGCGGCGCGTATCGCGTGCACGACCTGATCACGCTCGGCTTGGGCGTGTATCCGGTCGCCTCCGCAGGCGCGACCTACCACTACGGCACGCCGGTCAATACGGACCGCACCGAGCTGTTCTTCCTCGAGACGTCACCGGCGATCGCGCTCA
>Ga0207687_10002019_pt1 | contig 13915 bp, 14 predicted proteins | sample KBSM54metaG_FD_184399 | JGI IMG/M metagenome (GOLD analysis project Ga0207687, IMG submission 184399) | Miscanthus rhizosphere microbial communities from Kellogg Biological Station, Michigan, USA - KBS M5-4 metaG (SPAdes) (version 2) | ecosystem: Host-associated > Plants > Roots > Rhizosphere >...
CGCCGGCCATCATGGCGGCGTAGATCAACCCCCAGGCGTTCGCATGGAACATCGGCACGATGGGCAGCACGACATCGTCGGGTCCGACCTCGAGTGCACCCTTGGCGCAGATTCCCATTGAGTGCAGGTATGTCGATCGGTGGCTATACACAACACCTTTGGGATTGCCCGTTGTGCCTGACGTGTAACACATTGCGGCGGCGCAGCGCTCATCGAGCTCCGGCCAGTCAAAGCCAGTCGGCTGGCCAGCGATGAAATCGTCGTAGCGCACAACCGATTTCCCGGTCTCGGCCAAGCCCGCCAAATTTCCATTGCCGGTCACGATGACGGTGTGCACCATCGGAAGCTCGGGCAAAACAGAGGCCAGTTGCTCCGTCAGGCTGCCGTCGACGATGACGACTTCGTCCTCGGCGTGGTTTGCGATGAAGCTGATTTGCTCTGCAGCCAAGCGGATGTTGAGTGTGTGCAGCACCGCTCCCATGGCTGGAATGGCGCAGTAGGCCTCGACGTGCTCCTGGTTGTTCCACATGAAGGTGGCCACTCTTGTGTCGGCGGTTACTCCAACATTGCGTAACGCGTTGGCCAGCTGCGCTGTCCGCAGGCCGACTTGGTGAAAGGTCGAGGCTCGCACGGTGCCGTCGGGCTGGAGCGTTCGGACCTGTCGCTGCGCATGCACACTCGTTCCGTGTCGGAGGATCGCGCCGACCGTCAAGGAGTAGTCCTGCATCGTGCTTTTCACGTTCCGACCCTTCCGCCCCGCCGCCACTCAAACAGCAGAAAGTCAAGATCGCGCCGCGACAACAGGTTTGACTTCATCGTGTCATTGCACCGGCTACACCCCGATTTCGCCGAGTCGCTGTTCCGCGCTGCGGCACGCGACGGGGGCCGCCGCGATCACCGCGACGCGGCCGCCTCATCGCCGTTGCGGAGCCGCTCAGTGTTGCCATCATTTATCACGGTTGGGCCGAATTGGCGTACCTGCGGCACCGTGGTGACCATGTGCGCCGATGCTCGTTCAGAGCGGCAGGCGAGCAGATGTGGGATGTCGCCGGGGAAGCGGATGAAGTCACCGGCTGACAGGTCCACCGGCTCGGTGACCGGGCCGGCCCATACTCGTCCGGAGATGACATACAGGTGGTGCAGTGTGCCAGCAGAATGCGCATCGATGACGCGAGGTTCTCCATCCACCCGCTCGAGCTTGAGCGTCAACGTCCGGACATAACCCGAACCGTAGGTTTCGTCGAGGATCCGCTCGGACCGTTCCGCCCCATCCACCCACGAGCCCTCGTGGTGGCGCTTTACATAGACAGGCGTGCCCCACTCGGTGAACAGTCGCCGCGCAGGCAAGTCGAGGGCAGCGCCGAGCTGAGCCAGGGTGTCTACCGTCGGGTTGCCGCAGCCCTGCTCGATTTTCGACAGCGTCTGTTTCGATAGACCAGATCGGCGGGCCAGCTCCCCCAGCGACATAGCGCGTTCTCGACGGAACCGCCGAACATTGCGGGCTACGAGCTCGTTTTCAAGCTGCATCCCGTCACTTTTGACGGACATAGCGTCATTATTGAGCGTTTCGCCAGCCACACCAGCCTCGTGCGAAAGACAGGTATGCCGACAGGTATGGCATCGGGTATCCGCACCGATGCGGCATCGTCGACGCCGCGGCCATGGTGGAACCGTTCACTTAAAAGTGACCGTGTAGCCAATTTGATTTGACGACCCGGTCCTGGCCGTGGAGGTTTTGCACCGCATGACTATCACCGCCGTCGAGCCGATCCGTGACGACCGAGCGGCGATCGACAAAGCGTTCAGCTTGCTATCAACCCTGGGTGAGCACAGCGCTAGCCCGCTCGGAGTCAGTGAGCTCGCCCGCCGGACACAGTTGAGCAAATCGACCGCCTTCCGCGTTCTCGGCATGCTCGAGCGCAACGCGATGGTCGAGCGGGTCGGGGCCAAGTACCGGTTGGGAGCGCGCCTGCACGAGTTGGGCAGCAGCGTGTACGCGCCCGGCCACGAGCGGCTCCGAGACCTCCTATTGCCGTTTCTGGTGGATCTGTTCGAAGCGACCCGCCGCACAGTGCACTTGGCTTCCCTTCATGGCAGCGACGTTGTATACCTCGCCAAACTGTACGGCCACGGCACGGCCGCGGCGCCGTCCCGCATCGGTAGCAGGTTGCCTGCCCATTGCACAGCGGTGGGAAAGGTGCTGCTGGCCTACGACGCCAAGGCGGCCACGGCCGCGCTGGCGACGCCGCTGATTGGCTTGACACCCCGGTCGATCTGCGAGCCGGACAGTCTGGCCGCAGAGTTGACGCGCGTGCGTCGCGATGGAGTCGCGATGGATCACGAGGAAAGCCGATTGGGGCTGACGTGTGTAGCGGCACCAGTCATGGGGCGGTCGGGTCGGCCATTGGCGGCGATGTCGGTATCCGCCCCCCTCGGAACGGACATGCGCCCAGTGACTGCGTCCCTGCGGCGGGTATGCGCGTCTGCGTCACAGGCCCTGTCACGGTCCACGGTGGCTCGGATTGCCTAGTCACGCACCCGGCACCCGCTGAAGGTCTATGTTCGAGACCCAAACAGGCTCGGCGACAAACAATCTCAATTCAGCACCTGGGACGTCGACGTCAACCACGGGCCGAAAACCGGCCATTTCGGCCGCCAGAGCCATATCGGCCTGGCCGGCCGACGCGGCGAAAACTACTCGGCGGCACAGCGGATCAGCTTTGAGCACCCCCTCGGAAAGTTCCGCCAATGCGCGTGCGAACGCGTGCGGCGGCACATCATTCAAGCCGAATACTTCGATGTCGTGGGAGCTCACGGGATAGGTGTCACGCAGGCGGCTGCTTATGCAGCGGCGGACGCCCAATTCGACGACGCCTTCGCCCTCGAATCGCACCTGCACAACAGGATCCCCGACGTTGGTCTGCGCCCACCCTTGCCCAAGCGGCAATTCCGGCAACGCGGTCATAGATGATCACCGCCCGCAGCGGCGGCGAAGCCGCGCACTCTGATTCCGCCGTCGACTTCGATCGCGTGGCCGGTGATGTTGCCACTCTGCTCGCGGGAGGCCAGCAGCACATACGAACCGGTGAAGTCGCGTGGATCGGTGCTGGAGTCGTGCAACGGAATTGGTGGCGGCGGGGAGTCGGGTGTCTTTTTGGCGAACGAGGCGGCCAGGGTGCGGGTGTTGAGGCCGAGCGTCTCCGGGCCGCGCAGATTGGTGTTCATCGCTCCGCACGCCACGCCGTTGACCCGCACCTTGGGCGCCAATTCATACGCGAGTTCGCGCATTAGGCCGAGGCAGGCGTGCTTGCTCGCGGTATAGATCGGCCCGCCGCCGTTGACATAGAACGAGGCGTTCGACAGCGTCATGACGATACTGCCGCGCGTCTTGACCAGTTCCCGCCAGCAGGCCTCGGCCGCCAATAAATAGCCCTTGACGTTGACGGCGAACACCTCGTCGAAGGCGTGCTCCAGTTGGCTCGCAGTCAATTTGGTCAGCTGCCGCTGGTAATCCCACATGCCGGCGTTGGCGATCAAGGTGTCGAGTTTGCCGTACTGCCGTACCGTCTCGGCCACCGCGTGGTGTAGCTGCTCCGAGTCGCGCACATCGGCGCGCACGGCGTGAACCCGCGATGGATCGGGGCATTCATCGACCACCGTGCGCAACTGGTCGAGGTCGCGGCCGACGATGGTCACGGACGCCCCCTCGGCGACGAATCGTTCGGTTACCGCGCGGCCGATCCCAGAGCCGCCGCCGGTGACCAGCGCGACAGTGTCCTTCAACCACCCGCTCATGACCGCTCAGCCAGGAAGTCGATGACGAGGCGCTCGAAGTCGCGCTGGCACTCGAGCTGGACCCAATGACCGCAGTTACCGAAAACATGCAGCTGCACATTGCGAATGTGCTTGAGCATGATCTGGGATCCGTCGAGAGTGATCGTGCGGTCGTCACGTCCCCACAACAACAAGGTCGGCGCGGCGATCTTGTGCAGGTCACGCCACAGCGGATCCATGCCATGTCGTTTGGTGAACGCGGCGTTATACCGGTGGTAGAACTCGATGTGGCTCGGATCGAGCGAGGCTTCATAGCGGGCTCTCACCACATCCGCACCGAACTTTTTGTGATCGAACACCATGGTTCGGATGAAGTTCGCCATCTTCTTCTCCGATGGGCCGCCGCCGTTGTAGTAGCGGAACATCTCCTTTTGTCCCTCGGTGGGCGTAGGACCGAATGGCAGCCAGCCACCCCCGGGCGCCATCAGAACCAACCCCGAAATCCGCTGCGGCTGGGCCTGCGCCATCGCAATCGCCGCCGCCCCGCCTAAGCTGTTGCCTAACAGGTGAAATCGGTCAATCCCGAGTTCGTCCAATGCTTGAAAAAGCGCCGTTACAGTGATTTCCGTGATGGACGCCGCGTCGAGATCGTCTTCGGAGGGGCGGTAACTGCCGCCGAAACCCGGCTGATCCGGCAGCACCACCCGAAACTGCTGCGTCAGTGCGGGCAGGTTCTGGTGGTAGTTGCTCACCCCAGACGCTCCGGGACCACCGCCGTGCAGCATCACCAACGCGGGGCCCTCACCGGCCTCCGCGACGGCGATCTCGCCGTGAGACGTCATTACCGTAGAGTGATGTAGCTCAATGGTTGTGTCGACTTCGGTCGTCGGCATGGGATATCTCCTGTCGGCGGTTAGAAGAACGTCGAGATGTTCTTGGCTTGCAGAACGTTTTGGTCGAGTAGCACGACCCGTCGCGCCACCTGCAGTCCTGCGGACACGCGCCGGAGAATGTCGGTGCGTCGCCCCGCGAAGATGTTTTCTTCGCGCTGGAGTCGATTGCGGTAGACCAAAAAGGCCGATCGAACCTCGAGATCATCGACGCTGAACTCTCGATGCTGGCTCGGATCGACATGGCGGACAACAACGTTGGTGATCAGGTGGCGGGTCCTGGACGGGGGGTCCTCTGCCCACGCCATCCCCGAGTCGAACCGTCGGATCCGCCACGCAAGGCTCTCTTTGGTCTCGTCATAGAATGCGGCCTCACCGCGGGCCGCGATCGACAGGGCCTGCTGGCGACGCAGGCGATTGGTGCGGGTTGGCATCCAGTAATCCAGGTCGTCGGCCAGCAGTTCGAGCCAGTCGGCGAAGCGACCGTCGTCCAGTAGTTCGGCTTCCTCGTAGTAGAACTGTTCAACCTCGAAATGGACGTCGCGGCCGGCACGCTCGCCGGCCATTGGCCCGCTGGTCGAGGGCTCAGTGCTCACCATGTCATTTCACCTCTTCGACTGATCGGCGCCGCAGGAGTCTGCGCAAATCGGTTGTAGGGTCGCTGAGTTCGGCGGTGTCGACCTCGACGGCATGATCGATCATTCGGCGTGCCGCACGTACGGCGGTTGAATCATCGACGCTGACCGCACCGACGACGTGGCGACCATTCACGGCAAAGACCGAAAATGGCGGCTGTCCTAGCTGCCCGCGCGGCACGAGCTGATCGGTATCGTTGAGCCGGCCAACCACTTCCACGTGTGCGCCATAGCGATCCGTCCAGAACCAGGAGGCTGTATCGCCGGGCGGAGCTGCTCCTAATATTGTTGCGGCGGCTCGCTGTCCGTCTTGCTGGGCGGCTTCCCAGTGCTCGCCACGTCCGGTCGGCACACCATCTATGTGACGATGCGCGGCATCACCGACCGCAAGTACCGCCGGGTTCGAGGTCACCTGTCCGGCGTCCACCGCGATGCCGCCGCGCCCAACGCGCAGTCCGCCCGTCTGGGCCAGCGATGTCTCGGGTGCCATGCCGACGGCAAGCAGCACCACGTCGAAGACCTGCGGTTGGTCGCAGCCAGCGAGCACCGTCGATATGCTCCCACCGGCAACGTCCAAACTTTGGATCGCTGCGGATACGGTTGTGGCACCGTGCCTTTCATGCATGCCGTGCAACCACGTGGCCACGTCGGGAGAGAACGCCGACGCCAGGGGGGCTGCAACAGGATCCGCGATGACCACCTCACAACCCAGCTGACGGGCGGTGGAGGCAACTTCGGCTCCGATGAGCCCCGCTCCGACGATGAGGATCCTCGCGCGCGACGCCAATGCGACCCTGAGCCGATCGGCGTCGTCGGCCGTGCGCAGCACGTGTATCCCGGGGTTCGTGACGCCGTCGACCGGCGGCCGAGCAGGCCTGCCACCGGTAGCCAGAACGACCTTATCTGCGGGCAGCGTGGTTCCGTCGCTCAGCTCGACCGCCCCGAGATCTGTTCTCAGTTCGTCAACACTGGTCTGAGAGATCAGTCGCACACGGTGGTCGTCGTACCACTGCGGCAACTGCAGCGCAATGCTTTTGAGGTCGACACGACCGGCGAGGTAGTCCTTCGACAACGGGGGGCGGTCATATGGGAACTCACCGGCGTCGACCAATGTCACATCACCATCAAACCCACCCGCCCGCAGCGCAGCGGCGGTGCTGACGCCGGCGATGCCTCCGCCGACGATCACCACACTGTGCACCGTCATTGCCCCGCCTGCGGAAAGAGGAAGACGTCGCCATCGCGTACCTCGACGCGGTGCGCCACCGCGTCACAAGTGGCCGGAAGGCCTTGCACCTTACCCGTTTTCAGGCAGAACTTGCTGGAGTGAAGCGGGCACTCGACATAACCGTCCTCGACCCAGCCCTCGGCGAGCGAAGCCTCTGCGTGAGTGCACGTGTCGTTCAAGGCCCACACACTGCCGTCGTCGTCACGTAGCAGTGCGATGTCATCGGCGGTACCGGTGATCGTTTTGTCGATCGCGATACCTTCCCCTTGCGGGATGTCGTCCACTGCGGCGACGCGGATTGGCTCGCTCATGATGTTTTCCGCTCATGCCAGGCCGGCGTATTCATCAAGTGACGCCAGCGTGCGTAGAAGTAGCGCGCGGCCGCGTCGCTGTACAACTCACTGGTGATGCCGGGGTACCGATCGTCACGGCGCTCACTGCCTATACCCATCTGATAGTTCAGCGGCACGGAATTGGTGATGAAGCCATGTGAAATCGCTTGGACTTCACTCCAGTTCTCGCCGTCGTCCTGTTCAAAGATGCCGCTGGGACCGAACGTGCGCAGGTTGTACACGCGCTGCGCCTCGCGGACATGCTCGGGCATCGACTTGTCCACAATCGTCCAAGCCCAGACCTCCATCCGGTCAGGGCCTTTCGGATGCCACACCCGTATCGATCCGTTGACCGGAAGGTAGGAGAAGTTCGGGAAGACGTTGCCGTGGCCGGTGGTCAACGGGCCCTCGACCCGCGCGTCGCCAAGGCGTTCTCGCAGAGCGGCATAGTCCATCCACTCATGCACGGTCTGCGCGTCGAATCGATTCCTGGGGTGCACGGGGAAACCGTGTCCGTGACCGTTCGGGTCGGCGTACTGCCGCCCTGTGCGGTGCACCACCTCGTCTTTCGGCTTGCCGTCGGGTGACAACACCGTCAGCGCCGAGGCGTGGCTCATGTTGACGTGGTACCAATCGCTGGCGAATTGCTCTGCCGCTAGCTTCCAGTTGCCTTCGAGCACCCACTTGTGCACACCGCCGACCACGATTGTGCCGTCCTCGTCGTGGTCCAGCATCGCGTCCAGATACCATGCGATGTCACCCAACGAGTCCGGCAGCGGGACCGGCTCGGGGTCCCAGTTACCGAAGATCAACCCGCGATAGCTCTCCACGTGCGGGACCTCGACGAGGCCCCAATCGTCGGTGCGGAAGCCGTCGGGATAGCCCTCCTTGTTCGGCACACTGACGAGCTTCCCCTCCAGGTCATACGCCCAACCGTGGTAGGTACAGGTGAAGCTGCGAGTGGCGCCGTAATCCGCTCGGCACACCCGCGCACCGCGGTGCCGGCAGGAGTTCAAGAAGGCCCGGATGCGCCGGTTCTTGTCCATCGTGACGATCACCGGGTCCTCACCCATGTACGTGGTGAAGAAGTCGCCGGGGCGGTGGAATTGATCGGTGTGCGCGAGGAACAGCCAGCTGCTGGCGAAGATGCGGCGCAACTCCTGCCGGTAGACCTGCGGGTCGGTGAACACCGCGCGGTCTAGCAGCCCCCCGTCGGAGTCCACCAGGCCGGACACGTCGATGTCGCGGTGCAATTCCGCGGGTCGCCGCAGCGCACCGCACGGCGGGCTGCTGACCGTTCGGGCGTCGTGGGCCGGGTCGATCGTTGACGTCATGTCACATAGAAAACTGCACGCGCCCGGTCAACCTCTATAGCGCGTTTCGCACAGCGGCACACCAGCTGGGGTTTCAGGGTCGGCGGCACGATGGTGGTGACGTGCTCGCCGCAACCGCCGTCTCACAGAACGCCGCTGACCCATTGTCTGGTCTGGTGCTAAGCGAGCTGGCCCAGCCTCGCCCCAAGCCGGGTTGGGCTGTGGTCAAGGTTGTTTCGTCCTCGCTGAACATGCATGACCTCTGGACGTTGCGTGGTGTCGGGCATCCGGCCGAGCAGCTGCCGATCGTGCTGGGCTGCGATGCCGCGGGTTACGACGAGGACGGCAACGCGGTCATCGTGTACCCGGTGATCGGTGACTATGACGCAGGCCGCGGCGATGAAACACTGGATCCCAACCGTGCGCTGTTGTCGGAGCGCCACGACGGTGCCTTCGCCGAGTACCTGACGGTTCCGCGTCGCAATCTCGTGCCCAAACCGGACTGGTTGTCGTTCGACGAGGCGGCCTGTCTGCCGGTGGCATGGACGACCGCTTACCGAATGCTGTTCACCCAAGCCAACATCCGAGCGGGCGACCGCGTGCTGGTCCAGGGCGCGGGTGGCGGTGTGACCTCCGCGGCGATCAAGCTGGCCGTCGCTGCAGGCGCTGTCGTGTACGCGACCAGTCGCAGCGAATCCAAACGTGCACAGGCGATGAGCTGGGGCGCACGGGTCGCACTGCCTCCTGGCGAACGCCTGCCCGAACGCGTCGACCTCGTCATTGAAACGGTTGGCGAGGCGACCTGGTCGCACTCGTTGAAGTCTTTGCGTCCCGGAGGGACGGTTGTGATCGCGGGAGCGACCACCGGGATGAACCCACCCGCCGACCTAGGCCGAATCTTCTACTTGCAGCAGCGGATTCTTGGCTCCACCGGAAGCACCCGGGCCGAACTTGTGGCCATGCTGCGCATGCTCGAAGCGACCGGGGTCCGGCCGGTCATCGACCGCACGCTGCCCCTGACGGACATCCACAAGGGTTTTCAGCTCATGATCGACGGCTCGCTCACGGGCAAGGTCGTCGTACACCCAGCCGCACCAGACGACCAAGGAATGTCATGACTGCAGCAGTTGTCGGCCTCTCGCACTCGCCACTCATAGGCAAGAACGATCCGGAGCCGGAAACGCTTGACCGTGTCAACGCGGCGGTGCAGGTCGCAAGGGCGTTCGTCGCCGACTTCGCGCCCGACCTTGTGGTCCTGTATGCGCCGGACCACTACAACGGTTTCTTCTACAAGGAGATGCCGCCCTTTTGCCTTGGCACAGAGGCGCATTCGGTCGGGGACTTCGGTTCCGCGGCTGGTCCGCTGTTGGTCGACACCGCGGCGGCCAAAGCGCTAGCTCAAGGGGTGCTGAACCGTGGGGTGGACCTGACAGTCTCGGCCCGGATGACCGTCGACCATGGATTCGCCCAGCCGTTGGAAACGCTGTTTGACGGCATCGACCGCGTCCCGGTGGTGCCCATCTTCGTCAACGGGGTGGCCACTCCCCTGTGTCCGGTCCATCGCATTCGCGCGCTCGGCACCGCGGTGGGCCAGGCGGCTGCTGAGCTCGACCGTCGAGTGCTGTTCGTCGCTTCTGGTGGCCTGTCGCATGATCCGCCGGTGCCGGTTCTCGACGGAGCGCCGCCCCGCGTCGCCGATGCGCTGATCGGTGGCCATCCGCCGACGCCCGAGCAGCGCAGCAGGGGTGAAGAACGCGTGGTCGAAGCAGGGCGACGCTACGCCGCGGGCTCGACATCGATGATTCCGATCAACCCGGCGTGGGACAACCGCCTTCTCGACCTGCTCGAGCGTGGTGATCTGCCCGAGTTCGATACCTGGAGCGTCGAGGAGATGGCCGCCGAAGGCGGCGGCTCGAGCCATGAGGTGCGCACCTGGATCGCCGCCTTCGCTTCGCTGGCCGCGAGCGGCGACTATCGCATGAATTACCGCTTCTACGAGGCGATTCCGGCGTGGATCGCGGGATTCGCCGTGACGACCGCGTCCCAAACAGGGACTTAGCCTTAGCCCGACCGAGGGGGGTACAACACATGCACGATGAGGACTTGGAAGAGGTGGCTTGGGACGCGGACGAGGTCGCGGCCCCGCTCGATCTACTCTTGTCAGGCTCGACGCTGGGGGTGGCGCGTCGCCTGCTGCCGAACGCGTCGTCGAGCCGGCTCGTAATAAACCTCGCCAAGCAACCGCGCACGGTGACGTCGCAGACGACCGGCCTTGTGCAGGAACTTATCTCGGTAGTCCGGGGCAGCTCGGAAATTGCACCCGCCAAGGGTGACAAGCGGTTCGCCGACGCGGCCTGGCGGGCCAATCCGTTCCTCAAGCGGACGATGCAGGCTTATCTGGCGGCCGACAAGACCGTCGAAGGGTTGTTCAGCGCCGCGGATCTGGAGTGGCGTGACGCCGAGCGGATTCGATTCGCTCTGGACTTTTTCACCGAAGCGCTGGCACCGAGTAACAATCCCCTGCTTAACCCGTTGGGGTGGAAGGCCTTGATCGACACCGGCGGCCTCAGCGCATTGCGAGGTGTGCGGCACTTCCTCAGTGACATTGCGTCGTCGCCACGGGTGCCTGCCATGGTGCGTCAGGATGCCTTCACTGTCGGCGAGACGGTCGCTGCCACGGCGGGTTCGGTGGTGTTTCGGGCCGAGGAGTTCGAACTGATCCAGTACGCACCGCGGACCGAAAAAGTTTGGTCAGTACCGCTTTTGATCGTTCCTCCAGTGGTCAACAAGTTCTATATTCTCGACATTTCGCCCGGCCGCAGCATGATCGAATACCTCGTCGATCAGGGCGTGCAGGTGTTCACGATCTCGTGGCGCAACCCGACCGCGGCCCAGAAAGACTGGGGGTTGGATACTTTTGGCCGCGCGGTGCTGAATGCGCTCGAAGCGGTCGAGAAGATCACCGAGACCACCCGAACGCACCTGTTGGCCGCGTGTTCGGGCGGAATGCTCGCCGCGACGTCCGCCGACCACCTCGCCGCCACCGGTGACCTTGATCGGGTTGCCAGCCTCGGATTGATGGTGACCGTTCTCGACCAATCGCGGGCCGGATTCATGGCGGCAGCGGTCGACGAGGAAGTCGCCAAGATCGCGACCGCCTTGTCCGCCAGGAAGGGATACCTCGACGGCCGGTCGTTGGCCGAGGTGTTCGCATGGCTGCGGCCGGCGGACCTCGTGTGGCGGTATTGGGTCAACAACTACATCGAGGGCAAGTCGCCACCGCCGTTCGATGTGCTGTTCTGGAACGCGGACACGACACGAATGCCGGCCGCGCTGCATCGCGACATGGTCAAGATGGCCATACACAACGTGCTTGCCCGCCCAGGCGCGGTCAGCATGCTGGGAACGCCGGTCGATCTCACTCGTCTCACCCTCGATAGCTACGTGGTAGCAGGGATCGACGACCACATTTCACCGTGGCAGGCCTGTTACCGAAGTGCCCAACTGCTGGGCAGCGAGCACCTCCGCTTTGTCCTGTCGACCAGCGGGCATATCGCGTCGATCATCAACCCGCCCGGCAACACAAAGTCGACGTACCGTGTCGGCGATTCGTGTGAAACGGATCCGGCCCAGTGGGTGCAATCGGCCGAGAAGCACAGCGGGTCCTGGTGGCCTGATTACGTCGCCTGGCTCAATGAGCGTAGTGGTGAGCAGAAGACTGCTCCCCAGAGTCTCGGCGGTGCCGGCATGGCGCCGCTTGCACCCGCGCCCGGCCGCTACGTGCTTGACCGATGACCATAGATCACCTTGTCCCCGTCCTTGGACAACAGATTCGAGTCAAGGTTCGCCAGGGGACCGGTGTGCCGTTGGTGTTGTGTAACGGCATTGGCGCCGGGCTGGAGGTGCTGGATCCCCTGGTGGAACAGCTGAACCCGGACGCCACAGTGGTGCGCTTCGATGTACCCGGTACGGGTGGGCTCACCGAATTCCTCTCTGCCGTACGGATTTCCGTATCTCGCGATGGTGTTGGGCCGATTGCTCAACAAGATCGGCCTGGCCTGCCAGCCCGTCGATGTGCTTGGCCTGTCTTGGGGTGGGGGGCTGGCACAGCAGTTCGCGTTCCAGAATCCACGCCGCTGCCGAAAGCTGATCCTCGTATCGACGGGGACGGGCATGCTGATGGTGCCCGGACGCCCGGCCGTGCTGGCAAAAATGGTGACGCCGCACCGGTTTCGGGATCCCGAGTACGCGGCGTCCGTGGCCGGCGACTTGTACGGCGGATCCGCACGCACCGATCCGTTGGTGGTCAAGGAGTTGATGGACCGCCAGCGGATGGCAGGCTCTCGGATCGGCTATCTTCATCAACTGCTCGCGGGATCGATATGGACCAGCCTCTTCGGGTTGCCGCTCATTCGGCAAGAGACATTGATTGTCGCCGGCACCGACGATCCGATCATCCCTGTGGTGAATGCGAAGTTGATGCATCTGTTGCTGCCCCACGCGGCGCTGCATCTGCACGACGGCGGCCATGTGGAGCTGATCACGAATGCCGCTCAACTGGCGCCGGTTATCGAACAGTTCAGAAACCCCACGCTGTCACGGTGATCACCGGGCAAGGTACGTTTCGCACAGCGGCACATGGACTGGGGTATCGCTCGTAATTGCGCCAACGTAGAGACGTGCTAGCCGCAAACGCCGTCACCGAAGCTGCCGACCGGATCGCGCTCGCCACTAGCACCGGGCAACCGACGCCACCCATCCGCACGCTGATCGGTGACACCGACATCGAGACGGCGTACGCGGTGCAGCAGGAGCTGATCGGCCGCCGTATCGCCGCAGGGGCTGTTGTTGTCGGCCGCAAAATCGGGCTCACGTCGTCGGCAGTGCAACAGCAACTGGGCGTTGACCAACCCGATTTCGGTGTGCTATTCGCCGATATGGATGTGTCTGCCGAGGAGGAGGTGCCGTCCGAGCGGCTGTTGCAGCCCAAGGCCGAGGCCGAAATCGCGTTCGTCCTGGGCCACGACCTCGTTGACGACGACTTCTGTGCAGACGACGTCCGGGGCGCCGTCGATTACGCGGTCGCGGCCCTCGAAATCGTCGACAGTCGCATCGCCAACTGGGATCTTACGATCACCGACACCGTCGCCGACAACGCCTCCAGCGGAGTATTCGTCCTCGGTACCAAGCGATTCAGCCTCTGCGACTTCGATCCCCGCAATGCCACTATGCACATGTACATCAATGACAACCTGGTTTCTGAAGGATCAGGCTCCGCGTGCCTCGGTGACCCACTCAACGCGTTGGCATGGTTGGCGCGCACCGCCGCATCGTTCGGAGACCCGCTGCGGGCCGGGCAGATCATACTGTCTGGCGCTCTCGGACCGATGGTCGCTACTCCACCCGGCACCCGGATCCGAGCCGAAATCGCGCCACTGGGCGAACTGTCGGCGACGTTCTCGCGCAAGGAGCGGTCATGACGAAATCCAAGGTAGCCATCATCGGATCCGGCAATATCGGCACCGACCTGATGATCAAGATTCTGCGCACCTCCGAGAATCTCGAGGTCGCAGCGATGGTCGGTATCGACCCCGACTCCGATGGGTTGGCTCGCGCAAAGAGGTTGGGAATTCCCGTCACCCATGAGGGCGTGGACGGCCTTCTGGCGATGCCCAACTTCACCGACATCGAGATCGTGCTCGACGCGACGTCGGCGCGGGCCCACATCGCCAACGCGGCCGCA
>Ga0207687_10002024_pt1 | contig 13902 bp, 8 predicted proteins | sample KBSM54metaG_FD_184399 | JGI IMG/M metagenome (GOLD analysis project Ga0207687, IMG submission 184399) | Miscanthus rhizosphere microbial communities from Kellogg Biological Station, Michigan, USA - KBS M5-4 metaG (SPAdes) (version 2) | ecosystem: Host-associated > Plants > Roots > Rhizosphere >...
TAAACTCGGGCTTTTTTGCGACCTTGCGGATGATCCGCTCGAAAAAATAAACGAACATGCGGTGCCAGGGCAGAAAGTAATCGCTCACGCCGGGCGCATTATGCGGTTGGCAAGTGCTCCACGCAGCCTGAGCAAGCGTCTTCTGCGGGCTGGAGCCGGGGCCGAATACGCTGCTGATCGCCGCAGCCTTTGTGGTGGTCCCGGTCACGTTATGCGTATACCACTGAAAGAGCCAGCCAACCGGGTCGGTGTGGGGCAAAGCATGCATCTTTTCCACGGCGTCGGCATAAATTTTCAACATGGCCTGACCTTGCACGCTGGTGGCGTTATGGCGAATGAGGGGCGCGAACGCATTCGCATATTTTTCAAACCAAATGGCAAAAGGCATGGCGGAAGCAGCAGCCACAAAACTTCGACGAGTTACGGCCATGGAGGCCTCCTATACTTTGAATTTGGGGGGTGAAATGCCGAAGGGAGTATAGCCGTCATCCAACAGGTATGGAGAAAAATATTTTGCTTTCGCAAAACTAGAAAACCAATGCCCATTAGGCACCGGCTAATCCTTGAATTACGTCTCAAGGGATGTCTAAAAGCCACTAAGGGTATTTAGTCAGGAATAAGCAGGCCGCTCATTTTACGACTATTGCAATTTGATCGATCATCGGTTTTGAGTCGGCTTCCAGTGCGCGAGTAGGCGCAATAGTAATTGTATTGGCCGATGTTAGTTTGTGACTCGATAGAAGCTTTCGCACGGCGCCGGTGATATCAATGAAGATAGGTAATGTGGGTTTGTCTTTGGGCGCATCAGGACCGGCCACAGCATTGTAAAAATTGACGCTTCCAAGATGCCAGGCATTGTCGGGCTTGGGTGCGACATCTTCCGGCAGGTCGAAATACAAGTGAAAAAGAGTGCCAGGTTGCTCCACCGCGTGTAACCCGGTAAGTTCAAGGTATACGCTACGGGAGGCAGGCAACGATTCCAGCATCTGGCCCAGGCTTGCGTTTTTGTCGCCTTTTTCAGATACCAGTTCAACACGCACCGGTTTGTCTGTGAGTTCCACTGCGTGCGCGGAGGCGGCCAGCACCATTTCTTGTGAGCTTTGCATGCTTTGAGACTGCGTGGCAAAGATGCCCGAATATGCGAATAACAACGCTAATGTTAAACCGGCAAAATGCGGTTTAGAGAATGCATATTTCATAATAAATAAGACCTGTGAATACTTGGATGCGCAAACCCGGACCGACTATGCAACATTTTGCTGTTGCAAATCACGTTCTTCCCGCTGATTGGAAGACCTTTCTATATCTATATAGGAGCCAACACCTTAGCACACAGTCGCCGAATAACCGGAAGCGCAGGCACGAGCCGGCAGGCCGGGAAGGATACCTATCTGTCATTCGGCTTATCAGCGTTTTGCGCCGGGGCCACATCGATACGATTCGCAATAATCGTCAAGCCGCATAGCTGGGCGCACTAGAGAAAAAAGGCCGGACAAAGTCCAATGTCCGGCCTCATTTATTAGCTAGTTAGTGATTTGTAATGGAACCGCCAGGCGCTGGCCGCCCTTTGTGGATTCCAGACTTATTGTGTTGCTGCTGTCGGGGCGGATGCTCACGCCTTTCAGGACGAAGTCCCAATTGCCGAGATTGTCCACTGCAATAGTTCCAAGCACCGGGCCAGCCAGAGTCGGGCCCAGATGGATGGTAACCGTATTTCCCGGACCAAAGATGCTGTTGGTGCCGGTAATTCTCCAATCGCCACGGGTGCGGAATTGCGCCCTGACGATGGTGATAGTGTCTGCCGCCACTACATTCACCGTGACGGTGGCGGGATTGCTGGTTGCGCCATGGCTGTCCTTCACCGTGTACTGAAATGTGGTTGGGCCGGTGGCGGCGGGCGTGAACCTGATTGTGCCGTCGGGTTGCGCCACAGCCTGTCCGCGTGGAGGCGGCGTGACAACGGCTACACTCCCCGGATTCAGTGCGTCACCTGTGTCTGGGTCTGTATCGTTGGCCAGCACGTTGATGTTGATGGGCGTTGTGACGCTCGAACTGGCGGTGTCTGCATTGGCCACAGGCGGATGGTTCAGGAACGCGACGTTAAATGAAACCTGCGCAACGTTGGAATCCACGCCATTCGTGTCTGTGTTGATGTAGCTGAAGGCGTCTGGGCCGGAGAAGCCTATCGCCGGCGTGTAAACGGCCTGCTTTGATGCAGGATCAATCTGCACGCTTCCGTGTTGCGGGCTGGCCAGGATCCTGGGCGTGACGCCGGTGTTCGGAGAATCATTGGCAAGAATGTCAATGTTCGAGGCCACATCGGCAGGCAGGTCCTGCGTCAACGTGTCGTCTTGCGCCGAAAGCGTGGAAGTATTTCCGGCCGCAGCTACTGTCACCGGCTGTGTGTCCCTTCCCCCATGAGAGGAGATCACGGTTACATAGGCCGGCGGCACCGGCAAGGAAACCTCAATCTCGCCTGAGTTAAGCGCCTTCTTCAATTCCAGAACTACCAGTTCAGGAGGAACAACCTGGTCGCCGGATGAGGCGCGTATGCTCAACTTAAGTGTTCCAGGGTCGTAGGTTGCGCTGGTGATGTGTACTTCATCCACCAAGGCAGCCTCGGTTGTGGAAGTAGGCGTATCTGCGCTGTTGGTGATCACGATGGAAGCAGGGACGGTTCCGGAGAGGAATGCAGGTTGCCCGTAATAATTGCTCTCTGACTTGGTCATGAGGGTCCCGCGAATTCCCGTACCAGTAATGGAAAGCACCGGCACCTGCGCTCCAATGGAAGGCCTGGCCGTGGCGAAGACATCGGCATGCACCGAATTGTTGTCTCGATGGTAGGTTGCACGAGTGACCTCCACCGGGCTGGCGATGGGCGCCTGATGCACTTTTCCCATCAACGTGAATTGATCTGTTTCCACCACGTTCACTCCCGGCCCGCCGATATCTGGTCCTTCAATGCGAAACACGTTTGTCCCAAAAGGACTTCCCGTAAGGGCAGTGGTTGCTGCTGGATCGGCGATAAAGGTATCACCGCTGATGTTGACCGGCGGCAGCGGGTCTCCTCCGGGAGTGGTTGTGGCGCGCAGGAAAGTTGTAATACGACCTTTTAATGCTCCCGCAAATTCGCCCGCAGTCAACCCCACATCATTCGTAAAGAAGACAGCACGTTTGCCCGGCGTAACATCTGGAAATACTTCTACGCCGAACGGAGTTGTCACCGTGTATGTTCCGCCGGGGGCTGGAACGTCGAAAAGAATTCGCAGGCGGGCAAACACCATCTGATCGCCGGCTGCCACCCCGCCATTGAGAAAAGCGCCTTCCAGCGCCATCACCAGCACTGCCTTGCCGCCATTCACAGGTATATTGGCGTTGGCATTCCAGTAAAAAAACTCATCGGGAAAATTACCGGGAAACAGAATTGGAGATCCCGGACTGCTAAGTTGATCGGGCGTGACCAGACAAGTCCCGTCCGCCAGTTGCTGCGCGTTTGGGAGACACGTATCCAGCGCGAGCCCGCTTGAATCCTGGTACCAAGTGGGAAATCCGTTGCCACGATCCACAGGGCCTACGCGGACAAGCTGTCCCATGGACGTGCCAGCGGAAATAATAAGTGTCATGATGAGCAGGAACACCCATCTCATAGCAGGCTTCAGACAGTTGGAAAACACTGGAAATTTCGAATCACGATGCATGAGTTCACCTCGATATGCTGTCCCGCAGCCAATGGGGCCGGAAGATTACAGCATGGGTTAGGAGCTGGCGCATGGCACAGCAGTAGAAGCTAAGGCAGACAGGGCTGCGCCATCGCGCACGGAACAATCGTTCGTGCGTGTGTTTTTACCGCGTTGTTTGATTCAGCGGTTCTCGCGCAGGCCGGAGATTCAGCAACGATCTAACAACGTAGAGGTCGGGAACCAGGGTAGGTGGCTTTTGGAAGCGGCCCCTGAGAAGATGCTGGTGCTTGTCCAGTTGCTTGCGGTTTCACAGTTGCGGCTGGCGCGCGGCTACTTCCGGCTGTTCCACCAGGCAAGGAGCAACGGCAGGGAGCAACAAAGCTGAACTCAATGCTCACCGGCGCCGTGTCATCGTCATCATCGTTATCCACTGACAAACACAGCAGGTTGGCCGATCCGGCTAGAACCAGAATCAGCGCCAGTACCAGCCAATGAGCATATTTGCGGACAAAAGGAGACATGTTTGACTGCTCATCGATGCCATCCGTCGCGGCATCGTATGTATGGTTTTGGTATGCAATTCAAAGACCAACGGCTCTGCTCCACCTTGTGAAGAACCGCACGCCGGGAGAGCCTTCAAAAGGCGAAGCGCAGCCATGCCGCACGGGAGAGGAAGTAGAAAACTTTTTCACTTGCGATGGCAAGTACGTGCCACAGGCAAGTTCAATCGAGCGTGCCTTTTCAGAAGATTCGGCCCAGTTTGAAGAACACGCGGCGATGCCCGGTTGCTCCAACCGCCCCGCCGAACTCGATGGGCCCAAATATCGTATTGGCAACAAGCGCAACCACTGCGTCGCCCGGCGTCTGCGACTTAAATGGTGGCGCAAAGACCCTGCCCACTTCAAACAAGCCGTTGAAATAGAGTCCTTCGCCCAGCAGGACCGGAAGCTTGCTAATTCTGCGGAGATAGCCTCCCTGAAACTGGTAATACTGGTCGGTGAGCAATTCGTTTTCTCCGTAAGCCGCAAAGGCGTTGGGGCCACCCAGAGAAAACAGCGGCACTCCCACTAGTTGATTGCCAAACGTGGTCCCGCCACGCGCACCAAAGTAGACGGATGACGGCGCATTGAGTGTGATGAATTTGACCACTGCGCCCTGGGACATCGGAAATGAGTGGGCCCCTCCGGGGTTTGAATCAACCCACGCGGCGCTGAGGTCCGCATACTCTCCAGTGCGAGGAATGACCGGATTGTCGACCTGATTCAACGCAAAACGAAGTGTAGTCGAGCCGAAACGGCCTGAGACATGAGGGAGAATAGACGAGTCCCCGATCTTGGGCGTGAGACTCTCCCGCGAGGCGGTATAACCCAAGCTCAGTTGCGCAACACGACCGAACTCATAACCAAAATCAAGGCCTCCTCCCGCCGACGTCCTGGAATACTGGGCGAGAAAAACGTCTCTATTATAGATAGGGTATTGCAGGTAGCTGGCGAACCCTTGTGGCGCGATGAACCACTTGCTGGTGGGACTCAACGGACGGTAATACTGCGTGTGAATGCCATACTGTGACCCAATGACCACGTCATTCCGCAATTCGGCACGGTAGCTGCCAAAATCGAGAAACGTAATGCGCGCACCCGCGCTGAAATCAACACCGCTGAAATTCGAGCCACCGAGCAGAAGAAGTGGTTGCACAATCGGCGGCGCATAGGGCTTTTCAGTGGCCGTGACGAGCAGTCCGGGCTTGTCGTCCCGATTGATCATCTGGTAGCTGAAACTTGAGAAGCGCCCTTGCCCTTTCAGATCGAATAACTGTTCCTGTAGGACTGCGGTTTCAACCGGTTTTCCAACGTTGTTCTTAAGATCGTTTTCAATGGCCTTTGTCAGGGGCTTGCTGGTTCCAGTCACTTGCACGAACTGAGGAGCTGGGGCCGTGCGGCGGCGCGCGGCGCGCTCAGCCAGATAAGCTTGCCAGGTCGTCTCATCGACGGCCAGAGTATTCAGGAGTGAGGCCTTAGCTTCAGCCGCTGCATAGCCAACCTTTATAAGATCGTCTACACGGTTGTATTGCATTGAACCAAACTTCTCCAGCGGCACGGCGATCAGCATGTCCGCCTTTTCCATGGATCGCAGCTCATTGGCCGCAATCACAACGCTGATAGAACGCCCCAGCACTCCAAAGGAGGACATGGTTGCCGTGGGATCGACCTTGGCGGTTTCCAGGTGAACGGCGATTGTCAGTTCGGCCCCCATGCTCTTAGCCACATCCACCGGGAGGTTATCCATGAGTCCACCATCTGCGAAAATATGCCCGTTCCACCTGATCGGATCGAAGATTCCCGGCAGTGACATGGTTGAACGCAGCGCAGTCGAGAGAGATCCATCACGAAAAACGTATGCTTGGTTTGTCACCAGATCGGTGGAGACGCAGGCAAATGGAGTAGGAAGTTCGTTGAAGTCCTGAATGCCAGAATACGGGAGCGCAACCCTGTCCAGGATCATCATGACTTCCTGGCCGGAATTGAATCCCTCAGGAAACTGCAGGCCTTTTTTGAGGCCGAATTCAAGACGATTCGGATATTCTGCGGCGTCCTGCTTGCGGCGAAAAGAAAAATGCTTGTAAGGAGTCTGGCCCTGCAACACCTGGTCCCAGTCAATGGTCTTGATCAGTTGCTTTATTTCCGTGGACGAGTGACCGGTCGCGTAGAGTCCGCCCACCAGGCCGCCCATGCTGGTTCCGGCTACGTAGTTTACCGGAATCCTGTGTTCTTCCAGCCACTGGATGACTCCGATATGCGCCAACCCCAGCGCACCGCCGCCTTCCAGCACCAAACCAACTTTCCTGCGGTCCGCAGGCTGCGTGGACTGTGAAAGCACGGTAACACATAAGACAACTATAAGGAGAGCAATAAGAGAAGCTCTAAGAATACTGCATGGAATGAAGGGCCTTGCCAGGTTGGCTGACCATCCGATTTTCTCTACGACTAGTCTCACGGCGATCCTTCCCCTGCAAACGTTCCATCCCAGGAGTCAACCTACGGTATAACACTCAAGAAACGTGCCTGGAACAGTTCGCTTTGGTGACTATGATCGCTTGTGGCTTCAAAGCCCCAGCGGTGGAAAGAGAATCACCGATCTACTGCGTGCCAACAACTGGCAAAATCGCCAGTGCAGAGGCAGCGTACTGCGTATCGACAAAATAAATATGGCGCTCTTTCAACAGAGAAAAAGGCGGCGCATTCTCGTCATCACTCTAGACGAGCCGGCAGGATGCTCCTGTGATGAATCTTGCGGCTCTATTTTGACGATTCTTCAATCGCTAATCCGAAGGCCAACACCGTACATTGCCAATGACCGGATTAACGATGGGATTCGCGCCCAGCACAACTGAAACCGGGTAGCTGATCACGGAGCTGGCATCATTTGCCTGCTGCCGTGCCAGCGAGAGCTCTTTGGCCATGCATTGAGGATCGTTTTTCGGATTGCCTGAGCACCTTGCTTTGGCCATCGCCTGGGCGCTCTTCTCATAGCCTGCTTTGCAGTCCGGCGCCGCACCGGCTTTCAGGCTGAACTCCTTCTGAATGATGCTCCAACATGCAGCTTGTTCTTTAGCAAGATTGCAGCCTCCGTCCACGACCCGTTTATAGGAAATACTGACGTTAGGTTCACGGGCATCAGAAAACGTCAATTCACCCAGCGCAACGTCTTCATGGATTTTCTTGATGGTCTTGGCGTCGTAGACCGCGAACCCCACCCCGCCATTCCATCCGTCATCGGCGTCAAAGAAGACCAGGTTGCCCTTGACTCCCTTGAAATATCCGCTCCACTCGTCCGGATTGATTACGTCCTCAGTTTTGCTGCGGGCGCGTGTGCAGGGAGCTGCGGTTTTGCCTGCAGATACAATCGCAAGGCGTTCCGCTCCCTTCTCGCCCAGGTCAACTTCTTTGACCATAAAGCCAGGATAGTAATAACACGTGACCTTACCGTGAGTCTTCGGATCCGACTCGGATGGTCCCAGGTCCACGGACTTCTTGGCAAGCGGTTTGTCAAACGAGCCGGCGAAGGCGAGCGTGGTGAAAGCAAAAAAACTAAATAACAAACGAAAAGCCACATCTCCTCCGAAAGCAGCTTGCATGTATCGGACAAAAAGGACGAAATTCATTATCAGCTTCAATTTGCAAATTTTGGCATTTCCGGCGATCTTGGCAATCTGTTTTTGTTTACCTTTTGACAACTCTTTCGCCCCACCCCACCCCCCTTATGTCACTTTTGTTGCAAACAAAAGGCAAAGTGGCATTCGACCGGACGGTCGACCGACCGGTCGAAGCCTTTTTTCGCGTTTTTCCGACCTCGAATCGCGTTCAATTTTTCTCGCTCTCCGAATCGGGAAATTTATCCTTTAGTTAATACCTCCAAGGGACTAAATGCTCAGTGCTGAAGGCGAATGTTTTGTTGTCAAAGACCAGCCACGCTTCCGGCCTGGGCCGGCGCGACCTAGTGATGGATTGTATCGTTTTTTGTTCGCTTATTCAAGTGCCTGCGTTTGGATGGTCCGCGGCTAGAGTACCGCGAAACCCAACGCTTGTAAGACAATACCTTCATGCCTTCCGTGCGAATCGACAAATGGCTTTGGGCTGCCCGGTTCTTCAAGACGCGCGCTCTTGCCGCGCGGGCCTGTGAGCTGGGCCGGATTCAATCCAATGGACAGCCCGCAAAACCCGCGCGCGAAGTCCGCGTGGGCGACAAGCTGCGAATCACTAACGATGGCGGCGAGTTTAACGTGGATGTGCTGCTGCTGAGCGAGGTGCGCGGGCCTGCGTCGGTGGCGCAGACGCTGTATCGCGAAACGGAAGAGAGCAAGGAAGCGCGGCTCAAGGCGGCAGCCGAGCGCAAAGCGGCCATGCAGTTTGAACCTATGCCGACCGGACGTCCATCGAAGCGCGACCGCCGCAAGATCATCCAGTTCCGCGGCCGAGGCTGAGTTCCAGGCAACTAGTGTGGCGTCTCAGAAATAGCTTCACAACACCATGAACTTATCTTCAAGCAAAGTATTTATCTCTGTCTTCCTGAGCGCAGCGCCGCCACGCCTTTTCCAAATCGAAGCCCTCGGGCGCGAAGTCGAAGTTGAGCCGGGCTGCGGGCGTCTGAGCCCGCAGGCGAAATCCCGAGCGCAGTCGAGGGAGCTAACGAAGGACCCCGAGGATTTTTCTTCGATCCATACTGCATCAGGGAGTTCTCACAATAACACCTCGCCTGCTCTTAGACACGATCCATGGTTTTCTTAAAGCTGAGCCTTTGCGCTACTGTAAAGCTATTTCTAAAACACCACACTAGTAATCGTCCTTCAGTCACAACGCGGCGCTAAATTTCCAGCGAGCAACAAAATTATCCGCGTGGTTGCCATGCTAAACTCGCATCCGGGAGACCGCCCATGTCCTTTCTGCGGCAGGACCTGCTCTACACTCTCCGCTCATTGCGTAAGGCCCCCGGCTTTACTTTGGTTGCGATTCTAACTCTGGCCCTCGGCATTGGAGCCAACACAGCAATCTTCAGCGTTGTAAATGCTGTTGTTTTGGCTCCCCTGCCTTATCACCATCCAGATCAACTGGTGATCGTGTGGCAGAAAAATCCTCAGGGGCGGAACATTTCTCCTTCATATCCTGACTTTCAGGATTGGAAGCGCAACACGCACTCCTTTCAGGACATGGCCGTGATTGGATGGCAGCCCCGTGATTTGACCGGACCCGGCTCGCCGGAGCACCTCAGCGGCTGGCTCATTGGCTCCGGATTCTTTCGCACGATGGGTGTAAATCCGATCTTGGGTCGTGACTTCTCACCAGAAGAAGACCAGCGTGGCGGACCGCATGTAGCGATCGTGAGCGAGCGGGTCTGGAAGGAGAGGTTCAGCAGCGCCGCCGTGCTCGGCAAAGCCATGACCATGGATGGCGCCGATTACACGATTGTGGGCGTCGTCCCGTCCGGCATCAACCTGGGAGGCGCAATCGATGTCTATACACCAATTTCACAAGGCGACCCACTCGTCATCAACGACCGCAGAACACACGCATATGTTGTCATTGGCAGGCTAAAGCCCGGAACAAGTGTTGCTCAGGCCAACGCTGACACGAATACGGTAGAAAAGAACCTGGGCGATCTTTATCCCAAATTCGATCAAGGCTTATCCACGGCAATTGTTCCGCTGAAAGATGCTCTGGTGAGCGATGTGAGCGGCACGCTGTTGATGCTGCTGGGATCAGTGGGACTGGTTCTGCTGATTGCCTGCGCCAACGTGGCCAGCCTCATGCTGGCGCGAGCAGCCTCCCGCGAACGAGAGTTTGCCATTCGCGCTGCGCTCGGGGCAAAACGCATCAGGATCGTCTGGCAGATGGTTGCTGAGAGTTTGATTCTTTCCCTGGCCGGCGGAACCCTGGGACTTGCTTTGGCCAGAGCAGGAGTCAGACCTCTTCTCATGATGGTGCCCGGCGAATTTCCCCGCCCCGAACATGTCGGGCTAAATTCCGTGGTCCTTCTATTTACCCTGGGTACGTCAGTTGTTGTGGGAATTGTGTTTGGCCTTATACCGGCTTTTAAAACCTGGAATGCAAATCAACAGCCCTCTCTGCAACAGGGTGGCCGTGGTTCAACCAGCCTGCACCACCGCACACAAAGCAGCCTGGTCGTGGTCCAGACGGCCATGGCGCTGGTGTTGCTGGTAGGCGCCGGCCTGCTGTTCCGCACCATACGTCATCTCTCGAACGTCAATCCGGGGTTTGAGACTCATCAACTTGTTTCTTTCAAGGCGGCGCTTGCCCCCGAACTCACAAAAAACCCGGCGGCAATGCGAATCGCTTATAAGCAATTGATTGAGCGTATCCAGGGAATCTCCGGTGTTCAGGCAGCAGACCTGACAACGCTGGTCCCACTGAGCGGCGACGACAACGAGGTTCCCTTCTGGCTGGGTGAAGAACCAAGGTCAATTGCGGAAGCGCCGCGCGCCGTCACATATTCAGTAGGCCCGGATTATCTCCGCGTGATGGGAATCCCGCTGATTCGAGGGCGATTTTTTAACGCGGCTGATACTGTCCACTCAGAGCAGGTGATCGTAATCGACAACGCTTTAGCGGAGGCATATTTCCCAGGCAGAGATCCGGTAGGACAGAGCCTCACATTTGGGCGTGTAGGCTCGTTCCGAATCATTGGGGTTACCGGCCATGTGAAGCACTGGGGCCTGGGTGATACAAGTGCCTCCAACCAGAAGGAAGTTTACATCTCTTTCTATCAAATCAATGATCAGTGGCTTCCTGTGATGCAGACCTCTGCAACGGTGATGGTTCGCACTCCACTGGATATATCTGCGCTGCTGCCCGCAATCAGGAATTCGGTTTATGGGTCGGGCGGCGGCCAGCCGATCTACGACGTACACACGATGCAGCAACTGGTCTCCGGGTCCATGGCAACCCAGAACTTTCCCATGATGCTGCTGGCGGCATTCGCGGCGCTGGCTCTGCTGCTTGCCTCGGTGGGAATTTATGCGGTGATTTCATACTCCGTTGCGGGCCGGCTGCATGAAATCGGGATTCGCATGGCGCTGGGCGCGGAAAGACGCACCGTATTTCAGATGGTAATAGAGCAGGGTGTCCGGCTGGCGGTTTTCGGCGTCGGCATTGGTGCATCCGCCGCGCTTCTGCTGGCCCGCGTACTTTCCAGCTTCTCGCATCTGCTGTACGGAGTCCGCGCGGGCGATCCGATGACGCTGGCCATTGTCTCGCTTGTGCTGGTGAGCACGTCTGCTTTCGCGTGCTACCTTCCTGCAAGCCGCGCAACGCGAGTGGATCCCATGATCGCGTTGCGGCATGAGTAGACGATAGAAATTTTCTTCAAGAGGCAGGCTTTGGTTTGCTCCGCCCCCGGAATGCCCTGATAATGGATTGACCGTCCATCCCTGCCCATGAAGAAGCATCCGCGCAATTCTCACCAACGTAAAGCAAAACCCTATCGTTCAGATCGGCCAAACGATCGAGCGGAGAGTCGTCGTGAAAATCGTAGCAAAGAGCGAAGCAACGCTCCTCGCCAACCTCGTTCCTCCCGTGAAGTTGCCGTGCTCTATGAAGATGATGCCGTGATCGTGCTCAACAAGCCGGCTGGATTGCTGGCCGTGCCGATCAAAGGCTCCGATGTTCCGTCAGCGCTGTCTCTGCTGATTGCTGAACTCAAGCCGCGAAGACAGCGCGCCTTGATCGTGCATCGCATTGATCGCTTTGCTTCCGGCATTCTGCTGTTCGCCAAGGCAGACCGTGATCGAGACGCGCTGATCCGGCAGTTTCTGGGGCATAAGCCTGTACGAAAATATCTGGCGGTGGTGCGCGGACGGCTCAAGGAAGAAGCAGGCACGCTGGTGCATTACTTCCGGCGTGAAGGCATGTACCAGCAGTTGCGGACGGCACGCGATCCTGAAGCTGCCCGCGCCGAACTGCGTTATGCAGTAGAGCGCACCTTTGCCGGCGCGACACTTGTACAAGTGGAACTGGTGACAGGATTGCAAAATCAAATTCGCGCACAGTTTTCCGCCATGGGCCATCCGCTTATCGGCGATAGAAAATATCGTCCCAAAGAAGCGGAAGAGCAGCTGATTGACCGAGTCGCGCTGCATGCCGCGTATCTTGAGTTTGTGCATCCGCGCACAGGCCAGACAATCACCATCGAATGCGCTCCGCCGCAGGACTTCCAAAATCTAATCCAACATCTTTCGCGTTTCGATCGTACCAAACGGTAAGTTCGCTACCTGTTTTTTAGAGCTTTTACCACTGTCAAAACTAACAGTCTTTTAAGCGCCAAGTATCTCTCTTTTCTTTTTAATTCCGTGCCGCATTTGGGTTGCGCTTTTCTCGCGAATGTTAGAACCTTTTGTGTGCTTGATGTCGGCGGAGTTGGCCGCCCTCTGGTTTCTTAGACACGTTGCAGTTGTTTAGGACGATGTTCGGCCCACCTGGGCGCATAAGGGTTCATGATCGAGGCTTATGACGAAAGCGCTTCCCGGAAAATCGGGAAATATCTCGCCCTGATAGTCATTGTCCTCGTATCTTATTTTCTTGCCGGCAAGCTCGGGCAGGCCACCACTGCCATCAGGAGCGGCAACATCGGGCCGGTTTGGCCCGCATTCGGAGTGGCGCTGGCGGCGGTTTTACTCTTTGGTTATCGCGTCTGGCCCGGTATCTTCATCGGGGTATTTCTGGTTGACCTTCTAAGCCCGGTTCCCGTTCTTGCAGCGCTGGGTCAGGCTTCGGGTGCAACGCTGGCAGCGATAGCAGGCGCTTTTGCTCTCCGCCGCATCGCCGGCTTTGAGTCTTCATTTTCACACTTGCGAGACGCGCTGGCGATGATCGTCCTGGGCGCGTTTGGAAGCGCCCTGATCAGCGCGACAATTGGAGTTTTCGTTCTCTATGCAACTCACGTTGAAGGTTATTCCGGACTCGGTCCGGCATGGCTGATCTATTGGCTCGGAGACGCAACGGGAGGTTTGCTGGTAACACCTGTCATACTAACGGCTGTCCGGCTGTCGAAGGTCCGCGGCTGGGACCGCATTAGGGAGTTTGTTGGCCTGCTGCTTCTTCTCACGCTGACCTCCGTCGCCATCTTTACCGACCATGCTCTGGTGCCGGTGAAGCTGCACGCAATGGCTTTTGCCGTGCTTCCGTTCGTAATCTGGGCAGCCATCCGCTTTGGCATAAGCGGCGCCTCGCTCGCGACTTTCCTCGTCGCCAGCATCGCCACGGTGGAAACCGGCCTGGGGTACGGGCCATTCGCGCAAAATGCGCCCTTCATCAATGCTGTACTGCTGGATATCTTTTTTGCCGTACTTTCAGTCTCTGGAATGGTATTGGCGGCATTCACCGCGGAACGCGAACACGCCCAGGACGAACGGGAGCGGCTGGCCCGTGAACAGGCGGCCATGGAGGCACGGCTTCGACTCGCCGCCATTGTAGAAGCCGCTGAAGATGCCATCTATGTGACTGACATCTCTGGAATCGTTACAGATTGGAACAAAGGCGCGGAAAAACTTTACGGCTACACGGCTGACGAAATAATCGGGCAATCAATTTTTCTTCTTATACCTTCTGATCGTTCCAGCATTTGTACCCGGGTGATGGAAAAGGTGCAGCAGGGCCACTCCCTGGGCCATGCCGAGACGGTACGGCGCAAAAAAAATGGCGAACTCGTTCCG
>Ga0207687_10002027_pt1 | contig 13899 bp, 10 predicted proteins | sample KBSM54metaG_FD_184399 | JGI IMG/M metagenome (GOLD analysis project Ga0207687, IMG submission 184399) | Miscanthus rhizosphere microbial communities from Kellogg Biological Station, Michigan, USA - KBS M5-4 metaG (SPAdes) (version 2) | ecosystem: Host-associated > Plants > Roots > Rhizosphere >...
TGTGCATCTGCAGCTCGGCGGTGTCCTCGGCGATCCTGGAGAGGCCGTTCTCGCACCATTTGCGCAGGCGGTCGCGCATGTGCTCGGTGTCGGCGGCCGCCTCCGGGTCGTGGGAGAGGTCCTCCAACCCGGCGACGCGATCCTGCGTGTAGTTCCAGAGGCCGCGGAGGAAGCGGGCGGCGAAGCGGACCGCGCCGTCGCTCCAGTTCAGCGTCTTCGCCGGCCCCGCCGCGTAGAGCACCGCCAGCCGCACCGTGTCGGCGCCGTGCTCTGCGACCAGCTCGTCGGGGTTGACGACGTTGCCGAGGTGCTTGCTCATCTTGCGCCCGTCGGCGATCACCATCTCGTGGAAGAGGCAGCCGGCGAACGGCTCCCCCTCCTCGATGAAGGCGAAGGGGCCGATGTCGCGCAGCGCCTTGGTGACGACGCGCTGGTCGAAGACGAAGCCGCCGCTGTCGTTGCCGGCGACCAACCGCTCGGAGGGCAGCCACTTCCGCAAGTCGGGGTGGGTGAACATCTGCTCGTCGCGGTCCTCGGGCGGCACCGCGGCCGGCACCCAGAGCCAGAGCGCGTCGAAGTGGCAGTCGAGGGTGTCGGTCTCACGCTTGGCGGCGGCGCCGCACTTCGGGCACTCGACGTCGACGAAGTCGGGGCGCTCGGCGAGCGGATTCCCTTCACCGGTCGGTTTGATGTCCCGCGGGAGAACGACCGGCAGGTCCTCCTCGGGGACCGGCTGCGGGCCGCACTCGTCGCAGAGGACGACCGGGATCGGCGTCCCCCAGGAGCGCTGGCGGGAGATCGAGAAGTCGTTGGCGCGGTAGCGGGTCGTCTCGCGGGCGCCCTCGACCGGAGCGGGCGCGGGCCCCTCCCCCTCCTCGGGCGCGGCCGGGGCCTCGACCCGCTCGAGGCGCTCGGCGAGGTCGCGGTCGGCCTCGTCGATCGCGGGGATCCCCAGCACCGCGGTCGGCCCGAAGCGGGCGTCGACCAGCGGCGTCACCGCGACCGGCAGCTCCTCGCCGCCGGGGCCGGCGATCGAGAGGCCGGTGTCGACCAGCGGCACCGAGCGGGCGTCGCGGGCGCTGCGCTCCCAGCCGCCGGAGCGCATCCTCTCCAGCTCCTCCCTCACCGACTCGTCGGCGATCCAGGCGTCGACGTCGGGGTGGCGCGGCGAGAGCAGGACGAAGCCGGCGTGAGCGGCGAACTTGCGGTGCGGCGTGAAGGCGGTCAGCGAGCGGCCCTCGCCCTGGAGGTCGAGCTCGACCCCCTCGGAGCGGCCGAGGATGTAGCGCTGGGTGGCGAGCGAGAGCTCGTCCCACTTGCCGCCCTGCTCCAGCAGCTCGGTCTCGCGGTCGTTCTCCTCCAGGTAGGGGGTGATGCGCAGGAACCAGGTCGGGCGGCGGATCAGCCGCACCTCGTTGTGGCAGCGCCAGCAGCGGCCGTCCTCGACCTGGATCGAGGCAAGGGTGGTCTGGCAGGTGTCGCACCAGTCGACGGTGGCGTCGTCGCGGTAGATCAGGTCTCGCTCCCAGAGCGTGTTGAAGAGCCACTGCGACCAGCGGTACTGGCCCTCGTCGGAGCTGTAGAAGACGCGGTCGTAGTCGAAGGAGAAGCCGAGCCGCTTCATCTGTCCGAGCATCCGCTCGCCGCACTCGGCGACCCAGTCGGCGGGCGGCTCCTGGCGCTCGATCGCCGCCAGCTCGGCCGGCAGCCCGAAGGCGTCGAAGCCGAAGCCGAACAGGACCGCGTCGCCGCGGCCGCGGCGGAAGCGCGCGTAGGCGTCGCCGATCGAGTAGTCGCGGACGTGGCCCATGTGCAGGTTGCCCGAGGTGAACGGGCTCGAGGGCTTGACGTAGACGTGCTCCTGGCCCTCTTTGGGCTCGGGAGCGTCGAGGTCGCCGCGTTGCTGCCAGATCTGCTGGCGGGCGGGCTCGATCGTCTGGGGGTCGTAATTCGGTCTGCCGGTCATCTCACGGAAGGGTAATGGGGGGTCGTGCGCCCCTCCCCAGACACCCCTCGCTATGGCTCGGGGTTGAGTGTCTGGGGAGGGGCGCACGACCCCCCGGCGACGCTCAGTTAAACGTCCACAACTTGTTGCCCAGGAAGTTGAAGGGCATCGCCAGGGCGACGGCTATCGCTTGAGCGGTTAGTTCGCCCGTGACGTGGTTGGAGATGAGGAGCTCTAGGACGGCGATGTTCAGGCCTAGGGAGGCGAGGCTGACGGCGAAGAAGCGGGCGGCCTGGAAGTGGGCCGGGCCGTCGCCGGGGCCGAAGGTCCAGTAGCGGTTCCAGAGGAAGTTGTTGGTGACAGCGACGCAGAAGGCGCCGACGGCGGCGGCGACGTGGTGGACGCCGAAGCTGCCCGCCAGCAGGGCGAAGACGGCGAGGTTGATCAGGTAGCCGGAGCCGCCGACGAGGCCGAATTTGCACAGCTGGACCCAGCTGGCGGGACGGCGGGCGGCGGCGCCGATCCGATAAGCGAGTTCGGTGGCAGGGCTCATCGCGACGGGTCAGGTTAGCGAGAGGGCCGGGTGCGCCCGCGATCCGCGTAGTCTTCCCGCCCGATGCGGGCAAGGACTGCAACCGTGGCGGCCGTCGTCCTGGCCGCCGTCGCCGTGGCGCTGGCGATCGCCTTCGGCGGCAAGCAGAGCTCCGACGCCGCCCAGGCGGAAACCAGCCGGGTGCCGGGCGAACCGTCGGTGGAAGTCATCTCCCCCCGCAACGGCGCCCGCCAGACCGCCCGCGCGGTCGTGGTCAAGGTCGGGGTCGAAAACTTCGAGCTGGCGCCGCAGCAGTTCGGCCGCGAACCGCAGCTGGGCGAGGGCCACCTCCGCTTCAGCCTCAACCGCGTCCCCGACTGCGTCGACCCGAAGAAGCTCGAAGACGCGATCAACAGCCCGCTCGGCAAAGGCCGCTTGCAGGGGAGCTCCTTCGACTACGCCAAATACGCGGGGCCGAACGGAGCCCTGGCCGAGCGGATCGGCAGCGCCGGCAGCTACTCCCCCGCCACCCGTCCGGAGATCTACTACCACGACCTCCCCCCCGGCTTCTACCGCCTGATCGTCAACCTCGCCCAGAACAACGGCGCCGCCACCCAGGTCCACGACGTCACCAACTTCCAGATCCTGCAGCCCCCCGGCCACCACGCGAAAAAGTGCGAAGACGGCAAAGTGCCGAGCGCCAAGGCCGCCGCGCGCCTGGAATAGCCACGGTCCGCAGAAATCCTTGCTCTACAAGGTTTTTCGCGGACTCGGTTACCAATACTTCACTTTGTATAGTGAGTAGGTGCGTACCTACCGCCGTTTGATGGGTTACCTGCGCCCCTACCGGGCGCAGCTGTGGGGATCGCTGGTCTTCGCCTGGGCGGCGATGGGGATGACGGTGCTGATCCCGTGGCTGGTCGGCGAAGCGGTCAACGCGATCAAGGACGGGAACAAGCCCGACCTGCTGCCGCTAGCGCTGGCGATCGTCGGCGCCAGCATCCTGCGGCTGGGGCTGACGGTGGTGCGACGGGTGGTCGCCGGCAAGGTCTCGCTGGCAGTCGAATTCGACCTGCGCCAGCAGTTCTACGCCCACCTGCAGCGACTCGACCTCGGCTTCTTCGACTCGCAGCAGACGGGGCAGCTGATGTCGCGGGCGACCGTCGACCTCCAGTCGATCCGCTTCTTTCTCGGCTACGGGCTGATCTTCATCACCCAGAACCTGCTGACGATCACCCTGGCGGCGCTGGTGATGATCATCGTCAACCCGCTGCTGGCGCTGGTGGCGCTGATCCCGGCGCCGTTCGTAATCGTCACCGCGACCAAATACAGCCAGATCTCCCGCCCGGCTCAGCAGGAGGTGCAGCAGCGGATCGCCGAACTGACCGCAGAGGCGGAGGAGAACGTCTCCGGGATCCGCATCGTCAAGGCGTTCGCCCGCGAGGAACACCAGCTCCACCGCTTCCAGCGCGTCGTCGCCCGCGTCTTCGACCAGAGCATCTACACGACCCGCGTGCAGGCCTTCTTCTCGCCGCTGATCGGCTTGCTGCCGCAGATCGGGATTGCCCTGGTGCTGCTGGTCGGCGGCCGCGAGGTGATCAACGGCAGCCTCAGCCTCGGCGCCTTCGTCGCCTTCTACACCTACGTCGCCATGCTCGCCGGGCCGATGCGATCGCTCGGAATGGCCCTGGGGATGGCCCAGCGCGCCGTCGCCTCCGGCAACCGCATGTTCGAAATCCTCGACCGCGAACCGGCGATCCAGAGCCCGCCCGATGCGCCGCCGTTGCCGGCCGGCGGCGGCGCCGTCGAGCTGCGCGGCGTAACCCTGCGCTACGACGGCGGCTCCGCCTCGCTGACGGACGTCGACTTGGACGTCGAGGCGGGGAAGACGGTCGCATTGGTCGGGCCGTCGGGGTCGGGGAAGACCAGCCTGGTCGGGCTGATCGCGCGGCTTTATGACCCGAGCGAGGGGTCGGTGCTGGTCGACGGTGCCGACGTGCGCAACGTCGAGCTCGATTCGCTGCGCTCGCAGATCGCCTTCGTCGGCGACGACAGCTTCCTCTTCACCGCCTCGGTCGCCGAGAACATCGCCTACGCGCAACAGGACGCCTCGATGGAGGAAATCGAAGCCGCTGCCCGCCGCGCCCAAGCCGACGCCTTCATCCGCGAGCTCCCCGACGGCTACGAGACCCGGGTCGGCGAGCGCGGACTCACCCTCTCCGGTGGCCAGCGCCAACGGGTGGCGATCGCCCGCGCCCTATTGGCCGACCCCCGCATCCTCATCCTCGACGACGCCACCTCCTCGGTGGACGCGACCACCGAGGCGGCGATCAAAACCGGGCTCGGGGAAGCGATGGCCGAGCGAACGACCTTCATCATCGCCCACCGCCTCTCCACCGTCTCCCTCGCCGACGAGATCGTGGTGATGGACGGCGGCACGATCGTCGACCGCGGCACGCACGAGGAGCTGATGGAGGGTTGCGGCTTCTACCGCGAGATCGCCGAGCACGGCCTCGCCGACTCGGTCTTCCTCCAGCGCGACCTCGAGCAGCGCGAGGAGGTGGCGCGGCTATGAGCAACCTGCGCAACGTCGGCCTGCTCTTCGCCGACCTCTGGCGGTTGATCCGCGGCGAGGACCAGCGGGGGCGCAAGGTGCGCTGGATGATCGGCCTGCTGCGGCCCTACCGCACCCGCATGATCCTGATGTTCACGGCGCTGCTGCTGGAGACCGGCGCCGCCCTCGCCCCTCCCTTCCTCCTGGGCAAGGCGATCGACACCGGCATCGAAGCCGGTGACGTCGGCGCCCTCGACCTGATCGTCGCCGCCTTCGTCTTCGCCACCGTCCTCTACGCCGTTGCCACCTACTGGGAGAGCTACCTCGTCGGCTGGGTCGGGACCCGTGCCCTGCAGGACCTGCGCGAGCGGATCTTCGCCCACCTGCAGTCGATGTCGATCGGCTTCTTCACCCGCCGCAGCCCCGGCGTTCTGATCTCGCGGATGACCAACGACGTCGAAGCCCTGAACCAGCTGGTCACCAACGGCCTGGTGACGATCTTCTCCAGCACCCTGACCCTGGTCGGCGTCGTCGTGATCATGCTCTTCCTCGACGTCAAGTTGGCGCTGATCACCTTTGTCACCTTCCCGCTGCTGGCGGTGGCGAGCGTCGTCTTCCGGATCGTCTCCGCCGGCACCTACCGGGCGACCCGCGAGCGGATCGCCGCCGTCACCGCCTACCTGCAGGAGACGCTCAGCGGCGTGCGGGTGGTGCGCAGCTTCGGCCAGGAGCCGCGCCACATGGCGGCTATGACCGCGCTGAACGAAGAAAACCGCGACGTCAACATGAAAACCGTCTACCTCAACGCCTCCTACTTCCCGGCGGTCGAACTGCTGGCGGCGATGGGGACGGCGGTGATCCTGCTCTACGGCGGCACCCAGGCGATCGACGGCGCGCTCGAAATCGGCGTCGTCGTCGCCTTCGTCGGCTACCTGACCCGCTTCTTCGAACCGATCCAGGAACTCTCCCAGCTCTACACGACCTACCAGCAGGGGATGGCGGCGCTGGACAAGATCTTCGACCTGCTCGATACGGCGCCGGACATGGTCGACGCCCCCGGCGCGATCGACCCGGGGACGCTGCGCGGCGAGATAGAGCTGGAGGGAGTCTGGTTCTCCTACGCCGATGAGCCAGGCCCGACGGACGGCGCCGAACCGGACGAGGCCGACTGGGCGCTGCGCGACGTCGACCTCCACGTGCCGCCGGGGCAGACGCTGGCGCTGGTCGGCGCCACCGGGGCGGGCAAGTCGACCTTCGCGAAGCTGGTCGCCCGTTTCTACGACCCGCAGCAGGGGACGGTGCGCGTCGACGGCCACGACCTGCACGGGGTGCAGCAGCGGGCGCTGCGGCGTCAGCTCGGGATCGTGCCGCAGGAGGGCTTCCTCTTCAGCGGCAGCGTGCGAGAAAACGTCGCCTTCGGGCGGCCGGAGGCGAGCGAGGAGGAGATCGAAGCGGCGATCGCCGCCGTCGGCGCCACCGAGTTCGTCAAAGCCCTCCCCCAGGGCCTCGACACCGAAGTCGGCGAGCGCGGCATCCAGCTCTCCGCCGGCCAGCGCCAGCTCGTCGCCTTCGCCCGTGCCCTGCTCGCCGAACCCCGCATCCTGATCCTCGACGAGGCCACCTCCAACGTCGACGTCCGCACCGAGAAAACGATCGAGCGCGGGCTCGAGCGCCTCCTCCACGGCCGCACCGCCATCGTCATCGCCCACCGCCTCTCCACCATCCGCCGCGCCGGCAAGATCGTCGTCCTAGAGCAAGGCAAAATCGCCGAGCAGGGGACGCACGACGAGCTGATCGAGGCGGGCGGGCCGTACTCGAAGCTCTACGGCGCCTGGTCCGAATCGGCTGCCTGAACAAGCGGTGCGGTAAAGGGGTCCGGTCGTCCTCCGCGGGAATTGAGTCGCGCCCCTATCGGGGCATGCTCCTCCGAGATGCTGTCCTCCTATGGAGGACAAAAGACAGATTGCATATCGCCGCTTCGCGAACATTCCCGCGGAGGACGACCGGACCCCTTTCCACACGCATCGCGGGGCGGCAGCTCGGACCCTGGAGGCGCTTCCGAGTTTGACCCCACCCTGGTGGGGAAAAAGTCGGAAGCGCGTCAGCTCTACGCGAAGCTCGGCAGCTGTCTGGGAGGGGTGGGTGTCCCTCTCGCGCCCGGCGTCCTGTTCCTCGCACAGACCACTCGGCGAGAGACGGCTTACTTAGAGGCGAGGAACCCAGGAAGCGAGAGGGACACTCACCCCTCCCCCACCACTCCGAGATTTGGTGCCCTATAAAGGCCCAAAGTTCGGAGTCGCGAATCAGCCCGGTCCTACTCCGCCCGATTCGCTGCCACCGGTTTCGCCGCCGCCGCCGGTTTCGGGGGCCACTTCGGCCCCGCCGCCGGCGCCGCCGGTTTCAGGGGCGGCTTCTTCTTCGGGGACGATTTCTTCTTCGGGGGCCGCTTCTTCGAATTCGGGTTCGGCTTCGACGCCGCCTTCTTCTTCGACCCCGCCTTCGGGTTCTTCGCCGGTGCCGGAGGTGCCGCTGGGCGTCACCGCACCGGGCCCTTCGCTGCACTCTTCGAAGCCGTAGATTTCCGCCTGGGTCTGGAATTCTTCGAGGGCCGGGGTCGCTTCGGTCGCCGCTTCGCCGAGCGCCGCGGTGTCTTCGCGTTCGGCCGCGAGCTTCACTTCGCCCTCGACCTTGGCCAGCTCTTCCGCCGCTTCAGAGAACTTCATGTAGCTGCCGTCGTCGCCTTCGGGGGTCCCCAGTTCCTGCAGCCGTTCGACCATCCCCGTGTAGAGGTTGGCGGTTTTTTCGATCGTTTCCGGCACCGCGCTTTCTTCGGGTTCGGAGTCCAGCGCCCCGACCGCGGCGTTGGTCTCGGCGCAGATGTCGTCGCCCTGTTCGATCAGCTCGGCTTTCGTCAGCTTTTCCGGTTCTTCGGTGGTCGTCGCCGCCGTCGTTTCGGTTTCGCCGCCACCGCCGCCGCAGCCGGCTATCGCCAGCGCGACCAGCGCGGCGAGCAGAAGCAGGATCGTCTTTTTGCCGGGGCTCCTCATGGGGGCGAAGCTAGCAAGGCGATTGGACGCCTTTGCAGGGCGATTACGTGGCGTGGCTTGACTGCGGCCCAGGGACTCGAACCCCGACTACCTCGTCCAGAGCGAGGCGTGCTGCCATTACACCAGGCCGCAACGGCTGTTCTCAGGATATCGACGCAAGATCGGCGGCGGGGTCTTCGAGCTGCGCCGCGGCAGCGGACACGTCAACCCCCTCGGCCAGCATCCGCCGCGCCTCGGCCAGGTCCTCCGAGCGGCCGACGCTGAGGCAGCCGGCGACGCGGCCGCCCTGCAGGTACCAGACCGAGAACTCGCCCCCGTCGCGGTCGCCGCGCCAGACTTCCTGCTCCCACTCGTAGGCCGGCCCGACGTACTCGAGGCTCGCCCAGTCGGCGAGGTCGCTGAAGAAGTAGGGGACGACGTCGTAGTCCTCCTCGGCGCCGAGCATGTTGGCGGCGGCCCTCGCGCCCTGCTGCATCGCCACGTCCCAGTGCTCGACGTGGATGCGGCGGCCGTGGACGACGCTCTCATACGAGCAGCAGTCGCCCGCCGCGTAGATCCCCGCGGCCGAGGTCTGCAGCTTCGAGTCGCAGACGATGCCGCCGTCGCCGACCTCGAGCCCCGCCCGCTGCGCCAGCATCGCGTCCGGCCGCACCCCGGCGCCGATGACGACCGCGTCGCACTCGATCGTCAGCCCGCTCTCGGTGACGACGGCTTTGACCCGGCCGTCGCCCTCGAAGGCGCTCAGGGTCTCGCCGCCGTGGAAGGTGACGCCGTTCTCCTCCAGCCGCTCCTGGAACCAGCGCCCCGCCGTCTCGCCGAAGGTCCGCGACAGGGCCACGTCCTCCATCGCGACGATCGTGCACTTCGTCCCCCGCGCGGTCAGCGAGGCGGCGACCTCGCAGCCGATGTAGCTGCCGCCGATCAGGACCACGTGCTCGGCCCCCTCGGCGTCGGCGCGGATCGCGTCCGAGTTGCCGAACGCGCGCAGGTAGTGGATGCCCTCGTTCTCGGCGCCCTCGACGCGGAGGATGTTGACCATCGCCCCGGTCCCGATCAGCGCCTTGCCGAAGCCGACCTCCTCCCCGCCCTGGACCTTCGCCGTCCGGTTCTCGACATCGAGCGACATCACGTTGCGCCCGGTCAGCAGCTCGACCCCGTTCTCCTCGTACCAGGAGGGCGGGTTGACGTAGGCGTCCTCGCGGCTCGCCTCGCCGCGCATGTACTCCTTCGAGATCGGCGGCCGTTCGTAGGGCGGCTCGGGCTCGCGCCCGACCAGCAGGATCGAGCCGTCCGCCCCGCGCCGGCGCAGCTCCTGGGCGCAGTGGGCGGAGGCCATGCCCCCGCCGATCAGCAGGAAATCGACTTCACGATCGGCCATCGCAGAAAGCTCCTATCCGGTTGGTGTCCGAACCACTACCCGGTTAGCGTCCGTTGCTACAGCGGTCTTACCCGCCGTTGGCCCCGTTGCCCTCCGGGCCGAAGAGCGCCTTCAGGTCGTCCTCTTTGCCCGGATCGAGCACGGCAAGGACCTCGTCGCCCTCCTCCAGCACGGTGTCGGCACTGGGGACGAAGCCCTTGCCCGCCCGCAGGACCGAGATCAGCAGGCTGCCTTCGGGCATGTGCAAGTCGCCCACCCGGCGCCCGGTCACGCCCGAGTCCTTGCCGAGCAGCATCTCGATGATCTCCAGCTGCTCCTCCTGCAGGTCGAGCAGGTGGACCAGCCCGTACTCGGGCACCTCGTGCTCGAGCAGGCGCAGGATCAGGTCGGTCGCCGAGACCGAGGGTTTGATCCCCAGCAGGTCGAAGTGGCGGCGGTTGCGCGGGTTGTTGACGCGGGCGATGATCTGGTCGACCAGGTACTTCTCCTTCGCCACCTGGCAGATCAGCATGTTGTCCTCGTCGTCGCCGGTGACCGCGATCACCATGTCGGCGCGCTGGATCCCTGCCCGCTCCAGCACCCAGAGCTCGGAGGCGTCGCCGTAGGAGACGTTGTGCTCGAGCTCCTGCTCGACGGTCAGGTAGCGGCGCCGGTCGCTCTCGATCAGCGTCACCTCGTGCCCTTTGTCGAGCAGCTCCCGAGCCAGGTTCCATCCCACCTTGCCCGCTCCGACGACGATGATGTACATGCTTCTCCCAGCTCTCCTTTAGACCGTCGCCGCGGCGTCGTCGGCCGCCCCGCCGCGGTCGGCCGCCTCGCGCACCGCGCTCTCCAACATGTCGATCGCAACCCGGGTCGGGCAGACCGTGTGCAGACCCTGGCGCTGGTACCACTCGGCCCGCAGCGGGTCGAGCACCCGCGCGACCACCGTCGGCACCTCGTAGCGCCGCTGGGCGATCTGGGCGATGACGATGTTGGTGTTGTCGCCGTCGGTGGAGGCGATGAAGACGTCTGCCTGCTCGATCCCGGCCGCCTCCAGGGCCTCGGTCTCCAGCCCCGCCCCGACCGTGAACTGGCCGCCGAGGTCCTCCCAGCTCTTCTCCAGGCCGACCTCGAGCCGCGCGTGCGACTCCGGGTCCTCGTCGAGGCAGGAGACGTTGTGGCCCTCGCGGAGCATCGCCCGCGCCACCGAGGAGCCGACGCGGCCGCAGCCGACGATCAAGACGAACATGGGCGGGATACTAGAGGCAGCGGAGGCCTATTCAGGTTCCGGCGGAGCCGTGAGCAGGACCCGACAGGGGGCTTTCTTCAGCACGTACTCGGTCGCCGCCCCGATCTCGGCCGGCTTGGCGGCGCCGATGCCGCCGAACACGCCGCCGCCGCGGATCTTCGTCGGCGGCTCGCCGCCGATCACGATCGCTTCCGCATGGCCCCGCCGCGCCGCCTCGAGGATGCCGGCGCCGATCTTGCGGGCGCGGATCACGTCGGTGCTCACCTCGACGTCCTCGTACTCCTCCCCCACCTCGCGCGCCCGCTCCAGCGCCCGCCGCGCCTGCTCCTCGCGCTCCTTCGGCAGCTTCGCGTCGAGCGGCAGCGTCAACGGCACCTCGATCACGTAGACGACGTCGAGGCGCGAGGTCCCCTCGTTGCGGTCTCCGTCGGCGTCGGCCGCCGCCAGCCGCCCGGCGGTGGCGACGATGTCGTCGTCGAACCTGGTCCCGAAGACCGGCACGAGGATGTTGCTGAATTCGATCTCCGGCACCTGCTTGGTCAGCGCCCGCTCGGTGACCGAGACCCGCTTGGTCAGCGTCGTCCCCTCGAAGACCTTGCGGTAGACGACGTAGAAGACGAGGCCGAAGGCCATCCAGGCGAGCCCGACCCAGCGCGCGGTCGAGTGGTAGGCGAGGACGCTGATGAAGGCGAGGCCGCTGAGGATCGCGGCCGCGATCGCCGGCAGCGGCACGGTGGCGACGCCCCAGTGGAACCCGAACGGGATCCGGAACGGCCGCCGCCGGTCGGGTTCCTTCACCCGCAGGCGGATGATCGAGAGGTGGGCGATCGTGATCGCCAGCGTCGCCCCGAAGGCGTAGATGCTGGCCAGCAGCTTGACGTTGGTCGGGACGACGAGCCCGATCGCGATCACGCCGCTGATCGCGATCGCCACGTAGGGCGTGGCCGTGCGGCGGTCGAGTTTGCCGAGCCAGCTGGGGATCTGACGGTTGATCGCCAGCGTGTAGATGTGGCGGGAGACGCCGAGCATCGAGGTGCTGGCGGCCCAGATCAGCACCGGCGTCGCGACCAGCATGACCAGCCAGCGCATCGTGTCGGCAACCCAGGCCGGGTGGTATTGGGAGACCACGCCCAGCACCGGCTCCTCGACGAATTCGCCGCCGAGCGCGGTGTGCAGCCCGTCCGGGCCGGCGACCACCGGCACCGCCATCAGCGCGATCGCCGCCATCAGCGCGTAGACGAGCGGGACGCCGATGGCGCCGATCGCGGCGACCCGGCGCAGGTCGTCGCGGCCGACGTCGATGTCGGGGGCCAGGTCGGAGGCGGCCTCGATCCCGGCGTAGGCGAGCATCGCCACTACCGCCGCGTAGACGACGTCCTTGAAGCTCGGCGAGGTGAAGAGGTCGAGGTGTTCGGTCAGCCGGTCGGGGTGCATCACCACCAGCGCCCCGACCACGATCACCGCCAGCTGCAGGCCGAGGTCGGCGAGGGCGAGGAAGACCAGCGAGGCCTGGCGCTCGCGGCCGGTGACGTTGAGGATGTTGAGGACGCAGACCCCGACGATCACCGCCGTCGCGATGCCGATCTCCCAGCCCGGGTCGGCGAAGTCGCCCGAAATGGGCTCCAGGTAGTGGGGGACCGAGATCGCCGCCAGGGCGATCACGATCAGGTAGTCGATCAGGATCGCCCAGCCGGCGATGAAGGCGACGAGCTCGTTGAAGGCGTGGCGGGCGAAGGTCGAGGAACCGCCGCGCTCGCGGAACATCGCCCCGCCCTCGACGTAGGTGAGCGTGGTCAGGCCGAAGAGCAGGCCGGCGGCGAGGAAGATCAGCGGCGTCAGGCCGAGGCCGCGGTCGGCGACGACGCCGAGGGCGAAGTAGATCGAGAAGCCGACCGCCGAGTAGGCGGCGGCGAAGAGCCAGGGGACGCCGAGGCCGCGGTCGAGGATCGGCTCCGCGCGGGGCTCCTCGGGCCGGCGCGGGCTCTCGGCTCCGCTCTCGGCCGGGGTGCGGCCGTCGCCGCTGGCGCCGTCGCTCATCTCCCCATCCTCGCGCCCGCCCAGAGGCGGCCGGCGCCGACGCCGAGGAAGGCGAGCCCCATCAGGAAGCCGAGCGAGAGCGGGCCGCCGCCGTTAGCGAGGGTGACGACCAGCACCGCCAGGCCGACCGCGATGAAGGTGAACGAGAAGGCGCGGACGGCGCCGCGGTAGACCCGCTCGCCGCTCACGGCACCATCTCCGCCAGCGCCGCGCCCGGGATCGCGGTCGGCTTTTCGGTCGGGTCGGAGACGATGATCACCCGGCAGGGTCGCTCGCTGAGGATCGTCTGCAGGGTCTTGTCGTATTGGGGCGCGCCGTTGCGGTAGCTGAGGCCCATGACGATCGCCTCCGCCTTGATCTCGGCCGCCTCCTCGGAGACCGAGTAGCCGGCCTGGCCGGGCCGCACCCGCGACACGTGGCCGGTGACGCGCTGGCCGCCGATCAGCTTCGCCTCCTCGATCTTGCTCTGCGCTTCGCCCTCCTGTTCGGGCATCTCCGCGCCCAACGGCAGGTTCGACGGCACCGTCATCATCGAGTGGACGTGGATGCCGCGGCGGCGCTTGCCGGCGAGCTTGATCGCGGTCGCGACCATCTCCGGCGAGAACTCTTCGTCGTCCTCGAAGGCGACCAGCACGCTTCGGTACTCGACCTCCTCGACCCCGAGCGGCTCCGGCAGCACCACCTTCACGGTCTGGGTCAGCGGCAGCCGCTGGTTGCGGCGGTAGAGGACGTAGACGGCGATGCCGAGCACCATCCAGCCGGTCCCGACGAAGAGCGTGCGCGGATTCAGGGCCATGACGACGATCCAGGCGGCGAAGGTGCCGAGGCCGCCGAGGACGGCCGTGATCGGCACGTCGAAGCCGAAGGCGTGGACGTTGCCGAGCGGCTTCCAGGTGCGCTCGCGGTCGGGGTACTTGCGGCGCAGCTGGATCACCGCGACGTGGGCGATCGTGAACGAGAGCATCGCCCCGAACGAGTACATCGTCGCCAGGAAGTCGGTCTGGCCCGGCAGCAGGGTGACGATCGCGATCGCGCCGAAGATCAGGATCGCGATGTAGGGGGTGCGGTACTTGGGGTGGACCTGGCGCAGGGCCTCGGGCAGCTGCCGGTGCTGGCCCATCGAGTAGGTGAGGCGGGAGACGCCGATCAGCCCGGCGTTGGTCGCGATCAGCAGG
>Ga0207687_10002030_pt1 | contig 13890 bp, 16 predicted proteins | sample KBSM54metaG_FD_184399 | JGI IMG/M metagenome (GOLD analysis project Ga0207687, IMG submission 184399) | Miscanthus rhizosphere microbial communities from Kellogg Biological Station, Michigan, USA - KBS M5-4 metaG (SPAdes) (version 2) | ecosystem: Host-associated > Plants > Roots > Rhizosphere >...
GTCCTGGATCCTCGGCGGCGCCGACGTCCTCGCATTCCGCACCGGCAAGCAGACGAATTACCTCGTGCGCCTCGATCCGCTGCGCGCGATGCTCGCGAGAACGGTGCTGATGATGTCCGGCGACACGAGCGCGCGCGTGTTGATCAACGCGCCGCAGGACACGCCGATCGACAGCGCGGAGCTCGCGCCGCTGCTCGAGTTGATGAATGGACTGCCGAGCGGCGACGCGTTGGTCGTGCAGCGGGAGACGTCGCGCGGATCGTTCCCGCCGATCGGAAGGCCGAGCGTGACGTCGATCAAGATCACGCCGGAAAATATCGACCTCGTCTCCCGTGCGGTGCTCAGTGGGGCGGAGGCGCCCTCGCCTCCGCGCGGCGGCGAGGCGCCGCCGCCCCACAGAGATACGTTCCCCCGATCCGCCATCCTCACCGCGTGGTTCGCCGAGGCCCCGCGCGCGATCGACGACATGAACCGCCTCGTCGGCGCCCGCGCGTCTGCGCTCCTTCGCGACGGCGGCTCCGTCGCGCTCTACGACGTCGACACCGACAAGCTCCTCCCGCGCCCGCGCGAAGTCATCATCCTTCCCGCCACTCCCGAGCGTCGCGCCGCGCTCGATGAGTTCGTCAAAGGTGCGCTGCCGCAGGAAGTGCGCGAAGCGGTCGGCATTCACATCGAGACCGGCGAGGCGCGCGGCGAGTTGCTCGTCGCGTTCGACCGCAAGACCCTCGACGCATATATCAATGATGCGTTCGAGCCGGCAGCGCTCTCCGCGAGCGGCTGGTCGGTCCGTATCGACCCGAAACGCGCCGTCCCGATGCTCGAGCAAATCGGCGACAGTCCCGGCCTCCGCCTCGTGGCTCCCAAGCTGTTCCGCTCGGCAAAAGACCTCGGCAACTGGATCGCGAACCTCGAAAAAGCGCGTTCCATCGAGGCGGCAGCGTCGATTTCTGGAAACGCCGAGGAATTGCGCGTGCGCATTGCAACGAAATAGTGTCGCGGTGTCATACCGTTAAGGCCGCTGCAATATGAGAGAAGTCATCGATTTCGACGAGATCGACGAGCACGGACCGCAGTCCTACGACGCGACCTTCAACGACATCACCGTCGCTGATGTCGATCGCTTCGAGGTGACCGGCGTCGGTCCCGTGCGCATCGAGGCCAGCGCCGAGAAAGGCGGGCCGCACGAGTACGTCGTCGACGGCAGCGTGCAGTTCACCGCCGACTTCGATTGCTCGCGCTGTCTGGAGCCGTATCCATTTGCGAACACGTCGAATTTTCACGTAAGATTCCGCCCTCGTCCCGCGGGAACTCCGGAGAACGAAGAAGTCGAGATCACCGAAGCTGAGGAGCTCGACGTCGAGTTCTACATCGAGCGCGAAGTTCCGCTTCGCGATCTGGCGCTCGAGCAAGTTCAGCTTTCGATTCCGATGAAACCGTTGTGCGACGAGAATTGCCTCGGCCTCTGCCCGAACTGCGGCGCGAATCGCAACCGCGAGTCGTGCCGTTGCGAGGAGCCGGCGACCGATGAGCGATGGGGCGCGCTGGCGGGATTCCGAGAACAACTAGCAAAGAAAAAAGAAGTCTGAAGAAAACAGGGAGCTCACGATGCCAAATCCAAAACGAAGACACTCGAAGGCCCGCACGCGCTCGCGCCGTGCGCACGACTTCATCAAGCCGAAGTCGCTGTCGACGTGCCCGCAGTGCCACGAGGCGAAGATGCCTCACCGCGTCTGCCCGAAGTGCGGCTACTACAAAGGGCGCGAAGTCATCGCCGGGAAAGACGTCCTTTAGTAACCTCTGCGCGGTAAAGCGATGAATTGCCGCATTGCGCTCGACGCGATGGGCGGTGATCACGCGCCCGACGAGATCATCAAAGGCGCGTTGCTCGCGGCCGCTGAATATCCGGCGACGGAGATCATCCTCGTCGGAAAAGAGGAGGTCGTCCGCGCGAAACTGACGTCGACGCCGGCGAACATCAGCGTCGTCGACGCTCGCGAAGTCGTGGAGATGGATGACACCGCGCTGGCGCCGCTGCGGCGCAAGCGCAATTCGTCCGTCCGCGTCTGCGCGAATCTCGTCGCCGAAGGAAAAGCGGATGCGATGGTCTCCGCCGGCCACACCGGCGCGTCGATGACCTCCGCGTACAAAGTCCTCGGCACGATCGAAGGCGTCAGCCGTCCCGCGCTGGCCACGATTCTTCCGAGCACGAAGGGACATTCGGTGCTGCTCGACGTCGGCGCGAACGTCGACGCGAAGCCGGCGCATCTTCGCGAGTTCGCCGTCATGGGCCACTTCTATGCGCAGCTGATCCTGGGACTCGAGGCGCCGCGCGTCGGACTGCTCTCGATCGGCGAAGAAGAAGTGAAAGGCAACGAGCTGACGAAGGAAACGTTCCGCGTCCTCAAGGAGACGGGACTCAACTTCATCGGCAACGCTGAAGGCCGCGACATCTACAACGGCAACGCCGACGTCGTCGTCTGCGACGGATTCGTCGGCAACGTCGTGCTGAAGGCGTCCGAGGCGCTCGGCGAGTTCGTGTCGCGTACGCTGCGCGACGAGTTGACGAAGAGCGTGAAGCGCAAAGTCGGCGCGCTCCTCGCGCAAAGCGCGTTCGACGGACTGAAGAAGCGCATGGATTACTCCGAATACGGCGGCGCGCCGCTCCTCGGCGTCCGCGGCGGCTGCATCGTTTGCCACGGACGTTCGAACGCGAAAGCGATCAAGAACGCCATCCGCGTCGCCCGCGACTTTGCGGTGAATCGCATCGATCAGAAGATTCAGGAGCGGGTCGCGGAGCTGCACGCACGCGAGAGCGAGTTAGTTCCGACGTAGTTCGCGTGTCCAACCACTGTGCCGCGATACGACGTCTATCACTGGCTGAATCTGTTCTCGATGTCCTTCCTGATCACGATGTTCGTCGTGTTGGTGTTTTTGATGGTGGTGACGCCGATCTACACGGGCGAGCCCATGATCCCGACGCCGTTCGCGTCCTCCGGCTACACGGCTGCCGGGTTCGAGCGCGATCTGAACATCGGCCTCACCGCGCGTGGCACGATCCTCTTTCGGGAACGGCGAATCTCGCGCGCGGAGCTTCTGCGTGTGTTTCGCACGAAGGCACTGTCCGGTCGCGCGCCGCGCATCTATGCGGAAACGGGAACGCCCTATCGTTACATTCGTGGCGTCGTCGCCGCGGCGCGCGAAGCGGGCGTGACGCAAGTGACGTTCATGTGCCGGCGCGCGCGCGACGAATTCGCGGACACGATATGGGAGTGATCACCGCTTCCGGCAGAAGAGATTTCCGAACACCGTATCCCCGTACTTCACCTTCGGCGAGGTCACTTTCAATCCGAACGCGCGATCGCCGTTGAGCACGCGGTCGGCGAACGTGCCGCGTACGATGTCCGAGCGCAGTTCGCTGCCGTCGATGACCAAGTCACGCATCGGCGTATCGACTCCGTTCTGTACGAACGTGCCGATTAACTTGCCATTCGCATCGACGCGCAGATCGATCTCGAACTCGTGCTCGATCCCGACGTAGTGGCCAACCGCCGCCCGCGCATCGCGCATGACGACCGGCTCGAACCACTTCTGCTTCACCTTGAACTTCGCGAGCGCAGGAATTGCGGCGATGAGAACAATGGCGACGAAGGCTCTCTTCATGAGAATTCGACGCAGGCAGGAAGAAGAAGGTTAGGCGGCGCGTGAGAACTTCGCGCGAATCGTCTCTTTCGGCGGCGCCGGATCCCACACCTTGATCCACCGCGTCAGGCGCGGGCGCTTCATCACCTGCGTGCGGAAGTAGAGCTCGTGCTCCCACTCGACCTCCGCCATCATCAGCAAGCACTCGATCAGATCTTCGCGTCCGCAATCGCGCGCGAGCTCCGCGGCGACTTCGTACTCGACGATGTTGCGCCGCTCGAGCTTTCCCGCGCCGTACATCGGCGCGAACCAGCCGCTGATGTGACACGACGCGCCGAGGACGCGGCCGATCGTGTAGAAAACCGCCTCACGCAACTTGCGCGGACGCCCGCCGAGGTCGCGGAGCATGTCGCCGACGAGCTGGCGATGATGCCACTCCTCGTTTTCGATCTCGTGAATGCGTTTGCGCTCGTCCGGATCCGAGCAGCTGTGCCAGTGGCCGCGGTACGCAAAGCCCGCCGCCAGCTCGCCGGAGTACGCATTCTGCAGAACGCGAATCAGCTTCGCGCGAGCGGCATCCACGTTTGCATTGTATGTATCATTCGCCCGCCATGCAGCATCACACCGCGTTCGTCTTTCCGGGACAGGGAAGCCAGTCCGCCGGGATGGGAAAAGAGATCGCCGAAAAGTATCCCGTGGCGCGACGCGTCTTCGACGAAATCGACAACGCCCTCGGCTTCTCGATCTCCAGACTCTGCTTCGAAGGTCCCGACGAAGAGCTGAAGCTGACCGAGAACACGCAGCCTGCGATTCTCGCCGTCTCCTCCGCGATTCACGCCGTGCTCGAAGACCTCGGCGCGACGCGGCGTGACATCGTCGCCGGACATTCGCTCGGCGAGTACAGCGCGATCGTGAGCGTCGGCGGATTCACTCCCGCCGAAGCGGCGAAGATCGTGCGAGCGCGCGGACAGTTCATGCAGGCGGCCGTGCCCGTCGGCACCGGCGGCATGGCCGCGCTCCTCGGTTTGTCCGTCGACGAAGTGAAAGAGGTTTGCGATGAAGCGTCGCAGGGCGACGTCGTGTCGGTCGCGAACATCAACGCGCCGGGACAAATCGTGATCGCCGGAACGAAAGCAGCGATCGAGCGCGCGATCGACGCCGCGAAGAAACGCGGAAAGCGCGCGATGCCGCTGCCGGTCTCCGCGCCGTTTCATTGCGAGCTGATGAAGCCGGCGGAAGAGCAACTGCGTCCTGTGCTCGATGATGCGCATCTGAAAGACCTGTGGTTCTCCGTCGTGTCGAATGTCGACGCTTCGCCGATCGGCACCGCGACCGCGGTGCGCAACGCGCTGCTGCGTCAGGTGGCATCGCCGGTGCGCTGGGTTGAATCGGTAGAGAAGATGATCGCGATGGGCGTTCGCCGCTTCGTCGAAGTCGGTCCCGGAAAAGTGCTGACCGGCTTGATCAAGCGCATCGACTCCTCGGTCGAATTGATCAACGTGTCCGACGTCGCTTCGCTCGAAGCGTTCGTCGCGAAGGCGGCGGTGGAATGAGAGTCGATCTGAGTGGGAAAACTGCGCTGGTCACGGGCGCGTCGCGCGGCATCGGCGAAGCGATCGCCCGCCGCCTCGGCGACGCCGGCGCGAACGTTCTCTGCGCCGCGCGCAACGAAGAAGCGGTTCAGAAAGTGGCGGAGACGATCGTTGCGGCTGGCGGACAGGCGAGCGGCGTCGCACTCGACATCGCCGGCGCCGATGTCCGCGATCGCGTGAAGGCGCTGCTCGAAAAACAACCGATCGAGATCCTCGTCAACAACGCCGGCATCACTGAAGACGATCTGTTCATCCGCATGAAGCCGGAAGCGTGGTCGAACGTCATCCGCACGAATCTCGACTCCGCGTTTCACATCACGCAGGAGATCGTGAAGAAGATGATCCGCGCGCGATGGGGCCGCGTGATCAACATTTCGTCGGTGGTCGGATTGATGGGCAACGCCGGTCAGGTGAATTACGCGTCGTCGAAGGCGGCGATCATCGGATTCACGAAGGCGCTCGCGCTCGAGATCGGGTCGCGTAACGTGACCGTGAACGCGATCGCGCCCGGCTTCATCTCGACAGCGATGACGGACATGATGACGCAGGATGCGCGCGACGCTCTCGAAGGTCGCATCGCCCTCAAACGCCTCGGCAACGTCGACGACATCGCGTACGCGACGGTGTTCCTCGCGTCGGAGCAGGCGAGCTACATCACCGGCACGGTGCTCAACGTCAGCGGCGGTCTCTACACGTAATCAGAATTCGCGGTCTTTCAAGTGAAAGGGCGAGAAGCCGCGCTCGAACGCCGGCGCCCACAACACCGCGAGCCGTTCGCCGCGATCGCTGACGAAGTAATGCGATCCAATCGCGAGCGGACGCGGACCGGTGTACGGCATGCCGTCGAGCGTGCCGGTTGCGTTTCCGTCTTTGTCGACGATCGCGTAAACGCCTTCGATCGCGATCGAGAATGAACCATCGATGTGAATCCACTGTCCTGCAGCGCGCAGGCGTCCCATGTCGAGAAAGTTTTCGCTGAGGAACGTTCGCGCGTGCGGCGGCCAGAACGCGCCGTCGGCTTGCGCGACGTGGCACTTCTCGCGAACGACCGCTTCGGCGACGGTGTCGCTCAGCGCGCCGCTACTCAACGCGCCGCGCCCGATCTTCTCGAAGATGAAGTAGTAGGGACGTCGCCGATAGATCGTCTCGCCTTTGTAGTCCATCAGCGGCTCGCCGGGACGCGAGAGCGCGAGCACCTGATGAATCATCGTCGTTTCTTCGAGCTGGCGGTCGCGAAACCATTCGGCGTAATACGCGGTGAAGCCGAGGAAGAGGACGGCGAGCGTGGTGAGGATGGCGAAGGACGCGCGCGGCGCGCGGCGAATGATCGTCGTCGTCAGCGCGATCGCGAAGAGCGGCATGACCGGCAGGAAATCGCGCGGCGAGATGAGTAACCAGAATCCGACGAGCGTGATCGTGAACATCGCCGCGCAGACGCCGAGAAAGAAGCGTGGACGCGGCGTGTCGTGGGTCCGCGCGATGTCGCGCGCGCGCCAGATCACGAACGCGAGCATGAACGGATAGAGCATGCGCGGGATGAGCGTCTCCGCGCGCGTGCGCGTCACGAGCTCGTTGAAGCGGATGACGCAGAAGACGAGGTTGGGCCACGCGCCGATCGACGCGAAGTACGCGCAGATCACCGCAGGCGCGATGACGAATCCCGCGGCGATGCGCAGCGCTTTGCGAATGTCGACGCGTTCATCGCGCACGAAGGCAGTGACGATCGCCGCCGCGCCGAGCGAGATGACGAACAGCATCGTCTTCAGCGAGACGCAGAGCGCGATGCCGAGGATGACGCCGGCGAGGAAGGGGCGCTCCCAGATGACGAGCGTGACGAGCGCAATCATCCAGACCGCGGTCCAGAGGTTGTCGGTGCGGTACTCGAGCGATTTCAAAAAGAACGGCGCGAAGGTGCAGAGGAGAATCACCGACCACGCCGCGATGCGCTCCGACCACCAGCGTTGCGCGATCATCCACGTCGCGAGAACGACGATGAGAAACAGCGGCACCATCGGCGCGCGCATGACGCGGAGGATGTCGTCACGCTCGCCGGCGAGGCGAAGCAGCGGCGCACTGAGCATGTGAAAGAGCGGCGCGTGGTTGTCGAAGAGGTCGCGGTACTGCACGAGCCCCTTGGTCCATCCCCACGCGACGTGCAGGTGCTGCGGCTCGTCGGAGTCGAAGCGGTAGCGGAAGTAGGCGAGGAAGCGAAGGACGACCGTGACTGCCGCGAGCGCGAAGAGGGTGCGTCGTTCGGTGCGTTCCAAGTCGAGTCGAAGATTGGCGCGCCCTGAGGGATTCGAACCCCCAACCCTCAGATCCGAAGTCTGATGCTCTGTCCAGTTGAGCTAAGGGCGCGTGCCGCCGAAGTTTAGCTCGACAACGCAAAGCGCGTGAATATAATCCCCGCCCGCCCTGTTCTGCGGGGTTCCTGCCAGCATGCCGATGTAGCTCAGTTGGTAGAGCAGCTGATTCGTAATCAGCAGGTCACCGGTTCGAGTCCGGTCATCGGCTCCAGACACGTCAACAACTTAGAGCCGCTTTCGAGCGGCTCTTTCGTGTTTCAGGCTCGTTTGACAGCAACTCTGACAGCGAACCTGTCGCGCCTTCGGCACCGCCGCGTTTCCGGGAAACGGTCGCTTTGCGCGAGTTTGCTCTCGGCGTTGAAGGGCCGCAGCGATCCGCGGTTGTAGTACCTCGCGAAGGATTTCCCCGCCCACCTCACTCTAACGGACGAGTGGAGGTGCCATGCGCCAGCGAATCCTTCTTCTTCTCCTTCCGTTGCTCGCCTTTGCGTCGATCGGTGCACGTCGTCGCGCGGTCGATCCGCCTGCGCCGCCGACGTTCAATCGCGATGTCGCGCGCATCCTCCAGCAGCGTTGTCAGAGTTGCCATCGGCCGGGAGACATCGCGCCGTTCTCGCTGTTGACGTATCGCGATGCGGCGGCGCGTGCATTCGAGATCAAGGCGATGACCACTTCGCGGCGGATGCCGCCGTGGAAACCCGCGGCGGGATGCGGCGACTTCGTGCAGTCGCGCGTGATGTCGGACGACGAGATCCGTACGATCGCGCAATGGGTCGATGCGGGCGCGCCCCAAGGGAAGCCTGAGGATCTGCCGCCGGCGATCGACCTTGGTAGTGATTGGGCACTCGGCACTCCCGATCTCGTGTTGCGGATGCCGAAGAGCTTCACACCGCCTTCGGATCGCGACGAGTATCGCTGCTTCTCACTGCCGGTTCCTTCGACGACCGATCTCGCGGCGTCGACGATCGACTTTCGTCCCGGCGATCGCGCGACGGTGCATCACATCATTCCGTTCATCGACCGCGCCGGCGCGTCGGCGAAGCTCGACAAGAACGGCGACGGCTACTCGTGCTTCGGCGGGCCCGGCATCGACGATCTCGATCTTCTCGGCGGCTGGTCGCCGGGAGCGCGGCCGACTCCACTCCCCTCGGGAACCGCCGTCATCGTGCCGGGCAAGTCGCGGATCATCATGCAGGTTCACTATCACCCGCACTTCGCGCAGGTCGCGCCGGACCTCACCGAGATCGGGATCTATCTCGCGAAGGGCGAAGTGAAGAAGGCGCTCCACTACGACGTCATCTGGAACAGGAACTTCGTCATCCCCGCCGGCGCGCACGACTATCGCGTCGACGCCGAGCTGTCGCCCGCATCCGACATCCACATCGTCTCCATCTACCCGCACATGCATCTCCTCGGGCAGAAGATCAGCGTCGATGCGGTGATGCCCGACGGCGCACATCAATGTCTCGTCGACATTCCGAACTACGAATTCACGTGGCAGGGCCAGTACATCTACCGGAATCCGATCGCGATTCCGAAAGGCGCGCAGCTGCATCTCGAAGCGCACTTCGACAACTCGGATGACAACGTGATGAATCCGAATTCTCCGCCGAAGACGGTTCGGTTCGGAGAAGCGAGCACGGATGAGATGGCGGTCGCGCTCGTGGGATACACGATCGACAATCCGTGAGTTATGATCGCTCGCGGATCCCTTCATGTCGGATTCTTCGACCGAGCGACTTCTCGACTGGCTCGTAGTTCGCCCGGCGCGGTCGCAGCCGGACGCTGACGGCGTGACGGCGGCGCAGTGGGACGAGCTTCTCGCGGAAGCCGTCGCGCACACGGTCGCGCCGCAACTCTTTCAGCGCTTGTCGTTGGAGTCGAACGTGCCGCCGCAGGTGATGCAGGGCGCGTTCGTGGCGATGGTGCGGCAGAAGCAGCACGTCGCGACCTTCGCCGCCGATCTCGCGGCGGCGCTGCGCGCGCTGCATGCGAACGCGATCGACGTCATCCTCCTCAAGGGCGCGCATCTCGCGACGTTGATCTATCCCGAGGCGTCGCACCGGCCGATGGCGGACTTCGATCTCCTCGTGCGCCGCGACGACATGGAACGTGCGGCGGACGTCTTGAACGGCATCGGATACGTGACGAATCAAGTCGAGCCGATCGCTGAGGCTTGTGTCGAAAGCCGGCACATCGCGCCGTTCCAGAAGAGCGGTTCCTTTCCGATCGAGTTGCATTGGGCGTTGACCGATACGTCGGTGCCGGTGCGCATCGATCTCGATGGATTGTGGAAGCGTTCGCTTGAGGTCACCGTCTTCGGCGAGCGCGCGCGCGTTTTGAGCGCGGAGGACGTCGTGCTCTACATCTGCGTCCACGCCGGGATCGTGCACAACTTCGGCGAGAAGGGCATTCGTCCGCTGCTCGACATCAACGCCATCCTCGAGCGTTGCGCGCTCGATTGGGACACGGTCGTGTCACGCGCGCGCGAATGGCGCGCCGATCGTTCCGTCTATCTCACGCTGGAGTTGGCGAAGCGTCACGGCGGCGCTGCGATTCCCGACGAGGTGCTCGCGGCATTGAAGCCGTCACGCGTCTCGCAGTCCGTCATCGAAGCCGCGCGTCATCAACTCTTCGAATCGCCGGGCATGCATCTGCCCGTTCATCCCGATCCGCTTGCATTGGTCGTTCGAAAACCGCGGGCGGTGCTCGATTACTTGAAGCGCCGAGGACGAGTGAAGAAGGCCGTCTCGCGCTACGGCGGATTCGCGTGGAGCTCGTTATTTCGCCGCAATCGCGACATGCTCACCGTGGTGATGCGGAGAACCGCGCGGCACGTGCTGCTCAATTCGTGGCTCACGAAATCGTCGGTGGGTGACGCCGAGTGAAAGTTCTCTGCCGCAGTCTGCTCATCGGCGTGACCGGATCGATCGCGATTCCATCGATCCCCGGATACATCGCGTTCCTTCGCCGCGGGCTCGTCGAGACCGTGCGCGTGATCATGACGGAGTCGGCCACGCGCCTCGTGTCCGTCGCGACGATGGAAGCGTATTCGGGACATCCTGTGTTCGTCGACAGCTTCGGCGGCGAAGGCGGCTTGTACGTTCCGCACATCGAGCTGACACGCGAAGCCGACGCGTTTCTCGTGATGCCGGCGAGCGCGAACATCATCGCGAAGGCCGCGCTCGGACTCGCCGACGATCTTCTTTCGACGGCGATTCTCGCGAGTCCCGCGCCGGTCGTCATCGTGCCGTGCATGAACGAGCGGATGTGGTTCAACGCCGCGGTGCAGCGCAACGTCAAGACGGCGCGCGAGAACGGCTACCATGTGATGGAGCCGGTTCCGGGGATCGAAGTCGCGGACATGCAATCGAATTTCGGCGCGATGCCGCCGATGCAGCAGATCATCGGCTTTCTCTCCGAAGTGCTCAGCCGAAAGTCGTGATGTCGTCGATCGAATCGGAATTCGCGATGGTGCGGTCGCTCGTCTTCGAGCCGTACACCGTCTTCCGCGTTCGCCCGATGAGTGGCCAATACGTCAACGTCGGCGAAGCCGGATTCCGCGCCGGCGCCGGCGAGAATCCGTGGCCGCCCGACGCGAACGCGACGAACGTGTTCGTCTTCGGCGGGTCGACCGCGTTCGGATACGGCGTCGCCGATGGCGAGACGATTCCGTCGCGATTGCATGAACGCCTGTTGGTGTTGGGAAAGAACGCGCGCGTCTACAACTTCGCGACCGCGAATTACACGGCGGTGCAAGAGCGCATTCGCCTCGAGCAACTGCTGCTCGACGGTTTCGTGCCGCGCGTCGCGATCTTCATCGACGGATTCGACGAGTTCATCTCGCCGTATTACGAACCGATTCTGATGAAGCGGTTGCACGATGCGACGAAGGCTCAGCCGCTGATGGAGCGCGTCGCGCGTGCGATTCGTCCGTCAACGGCACTCGACGAAAGCGAATGTCGTCTTCCTGATCCCGCGACGGTGCTCGATCGCTATCTCGCGAACGTGCGCCTCATCAAGGCGACGTGCGCGGAGTTCGGCGTGCGGCCGCTGTTCGTCTGGCAGCCGGTTCCCTGTTATCGCTATCCCGGCGACGCGCAGGATCACGGCGCGCACGAGGCGCTCATCGAATGCGTGCGCAGCGGATACGAAATGATGCGTACGCGGCGAACCGACGACATCCTCTGGCTCGCCGACATGCAAGAAGGGCGCACCGAGAATCTCTACCTCGACCCCGATCACTACACCGCGGCGTTCTCCGGCGACATCGCGTCGGCGATCGCGCAGCACCTCATCGAATGTGGCTCGATCGACTGATCCGCAAGCGCGCGGAAGCGCCGCGTGACTACCTCGAGCAACAGGTCGAGCGGAGTTGGAGCAAGGAGTCGCGCAATCTCGAGTCGTTCGGCCTCGCCGACGGCATGTCCATCGCCGACCTCGGATGCGGTCCCGGCCACTTCACGCAACGAGTCGCGGAGTGGCTGCCGAATGCGCACATCACGGCCATCGATTCGGATCCGAAGATGCTGCAGCTCGCTCGCGAACGACTGCCGAAGCACGTGACGATCGTCGATGCGCAAGCCGACAAATCTGGACTGCCGGACAACGCGTTCGATTTCGTGATCGCGCGTTTACTCTTTCAACATCTTCGCGATCCGCTCGCCGTCGCGCGCGAAGCGCATCGCATCCTGAGACCGGGCGGCGTCTTCGCGATCATCGACGTCGACGATGAACTGTTCGGCGTCGTCGATCCACCGATTCGCGCGCTACCTCGACTCCTTGCAAAGTACGGCAGGCTTCAGGCGAAGCGCGGCGGCAATCGTCATGTCGGGCGATCGCTTCCGCGTTTCTTGCGCGATGCAGGCTTCACCGACCGCCGCATCGAATGCATCGCTATTCACAGCGATGACGCCGGACTCGCGGCGACGTTTCCTCAGCTCGATCCGGCGCCGCTTCGCGCGTTGCGCGCCGCAGGCGAGCTTTCGCGTCTCGAAGTGCTCTCGCTGGAATCGGCGCGCGAGAAGTTTCTCGCCGCGCACGAGGCGTTCGCGATCGTGCTGCTCTTCATGGCGTGCGGCGTGAAGCCGGCCGGCGCTTCCGCTCCGCCCAGCGCAGTAGGCGAGTCCAGCGCTCCGCCAGCGACGGACTGACGCGCAGCGCCGCGACGGTCACTCCTATCGCGAACACATCGGCGATTCGCGCGCGACGCGAGCGTGCAATCAACGCCGGCGGTTCGATCATGCGTCCGAGGACTCGCGCAAAGGGAATGGGCGGATCGGGTGCGATGCGCGCGTCGCCGCGCGTCACGAGATGCGGCGCGCGAATGTAGACGACGCGATGCGCGACGAGTTGATCGTCGAGGCGAAACACGACGACGTCGCCGCGCGTGCACGTCGCACCGTCGGCGAGGAGGATGCGGGCGACGGAGCCGTTGGGAAGCGCGGCCCCCATGCTGCCGCCGCTGATCGGGATGTCGATGGAGTGATTGGCGCCGGCGAGCTCTCTCGCGACTTGATCGAACTGCCGCGGATCGCGAAGCAGCTGTGCTGCAAGCGCCTCGGCCGCCGACGATTCAGCCACCCTGGATTTCGCTCGCCATCTTCACTTCTTCGGGCGTGAAGCCGGCGTCGAGTCGTCCGGCCACGTCGATCGGATAGACGACGCCCTCCGTGCCTTCTTTTCCCATCACTTGCTCGAACGCGAGCGCCGCGGCGGTGAGCGCCTTGCCGATTTCGAGAATGGCGCGGCGATCCTTGGCGATGCTCTTGCGGATCCACTCGTTCGCGAAGCGGACGTGGTTCACTTCATCGGCGAGCTGCGCTTCGTACAATCCGGCGATCTCGTCGTCGCCCGCGGCTTTCGCCGCCTCGATGCCGAACGCGATCGCATCGAGACCGCCGGCTTCGAAGCTGCGGTTCTGAATGGCGAGACGCGCGACGAGCGTCGGGATCGCTGTGATGATGCGGTACTGAAAGTTGAGGACGGGAAACTGTCCGACGTAGCCGCCTTTGCTCTCCACGATCCGCCGATACATCAGCGCGTGGCGCGATTCATCGGAGCACTGCCGCGCGAGCTCCAGGCGCAGCCCCCACTCGGCGTCGGGAAAATCGGTGATGCAACGCGCGGAGGCCTCGATGCTGTTGACCTCTTCGTTCATCTGCCGTTGGAAGAACTCGAGCTGATGATGCGGATGATCCTGCGGAAAGTTCGGGCACTCGATCCATCGGTCTTTGACATCGAAGCGCGCGTCGCGCGCCGGATTGTCGACGAACAGCGTTTCGTCCATGGTTGTCAGCTCCCCAGTTGCGACAGATTTTCCGTAGCGTCGCGATGAATCAAATCGGCGAGCT
>Ga0207687_10002034_pt1 | contig 13869 bp, 11 predicted proteins | sample KBSM54metaG_FD_184399 | JGI IMG/M metagenome (GOLD analysis project Ga0207687, IMG submission 184399) | Miscanthus rhizosphere microbial communities from Kellogg Biological Station, Michigan, USA - KBS M5-4 metaG (SPAdes) (version 2) | ecosystem: Host-associated > Plants > Roots > Rhizosphere >...
TCGCCCACTAGGTAGGTCGCCGATTGCAGCAGCGGGTCGAACCCAAAATACTGCAGGATACCGTAGACCGCCGCGACGACTCCGGCGCCGCACAGGGCCCGCAGTATCACCAGCCGGCTCAAGGGTGTCCGTCGTGCGATGGATGCCACCAAGAGCGCGCAAACGACTGCGGCGATCTGTTCCAGAGCTCCCCACCGCCGCCAGTTCGATCCATTCCAGGCCAGGGAAACAGAAGGCGAATTCGCGGCGGCAGCCACCGTGAGCAGAATGAACGCGGCCGTCAAAACGGCGTTCCAGCGCCCAACCCGCGAAGTCCAAAAGACTACGGAGGTTTGCGGCTTCCATGCAGTCCACAGCAGAAGCATCGCGGCGGCGGCCAGCAGAATTCCCGCCTTAGGTGTGACGTCGTAGTAAAAGAAGAGCCCGGGGGCGAGTGCCAGTGGGATGGCGACTACAATTCCGGCGGCAATCGATTGCATGGCGACCCGGCGCATATGGATTGAGACTTCGCGAAAGCAACAGAGGGGACAGACAATGGCAGATTATTTTGACCCAATCGACTATCTGGCCTATCTGCGCAGGAACGCGAAGTTTGCGGCGATAGCCATGGGAGCGGCTATCGTGTTGACGGGCGTTGTGAGCTGGTTGCTTCCGAAGCAATACACCGCGACTGCCACTTTGGTGATCGAACCTCCCGCCGGTACGGATGCGCGCGGCGCGACGGCAGTCAGCGCGATCTACCTGGAATCGCTCAAGGCTTACGAGCAGTTCGCAGCCAGCGATACGTTGTTCGAAAGGGCGCGCCAAAAGTTCCATCTGGAGGAAGGGCCAGGGTCGGTTGCAACCGAAACACTGCGGAAGCGGGTTCTGCGCGTGGTCAAACTCCCGGATACGAAGGTTTTGCAGATTAAAGCCACGCTACCCGATGCCAAGCAATCCCAGGCGCTGGTCCAGTTTCTGGCCGAAGAGACGGTCGCGCTGAACCACTCTGTCGAGAATCAGAGCGAGCACGAAGCACTCACGGAAGTGCGAAAACAGGTGCAAGAGGCCGGGGCGAAGCTGGCGCAAACACGCGGGGAATACGATGCCGCGGTCGCGCAAGGGGCCGAGTCCGTTTTGGGCGATGAAGTCCGCAATCTGTCGGATCTCAAAGGCCGCTTGAACGAACAATTGGCGAATGCGGTAACGTCGCTGGCCGAACTTTCCGCACGGGCGGATGCCCAGGCCAAGGGATTCGCGGCAGGCGACAGCCGTGAGAACCTTCAGCAGGATATTGCCGCAACGCGCGCCCGCGCCACAACCCTTACTGCACAGATGGCTAATGTAAGCCGGGATCTTGCTCAGAAAGCTTCCGCGCTGGCCGCGGCCCGTGCGCGCGCCGACCAGGGCTCGGATCAGTTGCGGGCAGCCAATACCGCCTTTGAGGCGATGTCGCGCCGCGCCAATGAACTGGCCGGTTCAAGCGGACTGCGCACCGAACAGTTGCGGATCATCGATCCAGGAATCGTTCCGCAGCAACCGAGTTTCCCCAACATCCCTCTGTTTACAGCGATGGCGCTCTTGTTCAGCGCGCTGCTCAGTCTGGCTTGGCTCAGTTTGCGGTACGGGTTGGAGCAGCAGAGAGCTCGCTCGGCGCGATCGGAAATGAAGGTAGCGCGCAGTGGCGGCCGCTGAAATATTCCCGCTGAGGCGGACGATTCCCGCAGTCGGGATCGGTGCCATCGCGGCCTCGGCAATTCTATTTCTGCCCGCGACAGGCTCCGTGGCGCTGGCCGCTGCGCTGTGCGTGCTTCCGTTGGCCTGGTACACCTTCTCCGTTCCGCACCGCTGGCTGGCGATATTCTTCGCGGCGGCGCTGCTGCTTCCACCGCTGCCATTACCGGGAGGTGACACGGGTCCGCATCCTTCCGTAGTGCCGGCGGCGATCGGCGTGTTGGCCGGGATGGCGAAGCTCGGTCAGTGGCAGCTACGGTGGACGCGGGTCCACAGCGCGTTCGCCGCAATCGGTTTCGCGATGCTGGTGAGCCTGGGCTTCGCCGCGCTCTATTCAGGTGTCGAAATTGCCGGGGCGTCGGCCGCGCGCGTGGCGCTGTTCTTGATTGGCGTGTACGTTTATTTCACCTCGTCCGGCGGACCCGACGTAATGGATGAAGCGACCTCCCGACGCATGATCCGGGCCTTGTTCTGGATCGCGCTTGCGGCGGCAGCGTTCGGCTGCGTGGACTTTGTCTATCAATTGCCAGCACCCGCGGGCTACGAACCACAGTTTGTGTGGCTGAAGTCGGGCGTGTATCGTCGTGCCCAAGGTTTGTTTTATGAGGCCAGCACTCTGGGTAATTTCGCCGCGTTTTTCCTGGTGGGGGCCGTGGTCGCGCTGGCCGGACAACGTTCTCTGCGTATCTTTTCGCCTATAGCCCTGCGATGCGGCCTGGCGGTGTTCACCGCTGCGCTGCTGCTTTCGTTTTCCCGATCATCGGTGGTGTGCGCCGCGCTCGCAGTGATGGTGTTGGCGATCCTGGAACGCCACCGATGGCAGGGCCGCCGCGCTTTGATGGCATTCGCCGTCCTCATCCCCGTGGCGGCCGTGGTGTTCGCGCTGGTGCTTCCGGAGGTCGCCGGGGCTTACTGGGCGCGGGTGGGTTTCACGCTGGACCGGCTGCTGCTTGCGCCCGACCGGGTACTGTCGGGACGCCTGGAAAGCTGGAGCGCCATAGCTGGATTCGTTGCCGAGCACCCCTGGCGGACGATGCTGGGCATCGGGTACAAAACTCTGCCTTACACCGAGTATTTAGGTAAACCCGTGATCGCCGACAACATGTATCTCTCGCTGCTGGTGGAAACCGGATTGTTCGGACTTCTTGCGCTGGTGGGCCTGAACGCAGCGATCCTGGTCACTTGCTATCGGGCCATGCGGAAAGGATCGTTTTACGGGAAATGGCTGTTCTGCTTTTGGATTGGAGAAGTAGTGCAGATGCTCACGGGCGACATTCTGACCTACTGGCGAGTGCTGCCTGTCTACTTCTGGGTGCTGGCGCAAGCGACCAAGGACGCGTATGCGGATTCTGCTGATTGACCAGTTCGGTGAGCCCGGCGGAGCCCAGCAGTGTCTGATGGAAGCCGCGGCTGGATTTGCCGCACGCGGCTGGGAAGTGCACGCGGCTCTACCTGCCGGCCCAATTGCCGATCGATTGACGCTGATCTGCCGGAGCATCACGCCTCTCATATCCGGTCCGTTCCATCCGGTTCGCAAGAGTGCGCGGGACGTAATGCGATTCGGATTCCAGCTTCCACAACTGGTTGCCGCCATCGGGCAAGTGATCGAGCGAGAGAGGATCGACGTTCTTTACGTGAATGGCCCGCGAATGGTTCCCGCTGCGATGTGGGCGCGGCGGGGACGACCGGTGGTTTTCCACGCCCACAGTATCGTCACGCAGAGGCTGGCCGCTCGTCTAACCGCACGAGGGCTGCATGGTCCCGATGCGACGCTGCTGGCTTCCTCACGGTTCGTCGCGCGATGGCTGAAACCGCTGGTTGCGAATGCAGCTATACAGGTGATTTACAACGGTGTGGCCGGCTTCGGCATGCGCCCGGCGCCGAGGCAGCGGCATACGCGCATCGCGGTGCTGGGAAGAATCGCTCCGGAGAAAGGGCAACTAGCCTTCGCGCGCGCCGCACGGATCGCCCTGGAGCGAAATCCTGAACTGAGCTTCTGTATCGGAGGCGCGCCGATGTTCAGTGGCGGGGAATACCTGGATGCGGTTCGCGCGGCGGCCGGCGAAGCAGTAGTCTTCACGGGCTGGACAAACGATGTTGGAACATTTCTCCAATCCGTGGACCTGCTGGTGGTCCCGTCCGAATCCGTGGATACAAACCCCCGCGTGATCCTGGAAGCATACGCGGCAGGCATTCCGGTACTGGCGTTCGATGGCGGAGGGATCCCCGAATTGATTGAGCACGGTGTAACGGGTCTGCTGGTGCATCGAGACACGCCCGAAGCCTTAGCTGACGCGATACTCGACGCGGTGGCCAACCCCGCGCGGCTCAACGCGATCGCCGAACGCGGCTATGAACACTGGCAGCGCAGCTATACTTTGGCACGGTTTCAATCCGACGTCTGCGATGCCGTAGAAGGCGCGGCCGGCCGGCGCCGGGAGCTCGTCACCAAGGCGCGCGCAAGCGCGATCGCATGATAGCGGGCTCGACTCAACCTTCCCTCCAATTCCGAGGACCGGCGTAAGTGTATCGGGATTAACTTGCGAAAGGCCACCGCGAACCGGTCGATGCCGCGCGGCAGCAAAGCCAGGTGAAGCCATAGGACGTCCTTATTTGGCTCGACAAGATTCACCAAAGGAGAAAACGCATAGTCTCGAAACCAGGTGTGAATCGATAGAGGCAACGCTTGCCACTCGTGCTCTGCGACGTCCGCTAGCGGGCACCCGAACCAGCGGTTGGCGAACTGAAACGCGATCGTCTGAAGCGCCCGGGAGTTTTCATCCTGCGTGCGCATCCAGGCCTCCCAGAAGGTGAGATCGGCGGACCGCTGCTTCAGCATGCTTGCCAATTCGAACGCATGCACAGGACTGGCGTTGTTCCGCAAAATGTGGCGGAGCACATGCAGGGCGGCAAATGCAATCCGGTCGGGCTCGGCGAGCGCTGGGATCGACCGCCCTTCTATTGCGAGTGTCGTTCGCCGATTCCAGGATGGGCGAATGTCCGGTATCCGGACACGGTCGCGTCCGTCGTCCCAGATGCTGCGATGCAATTCGATGGAGATGGGAAGATCGGGATCGAAGTAATCTCCGCGCCACTCCCAGGTGAATGGCTTGACCAGTGGTCGTGCGTGCTCGTCTGACAACGCCGCGGAGCCATGTTCGCGGTATCCAGCTTGCTGCAAAGCAATTCGCGCCCGGCCGATGTCTTCAGGCAGGCAAAGAATATCGAGATCGCTCTGAAAGCGGAGACTGGGATCAAGTCCGGAATCGGCTTCATGGGTGAAGCCCTTCAGGAGGATGAACTCGATCCCATTTCTGGACAGCGCGCCGGCCGCTTCGTCATACGCCGCCCACAATCGCTTTCGGCGTTCGGCATTCTTCGCGTTTCCCCCGGTCAGATACAACGTGCAATGCGTGCGATCGGCGAGCTCCAGCAATTCGCGTGGTTCATTCCCGGCAAGTGGCGGATCCGGTGCGTGGCCGGACAACGCTTGCAGCAGCGCCCGTACTGGGGTAGGTAACGTAGTCATGCGAGCCCGTCCAGAATCCCGATGGCGTCTTCGAGTCGATCATACTCCAGCAGCCAGGTTCTTCCGTGCACAAGGTCTCTCAGGCGGCGTTCCGCACCCGAGCGGTCGTAGCGCGTGTTGTAGCCCATGAAATAGTGAACGGCATCGTCTTCCGAATATCGCCGTATCGCCGCTCGGCCGGGTCTCCGCGAGAGAAATACGCAATGCCGGGCTGAGGCGGAATGCAATCGCGAGCCTGCATGGTTAGGATTGACTTCGACGCACTTCTTGCCGTTGGGTGCAATGACTGTCGGGCTGGCGCGAAGCTCCGGAAACAGCTCGCGGGCGGGTTCCCGCAGACGGATGCCACGCGAGCTTCCGGTGATCGTATTTCGTGCGTCCGGAGCCAAATGGGAGTCGTCGGAAACGAAAGTCCAGCCCGCGCGCGCGCAGGCGTAAGCCAGCGTACTCTTGCCGCTTCCCGATATGCCGCAGAGCAGCACACCCGGTTTTCGATTTCCCGGTGGAACCACGCAAGCAGCATGCAAGCCGACGAAATACACAGTGTCGAGAGCCGTGAGCACCAGACATTCCAGAAGCTGGTGACGAAACCACTCCGGCCGATCCAGCACGGCGCCGCTGATGTGCAGGCAAGCAGCGCGCGCCCGAATCGAGAACTCCGCGCGATTGGAGGAATCGCAAGCCAGCGAGAATCCGTAGGCAGAGGCCTGATAGGCCGGTTCCGCCGCCGGTGGATCGCCCTTGTTCACGTGAATCGTGAGGTGGAGCGGTGGAGCCTCAAAAAGGCGGTGCGGCGCACCCCAACTCTCCGCTGCGATACACAGCGGCTCGATGTCGTTCGATTCCACCAGAAGTGGATATCCCAACGGATAAAGCACGCCTGATTAGACCCCACTCCGGGAAGGAGGGAACGAATTCAACTTGTTTTCGGCTATTCTTCAAGAGTCTCGCGATGCGTACGGCGATCGTTCATTACTGGCTGCTCGGCATGCGCGGCGGCGAAAAGGTGGTGGAGGCGCTGTGCCGCATGCTGCCGGACGCCGACGTTTTCACGCTGTTCTACGACCCGGCCCGGATATCGGAAACCATTCGCGCGCACAGAATCACTGCTTCGTACCTGAATCCGCTGCGCCGGTTCCATCGATCCCTGTTGCCCTTTATGCCTTCCGCGCTCGAAAGCTTCGATCTGCGGGGATACGATTTGGTCATCAGCAGCGAGTCTGGGCCCGCCAAGGGAGTGCTTACGCCTTCCACAGCCCGGCATGTCTGTTATTGCCACACTCCCATGCGCTACCTGTGGGAACTCTATCCGGCGTATCTCAACGAATGGACCACCAGCGCCTGGAAACGCGCCTTCATGCGGCCCGTTGCGCGGAACCTGCGCCTGTGGGATGTCGCCTCGGCCGCCCGCGTGGATGATTTCGTCGCCAACAGCGAGAACGTCCGCCGCAGGATTTGGAAGACGTACCGGCGTCCCGCGGAGGTGATTCACCCGCCCGTGGCGGTGGAAACATTCTTTCATCGGCCGGCCGGGGACTACTTTCTGGCAGTGAGCGAGCTGGTCTCCTACAAGCGGCTGGATTACGTGGTGCGTGTATTTGCGCAGAACGGCCGGCGCCTGCGGATCGCCGGAGACGGGCCGGAGTACAAGCGGCTGAAGCAGCAGTCGGGCCCTAGCGTGGAGTTCTGCGGGCGGGTATCGGACGCCGAGTTGCGCGATCTGTACGCTGGTTGCCGGGCCTTCCTGCTACCGGGCGAAGAAGACTTTGGAATTTCGACAGTTGAGGCTTTGGCCAGCGGCAAACCGGTGATCGCGCTGGCACGCGGTGGAGCTTTGGAAACGGTGCCGGAGTCGGGCGGCATTCTGTATGGCGAAGCGTCGGAAACGGCTCTGGATGGCGCCTTGCGAGATTTCGAGGTTCTGGAGGCTCGGATTCGCCCCCACGATTTGCAGGCCTGGGCTTCCCAGTTCAGCGAGGCACGTTTCCAGGAGAAGATGCGGCGAATTCTGGAGCCGTCGGCCGCTGTTCCCGCAGGGCGATCGAGCTAGTCTCAATTGCTGGAAGATCTCGAATCCGTCGCCTTGTCATGCCGTCGAAAAAGGTTGTCTTTTTCTTTCCCGCGTTCGCCAGCACAGAAGCCACCGCTCCGCTGGGGATTCTGGCTGTAGCCACGCCGCTGCTTCGCGCCGGTTACCAAGTAAAGCTCATCGATTCCACCATCACCCCGAATTTTCGTGCGCGGGTACTGGAAGAACTATCCGATGCCCTGTGCCTGGCGGTTTCCCTGGTTACCGGGCCAATGATTCGCGAGACCGTCGAAATCGCGCGCGAAGCCAAGCGGCTGTATCCTGACAAGCCTGTCGTTTTGGGCGGCTGGCATCCTTCGCTGCTGCCGGATCAGACGCTGGCTTCGCAATTCGTGGACATCGTGGTGGTCGGCCAGGGCGAAGATGCGATGCTGGAAGTGGTCCGGCACATTGAAGCGGGAGAACTCCCCAAGGGAATTCCAGGCGTCGGCTACAAAGAAGGCGGCCGGATCGTGTTCAACGCCCGCCGGGAGCTTCGTCCCATTCGCGAGCTGCCTCCCAAGGCATACCAGCTGGCGGATTTCGACGCCTATGAGCGTGTCTGCGGGCGGCGCTGGGCAATGTACACCAGCAGCCTGGCGTGCCCCTACAACTGCGGCTATTGCACCAACAATGCGGTGTACGGCCGGCAGTGGAATGCGCTCGATCCCGAGCAGGCGAGCGAAGAGATGTGCGATCTGGCGCGGCGTTATGGACTGCAACTGATCTGGGTGGTGGACGACAACTTTCTGGTGGACCGCAATCGTGCTCTCTCCATCGCCGAAGGTATTTGCGAGCGGGGCGTCAAATTCGAGTGGAGCATTCAGGCGTCCACCAATCTGGTGACCCGGTTGAGCGTGGACGAATGGAAGCTGATGCGCCGCGCGGGCTTGACGCAAGTGGCGCAAGGCGCTGACACCGGATCGGCCAAAGTTATGCGGCTGATGAACAAGACGTTCCAGAAGCTGGAAATGATCCACGAAGCAGCCGATGTCTTGACGCAGGCCGGCGTGCGCCCTTCGTTCAACATGATCTTCGCGTATCCCGGCGAAGAGCGGGCAGACCAGCGCGAATCGCTGAAGCTAGTGATGGATATTTGCCGGAACTATCCCGGCGCCGAGTTCTGGACGAACATCTTCACCCCTTACCCAGGCGCACCCGTAATGGAGCACGCCTTCGAATTGGGAATCGACGTTCCGAAAAAGCTTGAGGAGTGGGCGGATTTCTTTCCGCGATATACCGTGCTGCCGTGGCTCAAAGGACGCGAGCATCAGCGCCTGCAGACCATGCGCGAATACTTGCGCCTGGCATTCAATCGCATCCCGATCGGCCGGCAGCCAAAGCGAGCCTTCGCGCGGCGCCTGCACGATTGGATCAGCGCGCCCGCACGCTGGCGCATCGATCACGACTTCTTTGCATTCCCGATCGAGCTATGGCTGAAAGATGCGGTCAACCGATGGTTTCCGCCGCCTAAGCCGAAAGTGGACGCCAAACAGCTTTCCTCGGAGGTGGTTTCGTGCTGATCATGCTGACGCACGCCAATCACCTCTATTCGGACCGTAAACAGGTTCGGAAGATGCAGCCCTATCCGCCGCTACAGACGCTGATCGCGGCTGCACTGCTGCGGCGAGACGGCCACCGGGTGGTGTTCTTCGACTGCACGTTCGACCGGGACTTTATCTCCACAATGGACGTGTACCAGCCGGATTTAGTGGCGGTGTGCGAGGACAATTTCAACTTCCTGACGAAAATGTGCCTGCTGGAGAATCGCGAGCTGGCGTTCGAGATCGCGGCCGCGGCGCGAGTGCGGGGCATTCCGGCGATTGTCAACAGTTCCGATGCGACCAGCAATCCGCAAGCGTATCTGGCGGCGGGATTTCATCGCGTCATTCTGGGCGAACTCGAAGGCACGCTCTCAGAACTGTGCCGCGATTGGAAATCGAAGCCTCCGCAAATAGAGTACGATCCTTCACGCGCCATTTCGGATCTGGATGAGCTTCCCATGCCCGCCTGGGACCTGCTGGACATCGAGGCTTACCGCCGGGCATGGATGGACGCGCATGGATACTTCTCTATAAATCTGGCCGCGAGCCGCGGCTGCCCCTATCGCTGCAACTGGTGTGCGAAACCGGTGCACGGCGATGCTTATCGTCAGTATTCGCCGGACCGAGTGGCGGCGGAGATGGAGTGCGTGCGCGACCTGTTTGCGCCGGATCAGATATGGTTCGCTGACGATATTTTCGGCCTCTCCGGTAAATGGGCACGCGAGTTTGCGGCCTGCGTGGAGCGCCGCGGCGTGCGGATTCCTTTCCGGATGCAGTCGCGGTGCGACCTGATGACGCGCGAAACAGTGGGAGCTCTGGCGCGCGCAGGCTGTATTGAAGTGTGGATGGGCGCCGAGTCAGGATCACAGCGAATCCTCGACTCCATGGAGAAGGGAATCCGCGTCGAGCAGATCGCGGAAGCTCGTGAAAATCTGCGCCGCCATGGTATTCGCGCGTGCCTGTTTCTTCAGTTTGGATATTTGGGCGAGGAGTGGGACGACATCGAACGCACCGTCAGCATGGTGCGCCACGTGCGCCCCGACGACATCGGCGTGTCCGTATCGTATCCGATGCCGAATACGCGCTTTCATCAAATCGTGCAGGAGCAGATCGGGGCGCAGGCGAACTGGCGTGACAGCGGAGATCTGGCCATGATGTATCAAGGCGCATTCTCTACCGAGTTCTATCGCGCGCTGGCGGACGCTTTGCATTCAGAAGTGCGGGGCGGGTCCGTCGAAGAAGCCTGGGAGAAAGTGGAGCAACTCCGATGCGCTTGCTGCTGACGCACGGATTCTTTCTGGCCGAGGATCCGAAGGAGCAGCAGATCCTGCGGCCGTATCCGCCGCTTGGGATTCTCTACATTTCGGCCTATTTGAGATCTCGCGGCTTCGAAGTGGACGTCTACGATTCCACTTGGGGCTCGCGCGAGGAATTGTTCGGGATTCTGGACGATGGCCCGCCCGCGATGCTGGGACTGTACGCGAACCTGTTGACGCGTCGCAACGCAATCGCGATCATCGAGCGGGCTAAGGCGAATGGATGGAGCGTAATCGTCGGAGGTCCCGAGCCGGCCAACTATGCGGAAGAATACCTGGCTGCGGGCGCTGATTACGTTGTCCCAGGTGAAGGCGAGCTTGTAATCGAGCGGCTGCTAGCTGGAGATCGCGCTCCCGATGGCGTGGTCTACCGTGATGATTCCACGGGTTTGGTTGTGCGAACGCCTCCGGCCGAGCAGATCCGCGACCTGGATTCGCTTCCGTGGCCGGATCGCGAGCGCATCGACATTCCCCGCTACCTGGCTGCCTGGCGGGAGCGGCACGGCGTAGGATCTGTGTCTCTCATCACCGCGCGCGGCTGTCCGTATTCGTGCCGCTGGTGCAGTCATTCGACGTACGGCAAGACGCACCGCAGGCGATCGCCGGCGGGTGTCGCCGATGAGGCCGAATGGATCCTCAAGCATTACGGCCCGGAGATGCTATGGTACGCGGACGATGTCTTCACCATCCATCACGGTTGGACGATGCAGTACGCCGCGGAAATGAAGCGCCGCGGGATTCATATCCCCTTCGAATGCATCACGCGAGCCGATAGGTTGAACCCCCGGATCGCGGATACGCTGGCCGAAATGGGTTGTACCCGCGTGTGGATCGGCTCTGAAAGCGGGTCACAGCGCGTGCTGGACGCCATGGAGCGCGGAGTCCGCGTGGAACAAGTCCAGGAGGCCGTGGGTTTGGCGCGCTCGCGCGGAATCGAATCCGGCATGTTCTTGATGTGGGGTTACGAAGGCGAGCAGATCGAGGATATCGAAGCCACGGTCGAGCACGTAAAGGTCTGCCGGCCTGATGTGTTCCTGACCACCGTGTCGTATCCGATCAAAGGCACGGGCTATTACGACACTGTTCGCAACAAGCTGGTGCGCATCGGCGAATGGTCCAATTCCACGGATCGCGACTGGCAGATTCGGGGTCGACATAGCCGGCGCTATTTCCAATTCGCGGACGAGCTTTTGCGCCGTTCGATGGACCCGGTGCCCGATGGCGCGCGGATCGCAGCGGCGCGGGACGGACTGCGCGCAACGGCTGCCGAGGTCGAAGCATGACTTCTCCGTTTCACCAAATCGCGCCACAGTACGCCGCATTGTGGTCGGAGACATCGCGGGGCCGCGCACAGCGTGAGCAGGTATGGCGGGAAATCGACGGGCTCTTTAAACGCGGTGAGCGCGTGCTGGATCTGGGATGCGGGACGGGAGATGACGCCGCACACTTGATGCCGCAAGGCGTGGAGGTGTTGGGCATCGATTCCGCACCAGGCATGGTTGAGATTGCGCGGACTCGCGGCGTGGATGCGAAGGCTCTGGCGATCGAAGAGCTGGGCTCATTGGAGGATATGTTCGACGGCGCCATCTCCAACTTCGGCGCTCTCAATTGTCTCGCGGATCTGGACCAGGTGAGCGAAGCGCTTGCTCGGCTGGTTCGTCCGCAAGGAAAGCTGGCCCTGTGCGTCATGAGCAGGTTCTGCTGGCGCACGGATTGGCGGCATCTTGGTCGGCGCTGGTCAGGGCAAGCCCGCTGGCGCGGTGTGGATGTTTACTATCGGACTGCGCGATCGATCGCGCGGGATTTCGCTCCCCATTTCCGGTATCAGCGCCGGGTTTCGATCGGGCGCGGCGACCATCAACTGCTGGTATTCACACGGAGACCGGAATGCTAGCCGAGGCACGCCGCCAGTTCCTCGACGACTACGGGCGCATTCGCTCCGCTGAAGGACGAGGCTCCGATGAGAGCGCCTATTTCCGGGCGCTGCCGTTCGCCGATATCAGCGGTAGAAACCCGGATCAATGGCGTATCCGCGCACGTTCTTTTCGACATTTCGTTCAAAGAGTGCTGCCGGGGCAAGGGCTGAAGATTTTGGATTTGGGCGCGGGGAATTGCTGGCTGTCCTACAGGCTGGCGGAGATGTCTCACCAGCCGGTGGCCGTCGATATTTTCTCGGATCGACGCGACGGCTTGCGCGCGGCGCGGCATTATCCGGTTCCCGTTCCGGTAGTCGAAGCAGATTTCGACCGGCTTCCTTTTGGCGACTCGAATTTTGATCTGGTCGTGTTCAACGCATCCTTCCACTATTCGCCGGATTACGCGCGCACGTTGACAGAAGCCCGGCGGTGTTTGCGGTCCGAAGGGCGTGTAGTCATCCTGGACTCGCCGGTCTACAAGCTGGGTCAGCACGGCGAGCAGATGCGCGCCGAGCGCCAGGCGTTCTTCGAACGGCAGCATGGATTCCGGTCCGAAGCACTGGGTAGCATCGAGTATCTGGATGAGCCGATGTTGGGCGCGTTGGCTCGAGATCTTGGGCTGACCTGGCGGGTCCACAAGCCGTGGTATGGACTGAACTGGATGCTGCGTCCGTGGAAAGCGCGGCTTGCAGGACGGCGGCCGCCATCGCGTTTCTGGATCCTGGAAGGCTCGTTTCAAACGCGATGATTATCTTGCTCCATCCACGCAGCACACGGCCGAAAAACCGGCGCTTTCCGCTATCGGTGCTTGCCTTGGGCGCGATCCTCGAAGGCAAGGAAGACTACCAGATCGTCGACGGGAATATCGATCCGCGCCCCATGGACACCATCGAGCAGATTGGGAGTGAACATCCGCTGGAGATGCTGGGCGTGTCGGTGATGCCAGGGCCGCAAATGGTGCAGGCCATCGCTCTCTCGAAGGAATTCCGCGCGCGCTATCCGAAGGTCCCCATCGTCTGGGGCGGATATTTTCCGTCGTTGTATCCGGACGCTGCGTTGAACTGTTCCTATGTCGACGTCCTGGTGCGCGGCCAGGGTGAAGAGACGCTGCCGGAACTGCTCGCTGCGATGCGCGAAGGCCGCGATTATCGCGGGATTGCGGGGATTTCCTATAAGGATCACTTCGGACTGCATGTCCACACGGCGGACCGGGCCATCCGGTCTCCCGGCGATTTTCCCTGGATGCCCTACCATCGTTTGCGCGAACCGTCGAAGTACATCGCGCGGACTTTCCTGGGCGCGCGCACCGCCGTCCATCACGCAAGTTTCGGATGCCCGTACCGCTGTAAGTTTTGCGGCGTGACCAAGGTCGCGCACGGGAGGCAGAAATCGGAAACACCGGAACGCACCGCAGCAGTCCTTACCTATCTGCAGCGCGAATACGCGATCGATGCCGTGCAGTTTTATGACAACAATTTCTTCCTGCGCGAGGCGGACGCCGCGGATCTGGCGGCTCGTATCACGCCGCTCAAGCTCAAGTGGTGGTGCGAGGGGCGCATCGACGCGCTGCTGCGTTACTCCGATGAGACCATGCATGCGTTGCGCCGCGCGGGCTGCGAGATGATCTTTCTGGGCGCCGAATCGGGTTCCGATAAGCTCCTGCGCGAGATGGACAAACAGCTTACCTCCGATCAAATCCTGGAGATCGCCGCGCGCATCCGGAAGTTCGGGATCATCCCGGAATTTTCGTTTGTGATCGGAAACCCCCATCAACCCGACCGCG
>Ga0207687_10002038_pt1 | contig 13853 bp, 13 predicted proteins | sample KBSM54metaG_FD_184399 | JGI IMG/M metagenome (GOLD analysis project Ga0207687, IMG submission 184399) | Miscanthus rhizosphere microbial communities from Kellogg Biological Station, Michigan, USA - KBS M5-4 metaG (SPAdes) (version 2) | ecosystem: Host-associated > Plants > Roots > Rhizosphere >...
TCCAACGCGGGTAGTGGTGGCAGCGGTGCAGTGGGCGGTACGGACAGCACGCTCGCCGGCGGTGCACCAGCCGATCTTCCGCGGATGCCCAACATCGTCGTCATTCTCACCGACGATACGGGCTGGAATGGAACGTCTGTGGAGATGCTGCCCGGACGCTCCGACTCGAAGAGCGACTACTACGAAACACCGAACATCCAGCGCTTGAGCGCGATGGGCATGACCTTCGGCAATGGCTATGGCGCGCCCAATTGTTCACCCAGCCGCCTCAGCCTACAGACGGGGAAGACCCCTTCACGCCTCAAAATGACCGATATCGTGGGGCGGGCCACAGGTACGGAATACGAGGGGCACCTACTGCTGCCACCGGGCGAAGTGGATAACCCTGCTGGGCGCATTGACGCCATTCCGACGACTGACCAGACCATCGCAGAGATGATCAAGGCGTTCGCGCCTCGGTATGCGACGGCGCACTTCGGCAAATGGCACCTCGACGGCGGCGGCCCCGCCCAGCACGGTTACGATGAAAGCGACGGCGCTACCGGCAACGAGGATGGGCAAGTGGGTGGCGGGGATCCAAAGCTCGTCTTCAGCTTGGCGGAAGAAGCGCGCGTGTTCATCCAGAAGCGGGCGGCGGCGCATCAGCCCTTCTATCTACAAGTCTCGCACTATGCGACGCACGAACAATCCTTCGCGCTGCCCGCGACCGTGGCCAAATATCGCGCCAAGCCTGCGGGCACCGTCCACAGCGATCCGCTCTTTGCTGGCATGACAGAGGATCTCGATACTGCCATTGGTCGAACCCTCGACGCCCTTCACAATCCGAACGGCGATGGTGATTTTTCGGATAGCTTGCTTGCCACGACCTACATCGTCTTGCTTGCTGACAATGGAGCGGTGGCCTCGATCTCCAACAACTTCCCGCTTTTTGCAGGCAAAGCCACCACCTACGAAGGGGGGATCCGCGTCCCGTTCGTTGTTGCGGGCCCGGGGATCCTATCGGGCACACGCTCTACAGTTCCGGTGACCGAATACGATATCTTCCCGACCATCGCCGAGTGGCTCGGCGCTACTTCGAGTCTGAATGCTGGCACATTGGACGGCGGTTCCTTTGCGCGGCTGGCGCGCGGGGCTGACACTCGCGTGGCAGGGCGCGGCACGGCGCTCGTCGCCCACTTCCCACACTATCAGGTCGAGAAGGGCTCGAAACCCATGTCGTCGATCCGCGACGGCAACCTGAAGCTCGTGCACTTTTACGAGACCGGGCAAGATCTGTTGTTCGATCTGTCGACCGATCTCGGGGAGCAGAAAGATCTCGCCCAAGCGCAGCCTGAGCAAGTGCGGAGCTTGCGCCGCGCCCTGCGCGACTATCTGAAGCAAGTGCAAGCACCGATGCCGCGCCTCAATCCCAGTTTCGGCAAAGGCCAACTCCCCGATGTCGACAAAGACGGTCTGAATGACGACTGGGAGTTTCGCGAGCTCTTGACCACGAAATACTCCGGCACGGACGACGTCGATGGCGACGGACAGGACAACGCCACGGAATTTGCCAACAAGACCGATCCCCTGCCGTAACCGAAAGTCTTGACCGAGTTCAAACACTTCGGCGAAGTACTGCGCCGTGTTGAGCAACGCGAAGGACGGACAGGTCATCACTTTCGACGTTCGTGACGCTCGCCTGAACTGCGGCACTCAATAGCAGCGGTAGCGAGGTCACCCTCTTGTTCACCGACTCACGTTGAGCGACTCGCGATCAGTGTAAAAGTGCTCGCAAGAAAGCGCGCCGGCACAAGTGCGTCCGAGTTGATTCGAGCTGCGTAGTGGTCTGTTGATGATCGCGGACATCAGACACTGCATATCTGTCGGTGATGTGAGCCTCCGTCTCACTCATTTAGGGGCGATGATCACTCGAACCATAAAAGGGGCGCGGATCTCGCCACTAAATATCTAAGGAAAGGAAGATCGGGTGGCTGCTTCGCGGGGGGAACGCCCGTCCGCAAAAAAAAACGCCGCGCCTCGATCCGTAATCACCCCGCCCATGAACATCATCGTAACCAACCGCATTGCCGTCACTTGCCTATTGCTTTCACTTGGCCTGGCGCTCGCCGGGTGCTCATCCACTGGAGCGACCGATGAGCACGAAACTGCCTCCTCCAACGCCGAGAACGTGGCAGTCGCGCAGCAGCCACTGTCTGTGGTGTGGGCGGATGAGTTCGACGGTACCTGCGACAGTGGCAGTGGCGGCGGCACAGACATCAACGGGCTGTGCAAAGCCAACTGGTATTACAATAGCGAGGCTCACTTCAATAACGAAGTCCAGCAGTATGACAACGTCAACACGGCGAACACGTATAACACCGTTGAGGTGAGTAATGGGACGCTGAAGATTCGGGCCAAATGGATCCCGGGTATTTCTCAATGGCGCTCCGCCCGACTGATCACGAAGAACAAATACGAATTCGTGCACGGCAGGGTCGCCGCGCGCATCCGAGTTCCGACATTTCCTAATCGTAGCGGGGTCTGGCCCGCCTTCTGGATGCTGGGAACCAACATCAACCAGGCCCCGGCTCCTGGGGGAGCCAGTTGGCCACAGTCGGGCGCCGAAGAGCTCGACATTTTCGAGACCTCTTCCGCATGGCAGCCGAAAAAGATCACCGCGAACATCATCGGCGCTGATGGCTGCGGTGACTATGGCTGCACTCGAAATTACTGGCCTGCGTGGCCGAGTAGCTGCGCAAGCTCGGACCCCTCGGTGTGGCACAACTACGCCGTGCAGTGGGACGCCGACCAACTCGAATTCTTTCAAGATGGGAACAGCGTCGGCTCCGCGGGACTACCGCACGCGGGGACAGGCAATGTTTTTCAGCACGCCATGTACATGTTGCTGAACGTGGCGGTCGGAGGGGAGCTCGGAGGCGACCCGACAGGCATGGACAATCAGGTGATGGAAGTCGATTGGGTCCGACATAGTCGTTGATGCCCCGCGTTGGTGAACCAAGTCGGACTCTATGGGTTGTACTTTGTCATGAGCGCGAGTTGATGATCGAGTAGGGTGCCGCCGCCAGCGAGCGCGATCTTACTGCTATCGAAATAGCAAGTGTTGCCGTTACCAATGCCGCCCTGCTCGAGGAAGGGGAAGACGTACGTCACTCCCCAAGTCGACTGCTTGGCTGCGATGTTATCGACGATAGACTGCTGCTGATCTGCGCTCAGAGCGCAGTACTGAGCCATAGGTGAGGGGAAATCCATGTACAACTGGATCTGCTGATAATGTTGCGCGAGCGTCGTCAGGAGGCTCGCGCTGGGCGCCCAGCCGCTGGTGTCGTGCACGCACGTCTCCGTGTAGTCACCGTAACCGTTCATGTCGAAGACGCCGCACTGCGTGACTTGCACCATGTGCCAGCCTTGGGCGTGGAGCGCCCGAATAATCGCCTCGCCTTCGGCGGGGGTGTGTCCGTTGTTCAGCCAAAGCACCCAATCGTCTACCGAGAGCGCGTACGGCCGCGGCGTGACCGGAAGATTCAGTAACGCCTTCGTCATTAGCATCCAGGAGGCGGGATCGTTGTCATAGGCGACGAGGTCTACACGGGACGAGAATGTGGCGCCGGGCCGCGCCGCGTTGAGCGCCCGTTGAAGGAAGGTGCCAACGGTGGGGCCGGAGGTATTGAGGAGGGCGTTTGGGTCCTGCGGACCATCGGTGAGACGATCGAGAAAGTCAGGCTGGAGTTTGGTGATCAGCGCAATCACCTGGGCAGGCGTGTATCCCGGGAGATTCCATTTCGAATCAGGTCCGAGAGCTTTTACGCGAACCCAACGATCGCCTGGAATGCGTGCTGTTTCTGCATCGGAAGTGGGACCGCCAGCGTCGCTCGCCCCGCCAATACTGCTCTTACCGCCGGCGTCGCTCGCCCCGCTCGCGCCCCCGCTTGCGTCGTCGGCAGAAGCTGCATCCGGATGGGTGATATCCGGTGTAGACCCTGACACCCCGCCGTTGCTCGCGGGACTCACGCCGCCGTCCGTCTTCGGAATGGTTGCTCCACCGCTGCCCGTGCCGCCTCGGGTGCCTCCGGCGTCCGATCGGCTACACACGGCGACAACAGCCAAAACGAGCAGCGACCCAAGGACAGCGAGGCGTGAGCCAAGGTAGGGAAGCATATCCCCAAGTGTCGGTCGAGCGGAGCAAAGCAGACCAAGAATCGCCGCGCGCGCAGGCGGTTGCACACCGAGAAGTGCGGCGCGTGCCCCGGGCGTCGCTCCGCGAAGACATCGCGCCGCAGCGCGAATGCGAGATGGGCGGTTCAGGGGGAGACATCGATTCGTTTGCGCAAAGCACTTGCTGTCTCAGCGCAACCTTCGCGTGACGTCTCGTGGTTGCAGCGCCATATGCGACGCGATGTTCGCGCCCAGGAATCGTGCATTGTGCGGCCGCGCCTTCGCCCGCGAGAAGCGAGCGACGCGCGAGCGGCTCTTGGTACACATGTTGCTGATTCTCCATTCGTTGGGATTCACTTTCGACTCCCTACATGGCGAATCAGTCGCTGTTCGTGCGCAGCGCGCGAACGCGAACGATTCGCAGGAGGACAGACATGAAACATGCTGATACGTTCTGGGGTTGCTTGCTTGTTATTGGCGCAGCGAGCGTAGGCTGCAGTGGCACGGGGTCAGACGGTGCTTCTGCCGGATCGGCCGCCCCGGCAGCCGAATCGGTCGTGCCCGATGCCGTATTAGTGCGCGACATCAACAACGACGGGGTCGCGGACGTCGCTATTCGGACGAAGTCGGGAGACGGCTTCTTGACGACCAAGCTTCTCAATCAAGGTGGAGGCGTGTTCGAACGCTGGGACTCCTCCGACACGGACGAAGGATTGCCAGAGTTGAGCGGCTCCGCCTGGGTTCTCGTGGAGACGGCGAGCACTCAGAATCTTCTAAGGTCGGTGCCTGGCTACGCGAATGCGCTTTCGAACCTTCCTAGCGACTCGTTGGTCGCCCTCGGTGTGGGGAGCGTGAGCAAGTTGCAACCGCAAGACTCCAGCGTGTGCCACGCCGGATGGATCTGTTTTTGGCAGAATTCGAGCTATTCGGGCCTGTACCTGATGTTCACCCACACCAACAGCAACGCGAACATCGGGTCGTGGTTCAACGACCGGATGACGTCTTACTGGAATCGAACGAGGAACTTTTACGGCCTCTTTCAAGAGAGTAACTACCAGGGAGTCGAGATGTGCGCGAAGTCATCCTCGTCGTCTGCGGCGGTCCCCTCGGGCTTCAATGATCGGATGACGTCCTTTCGGATCCATTCCCCCCACGACTTCTGCCAGTACTAGTGCGCGGCAGCGAACCATGGCCGGGGCTGAAGTCCGGCAGGATCCCACCACTCTTGCGCTCGGCGGCCGTAGCCTGTCGTCGAGCGGCGGGGATGGTGGGAATCGCTCCGATGCGCTTGCGCACTCGATGGGTCGCGCTGAGTCTGCACTCCGTGGTGATCTTGGGGGCGCTGCAATGCGCAGGAAGCGCGCATGCGTCTCCGAACGAATCGACTTCGCGGCGAGCGTATGACTCGATCGGTTCGTCGCTGCCGCCCGGTGTTTTCCGCAAGGCGAATGGTCGCTATGTTCGAGAGCTTTGCGCGCACCCTGCCGCGCGCCAGATCCGTTGCTTAGCGAAGCAATGGTTGCCACCGAGCTGGCAGCCCAACGAAGCCACTTCGGGCTTGCTCCCGGAAACCGCCGATGGCGGTGCAGCCAAGCCATCGCCCATTTCTCCCAGCCTCATTGACTCTGTCTATGGCATTCCCGCTACGGCACGAGCCAAAGGGAGGACGGTGGCAATCGTCGACACACCTGACAACCATGCCTTCTCGGATCTGGCAGCGTATCGCGCGATGCTCGGAATGCCCGCGCTGGAGCGTTGCGGCGGTGTGCCCACTGGGAACGGCATCGCTTGCTTCGCGCAAGTCGCCGAGGATGGGGGGCCGAGCTCGAACACCGATCCGCTCCCCGCATACGACGGTGAAACGTCGCTCGATGCGGCGATGGTGAGCCTCGCCTGTCCGGATTGCAGTATCCTCTTGGTGGAGCTTGAGCCGACACTTTGCGAAAGCGACCTGCTGAAGGGGGTCGCGACCGCCGCGCGGCTTGGCGCGTCGGCCATCAGCATTAGTTTCGCGGGACCAGAGGCCACCGATCCACACGCGATCGCAGTTGCTGGCGGGAGAGCGGCAAGCGCTGCGACGAGCTGCCCAGCCGAAGCCAATTCGCCATCGGACCCACGAGGCCCCTTCTCGACACCAGGGCATCTGGTTTTCGCTGCCGCGGGCGACTACGGCTACGACAGCGTGCACTACGCTTTCTCGCCGACCGTGGGCGGCGCGGCGCCGAGCTACCCAGCATCGTCACCCGACGTAGTGGCGGTCGGAGGCACAGCTCTTTATTGGAGCGCCGCTTCGAGCCGCGAGGGAATTTGGAACCGCACGACCAGCGGTTGCAGTACGGAATTCGGGTCGCCCCCGTGGCAAGTCCCATTGCTCTCGGGAAGCTCGTGCACTGGGCGGGCCACGGCCGACATATCCGCGATGGCAACGTTCTTCTCCGACGGCATCGAGCTTGGCCTCGAAGTCATCGTTGATGGACAGCCGTTGGTGACCGAAGGGACGAGCGCCTCTGCGCCGCTCGTAGCCGGAATCTTCACTCGACTGGAGTTGACGACGCAGGTGTCGAGCGATCTGTCGTTGATTTACCAACACAGCTCGTCATTCAACGACATTGGTTCGCGATCCTACCCGCTCCCTGAGCGGACTTCGGATAGCAACGCGCCGGCCGGTTCCTCATGCGGAATTCTATGCAATGTTGGGCTTGGCTGGGATGGGCCGTCAGGCGTTGGCTCGCCCAACGGTGCAAAGCTGAGCGCGTGGGCTGTGCATTCGGGCACGGAACTCACACGCACTGAGCCCGCGAGCGACGGCAGCGCATCGAACGGGTGCGCCTTTGAAGTGAGAAGCCACGGCCGCTCGCCGAGCGGCGTAGCCATCGCAACGATGCTCGTCCTCGCGCTGCTTACCCGTCGTCGGCATCACTCCACACTCTGACTCACGGGTTGTACTGCGCCATCAGTGTCCTGACGTCGTCATACAGTGTGCCTCCGGCCGGCGCCGGATCGAGCGTCGAGTCGAATGCGATCGCGCCCGGGCAGAGTGGATAGAATACCGGGTAGATGAAGCGGAAATTCGCGCTCGCTTGGCTCGTTGCCCAATGGGACAGGTAGGCCGCGCGAGTCGGCTCGTCCCACTGGTTCGAGTAGACGCACGACTCGGTCGTCGAGCCATTCTGGGGGTTGCTTTGAAGGTGCCCGACGAGAAACGTAGCGGGGGAAGACTTTCGTAGCGCGGTGATCTCGTTGGTGTTGAAGTCGAATCCGGCCCCGCCGTTAGTCGGGTCGTCTACGAACGCGGCGAAGTCGGAACCTGGAGGGATCGTTTGCCCGAAGACGTTGCCGCCAACGAGCTGGCCGTGTGCATGCGCATAAGCGATGGCGGCGACAATCCAACCCGGATTCACCTTCTGAGCGTCGGAGTAAAAGTCGAACATCCACGCGTCCGGATGAAGCTGGCAATCGACGGCGGTCATCTCGGCGACCAGTGCAGCCGCGCTGGCGAACGGCAATTTTGGTGTCGGGGGCTTGGGATTGAGGCTGATCTCGACGTCGAGCTTGGCGTTGGCGTTTGCGGCTCGGACTGCCGTGCGAATCGCGGCGTAATCGTCGATCATGTTTTGAGTGACCACGGTTCCGTTTTGAAGATAGATCAGCCCAGAAACGTAGCTCGGTCGCAAGCCAGCTAGAGCGGTGGCCACCGCGGCGATCTTTTCGCGACTGGTGCCGCTGACTGGATCGCGCAACACCCACTGTTGCTGCTCGTAGGCGCGGCTGATCAGAGCGCGCTTGAACACGCTGGCGATCGCAATGTTTGTGTGGCCACCAGGCGGAGCCGGTTCGCAACCGCTCGTGATGCCTGCCGTGCCGCCGTTGCCGCCCGTGCTCGAGATGCCTCCATTTCCTGCATGATTGGGCATGCCCCCTTGGCTCGAGACGCCGCCATTCCCGCCTTCACTCTGACTGCCCCCGTTTCCTCCGTCGTTACGGGCGCCCCCGTTTCCTTGGCTCGGCATACCGCTGGCTCCCCCTTGGGGCACAGCATTGCCGCCACCGTCGGCGGGCGTTCCACCGGCGCCTGATTGGGGCTGGCCAGCGCCCCCCGCGGCTGGGTTACCTGTGCCGGCGATCCCGGATCCGGCGCCGCCAATGGCGACTTCGCCTGAGTCCATTGCCGAGTGGCCGCAATTGGCAGTGGTTGCAGCAATCCAAAATAGTCCGAGGCCAATCGAGAATCGTCGCATGGGTGTAGATGGACGTCGGCCCACCCAGAGGAGTCAGACCAACAATCGGTAACCGATCACCACGCGTACGGCGATCGCTCAGCGGCTGGTGATCGTTGCCGTTGCCGTGTCGTAGCCCACGCGCCCCGCCCAGATCCCCGCGGCGCCGAACACGCCCGTGGCCACTTGACCCGAGGGTACGGATGACTCGAAACCGTAGGTGGTTGGCACTGAGCAAGTCGCGCAAACCAGTGGGCCGAGCGAGGTTTCTTGCGATTGATCGAGCGCGATCACCGGGCGTGAGCCATCGCTATTTACAATCGGCGGCGCGCACCGCACGCGGATGGCGAGGATGTGGTGCGCGGGCTGAGCGTCAGTTTGCCCATCGAAGCCCGATGCAAGCAAACCGGTGGGGCAGGTGAGAGGCTGAACCTTGCTATTGGGATCTTCTGGCGATGCTGGCACAAGTGGTTTGTTGAAACGGGGACCGAAGGCGAGATTGAAATTCGCTGTCCCGCCTGTGGTATCGGCTGTCATTTGGAGCTGGCCGCACACTGCAGAGATCTGATTTAGCCAGTTGCCAAACCCGGCGCGCAAACCAACCAAGACCGATCCATCCGGACACGGCTCATCGAAGGGGACATCATTCGGTCCGGTGCCCAGGGCGGCACCGTCAGGTACCGATGACCAAGTGATGGTGTAGCCGCAGCCTTCGTCGATACCGCCATTGCAGTCGTCGTCGCCACCGTTGCACACTTCGTTGCCCAATTTTCGGCACGGCACGCCGGGAGAAGCTCCCGCCGCCCCTGCTTCGATCGGCTCGCCCGCGTCAACGTCCGAGCTGCCTCCTGCCGCGCCTCCGTCGCTCACAGCGACCGGAACGACTACTGGGAACAGCTGCAAAGTGGCGTCGGTGTCACAAGCTGAGAGTGCGTCGAGAGCTACACACGCGAGGATCAGGTGAGCCCACGCCGCTGCACCTAGTGCTTGCCGGCGGACGACCGTGCGCACGAATGAGTCGACGATGAGCCCGATACGCATACCTGAGGAAGCTTACCGCTAAGCGGACAATGGCCAACCTGGAAGGTCCGGAGGGCCGCGCACAGAGATCGACATGGTCGATGCTAGAGTCGCACTTAGGCCCGCGCGCAGACCGAAAATCGCAGGGGCTATCCCGAACGCGACGAATTTGAGATAAACACAACTATTCCCGCCCCAACCGAGGGCGCACTGCTCGCGCATGCTTAGCGTTGCCATTACCGTCGATCCCCCGACTGACTACGGCCCCGATGCCGCTCACGTCATTTCTTCCGCCTGCGAAGAGGTGATCGGTGACCACTGCCCACTAGCTAGTGAACTCGGGCCGGGCATGGTGATTGCTTGGTATGCGGTGGTGCACCCCAATGATTCGGCGCTCACGAGTGTGATCATCGAATTTCGCGACCGATCGGCGGATGGCGTGCTGATCGAACGCCGGATGCTCACATTCTCTGCGCGAACGAGTCAGCGTAGTCGCCTCGCTTCGATCGGGAGCGTCATCGCCGCCTTGGCCGCCGCGCGTGAGGGGGCGCCCAACCCGCAGCCCGTCTCAGCGCCGCCTGCGCCAGCGCCCGCCTTGCCAGCGCCGCCCGCCCTGCCAACGAATTCGATCGCGTCGCCGTCGGTCGTAGTATCTCCCGCGGGAAGTTCATCGCCCGATGTCGGTCTCGATGTCGCTGCCCTAGTAAGTCCCGCACTCGGTACAAGCGCCTCCGCTTGGGGTGGCTCTGCTGGCGCCCACCTGGGGCTCAGCGAGCGAGCATTCGCTCTCGCCTCGACACGCTATAGCTTGCACGCTGGCAATCCGGATCTCTCGTGGTTGGCGCTCTCGGCGGGCGTCGGCACGCGCTTGGCTGATCGGTCGGCGCGCTTCAATCTCGAACTGAGTGGCGAGTTCGTCTTCGAGCATACTCACGCGGGCGCGCTGCGGGGCAGTGTTGCAGACAGCGCGTCACTGAACGGTTGGGGCGGGCGCGTCAGCATCGACGCGATTTGGGGGGCTTTTCGGCACGTTTCCGGTTTCGTAGGGCTGGATGCCACTTCGACCTTGCCACGGGTGCACGTCGCCGTCGCGGGGCAAGAGGTCGTGCAGGCTGCGCGGGTCGCCCTCGCCATCTCGCTGGGTGTTCGTTTTTTGCCCTGAACTGTGTCCATGCCCGCGTCGAGCCGTAAACCATTGTTGAGTGTCGTTGCTCCGGAGGCTCCGGCGTCGCTGACCCAGACTCAAGCCGAGCTGCTGCGTGGGGTACTGAGAGGCGACCCGGGGGCTGACGCCGCACTCTACGAGACGCTGTACCCAATCGTGGCGCACGCGCTGCAAAAGGTACTTCACCAGCCTCCGGACTATGAAGATCTGGTTCAAGCCGCATTCGAACGCATCGTGCGCAGTCTTCAAAAGCCGAGCGCGTTGGAGATCGAGAACCTGGGCGCGTGGGCGAGCGCCATCGCGGTTCGCGTCGCGCTCGATGGACTGCGCGCTCGCATTCGCGAGCGAGCAGTGTTCAATCGCGATGCGGGCAGTGCGGATATCGCACAGGCTGTGCCCGAACGAGAATTCGAGCCGCAAGTCAATGCGCGCCGAGAGCTCAACTGGCTGCAGGGTGAACTCGCTGCCATGAACCCGGAGCAGGCCGAAGCTCTGATGCTTCATCACGTGCTAGGCCTTGAGCTGCCCGAAATAGCGAGCCTTACCCACGTCTCAGAGTCGGCCGCCCAAAAGCGGCTGTCCCGGGGCCACTTGGAACTCAAGCGGCGCGCCGAAAAGCGCGCAAAGGGGCGTGTGAGATGAGCCAACCGCCTGAGGTGCACGAACTTTTCAACGTGATGAAGGAGCGCAAACTCGAGATCGAGGGCGATGCTTACTTGGTCGATCGTCAGCGTGTTCTTTCGGGCATGGCCGCCGCCCGCAACGCGAGCAAGCGGAGGCGCAACTTGCAACGCGTACTATACTTCGCGGCGGCCGCCGCGGTGCTGTTGACCGGAGGTTTCTGGCGTTGGGGTGGTGGGACGTCTGGTGCGGCGCTCGAAGTCGAGGTGACGCTGGGCACCGCCACGCAGGTGAATGCTTCAGGTCGTGCTGCGCTGACGGTGAAGCAGCCGGTGCATATCGTCGATGGAGAGCTCGCCACCGCGAGGGATTCGAAAGCGACTCTACGCGCGAAAGGCGGACTGCGCGTCGAACTCGAGAGCCAAACCCGAGTTGCGGTCGCATCACCGCTCGCTGGAGGGCAACGAATCAGGCTATTCAGTGGGCTGATTCGCTGCTCCGTGCCGCACCAAAACGCGGGCACTGCTTTTCAGGTGGCCACGCCTGACGCCACCATCGTCGACCTCGGCACCGTCTTCACCGTCAGTATCAACGAAGCCAACCACGCGACCGAAGTCGCAGTCGAGGAGGGCGAGGTGATGGTGCGCTACGCTTCCGGTCAAGCGGTCGTGCATGCGCCGAATCGCTGGACGAGCGCGAGCCAGGTAGCAGCAGTCCCAGGTAGCGTGGCGCCGCCGCTGCCCGCCGCAGCTCCGTCATCGGTTTCCTCGGCACCGAAACGCATGCTTCAACCTCGGCCCGAGCCGGGTGCAGATAACCTGGATGAGGAAGCGCAACTCTTGCGCCAAGGTCTCGCGGCGGAGCATCAAGGGCACTTGCAAGAAGCGGTCGTTCTGCTCTCGCGGTTGCTCCAAGAGCACCCTCACTCCATGCTGGCTCCTGACGCGCGCGCGGCACTTGCTCGAGTTCAAGCCCGTGCGCAGCCCTAGCGGTGATTTTTGACGCTCGCGCAGTTTGTAGAGAGTGCCTGTCTTCTAGTAGACGACCCTGCTAGTCTTTGCCTTGACCGATTTCCGTTTTCGTACTGGTGCAGCGACACCGGCACGAAGTTGCTCCAGCGGATCCTTGAGCTCGAACGCGTCCGCGAGCTTTTGAATGATGGCCATGACTCGGCGACCCCCGGCGCCACAGCCAACGTCATGCATCGGTCGCGCGTTGCCGCGGGAGCGCTTTCCGTCTTAGAGACTTGATCGCCATGAGCCGTAAGGTTCTCGATGGTCGTGCAGTTTTCTCTAGGAGCTGCCCCCGGTTTGTACCGGGGTGCTCTTGGTCCGTTTCCGAACCGCCTTCTCGAGCCGCAAACACCGTCGTTCAGTTCAACGGTGTCGAGAGGGAGAAAGTGGTCGGGGCGGGCGGATTCGAACCGCCGACCCCTTGACCCCCAGTCAAGTGCGCTAACCAGGCTGCGCTACGCCCCGGACCGCTCCTCGCACCGGCTTTCGCCGACCGAAGGGCTCGCGGAGCGTAGTCGTTTCGCCGCTGATTGCAACCCCAATAAACACGCCCCCTTGCGCTAAATTTTGGCTGCGACAAAGCGCGCGGCCGGTGTAGGCGGGCCACGACGTAGGGCAAGACGGCCGGCTTTTCGCGTGTTATTCCTCGAAGGGATGGGTCGCGTTTTCGCGGGTGCGTTGGCGCTGGGGCTGCTGCTCTTCGGTTCGGCATCGGCCCGCGCCGCCTGCACGAAGGACACCGAGTGCAAGGGCGATCGAATTTGCGACGCCGGGCAGTGCGTTCCGCCGCCCACGACCGCGTCGAGCGCCGCGCCGTTGCCACCGCCACCGCCGGCGCCCGTGCCGGAGAGCGAAGCGCCATCCGCGCCGCCGCCTGCTCCGGCCGCGCCGCCGCCTCCGCCTAGCGCCCCTCCGCCAGTGAGCTCTCCGCTTGCCCCGCCGGGTTACATCTATCCGTCAGTTCCGGTTCAGAGTTACGGCACGGCCACGCCGCTCCGCCCACGACCGCCACGCCGCTCGACGGGCATGATGGCGGGCGGCATCGTGATGAGCGCGCTTGCACCGGTGGCGGCGCTCACCGCGCTCGTTGCTTACACCGAAAAGGTCAGCTGCCAGACCGATCGGCACGATTACACGTTGACCGGCGCGAGTTACTCGAGCGCCTACGGCTCGGATTGCACGGGCTATGACGACACGATCACCGGCAGCTTGATCGTCGGCGCGGTGCTGCTCGCTGCGGGCATCCCGATGGTCATCTACGGCTCGCAACGCGTTCCAGAAGGGGAGACCGCCAGCGTGTCCGTCGTGCCGCAGGTGAGCGGCGAGCGCAGTGGTCTCTCCCTAGTCGGCCGCTTCTAAGCAACGCGTCACGCGCGCGCCAAAAGTCGAACGAGCGTGCACGGGGCTGTGCGCTGCTCGTTCGCCGCGTCGGCCCGTGGTCCGTTTCTTGAGAATGATATTGACTTTCGTTTTCAATTACGAGTATGGCTGCGGCAGAGGCTCGAACCCCGTCACGCCCGCGATTTTCGGATCCGGAGACTCGCTTATATGTTGAGAATTATTGGTAAATTGTCCACTTGTCTGGTGCTCGCTGCGGCGCTTTCTGCGTGCAGTTCGGACAGCACGTCCGTCGGCGCAACGGCCACGCGCGCTGCTGTCGTGGCG
>Ga0207687_10002042_pt1 | contig 13835 bp, 16 predicted proteins | sample KBSM54metaG_FD_184399 | JGI IMG/M metagenome (GOLD analysis project Ga0207687, IMG submission 184399) | Miscanthus rhizosphere microbial communities from Kellogg Biological Station, Michigan, USA - KBS M5-4 metaG (SPAdes) (version 2) | ecosystem: Host-associated > Plants > Roots > Rhizosphere >...
CTGCTTCCCTACGTCGGAGAGCGCTGATGGCACAGGCGATCCTGCTTCAGGACGTCGAGTCCCTCGGCGAGCGCGGCCACGTCGTCGACGTCGCCCCCGGCTACCTGCGCAACTACCTGATCCCGCGCAAGCTGGCCCAGCCGGCGACCGCCGGCGCGCTGGAGGTGGCGAAACGGCGGATGGAGGCGGCCGAACGCGCCGAGGAAGCCCGCCGCGAGCGCGAAACCGAAGCTGCCGGGCTGCTCTCGAAAACGGTCCTCACGATTCACCAGCGGGCTGGCGAGGACGGCAAGCTGTTCGGCTCGGTCGGCCCGAAAGAGATCGTCGACGCCCTGCGCGAGGCGCGCGACCTGCGAATCGACAAAAAACAGGTCCAGCTCGAGCAGCCGCTGCGCGAACTCGGCACCTTCATGGTCGAGATCCATCTCTCCGACGGCACCAACGCCGCCGTCAAGACGATCATCAGCGAGGAGAAGTAGTCCCGCTCCGCCGTCGCAGGTCCGGCTGGGTGCGCTCGGAGCGGGCGACGGTCGGCCTCGCCGCGGTCTCCCTCGGTGCCGCCGGCGCCGTCCTCGCCGGTCAGTTCAGCCGCATGTTCGCCCGCCGCGCGAGCGAGGCGCACGATCCCGAAGCGCTGTTGGAATCGGCACCGGCGGCGGCGGCGGACACCGTCGGCGTCGCCGTCCGCGGCTACGCCGAGGCGCCGCGCAGCGAAGCCGTCCTCTTCAACCTGCTCGCCGGCTTCCTCGGCTCGTTTGCATTCGTCCGCCTCTCGACCTGGGCGATCCGCGACGGCCGCGGGCCGTTCCGCAACGTCCACGTCGGCGGCCGCCACATCCACCATTTCGTCCCCGGCATCCTGCTCGCCTTCAGCTCCGGCACCGCCGCCCTGCTGACCGACGATGACGAGCTCGAGCAGAAGCTGGCGATCCCGATGGGCGCCGGCATCGGCCTCACCTTCGACGAGGCCGCCCTCCTGCTCGACCTGCGCGACGTCTACTGGACCCGCGAAGGCTTGCTCAGCGTCCAGCTCAGCCTCGGGGCCACCGCGATCCTCAGCATCGCCATCCTCACCCTGCGCATGCTTCGCCGCGGCGAGCGGCGCCAGGAGCAGGAGGGCTTGATCCCGCCGGCGCATCCCCACCAGCTCTCCTTCGGAACTGCCGCATAAAAGTCACGGAAGTGTGAATTCCTTTCGTCGGGATTTGCACGGAAGGCACACGTCGCTGTGACTTCCCTTTGGTTTGCTTGACGGGCGCCCCCGCCTTCCCCCGGCTCCGCCGCCCGAGCGCCTATACCTAGACGATGCCCCAGCCCCCCACGACCCACGTCCCACCCCAGAACATCGAGGCCGAGGAGTCGGTCCTTGGGGCGATGCTGGTCGCCGAGCCGACGCTGACCCGCGTCATCGACGAGGTCAAGCTCAACGCGGCCGACTTCTACCTCGACAAGCACCGCGAGATCTTCGAGGTCGTCCACGACCTCTATGCCGCCTCGAAGCCGGTCGACGAGCTCAGCGTCAGCGAGGCGCTGACCCAGCGCAGCAAGATCGAGGAGGTGGGCGGCAGGCACTACGTCTCCGAGCTGGCGGCGAAGGTCCCGGCCGCCGCCAACGCCAAGCACTACGCCGAGATCGTCCAGCAGAACTCGCTGCTGCGGCGGCTGCTCGGCGCCGGTCAGGAGATCCAGGGCTGGGTCAACGAGCGCGACGGCGAACCGCGGGAGCTCTCCGAGCGGGCCGAGAAACTGCTCTTCGAAGTCGCCCACAAAGAGCAGGCAAGCGACTTCCGCATGCTCTCGGAGATCCTCCACGACGAGGTCGACCGCCTCGAGAAGCTCTCCACCGGCGAGATCGAGCTGACCGGCACCCCCTCCGGCTTCCGCGACATCGACGCGGTCACCGGCGGCTTCCAGCCCGGCAACCTGATCATCGTCGCCGCCCGCCCGGCGATGGGCAAGAGCGCGCTGGTCGCCAACATCGCCGAAAACGTCGCGGTCAAGAAGCAGAAGCCGGTCGCCTTCTTCTCGCTCGAGATGTCCGAGGTAGAGCTCGCCCAGCGCTTCATCGCCTGCCGCGCCCGGATCTCCGGCGACAAGCTGCGCAAGGGCCAGGTCAACCAGCGCGACTGGCCGAAGGTGGTGCGGGCCTGCAACGAGCTCGAGGAAGCGCCGCTCTGGTTCGACGACTCCTCCGACCTCGGCATCCTCGACCTGCGGGCGAAGGCGCGGCGGCTGCACGCCCAGGAACAGGAGCGTGGCGGCCTGGGGTTGATCATCCTCGACTACATGCAGCTGATGCGCTCCGACGACCACCGCGCCAACCGGGTCGAGCAGGTGGGCCAGATCAGCCGCGGGCTGAAGATCCTCGCCCGCGAGCTGGAGGTGCCGGTGGTGGCGATCTCGCAGCTCTCGCGCGCCCCCGAGCAGCGGACGCCGCCGAAGCCGCAGCTCTCTGACCTGCGCGAGTCGGGGCAGATCGAGCAGGACGCCGACCTCGTCGCTTTCCTCTACCGCGAGGACTACTACCGCGACCCCGAAGAGGAGCCCGACGGCCTGGCCGACCTGATCATCGCCAAGCACAGGAACGGCCCGATTGCGACCAAAAAGCTGGTCTTCCTCGACCGCTTCCCGAAATTCGCCGACCACGCCCACCAGGAAGCGCCGATCGAACAGCCGGTGGGCGAAGAGCCGCCCTTTGCCGACACCGCCGCCGCTGGGCCTGAGTTCTGATGCCGGCGATCGCACGCTCGGAGCCTTTCCGCGAACAGGCCTGCCCGCTCGGCGTCTGCGACGGCTCGGGCTGGATCCTCGGGCCCGAAGACGTCGCTCGCCCCTGCGAGTGCCGGGCCGAGCGGCTGAACAAGGGCCGCAGCCGCGGCATCGCCTCGGCGATCCCCGCCCGCTACCGCGGCGTCTCCTTCGACCGTCCGCCGGTCTCCGACATGGCGCGGGACATGACTACCCGGCACGTCGTGCAAGCGGCGCGCGACTACGTCGAGAACCTCGACGAGAACATCGCCGCGGGCCGCGGCGTCTGGCTGATGGGCGATACCGGCACCGGCAAGACGACGCTGGGGATGCTGATCGCCGGCGAAGCGCTGAAAGCCGGCAAGTCGGTCGGCATCTACTTCACGCCGAAGCTGCTGACCCGGATCCGCCAGACCTACCAGGAAGCCGAGAACGAGAACGCCTACGGCCAGTTCTTCGAGCGGGTCACCTCGGTCGACCTCCTCTACATCGACGACCTCGGCTCCGAGCGCCACACCGACTGGGTGGTCGAGCAGCTCTACGCGGTGATCAACGAGCGCTACGAGAACCAGCGGCCGATGCTGGTGACGAGCAACGCGGCGGGCGACGTCGACAAGGGCCAGAAGCAGCTCGAGGACCAGATCGGGCGGCGCACCGTCTCTCGGCTGATCGAGATCTGCGGCGATCCGTTGCCCCTGTTCGGCTCCGACCACCGCTACCGGGCTCGCGCCGCCGGCTAAACCCGTCAGAATCCCCGCCGCATGCCAGGCGTGGTCATAGTCGGAGCCCAGTGGGGCGACGAGGGCAAGGGCAAGGTCGTCGACCTGCTCGCCGAGCGGGCTACCACGATCGTCCGCTTCCAAGGCGGCAACAACGCCGGCCACACGATCGTCCGCGACGGCGAGGAGTTCAAGTTCCACCTGATCCCCTCGGGCATCCTCCACGAAGAGAAGACGTCCGTGATCGGCAACGGCGTCGTCGTCGACCCACGGGTGCTACTGGGCGAGATCGACGACCTCAAACGCGCCGGGGTGAGCGTCGGCAACCTGCGGCTCTCCGCCAACGCGCACCTGATCATGCCCTACCACGTGCTGCTCGACTCGGCGGGCGAGACGAAGCTGGGGAAGAACTCGATCGGGACGACCCGGCGCGGGATCGGCCCCTGCTACGCCGACAAGGCGCTGCGGCTGGGCATCCGCGTCCAGGACCTGCTCGACGAGAAGATCCTGCGGACGAAGATCCGGGCGGCGCTGGAGCCCAAGCAGCAGGCGCTGCGCGAACTCTCGGTGCAGCGGCGCAAAAGGCTGAAGGAGGCCGGCGAGGACGCGAAGCCGATCGAGGAATCCGCGCAGGTACCAGACCCCCGGCTCGACCTGCACGCGATGGTCGAGGAACACGTCAGCTTCGGCCACCGGCTCGAGCCCCACATCGCCGACACCGCCCGCCTCTGCTGGGAGGCGCTGGACGGCGGCGAGACGGTGATCTTCGAGGGCGCCCAGGCGACGCTGCTCGACCTCGACCACGGCACCTATCCCTTCGTCACCTCGTCCAACCCGATCGCCGGCGAGGCCTGCGTCGGGGCGGGGATCGGACCGAAGGACATCGACGAGGTCTGGGGGATCGCCAAGGCCTACGCGACCCGGGTCGGCGCCGGCCCCTTCCCGACCGAGCTCTTCGACGACGTCGGCGAGCAGATGGTGCAGCGCGGCCACGAGTTCGGCACCACCACCGGCCGTCGGCGGCGCTGCGGCTGGATGGACCTGGTCGCACTCCGCTACGCGGTCCGCCTCAACCGAATGGACGCGCTGGCGATCACCAAGCTCGACGTCCTCAGCGGCATCGGCCCGCTGCGCGTCGCGGTCCGCTACCGCTCCAAGGAGGGCGCCGTCCTCGACACCTTCCCCTACCACCAGTCGATCCTCCACTCGGCCGAGCCCGAGTACGAGGAGCTGCCGGGATTCGACCTCGACCTCACCGCCTGCCGCAGCGCCGCCGACCTGCCGCAGGAGGCGCGCGACTACCTCGGCTTCATCGCGGACTTCGTCAGGGTTCCGGTCCGGCTCGTCGACGTCGGGCCCGATCGCGAGCAGGTGATCTGGCTGGACGGTTAAGCCTTCGCGCCGCAGCTACTTGTTGCGGTCGAGCGCAGTGGCGATCGACACCTTCCAACGCCCGTCTTCCCGTTCTACAGCGATGACCCAGTCCTTACCGTCCCGACCGTGGTATTGGGCATATCCGTGACCATCGCCGACCCGGAGGCTGTCAATCGGACCTGAGAGATTGTTCTTGTAATCGCCGGAAGCGACGTGGCCGAAATATGCGAGAGCCGCTGGGCAGCTCTTAACTTGGCCTTCGCTGACTTCATGGGCGTCGGCCGTCAGTTCCTTGGCGTAGCGGCGAGAGAAGTAGCTGCAGTCCTTCTTCCAGTCCTGGGCCGCACGGGCGCGCATCCACTTGTGGATCACCCGGGAAGCTTGCTTGCGTTCCGCCAGAGTTGCCTCCCGCCCGAACGTTTGGACGGCGTTGTCGCCGCCGGGGACGATGAACTCGCGGGTGGGGCCCTCCGGATATTCGGCGAGCGGATCGCTAACCGTCCTCGAATCTTCCGTCGTTGAAGCGCCGCTGCCGCCGCAGCCGCTCGCCGCGACCGCCAGTACTAGCGCAAGCACCACCAGAAACCTCCAGCTATCCCCCATAGACAAATTTTAGGGCAAGGATTGCCGAGCGGTTTTCCCGCTTCTCTACATTGCTTGCCGAGGGGCGGTGACCTGAGTCCCAGCACCCTGGACGGAGAAAGCCGGTAATGCCTTACAAGCGCTCCTGAAGCACCTAGCCGCACACCGACCTAGGCTCGATTTGCCATCCTCGAGCTTCCTTTCCTTGGTGCCGAGGGTGCCGTCGCCCAGCGAGAGCGGGCCCGCGACTCGATGCGGCGCTCCCGACTCCTGCAAGAAGCCGCTCCTTTTCGCGCATCGACGGGTTTACGAACAGGGGTCGAGTGGTAGTTTGACCCGCTGAATAGAAGTTTCAAGGTTCCAACGGCACTGGCCCAGGGACGGGCAGGCCCAAAAGGAGAGACATAGGGATATGCGTAAGTACCTGATGTTGACGATGGCCCTTGTAGGCCTGATCGCCGTCAGCGCCGCGGGCATCGCCAGCGCCGCGGGCGGAGGACCGGTCACGGCCGAAGCAGGGAACATCAAATTCACGGTGGACGGTGACTTCAGTCCTAGCAAGTTGCCGAAGAACAAGATGGCTCCGATCGTCCTCTCGACGAGCGGCAAGATCCAGACCAAAGACGGAACCCACCCGCCTGCGTTGAAAACCGTCGAAGTCGAAACCGACAAGAACGGGACGATCGACACGAAGGGCGTTCCGGCCTGCACCTCCGGGAAACTGCAGTCGCGCGACACCAAGGCGGCGGAAAAAGTCTGCAAGAGCGCGATCATCGGCACGGGTACGACCAACGTCGAGATCCAGTTCCCCGAACAGAACCCGATCCCGGTCAGCTCGAAGCTGCTCGTCTTTAACGGCGGCACCTCCGGCGGCAAGACCACGCTCTTCATCCACGCCTACATCACGGTCCCGACCCCGGCCGCGATCGTGACCACGGTGAAGATCAAAAAAATCCACAAAGGCCGTTACGGCCTGCTGTCGGTCGCCTCGATCCCGAAGATCGCCGGCGGCAGCGGTTCGGTGACCTCGTTCAGCCTCAAAGTCGGCAACAAGAAAAAGGTCCTCGCCGCGAAATGCCCGGACGGCAAGCTGCAGGCGCACGCGCTTGCGAAGTTCGCCGATGGGACCACGGTCGCGGCCGGCATCGTCCGGACCTGCACCGGCACCTGAGATCGCGGCGTCCCAAGGAGAACTCCTTGAGACGGACGAGATTCGAGAAGGGCGGCCAGTTGGCCGCCCTTCTTTTTGTCCTGATGCTGTTCCTGCCGGTGACGCAGGCCGCCGCCGACGTCCCGTGGGGCGCCGGTTGCATGCCGGTCCCCGAGGGGTCGATCAGGACCGCCGCCAACTGCGGTGCCGAGCTTGTCCACGGTCGCGCCGTCTCCCCACCAGAATCTCCCGCTGTGGTCAAGCGCGTGATCGCTGCGGCAAACCAAATCCGCCATCGTCCCTATGTCTGGGGCGGCGGCCACCGCAGTTGGCTCAGTCGCGGCTACGACTGTTCAGGGGCCGTGAGTTATGCCCTCCACGGGGCCGGACTGCTCGACATGACGATGGTCTCTGGACAGCTCGCAGAGTGGGGCGAGGCCGGTCCAGGCAAGTGGATCACCGTCTATGCCAACGCCCAGCATGTTTTCATGGTTGTCGCCGGCCTTCGTTTCGACACGCGAGGGAACCCACTGGGGGTCTCCGGGCCGCGCTGGCACCGAGCCTCGGCCGATCCTCGCCGGTTCGTTGCTAGGCACCCAGTCGATTTATAGGTACTCCGCGCCTAAGCCAGGCCAGTCCGGACGCTGAGCGGTCGCGAGCCTTGCTCAGACCCTGCATTCCTTCAAGCCATACGCTTCGGCGAGCTTGTTCGGCTTGATGAAGGGAACGCTGCTGGAGATGACGCTTTGCGGGTTCGCCTTGACCTGGCTCGCCGCCTTTTCCATCGCGGCCACCATCGCGTTGACCTTAGCTTCTTCGCCGTCAGGGGGATCGAGTTCCGCGAGCTTGCTCGTCGCCTCTTCGTAGGGCTGCATGAGCTTCACCAGGGCCTTTTCCTTATCGGCGTCCGTCGGTTCCGTTCCGTTTTTTTCGAATTCAGCGGCGAATTCTTCAAACAGTTCGGTTCGTCCCTGCTGCCACTTCCCGCAGATTGCGTTGCCCTTGCGCACGTATTCCGCTTTGGTGAGGGATTCGCTGCTGCTGCCCCCGCATCCGGCGACGATCAAGCTAGCCGCGATAGCCAGTACCCCTAGGATGATCCCGATTCCCTTTAGCACAATTTCTCCCTATAGCTTCTGACTAAAGCGGAGATCTTAACTGATCATCTGGAGCGGCGCGGCGCGGTCCGCGATAAACCTCTTGTTCCCAGTTCTTATTGCGCCTGGCCGCGGTACGGCTTGCGCCGGGGACCTCGGTCCCCGGCGCAAGCGCCATTCAGGTATATGCCCACTGGCGCGAGGTCGGCTCAGGAAGCCTGAACAGCCCAGGTACCGTAGACGGCTCCATTCGCTTTGAGGTTGATCCCCACCGCGGCTCCGCTTGCGAACGTCTGGGTGAGGAAGTCAACCGGTTTCCAGTTGCTTTCCAGTTTCACGTACAGACACAGCATTCCCGGCTCCGCGGTCGGAGCGTCGACACTGCCGAGACAGTTCTGCGGCGCTCTTCCTTTCAGTTCGCCCCCTTCGACGAAGAGTTCTTCGCCGCCCTGGTTGACGAAGTGGAGTTCGGGCGCCGTCGGCAAACTTAGGTTGAACGAAATCGCCTGGATTTCGGTTGCTTCGGCCGAGGCAAAGCCCGCCGCCCAAGCGCCGGTCTCAGTCGCACCGGACGGAAGGACGCATTCGGGGTTCGCGTTGCTGCAAGCGCCATCTTCCCCATCGGTGCCGTTGGTGCCATCTTTACCCGGAGCGCCGGTATCGCCCTTTGCACCCTGATCGCCCTTTGCACCCTGATCGCCCTTCGGACCCTGCGGACCCGTGGCCCCGGGGGCACCGTTCTTACCGGCGAACTGCTTCGCGATCTTCTTGACTTCCTTCTTCTGCTGGGGAGACAGCTTCGAGCTTGCCGCAAAGGCCGCCCCGCTCAGCGCGGCAACTAACGCCACGATCGCCACGATCAGACCAGCCGTGCCGAGCTTTTGGTGAACTCGTGAGAGCATTTTATTCCTCCTAATCGACTTCCTTGACTGCTGGCGCCAAAAGCGTCCTGGTCGCGGGGCGATGGCGCATATCGCGCCAGGAAGAGCTGAGCCTCATTGCCGAAGCCTCTCGTACGGCTGGTGTCTCCCTCAACCTTGTCCCCTCCGGTCCATTAAAGGCCGGGCGCGTCCCTGGCGCGCCAGGGCTTGAACTTAAAGTACCTGCGCGACCATGTCAAGGAACCGAATTGCCGACTTCCTTGGCTTTTCTCTTTAGATCGGGTATCTTTGAATGTTCAGTGGACTCACAGGATTCTGCAAATCCGCAGGTCAGATTCGTAACCCTTGGTCCCGAGGGGACTTGTCACGAGCGAGCTGTTCGCCGGTACGCGGAGTTCCAGGACGTCGTCGACTACGAGATCGATTTCATTGCTGATTTCTTCGATGGCCTAGAGAAGATCCGGGGGCGCGACGACGCCTTTCTGGTCCAGTGCAGTGCCCATCCGAAGGTCCACGAAGTAACCGAGCGGTACTGGCAGGAGATCTTCGTGGTCGACACTTTCATTTATCCGACCAAGGCCCTCGCGGTGCTGACCCGGCGAGAAGTGGAGCAGCCGAAATCGCTCGGCCTGGTGCCCGCCACCGCAGGCTACATCGATCCCAGCGACTGGGAGGAGATCCTTGACGTCCAGTCAAAGCCGATCGTCGCCGAAGAGCTCCTCGCCGGCCGCTACGACTCCGGCCTAACGCACCTCGAGCACTACCAAGCCCATGAAGACGAGCTGCGCCTAGACCTCGAGATCGGCGAAATCGACACCACCTGGGTGGTCTACGGTACCAACAAGCGCTTTCGGGGCGAGGTGGTCGGCATACCTTCCCCCGAGCTTTTCGAGTCTGTGCAAATATCTTGTTGACGATTCGAGCCTTCCACACTCCCTTGTTACCTGTTCCTGAGAGCCGTCGCCTCATTTAACTCGTCAGTTCCCGCTCGTCTCGATAAATAGTGGTGTCGTGTTTGTATCTGTATATGTCGCGACCCATTTCGCCGTTTCCGGGCAGAACACGTTGCTGTGTTCATTGTTTCGCTTGACGGTCGTGTTCACATGGAGCACAGCGTCCGTGCCAGTGCTAATTGTGAGTTCTCCGAGGTCGATCCCGGTGCTGGCGCCGTAGGCGCAGTCCAGCCCACTCATCAGAACTGTTACGGCGAAGCCTTTGGCTGTAGCTGTACCATTATCCGTTCCGGCGATGTTATGGACTTCGATTTCTCCGCCTGTCAGGGTTTTGGTCGTGTTGGTGCAACCGGTCCAGCCGAGGCCGGCCGTTTGGACTGCAATGACTGGTGTCGCGGTCGATGAACCGACGTTAGTGACTGATCCGCTCACGGTGGAGCCGCTGCATGTGTCTTCGAGGATGCCGCCTGTGGTTGCCAGGGTAGCGGTTTGGCCTTTAACGAGACTGAAGTTTAAGAGCTGAAACGTTTTCCACGGCATGTTGCATGGTGTGGATGTGTTCTCGCAGAGGATGGAAGCGGTAGCATGTTCAGCTCCATGAATCGCCAACACCCCAGTAATGAGTAAAGCTATTCCGAGACCCTTCGAGTACTTCATCTCTCTCCTTTCGCGAAACAGTCAGCCCAGCTACGCACATCGTCTACGATGGCCCTTTCGCCGCTTAGCTAGGCTCGACGAACAGGTGTGTAGCGCTTGTTTGTGTATATGTAGCGACCCATTTAGCCGTTTCCGGGCAGAACACGTTGCTGTGTTCGTTGTTCCGTTTAACGGTCGTGTTTACATGGAGCACGGCGTCTGTGCCGGTGCTTATTGTGAGTTCGCCGAGGTCGATCCCGGTACCTGCGCCGTAGGCGCAGTCCAGACCGCTCATTGACATTGTGACGGCGAAGCCTTTCGCTGTAACTGTTCCATTGTCGGCTCCGGCAATGTTATGGAGTTCGAGTTCGCCATATGTGGCCGAACTAGTGGCTGAAGTGCATCCAGTCCAACTCAGCGAGCCGGCTTTCAGCACATTTGTCGTGGTTGCGTTACCGGCATTAGTAACCACCGCAGTAAGCGTGGACCCCGAACATGTGTTTTCGAGGATGCCACCTGTGGTTAACAGCTTTGCGGTGGATTCGCTGACCAGGGTAAAGGTAGCTGCCGCCCCCACTGACCACTTCGAGCCGCAGGGTGTGGTTGTAGTGTGGCAAAGGACGGTCGCTCCTGCATTTCCGGCGCTTGCAAGCGCAAATACTGCAGAGGATGCGACAGCTACGGTTAGCATTTTAATGTAAGTCATCGACTTCTCCTCTAGAAACACAGCAGCCACCCCTCAGTCATGAGGGGTGGCTGCAATTGGACTCTGCTCGCTTAGCTAGGCTCGACGAACAGGTGTGTAGCGCTTGTTTGTGTATATGTAGCGACCCATTTAGCCGTTTCCGGGCAGAACACATTGCTGTGTTCGTTGTTCCGTTTAACGGTCGTGTTTACATGGAGCACGGCGTCTGTGCCGGTGCTGATTGTGAGTTCGCCGAGATCGATCCCCGTGAGAGCGCCGTAGACGCAGCTCAGACCGCCCATCAGAACTGTCACGGCGAAACCCTTAGCTGTAACTGTGCCGTTGTCGGTTCCGGTGATGTTATGGATTTCGATTTCGCCGCCTGTCAGGGTTTTGGTCGTGTTGGTACAGCCGGTCCAGCCGAGGCCGGCCGGTTCGACTTTGCCGACCGGTGTCAGGGTCGATGAGCCCACATTGGTGACAGATCCGCTCACCGTGGAGCCGCTGCATGTGTCTTCGAGGATGCCACCTGTAGTCGTCAGGGTTGCGGTGCTACCGCTGACAAGGCTAAAGTTAACTCCAGCCCCCACTGACCACTGCGAGCCGCAGGGTGTGGTTGTAGTGTGACAAAGCACACTCGCCGAGGCGGAACCTGCCCCGACGAAAGCCATCAGCGCAGCGGCAGCCACAGCAGCCAACCCGAGCACTTTCAGATACTTCATTTATTTCTCCTTGTTCCGGGCACTGGACGCCCGATTTTCTTGACAGCGCAAGAGGCGGAGATAGGCCGGCTCCCGCGCGGGAGAGAGCCATTCCCTCTGTTCTCTCTCCGGTACGTCCCGATAACTGTTTGGGACTCGGTCCTTCTACCACAAGAGACACTGAGTGGTCAAGAAAAAACAGGGCGGTTTCTAGATGATTGGCTCGCGTGCAGCCCGCTTTGTCGCCAAAGCCGATTCGAGCCGGCGAGGGCGGGGTTTCTAACCCTGGTGAAGCCTGCGACTGAAAATCGTGGTGTCGCCGGTTCGAATCCGGCCCTCGCCACTGATTCGCTACTTGCTGCGAAGGTCCACTACCTTGCACGGCAACTGGTCGGCCCGATCGATGATCTCCGGTCTCCCGTCAGCAGCTCCGCTTCCTCCTCAGCAGTCAGTGCGACAGCAAGCAGTCGGCTAGGGCGATCGGATGCTCTGCCCTCAAAGAGGACACCGACCTCATCGCAGCTATCCCAGGCAGGTTCTCCGTCCCCACCGGCCTTAGCTCCGCCAGTACCTGATCGGCTTTTTGTCGACCGTGGTCGCGCGTGGTGCGGTAGGGGACCTCAACGAGATTCATCCAGCTCATCGCCGACCGTTCGCGTTTTATCGTCCGCTCCACCACTCCGGCTGCCGGTTCGTCCCCGTCCAGCCATGCAAGGACAGCCCAGCAGTCGAGGCAGCGCCCCATAGCGATCCCTAGCGCGGCTCTTTGCGACGGTTCTCGAGCAGACGAGACGCCATTCCGCTCTTAGCGAACCGGCCCCGAAGGGAGGACGGGCGAGCGGAAGGCAGGTCCTGGAAGACGAAGCCGTCGCGCATCACCACCTCGCCCAGCTCCACCTCGATCGGCACCTCGAAGACCGGGCCGGCGTGGACGAAGGTGTGGAACTCGCCGTTCTCGCCGCAGGGGTCGACGTTGGGTGGGAGGTCGGCTAGGAGGGATTCGTCGAAGGGGCGGCCGACGAAGGAGGGGTCGAGTTGGCGGGGGTCGACGCAGACGAGGGTTGCTTTGAAGCCGGCCGCGATGAACTCTTGGGCGAGGGTGGTGGTGTTGCGACCCCAGAGGGGGAAGAGGGCTTTGCGGTCGGCGGTGGCCAGGCGCTCTTCGCGGTAGGCGCGGACGTCCTCCAGGAAGAGGTCGGCGAAGGCGATCGTCTTGGCCTGGTCCAAGGGCGGGCGGGCGAAGGCCTGCGCCATGCGTTCTTCGTAGACCTCGTTGACGCAGGCGGCGGGGATGCCGATCTCCACCAGCTCGATGCCGGTCGCCTGCGCCTGCGCCCGCAGCAGCTCCTTGCGAACGGCGTGCATGCTGACCCTTTCGTAGTCCTCGGTGAAGGTGGTCAGCAGCGCCATCGGCTCGACGCCGAGCTCCTTGCGCAGCGTCCACAGGGCCAGCGCCGAATCCTTGCCGCCGCTCCAGGAGAGAGCGAGCGCTCCGTCTGGATGCAAACTAGACTCATTCTCATTAATCTCAGTGCGAGAAGACATGGACTTCTTCGAACCTTTTCAGCTCCCCTTTGTCCAGCGTGGTCTGATCGAGATCTTGATCCTGGCGATCCCCGCCGGCCTGCTCGGGACCTGGATCGTGCTGCGCGGGCTCGCCTTCTTCTCCCATGCGGTGGGGACCGCCGCCTTCCCGGGACTGGTTCTGGCTGACGGCCTGGGATTCGCCGCCCCCCTGGGCGCCTTTGCCGCCGCGCTCGCCTTCACCCTGGGAATCTCGGTGCTGCGCGGCCGGCGCAACCGCGAGGACGCCGTGACGGCGCTGGTCCTCGTCGGCTGCCTCGCCGGCGGCGTGATCCTCGCCAGCGACGTCTTCGGTTCCGGCTCGAACATCGAGACCTTGCTCTTCGGCAGCCTCCTCCTCGTCGACAGCAGCGACATCGCTCTCGCCGCCGGTGCCGCCGCCGGGACCCTGCTCGCCTCCGCACTGATCGGCCAGCACTGGCTCCGCGCCGGCTTCGACCCCACCCTCGCCGACTCCGCCGGCCCCAGCTCGCGCACCTTCGACGCGGTCCTACTCGGGCTGGTCGCCCTGGCGAGCACGGCGGGGCTGACCATGGTCGGCGCGCTCCTCGTCACCGCCCTCTTCCTCGTCCCCGCCGTCACCGCCCGCCTGCTGACCGAGCGGCTGCGCACCTGGCAACTCCTCAGCGTTGTCCTGGTCGCGGTCGAGGGGACGGTCGGGCTCTGGATCTCGGTCAAGACCGATGCCCCGCCGGGGGCGACGATCGCGGTCGTCGCCGGTGCCG